>Ga0070670_100005281_pt1 | contig 10886 bp, 6 predicted proteins | sample KBSS63metaG_FD_64665 | JGI IMG/M metagenome (GOLD analysis project Ga0070670, IMG submission 64665) | Switchgrass rhizosphere microbial communities from Kellogg Biological Station, Michigan, USA - KBS S6-3 metaG | ecosystem: Host-associated > Plants > Roots > Rhizosphere > Soil ... | reverse complement strand
GGCCCGCTGCATGATCATCCACGCCGCGTTCACGACGACGGAAGAGATGTGATCGGTCTTCACGGCCGCCTCGCCCGGCGCGCTTCAAGCGTCGGCCACGCTGACGCTCCGCCGCCGCGAGCGCGCATGAACGGGCCGGCCACAGTCGGCAATCGAGCCCGCGCGCACAGCGTTCGACGTGCCTGTCGTTTGACGATCGCCCCCTCAACGGAAATCCCGATTATCCGTCGCTCTTCGGTCGCTTCACCGAGAACGTGACGACGAAGAATCGCCCGCCGAAGCGCTGCATCGAACCCCATGCGCCTCGCTCGTAATGGAACCGGGATGCAGACGAGTCTATCACCGACAATGCATCGTCTTGCATGAATTGCCGGGTCGCGGCCGTGCCGTGCGGACGGGCGTCGCGCCGCGGACCCGGTGTGGCGACGCACACGCGTTTCGTCGTCGTCGCACATGGCCTATGCAAGCTTCGCGCAAAGCCCGAACGGTGCGAGTGCTATCATCCGCGGCCGGCTGCAGTAGGAGGGTTCGCGGTCGCGAATGATGCCCGGCGCGCCCGCGAACCGGGCCGCATTGAAGTCGGCTGGCGCATGTCCACATGCCGGCGCACGCTCTCCGTGTCGTCCCGAACACCCTTCAAAAATGGGGTCAGGGTCGATTTTTCGGAAAATCGACCCTGACCCCTTTTTGAGTCGACTCTCTCGTGGTGCTTAAAGTCCTCATCGTCGGTTGTGGAAAGATCGCCGACGGGCACGTCGAAGAGATCGCCAAGATGCCGGAGCTCGCGTCCGTCGTCGCCGTGTGCGACCGCGAGCCGCTGATGGCCGAGCAGCTCGCCTGGCGATATGGACTGCCGCGGCATTACTCGGACTTCGGCGAGGCGTTGCAGCGCGAAAGGCCGGACGTCGTTCACATCGCGACGCCGCCGCAATCCCATCTGCCGCTGTCGATGCAGGCGATGGATGCGGGCGCCCATGTCTACGTCGAAAAGCCACTGGCGCCGACGCACGAGCACTCGGTCGCGCTGGTCGCGCACGCCGAGCACACCGGACGCGCGCTCACCGTGGGCCATTCGTATCATTTCGATCGTCCTGCGCTGGAGTTGCGACGGCTCGTCGCGGACGGCGCCATCGGGGCGCCCGTGCATGTCGAGAGCATCTTCGGGTACGACCTGTCGGGCGCTTTCGGAAAGGCGCTTCTCTCCGACCCCGGTCACTGGGTGCACGGCCTGCCCGGCGGCTTGATCCACAATAACGTCGATCATGTGCTGTCCAAGATCGTCCCGTTCCTCGACGACGACCGACCGGCCGTGCGCGTGGAGGCATGGCGGCAACGCAAGGAGCGTTTCGGCGACGTGCGCGATGCGTTCCACGATGAGCTCCGCGTCGTCGTGCGCGGTCGCGCGATGAGTGCCTACGGCACGTTCTCGTCGCATGCGCGCCCCGTCATGCACGCCTGGCGCGTAGCCGGAACGCGCAACACGCTGAATCTCGACCTGACCGGCCGCACGCTGACGATCGAACCGCGTCCGACCCTCCCGAGCGCATTGGGCCGACTGCTTCCGGCATTCTCGAGCGCGCGGCAGTTCGCGCGCGAAGGCTTCGGCAATGTCTGGCGTTTCGCGAAGAGCGATTTCCACTTCTTCGCCGGACTCAATCAACAGCTGCGACTGTTCTACGGCAGCATCCGCGAAGGGACGCCGCCGCCGATCTCGCATCGCGACATGCTGCGCGTGTCGTGGCTCATCGACGAAGTCGTTGCCGGGATGCGGCAATGCGAAGACCGCTCGTGAAAGCCCTCGTCACCGGCGCCAACGGCTTCCTCGGCGTCTCGCTGGTCGAGCGGCTGCTCGCGCGCGGGGCAACGGATCTGCGCTGCCTCGTGCGGCCAGGCAGCGCCCGTGCGCGGCTCGCCGCTGCGCTCGAGGGCCGCGATGGCGCCGAAATGTTCGAAGGATCGCTATCGACGCGGGAAGGCGCCGCCGCAGCGATCGAAAACGTCGACGTCATCTATCATCTCGCGGCCGCGCTGAAGGGCGCACCGGCCGACATGTTCCTGGGGACAGTCGTCTCGACGCGCAACCTGCTCGACGCCGTCGCTGCATCCGGGCGGCCGATAAAGCTCGTGCACGTCAGCTCGCTCGCGGTGTATGGCGTCGCCGATCTGCGCCGTGGCGCGCGCATCGACGAGAACGTACCGCTCGAAACCCAGGCCCGCCGCCGCGACCCGTACGCACAGGTGAAGCTCTGGCAGGAGCGGCTGGTCGTCGACCGTGCGGCGCGAGACGGGTTTCCGCTGGTCGTGCTGCGCCCGGGCGTGATCTACGGTCCGGCGGGTTCGCCGGTGTCGGCCCGTGTCGGCATCAAGCTGCCGGGCGTCTTCCTGCACCTGGGCGGAAGCAACACGCTTCCGCTCTCCTACGTCGACAACTGCGCCGAGGCAATCGCGGTCGCCGGCGCCGCACCGGAGGCAGTCGGCAGCATCATCAACGTAGTCGACGACGACCTGATCTCGTGCCGACGTTTTCTCCGGATGTACAACAAGAGTGTGACGCGCGTGCGCTCCGTCTTCGTCCCCTACCCCGTCCTGCTCGCGCTGTCCGGGATGATCAACTGGTATCACCACTATTCGAAGGGACAGTTGCCGGCCGTCCTGACGCCGTACCGCGTCGCATCGAGCTGGCGACCGGCCAAGTTCGACAATGCGCAGCTCAAAAGCCTCGGCTGGAGGCCGCTCGTCTCGACGGCTCAGGGTTTGCAACGCACGTTCCAGGCGTTGCACGCGCGCCACGCGGCGGGCGAACGTCTGATCTGAACCGGCGCGAATGTCGACCGATGCGCGCGGGACTTCGTCGTCACACACTGTGCCGCGGACGCGAACGTACTGTTTCACCGGCACCCGGCACATGCCTTCTCGCACGTTCATGGTCCGCGTCGTAGCCGCGGCCATCGCCATCGGTATCGCCGCCGCGGTCGGCATCGTGGCGCGGCAGTGGATTGCAGCGTCGCAGGCAATCCACCGCGATCGCAAGGACGTCACGCCGGACGATCGCCGCGACGCCGAACGCCGCCTCGGCGCGATCGAAGACGTGGCACTCGTGACGAGCGACGGGCTCACGCTGCGCGGCTGGTATGCGCCGTCGAAGAATGGTGCGGCGGTGGTCTTCGTGCACGCCGGGAGCAGCAACCGGACCAACTACATCGTCGAGGCCGGCGCGCTGGCGCGCGCCGGGTTCGGCGTGCTCGTCTACGACTCGCGCGCCGCCGGCGAGAGCGAAGGCGATCTCGTTTCCTGGGGCGACCGCGAGCAGCGCGATCTCGCGGCGGCATTCGACTTTGTGCAGAAGCGCGCCGACGTGGATCAGGACCGCCTGGGACTCGCCGGCGCGTCGATCGGCGCCACCACCGTCGCGCTTTTCGCGGCCGCCGACCCGCGACCGCGCGCCGTCCTGCTCTATGCCACGTGGACGTCGCTGGAGGACGAGATCCGCTTCAAGTTCGGGCAGCGGCTCGCGCTGCTCGCTGTCCCCGTGACGTGGAGATTCCGAAGCGCCGGGATCGACGTGAACGCGCTGCGTCCTGTCGATCGCATCGCCGACATCTCGCCGCGGCCTCTCCTCGTCGTCACGGGTGATGCGGACGAAGACACGCCGCTTCCGGTGATGCGGCAGCTCTTCGCTCGTGCGAACGAACCGAAGACGCTGCTCGTGCTGGAAGGCGCGGGGCACGGGGGATACGCCGAGATCGGTGGCGACCCCTACCTTCGTCGCGTCGTCGACTTCTTTCGCCATGCCCTGACCGACAGGCGCTGACGTCACCTCGACGCGGACTCCGGAGACGCGAACCAGGCCTCGAGCTCTCCCGTCACGACAGAGCTGAGCCGCTCGACCGCCCACCGCGGCGTGAACGAGTGATCCGCGCCGGCAATCGTCACGATCTTCACCACGCCGCTTCGCCAGAGCCCGAAATGACGAAGGCCGGTCCTGAGCAGGTATTGATGCAGACCCGGGTCGTCGTCGCCGAACACGAGAATGACTTTTGACCCGCGCCGGCCGAGCCGCACCAGTTGCGCCGGAAGTCCGTCAGGACGAAACGTCGACGGTAGGTGCGCGAGCACGATCGTCGTGACCTTGTCGACGAGCCGCGGCAGCCTCTCGAAGATGCGACGCGCCTTGTCTGCGGCGGTCCTTGGCGATTCACGGCGCGGCGCGCCCGCGATGAATGCCAGATGGTTCTCACGGTCGTAGGGGATGGGGACGAAGGTCTCAAGGTTGGCCAGCACCAGGCCGATGGACCCGTCGAGCACGAGGGCCGCCTGCCACGCGAGGAAGGCACCGGCACAGACTCCGTGCAACGCGATCCGGCGATACCCTTCCGCTTCGAGATAGCGGACCGCCTGCACGACGTCATCGATCGCGTCCGTCTGGTATGGACTGCCGGGCGGGCTGCCGGGCTCGTCCCGGCTGTCGCCGACGCCCCGCACATCGAGGCGCAGCGTCGATATCCCGGCCGCAGCGAGGCGTCGCGCGAGCTCGACATTGATCCGGTTCGGCCCGACGCGATAGCCGTACGTGCTCGTCACCAGCACCACCGCGCCGCTCGACGGACCTTGGTCCGGTCGCGTCAAAATGCCGAAGCGGCCGCCGCCTGCGCCGAAGCGTACCGGCCGCTCCACGATTCCGTGCGCCACGACGGCATGTTCCTGGCCCCTGTCGCAATTCGACGGCAACGACACCTCGCCGGACACGACGATCCTGCGCGCCCAGTCGCACAGCATCTGCATGGCCTGGTCCGGCGACTTCCACAGCCACGGCGGCTCCATCATCTCCGAGTAGCCCGGTACGCTCAGTTCCTCGACCGCGGCGCGGGACCATCCCGGCGGAATCCTCAGGGCGGGCATGTCCGCGCGATGCAACAACAGGATGTCCGGCGCCGGAGGCGTCTCCAGGCCGGCAAAGCTCAACGCTTCGAGCGCCCTTACCATGGCGTCGGTAAACACATGGCCGTTGGCCTCGAATCCGCGCTCGCCCCAACTTCGTCCCAGCCCCGGCGGAGCAGGCGGGCTTGATTCCGTCATCTGCGAGAAGACCTTCTGCTCGCGCACGAACGCCTTCCCGCTCGCGCACGGCGCCCACAACGCGATGGCCGATACGTCGTCCCGCTTCGCAGCAGCGCACGCGGCGAGCAGCGCGCCGGCGCGGAGGCCGACGATCAGCAGCCGTCCAGGCGCGTCCGAAAGGCCCTTCAGGTGCTCGATGGCGTGGTCGATGCTCGCCAGCGCCCGGCGGATGCGATCGTCGTCGTCATCGGCGCCTGCCGAATCTCCGGCGCCGTCGTAATCGAAACGCATGACCACCGCCGACGTCGCCTCGGCGAGGCGCACGGCCAGGTCGTTGAGCGTGAGGTACGAAAACAGCCCTTCGTAGCCGAGAGGCGCGCAGAGGAGGATCCGTGCGCCCGTCCACGGCGACGGCGGCCGGTGCACGATGCCGAAGAGCGGACGATCGGCGGGCCCGAAGTACGTCGGTCGCGGGCACGGCAGGGTGCGCGCCGGCAGCACGCAACAGCCGGGCGCCGATGCCGAGGCGATGCTTACGACGCTCATGTCGCGCTTCTCGGTTTGTTTTTAGCGCAAGCTCAGCCCACCAGGCGGCTGATCGACCCGCGGCGATGCCCTCCTCCGACAGATCCGGGACATTTCGCAGACGCTGCGGGATGGCGCGCGCGAGACCCTATCGAGCGGGTTCGTCGGCCACGCATCTTTTCTTGTCGCGCGCGGCGCCAGTCCGACGCATTGTATCCAACCGCGCGACCGGGGCGCGATCGCAATCTCGTCGGGCTGCGACCGGCCGCACCATGCAGCAGGTCACGGCTTCGTCTGTGCCTGTCCCAGAATCGACTGAACGATCGCAGCGACCGCACCGACGTCGGCGTCGAAGATGCTGTCGTGATCGCCGTCGACGACGAACGTAGAGACCTTTCCTCGAACGACCGGCCGCCATCCGAGCGACGAGTCCTCGTAAACTTCGGCGTCCCGTGTCCTGGCTGCGATGACGACGGCATCACCGGCGTACGGCTCGGGCACGAATTGGCTGGCAGCCGCCAGGCTCGCGAGTGCAACCCGCCGCAGCGTCGCGCCCAGTTCGGTCCCGTCGGCAACGGGAATCGATGCCGCCCGAGCGTTCGGGGGAAATTGAGTGCGTCCGGTGCCAACCGCCATCTTGACCAGGCCACGCACGTGACCCTGCAGCGTGCTGACGCGGCCACGTAGATAGGCAGTCCATTGGTGGGCTGGCATCAGACCGAGCCTGCGCAGGTGGTACACCGATCGCGATGCGAAGAAACGCAGATTGCGCTCGATCAAGCGCCGCTTCGACAGGAAGCGCCCGAACGCGAAATTCGTACTGTCGATCATGATCAGCGCCGCCACACGCTGGCCCTGTGCATCGAGGATCCGCGCCATCTCGAACGCGACCAAGCCGCCATAGCAGCCACCCCCGAGAAAGTAGGGGCCTTCGCGTTGGTGCGCTCGAAGCTCCTCCACGTACGCACGCGCGGTTTCTTCGACGGTGCGAAAGGGTTCACTGCCGTCGAGGCCTTTCGCCTGCAGGCCGTAGAAGGGCAGGTCGGGCGGAAGCGCCATCGCCAGCCGACGCAGGCTCAATACGTTTCCGCCGGCTCCGTGCACGCAGAAGAAAGCCGGACGATCAGAACGTCCTTCACGGATGCAGATGAGGTAACGGCCGCTGCGCCAACGCTGGGTACGCAGCCGCGACGCGAACCGTTCGACCGTCGGCGCGTCCAGAAGCTCGGACAGGAGAAGCGGCTCTCCGGGCAAGATTTCCTGCACGCGCAGCATCAGGGCGACTGCCTGCAGCGAGTCGCCGCCGAGCGCGAAGAAGTCGTCGCCGATGCCGATCCGCGGCACTTCGAGGACTTCCGCCCACGCATCGCAGAGGGCCCTCTCGAAGTCGTCGCGCGGCGCGATGAAGTCATCGTGAGGCGTGTCGAGGAAATTTGGCTCGGGGAGGCTCAGTCGGTCGATCTTTCCGCTCGGCGTGAGCGGGAACGCATCGATGTAGATCAACCGTGCCGGCACCATGTAGTCGGGCAGCCGATCGGCGAGAAAGGCTTTCACTTCCGCGACGCTTGCATGCTGCGAGCCCGCGACCGTCGCATAGGCGACCAGCTGCTTGCCGTGTCGATGTTCGCGGGCGACGACCACGGCATGCGCTATCGACGGGTGCTCCTTCAGTACCGCTTCGACTTCCCCGGCTTCCACGCGGAAGCCGCGGATCTTGACCTGGAGGTCGCTCCGGCCCAGGCATTCGATCTCGCCGCCCGGCCAGAATCGCGCGCGGTCGCCGGTGGCATAGATCCTGGCGGGAGGGGGCCGGAACGGATCGGGCAGAAATCGTTCGCGCGTAAGCTCGGGACGATCGAGATACCCGATAGCGACACCCTCGCCGCCGATGTATAGATCTCCTGTCACTCCAATCGCCACCGGGTTGCGGTCTTGGTCGAGGATGTAGGCCGTGGTGTTGGCGATCGGGCGGCCGATCAGAATCGATTGATCCGATCCGCGGATTCTGCGCACCAGTGACCATACCGTGGTCTCGGTGGGCCCGTACATGTTCCAGAGCTCGCGCACCGCGGGCAGAAGGTTCGCGGCGAGATCGCGAGTCAGGGCCTCTCCTCCGCACAACGCCTTGAGATTCGCTTTCCCACTCCATCCGCTGTCGAGGAGCATGCGCCACGTCGCGGGTGTAGCCTGCATGAGCGTGACCTCATGAGCCCCAAGCAACCGTGCGAGTGCCCGTGGATTGGCGGCGTCCGCGCGCCCGGCGAGCACGATCGTCGCGCCGGCCATCAGCGGAACGAACAGTTCGAGGACCGCGATATCGAACGAGATGGTCGTGACGGCGAGCAGCACGTCCTGCTGCGAAACGCCGGGCTCGCGCAGCATCGCGTAGGCGAAGTTCGCCAGCGCGCGATGGGAAACCTCCACGCCCTTCGGCCTGCCGGTCGAGCCGGACGTGAAGATCACATAGGCCGCGTCATCCGGTGCAGCGGGACCAACCACGTCATCGTCGGATTGGCGCGCCACCATCGCCCAATCGCCGTCGATCATCACTTCGCGCGTGCCTGCTGTCGGGTGGAAGCGTGCGTTCGCTTGGGTGATCAACACCTTCAGGGCGGCATCGTCGGCGATGAATGCCAGTCGCTCCACGGGAAATCCCGGATCGAGCGGCACATACGCCGCACCGCTTTTCATCACGGCCAGCAGCGCGACGACCATGTCGGGCGATCGCTCCACATGGACGCCGACGCGCGCCCCCGCGCCGACACCCAGCGACGCCAGGTATCGCGCGAGACGATTGGCCCGCCGGTTCAGCTCGTCGAAGGTCAGACATGCCGAGTCCGCAACGACCGCCGGACGATCCCCGCAGATTTTCACCTGGCGACGGATGGCTTCCGGAACCAGGACGTCGCGCGGGTAGTCGGTCGCCGTCCGGTTCCAGTCGGTCAGAATTCGCGCGCGCTCCCCGGCGGTGAGAATCTGCAACCGATCCAGCGTCACCTCGGGATGCGACGTCATCTCGTCGAGCAATTGCTCCAGCGCGGTCAGAATCGCCGCGATCGCCTGGGCAGAGAAGTGCCGCTCGTCGTAGTAGATCACCAGCTGAATGGCATCGTCGCCGAAACCGTACAGCGTGAGTCGGTACCGGGTCTGGGCGCGTATTTCGCACGCCCGGACGGGCCAGTTGCGGAATACCGACGCAACGGTCGCCTGCCACCCCAAATGCTCGTACACGACGAGACTGTCGAACAACGGCTCCGGTCGATGCCACTCACAGGCCGACCGGATCTCGGTCATGCTCGCCTCGGCGAACGTCCGCAATGCAAGCCAATCCCGTCGGACGTTCTGGAGGAACTCGGCCACGCGGCAGTTGCCTCGCACGGCAACCCGAACGGGTACTGTCTGCAGGAAGAGTCCGATGTCGCCGCCGGCACGCCCGGCGGACTTCGTGGTTCCGAACACGACGTCGGACTCACCGCTGAAGCGGCCGAGGAGAATCGCCCACGCCCCCATCAGCATCGTGTTCAGAGTCACATCCGCCGATTCGGCGAGCTGCCGCATGCGGGTCGAAACCCTCTCGGAGAGGAAGTGTCGGGCCCTCCCGTAGCTTGCTCCTGCCCGGTTGTGGTCGTTACCGCGGTCGAGATCGATGGGGAGCGGCGTGGGCGCGTTGAATCCGGCGAGGGCCTGCCGCCAGAACGCTGTTGCTTCAGTACGATCGCGGCGCTCGCCCTCTTCGACGAAGGAACGGAACGCCGAAGGATTCGCGGGCGCGGGGGCGATTTCTTCGCCGCGACCAAGCCGGACATAGTATTTCTCGGCCTGTGACACGATCGAAAGGATCGAGCGGCCGTCGACGATGATGTGATGGAAAGTGCACACCAGGCGCGTGCGGCCCGCGGTGGAAGTGAGCAGCGCGATGCGGAACAGCGGCGCGACGTCCAGATCGAAACCGCGCCGCCGGTCGTCCTCGATATACGCATCGAACGCTGCATCGTCTTCACCGCAGCGCGCCGTGAACGCGACGTCGGCGTGGGCGTGAATTTCCTGAACCGGCTCCGGCACGTCCTGCCAGCGGATTGCCGTGCGAAGCGCTGGATGCTGCTGGATCAGTAGCTGCCAGGCCTTTCTCAGGGGTGCTTCGTCGAGGGGTTGGGCAGTCTCGACTGTCAACTGCACGACATCGACGACCGAATGGGGATCGGTGAGGTGCGCGAACAGCATGCCGCGCTGCAGCGGCGACAGGACAAAGGTGTCGACCGTCACGGGGCCGGCTACCGGCGCGCTCGAATCGGTGACAGCCGCCATAGCTCGGACGCTCGCCACGCTCTCAGAAGAGCGTGTAGATGAACGGCGCCGACACTTGAGCGGCCACGATAGTGAGCCCGATGATCAGGAACGCGAGCAGCGCCAAGCTCATCGCGTACGATTTGTTCACGGCGCCGAACATCACGATGTCCCGCACCATTCGAAGGATCCAGCGCATCAGCAACATCGTCACCTCGATCAATCGAGCCCGAACTCTTCCTTCCAGTTCGTGCTCTCGTTCCATTCGGGCTGCTTGTCCTTGTGCAGGACGAAGTCGTCGAGAACGAGGATGTCGATCCCGGTCCGCATGAAGCAGCGGTAGGCGTCTTCCGGCGTGCAGACGATCGGTTCGCTGCGCACATTGAAGCTCGTGTTGACCAGGATGCCGTAACCGGTGATGTCCTTGAACGCGCGGAGCAGACCGTAGAGTCGTGGATTGCGCTCGGGATCGACCGTCTGGATGCGCGCGGAATAGTCGACGTGCGTGATCGCCGGAACGTCGGAGCGTGGTGCGTTGACCCACTCCCGGAGGTCGATCTCGCCGTCCTTCTTCTCGATCGCGGGCATCGGCTTGCAGCGGCTCTTGACCATCTGATCGACCATCAGCATGTACGGCGATTCGCGCACGACCTCGAAGTACTCGGGCGCATCCTCATGCAGGACGATCGGTGCGAAGGGCCGGAAGCTCTCGCGAAATTTCGTGGCGAGGTTCAGGTGCGACTGCATCTTCACGCTGCGGGCATCGGCGATGATCGAACGACCGCCGAGCGCTCGCGGCCCGAACTCCATGCGGCCCTGGCAGAGGCCGACGACCTTCTCCTCGCTCAGCGCCCTGGCGAGCAAACCGTTGCGCCCGGCGTCGTCCATCTCTTCGTAAGGAAGCGCGTTCAGATCGAGGAACTCCCTGATCTGGTCGCGCGTGAAACTCGGGCCGAGGAATCCGCCCTTCATCGCATCGCGCTTCTCGTTGGTCGCGCGCGGGTTGCCGAGCATGTCGT
>Ga0070670_100005280_pt1 | contig 10887 bp, 10 predicted proteins | sample KBSS63metaG_FD_64665 | JGI IMG/M metagenome (GOLD analysis project Ga0070670, IMG submission 64665) | Switchgrass rhizosphere microbial communities from Kellogg Biological Station, Michigan, USA - KBS S6-3 metaG | ecosystem: Host-associated > Plants > Roots > Rhizosphere > Soil ... | reverse complement strand
GGAACCGAGCTCTCTGGCAACAGGCGGAATTGGCATGATCGGTCTTCTTCTACTGTTGGGCAGCCGACGCCTCGTTAAAAATTTATAACTCCGTCTGGTAAATTCTGAAAAGAGCCCCGGGATGTCCGGGGCTTTTTTGTGTTTAGTAACCTTCCGAAATCCCGATACGGTGAGCCAGCGGTTGCGCCCGCGATAAGTTTGCGCATATGCTTCCGCCAACTCACCCCCAAAGGAGTACGCGATGGAACAGCACGTCAAGGTCGTGGCGATATTGAACATTGTATGTGGAGGACTGGGCGTCCTCATCGCTCTGCTGGTTCTTCTGTTTTTTGGCGGCATGGCCGGAGTCGTCCATTCCGATCCGTCACCGGATTCCGACGTTGGTGTTGCAGCACTGGGACTCATTGGTCTGGTTGGATCCATTGTGATTGCATTGATCTCGGTGCCGACGGTGATTGGCGGTATCGGTTTGCTGAAATTCCGTGAGTGGGCCAGGATCCTCTTGATCGTCATGTCCGCACTGAACCTGATCAATATTCCATTCGGCACTGCTCTCGGCATTTATGGGCTCTGGACGTTGCTCAATGACGGTACTCGCGTTCTGTTTAAGAATAAGGAGGAGCAATGGTCCGCTGGAGAGTTGCGACAACCGGGATCCTGACAGCAGCGTTTGCGTTTTGGCTGGGCTCGGTGCCTGCTGCAGCGCAGCAGGCTCGCGGTGGTGGTGGCTTTACGCAGCCTGAGCCGATTGCGTTTGACGATCATGAAGGATGGAAATCCATTTTTGATGGTGCGTCCATCAAGGACTGGGATGGGAATCCGGAAATCTGGCGACTGGAGAATGGCGCAATCGTCGGCGAGTCCACGCGTGAAAAACCCTCCGGCACGACGTACATCATCTGGAAGGGCGGCGAACCTCGAAACTTCGAACTGAAAATGGAAATCAAGCTGGAAGGCGCAGCCTTGAACAGCGGCATCCAGTACCGCAGCACCATCGTTCCTCAGCCACAGGGACGCGGCGGTTTTCCAGCGATGAAAGGATACCAGGCCGATTTCGATTTTGCCGGCCGATATACCGGACAGCTCTATGAGCAGGGTACACCGCGCGGCATCATCGCGTGGCGCGGCCAGGTTGTGAGAGCCGAGCAGGGCAAGAAGCCTCGCCTCCTGTCGACGCTCGGCGATGCCGACGAACTCAAGGGATACGTGAAGACCGGAGAGTGGAACCAGATTCACATCATCGCGCGAGGAAACACGCTGATGCACATCGTCAATGGTCACCTCATGTCCGTCTTCATCGATGATGATTCGACCATGGCCGCGACCCAGGGCGTCATCGCTCTTCAAATCGAAGGCACCGGCAAGGTCTCGTTCCGAAATATCTGGTTGAAGAATTTGTGATGGACCGCCGCGAAATGCTCGGGCTCTTCGGAGCCGGCGTGCTGGCGGTGCGACCCTTGCGCGCGCAGGACCCGCTTCGGCCGCCGGCCTTCAGTGCGCTGGATCACATCGAGTTCTACGTTTCCAACGTCGAGAAATCCCGCGACTTCTTTGTTCGCGTTTTCGGCAATACATTGCGGAGCCGAAACAACAAGCGTTATCTCCAGCTTGGTGCCGCGTATATGGCATTCGAACAGCCGCGCGGCAACGGTGAGATCCGAGTGGATCATACCTCCATCGCCATCAAGGGTCTCGACATGGCAAAGCTGCACGCATTTTTGGAACAACGCGGCATTGCTTTTCAGGATTATCCCAGTGGTCGCGACACCGCAGTAGTGGATGCCGATGGAACCCGGCTTCAACTTTCACCGGAAAATGGCTGGAGTCTTCTAAATCCTGCGAACTTCCTGCTGGAAGAAGTTGCCGTGTCGGAAGAATCGATCTTCCACCCCACTGGCATGGACCACGTCGTGTTGAATGTGAAGGAGCCAGAAAAATCCGTCGCGTTTTATCAGAAATTCCTGGGTGCTCCGGTTCGAAACAATGATCGCATCTGGTTTCAGACCGGTGTTTCTCGTATCGTTCTTCGGCAGACGCCTCCGGGCCAGCAGCCCGGAGTTTATTATTTTTGTGTGACGGCGGCTGCATTCAACGCGCAGGCTGCTACACGCCGGCTGCAGGAGATTGGCGCGACGGTGGAGACCCCTGAGATCGCCGGCACTGTGCGGTTTCGGAATCTGGATGGATTATTGATTCAAGTTCAGTAAAGCTCGGTGAAGTTCTCGATATCACGATTCCCCTTTTCGCAGCGCGGAAGCAATTTGACCGGTTCTTCCCATTGATATAACGTAGCGCGCCATGCGAACCCTTACAGCTTTGTTTGCGATAAGTGTCTTCTGCCTCGTGGTAGTCGGAGCGGACTGGCCCACGGATGGAGGCAATCCGCAGCGGACAAACTGGCAGCGTGAGGAAACGATCCTTCGACCGGACAACGTCGGGAATCTGAACATTCTCTGGAAACTGAAGTTGGATAATCCGCCGCGGCAAATGCATTCGCTGCTGCCGCCGCTGATCATTGGTCAGGTTCGAACGCCAGCCGGCGTGAAGCAGATTGTGCTGGTGGCTGGCGTCTCCGACAACCTCTATGCCATCGATGCGGACAAGGGCGAGATCCTCTGGAAAAAACATTTTGAGTATCCGCCTCCGGCTCGAACCGGAGGCGCGACAGATCCGCTTTGCCCCGGCGGATTGACCGCGACGCCCGTGATCGGGCCTGTGGACGCATCCGGCATCCGCACCGCCTATGTGCTTGCGGGCAACGGTCAGCTTCATTTCATCAATCTCGCCACCGGTGAGGAAACAGCGTCCCCCGTTCAATTCGGTTATCCGAATGGCAAATCCTACGCGTTGAATCTCTGGGGCAGCGTCATCTTCACAACAACGTCGCAGGGTTGCGCCGGCAATCCCAATCAAATGTGGGCCATTGATGTCAACGATCCCGCCAAAAAGGTGATGACGTTCAACCCGAGAAGCGGCGGCCTGTGGGGTCGAACGGGCGCGGCGATCGACTCCAGCGGCATCGCATGGGCGCCGACGGGCGATGGAACTTACGATCTGCCCACCGAGCGTTATGGCAACGGATTGATCGGCGCAAGAGTCGAAGGGAATGAATTGAAATTCAAGGATTACTACATTCCATCGAACTGGGCATTCCTTCTGAAGAAAGATCTCGACATGCAGGTCACTCCCGCGATCTTCGATTATAAAGGCCGGGAACTGATGGTCGTCGGTAGCAAGGAGTGCCGCGTTTACCTGCTTGATCCGAAATCCGCGGGCGGAGCCGATCATCAGACGCCGCTGTTTCGCACGCAGCAACTCTGCAATGAGGAGTTGAATTTCGCGGGAACCGGTATCTGGGGCGGCATGGCGAGTTGGGAAGATACCAAAGGCACGCGCTGGGTGCTGGTGCCGTTCTGGGGACCGTCTCATTCCGGGTTCAAGCCCCCGGTATCGTATGGAACGGTACGACGGGGCGCGATCGTTGCGCTCAAAGTGGAAACAATCAATGGCAAGCTGCAGCTGACTCCGGCCTGGATGTCGCAGGACATGGATCATGGGGAGCCTCCGGTCGTTGCGAATGGAGTCGTATACGCTTACGGCAGCGGGGAAGATACCACCCAGGCTTACGCGGACCGGGGATTGCAGGACTCGAGTCCGTTGCGCATCAAGGCATCTACGCATGCGACGCTGTTCGCGCTCGATGCCGAGACCGGAAAGACGCTGTATTCGAGCGGCGATCAGATCACATCCTTCGTTCACTTCGGTGGATTGTCGATCGCCAACGGACGCGTCTATCTGGGCACATACGACAGCGTGCTGTACAGTTTCGGACTTCCCGGCAAGTGATCCCAATGCGAAGATTTCCAATTCCGTTTGTTCTTGTTTGCCTGGGTGCCGCGCTGGCTCTCGCACAGAGCCGCGGCGGCAACTGGCCGACATCCGGCGGCGACGCGCAGCGCAGCGGATGGGAAGGCGTCGATGCCCGGATCTCGAAGGATACCGTCAAGGATCTTCAGCTCTTGTTCAAGGTCAAGCTGGAGAGCCAGTCCAAAGGATCGCGTCCGCTACTGCCGCCAATCATCATGGGCCGGCTCATTTCGTATCGGGGATTTCGCGAACTGGCGTTCGTGGGTTCCAACTCGGATATTGTTTATGCGATCGATGCGGATCTGGGAACGATCTTCTGGCAGAAACATCTGGAATACTCCACGCGCGAACCGCAGGTGACGACGTCGACGCCGGATTGTCCGGGAGGGATGACCGCCACGCCAACCATGTCCGTCCCGGGTGTCGCAGGTCCACGCGGTGCGGCTGCCGCTGCTCCTGCGCGCGGTGGAGCGCCGGCTGCCAGCTTCATCGCGGGAACGGCATCGGTGTACGCGATTTCCAGCGATGGCAGGCTGCACCGGCTGAATGTTTCCACGGGCGATGACATCGTGCAGCCGGTTCAGGTTCTCCCGGCGAATTCGAAAACATCGAATCTGATGATGGTGAATAACATCATCTATACGGTCACGAGCCCCGCGTGCAATCTCACCCGGAACGCCGTGTGGGCGATTGATCTGTCAGTGGACCCACCCAAGGCAATGTCTTTTGCACTGAACGCGGGAGAAGTCGCGGGATCCGCTGGACCCGTGATCGGCACAGATGGAACGGTTTACGTTCAAACGTCAGGAAGACTGCTTTCGCTCAGTGCAGGCGATCTGGCGATGAAAGGATACTTCACGTCGACGGACCTGAGTCCCGACGCATCTCCGCTGGTGTTTCAATACAACAACCGCGAGATGATCGTCAGCACCAGCAAGGACGGAAAGATTTTTCTCCTGGATGCAGCGACATTCAGTGGAAATCACGAGTCGGTGACTTATCAGACAATGCCACTTGCGATCTCCGGAAGCTTGTCCACCTGGCAGGATGCGGAAGCAATACGTTGGGTCCTCGCACCCGTATGGGCTCGAAACGGAACTTCACCAAATGGACAAATTGCCGCGTTAAAACTGGAAGAACAGGCGGGGAAGACGGTTCTCTCTCCGGCATGGGTTTCGCGCGACATGAATTCGCCGTTGCCGCCCGTGATTGCAAGCGGCGTCGTGTTTGCATTATCCGCAGGGAAGGGAGCCACGCGCGCGACGCTCTACGCATTGGACGCCGCGACGGGGAAGGAACTCTATTCCAGCCGAAATCTGGTTGCGGCGCCCGCGTCGCTTGCCGGAATGACCGTCGCCAACGGTCGCGTGTACTTCAGCACGCTCGACAGCACCATGTACGCCTTCGGCATGTTCATGGAGCACTGAAGAAATTCGTCTTCCAACGGACGGTACCACCAGGAAAAGTCTTTTTTTGGGAACCCCTCACCCCGCCTTCGGCCGCCCTCTCCCGTTGGGAGACGGATTTTTTTGTGATACAACTCCGCACGAGGTAAACCATGCATCTTTCTACGCACAACTGGATGCGCGCCGAACCGCTTGAAGTCACGCTGAAGCGAATCCAGCGGCTCGGCTTCGAGAGTATTGAAATCAGCGGCGAACCCCAGCAGTACACCACAAAAGCTTCGCGACCGCTGCTGAAGCAGTACGGCATTCGCTGCTGGGGTGCGGTGACGCTTACGCTGGGTGAGCGCAACCTTGCCGCGAAGAACGAAGCGCAGCGCGCGGCGTCCATCGAGTACGTGAAATCGGTCGTCACGATGGTGCAGGAGCTCGAAGGCACCGAGATCACGATCGTGCCGGCCACGGTCGGCAAGATCACGCCTGACGGAACTCCGGAGCAGGAATGGAAGTGGGTTGTTGATGCCTTGAAGGAAGTTTACGGCCACGCGCTGAAATGCGGCGTGAAGATGGCGATCGAGCCGCTCAATCGCTACGAAACCTATTTCCTGAATCGCGGCGACCAGGCCCTGGCGCTGGCGAAGGAAGTTGGACCGGAGTGCGGCGTCTGCCTCGACTTGTTTCACATGAACATCGAGGAAGTCGACATGTTCGCTGTGATTCGACAGGTTGGAAAAAAACTGTTCGATGTCCATGTCGCGGAGAACAACCGGCTCGCACCCGGCATGGGCAACGTCGACTGGCCTAAGCTCGTCGCGACGCTTCGTGAAGTCGGATATGACGGTGCACTAACGATGGAAGCCGTCGCTGGTGTCGACCGAACGCCGGTTACACCGTGGAAGAACCAGGTTGAGACGAAACCGGTCGATATATCTCCCGAGCAGCTCAAATTCATCCAGGATCACGGCAGCAGCCTCCTCTCGGAAGAGTTCTATACAATGCTGTACGAGACCGCGTCGAAGACGTTGCTTCCTCTCATACGATGAAAATACGCGACGTCGAAGCCGTATGGCTGCATTGTCCGCTTCCGGAAAAGAAGCAACATACTTCCGACTTCGGACGCATGACAGCATTTGACGGCGTCATTGTCACCATTCGCACGGACGACGGACTTGTCGGCTACGGCGAAGCAAAGGCCGCAGTGGGCAGCGCCGGCAATGGCGCCGCGCTGGTTGCGATCATCGAAAATGAACTCCGACCGCTAATCATTGGTGAGGACGCACGGAACATTTCGCGTCTATGGAATCGGATGATGAATGGATCGCGCGCCGAACTTGCCGAGCGTTTCGGCAGGCCCATGCCGATACTCGGTCGGCGCGGCGTCCACGTTGCCGCGATCAGCGGCATCGATCTTGCGTTATGGGACATCGCCGGCAAGGCACGCGGCTGCTCCGTGCTGGAATTGGTCGGCGGCGCTTGCCGCGACGGTGTGAAAGCCTACGGCAGCGGCGGTTGGGGAGAGCAGAGCCAGATTGGAAGCGAGCTGAAGGGCTATGTGGCCCAGGGCTTCCATGCCGTCAAGATGCGTTTCGGTGCCATGGACGGCCGAGTTGCGACCAGCCTCGCCCGCGTGCGTGCCGCACGCGAAGCGGTGGGTGGCGAGATCGATCTCATGGTCGATGCCCATGGCACCATGAGCGTCGCGCAGGCCAAGCGATTCTGTAAAGGAGCCGCCGAACTCGATCTGCGATTCGTCGAGGAGCCTGTAATGTCGGACGATCGCGATGGTCTCGCAAAAGTAAGGGCCGCGAGTTCGGTGGCAATCGCCGCCGGAGAGAGCGAATTCACCCGATTCGACTTTGCTGAACTGATCGATCGCGATGCCGTCGACGTGCTTCAGCCCGATCTCGCGATCACGGGCGGGTTTTCCGAGGGCCTCAAGATTGCGGCACTCTGCGAATCGCATCGCCTCGAACTCGCACCGCATTGCTGGGGCTCAGCGATCTCGTTCCGATCCGGACTGACGCTGGCTTTCGCCAGCAGCGCTGGAGTCTATATGGAAATTCCAATGGGCGGCGATCCATTGCTGCGCGAAATGGCTTCCATTGACCTCAAACTGAACAATGGCATGCTCGCGCCGCCGGCCGGGCGGGGTTGGGGCGTGCAGCCGGACGCGGAGTTTTTAAAGCGATACGCACAGGGACGGGAGTGAACATGAGCGATGATTTTCTAATTCAGCACGTCAACGTCAATGTCGATAATCTCGATGCGGCCATCCCGTTCTATCGGGATGTTCTTGGCCTTCCGCTTGACGACACGCCCGACCAGGGCTTCCGTTGCCAATTCTTCAGGATTGGTTCGACGCAACAGCAGATCCACATGAATGAGATGCGCGACCAGCGGCAGTTCCGCGGTCATTTCTGTCTGGTCGTGCCGGACTTTATGGGCGTTTTCACGCGCGCAAAGGCGTGCAACGCGATCGATCTCCAGGCGTGGGGCAAAGTGCGCCAGCTTCCGAATGGAAAGATGCAGATGTTTGTGCGCGATCCTTCCGGCAACCTGATCGAGATCGCAAGCACCAACAGGGAGTCCATCGACCTTTCGGTTTTTCAAAATGACATGGAAATTGTCGAGCCGCAGCGCGGGATCTATCGCATGGAGCCGGGCGCGAGCGACGGTTACCACCAGAATTCATGATTCTTCTCCTCGAAAACATGCATCCGGAAGCGGAAGCTTTGCTCGAGCGCTGCGAACCTCTCTTGCGGGCGACGGATCCCAATGGGCCGCAGTCTCCTTCGTCGGATGTTCGGGCGATACTGACTCGCGGCCGCGGCTTCATCACCAAAACCCTGATGGATGCGTTTCCGAATCTTCGATTGATCGGCCGTGTGGGAGTCGGGCTCGACAATCTCGACACGGCGGAAGCAGCACGCCGGAATATTCCCGTGATCTTTGCACCCGGACTCAACGCGCGCACAGTTGCCGAACATACGCTGGCGCTGATGCTTGATCTCATGCGCCGGATCACGCCATGGGTGAACGCCAGTGCGGAGGGCCGCTGGGAAGATCGATCGCGATACCAGGGTGCCGAACTCGCGGGAATGACGCTTGGCATTGTGGGATACGGCAACATCGGTCGGCGAGTGGCTCGACTGGCGAACGCGTTCGAGATGAAAGTGGTTGTTGCAGCACGTCCCGGCAATGCTTTCGAATGTGAGTACCCGACACTTCCGCTGGAAGACCTCCTGGCCAAAGCCGATGTCGTCTCGCTGCACCTGCCCCTCAGGCCGGAGACTAAAGGCATCATTGGCAGAGATCAAATTGCGCAGATGAAACCGACGGCATGCATCGTCAACACGGCACGCGGAGCGCATATCGATCAGGCGGCGCTTTGCGAAGCGTTACTGGCCGATCGTCTCGGCGGATTTGCCGCGGACGTTCTCGACGTCGAACCGCCAGCGGCAGACGATCCGCTTCTTCGCAGCCCGCGCGTTTTTCTCACCCCGCACATCTCCGCGCTCACCAGCGCGACGTATCGGCAGACTTGCCTCTTCATCGCCGAGAATGTCGTTGCCGTGCTTGAGGACCGCGAGCCCGCAGCTCGATCCGTGTTCCGGCAGTAGTGTTCTAGAACTCGACCTTCGCGGCATCGCCGAGAATCATTTCCCGGTACACCGGCAGGGACCATCCGGCTTTCTCCAGTTCGGAAACCCGCTTCTCCACCTTGCTGCGATACGCTTTCTTGCTTCCGTAGAATTGTTTCAATTCCTCTTTCGAGAAGTCATTCTGGAAAGCGCTCAAACCGCACATCTGCGTGGCTGCCGCCGCTCCACCTTTTGTGACGTAGTCGCTGGTTTTTGCGGGCAGCGGCGAAGCGGCCTTATTGGGGACGCCGTACTTCGTGATTGGGATATCGACATAAGGGCTTCGGATTCCGCCCTTTGGATTTCCGCGCTCATCCACCGCCATGGCGGTACCGGTTTTCAGGATTCGATCAGCCTTGGGAGGAGCAATGCCTTTATCGACCCACTGAAATAGGTAGTTCAATGCGACGGACATGTACGCCTGCATCGGGTAGGTGCTCAGTGGTATTGCACACGGATTCGGCGTCAGCCTTACGTTGTTGCGGGTGTCGACATGTCCCATGCCGGGAAATTCATAAACGCGATATTGATCCCCGGGCGCGTCGCCATCGGGACGTGTGGTGATGTTCGCACCGGAAACTTCGAGCATGGTCGGAACATGGATCATCGGGACATCGATCTGACGGATGACCGAACCATTCGACGTGGGGAGAAAGCCGTCATAGATCCGTTGCATATCCGGCGTCCTGTAGACCATGTGCGCGGGCAGGTACTGGATGAGCGTTGCGGCGGTTGCCGATGTTCCGCCCAGCACCATTTTCCGTACCTTCAGTCCGGCGAACGGGCTCGACGGGTCCTTCGATTTAACGAGCGAGCCGACCTGGGCGATGATCTCGCTGATCTGCGCGTTGCCCACCTGAAAGCCCTTATAGCGTTCCGGATTCGCGTCGATGACCTGCTGCAAACCTCCGGCGGAAATGTCGACGGCTGCGTGCCCGGAAGACATCGTGTAGATCGATGTCATTTCGAACATGTGCGCCGAGCCGCTCGGATGCATGGGTTCGACAAGAACCAGTCCGCTGAATTTGGAGTTGCTGGCCGGCTTGCGAACGACAATCCGGGTTTTATACGGTTGCCCGTTGGCGGTTCCCGTGATGAAGTATTCCTTTGCTTCGTATTTGAATTCGGCCAGACCTTTGCCGGGAGCAAGCGACTGCACGGACTCGTAAGGCGCACCCGGGCCCGTAATGGGGCCGGTAACCATTGGGAGTGTCACCGCCGTTGGAGTCTGCGGGAGGTTCGCGGCTGGAGCGCCCCGGCCGGCACCACCACCGGCTCCTCCTCCGCCTTGCCCGCGGCCTGCTCCGCCTGGTGCTGCGGGCTGCGTTGCTGCCGGACCCTGTCCCAGAGCTGTGAACGTGATCATCGCGCTCAGGGCAATCAAAGTGGTTCCCACTAAAAGGTGACTCGTCAATCTCATTTCTTCTCCTCCCGGAAAGTCGTCGTGGCAGCGAAATGCTGTCTCGAACTGAACTCGGTGTCAAGCAGGATGGTTGTAGGCAGGGTCTATGAAGGTGCAGGAGGGGTGGCGCGAAGCGCCGGGGTGGTTCCAAAGCGAAAACTTGTTGTATTGGGGCTTTGCCGGTAAAACTCAACTTTTGGACATGAGGTGACAAGAGCATCGGAAGGCGGCCGAAGGAGAACGATTAGAGGAACAACTCTGCCCTGCGTTCTTTGCAAATGTTCACGTTGAAGACACATCTACAGTTTTGCCGGGAGGTCCAAATCTCCTGCGTAGGTGCCGTGAATTATCGAAATCTCGTTGAGCGACAGCTGGCTATTTTCATGCCACTCAGTTTGAAAATTGTAGGGGACGGTGACGCCGTCGAATCAATGTCAGCATTAAACCGATCAGTGTATATGTTGCGGCGTTCTCAATCTCAACCGCACGGAGACCCCGTGGGAAATCAAAATATGTGTGCGTTATGCCGGCAACCGGCTCAGTTATATAAGCGAGAGGGTACACGATCGGGTCT
>Ga0070670_100005277_pt1 | contig 10887 bp, 11 predicted proteins | sample KBSS63metaG_FD_64665 | JGI IMG/M metagenome (GOLD analysis project Ga0070670, IMG submission 64665) | Switchgrass rhizosphere microbial communities from Kellogg Biological Station, Michigan, USA - KBS S6-3 metaG | ecosystem: Host-associated > Plants > Roots > Rhizosphere > Soil ... | reverse complement strand
CATCGACTTCTCGGTCACCTCGTAGACGCGGCCGAGGCCGTGGCAGTTCGGGCACGCGCCCTGCGGCGTGTTGGGCGAGAAGTCCTCGGCATAGAGCATCGGCTGGCGCGGCGGATAGCTGCCGGCGCGCGAGTACAGCAGGCGCACGAAGCTCGACAGCGTCGTCACGCTGCCGACCGACGAGCGCGCCCCCGGCGTGCCGCGCTGTTGCTGCAGCGCGACCGCGGGCGGCAGGCCTTCGATCGAGTCGACGTCGGGAACGCCGACCTGGTCGATCAGTCGGCGCGCATACGGCGACACCGATTCGAAGTAGCGGCGCTGCGCCTCGGCGTAGAGCGTTCCGAACGCGAGCGACGACTTGCCCGATCCCGAGACTCCCGAGAACACGACCAGGGCGTCGCGCGGGATGTCGACGTCGACGTTCTTCAGGTTGTGCTCGCGTGCGCCGCGCACGCGAACGAATCGGTTCGTGTCGTGTCCGGGCGCGCGCATACTCGGGCGTCGCCTCAACGGGCGCAGGCCTGCATCCAGGCCTGCGCCGCTCGATGCCAGGCTATCGGACCAAGCAGGAAACGATCGCCGTCGCCGGCGTCGCCGACCTCGTCATCCGCTCGCTCCTCGATCGTCAGCAGTTCGCCGACGCCGACGGCGCTGCCGAGCGGCTCGGCATCTCGTCGGCAGGCTGGCCGATGTTCGGCGTGGCCTGGCCTTCGGGCGCGCAACTCGCCGCGCTGCTGGCGCTCAGGCCGGTCACGCCCGGCGAAAGAATCCTCGAGATCGGCTGCGGCCTGGCTCTGGCGAGCCTGGTCGCGCATCGGCGCGGCGCTGACGTCACGGCGAGCGATCGTCATCCGCTCGCCGCCGATTTCCTGCGTGCCAACCTGCGCCTGAACCGACTGGTGCCGATGAAGTACCTGCACGGCGACTGGGCCGCGGCGGTCGATCCCGACCATTCCTATGGCGGCCTCGACCGCGCCGTCGCAGGCGGTCGATTCGACCTGATCGTCGGCAGCGACATCCTCTACGAGCCCGACCTCGGCGGCGATCTGGCGGGGTTCATCGGTCGGCATGCGGAGGCAGAGTGCGAGGTTTGGGTCGTCGATCCCGACCGTAGCAATCGGCCGGCCTTCCATCGGCGCATGGCCGACGCCGGCTTCGCCCTCAGCCAGGAGCGGATCGATCGTCCGGCGACCGCGCTCGCCGACGCGTACAAGGGGCGCCTGCTCGTCTACCGCCGTAAACTCGCCAGCCATTGACGGCGCCGACGGTCGCCGCGCCAGGGGTCGCCGCATGACAAGCCTGCAAGACCTGCTCGACAACAACCGCCGCTGGGCGAAGAAGGTGGAGGCGGCTCGCCCGGGCTTCTTCACCGGCCTGCTGCAGCAGCAGGCGCCGCAGTACCTGTGGATCGGCTGCGCCGACAGCCGCGTCCCGGCCAACGAGCTGGTCGATCTCGCGCCGGGCCAGCTGTTCGTCCATCGCAACGTCGCCAACGTCGTCAGCCACTCCGACCTGAACTGCCTCTCGGTGGTCCAGTTCGCGACCGACGTGCTGCAGGTCAAGCACATCATCGTCGTCGGCCATTCGCAGTGCGGCGGCGTGATCGCAGCGCTCGAGGATCGGCGCGTCGGATTGGCCGACAACTGGATCCGCCACGTCCAGGACGTGCGCAACCGGCACGCCACGTGGCTCGAGACGGTGCCGGCGCTGCAGCGCGCCAACGCCCTGTGCGAGCTCAACGTCGTCGAGCAGGCGCTCAACGTCTGCCAGACAACCATCGTCCAGGACGCCTGGCAGCGCGGCCAGGAGCTGGTCGTCCATGCCTGGGTGTATGGCCTGCACAACGGGCTGCTGCAGGACCTCGAGATGACCGTCAGTCGCCTCGACGACGCCGGCGTCGCCTACGAGACGGCGATCGCGGCGGTGCGATCGCGCTATCCGGCGCGGGCGCCGGCGTAGCCCGGTTCGTCGCGCCGGACGAGTCGGCTGCGGCCGCTGTCTAGGCGCCGAGATAGCGCCGCCAGAGCGAGCGGTCCGCGGCCAGCTCGATCGAGCTGCCGCGCCATGCGACCCGCCCTTTCTCGACGATGACGTGATGATCGGCGATGGCGATCAGGCGCTCGACGTACTTGTCGATGACGATCATCGCCAGGCCGGCGCCACGCAGTTGCGTGAGTGCCTGCCAAATCTGCTCGCGCACGAGCGGCGCCAGGCCTTCGGTGGCCTCGTCGAGGAGCAGCAGCCGGGGATTGGTGACGAGGGCCCGGCCGACCGCGAGCATCTGCTGCTCGCCGCCCGAGAGCTGGTTGCCGGAATGCTGAAGCCGCGCCTGCAGCGCCGGGAAGAGCTCGAGCACGCGCGCCGGCGTCCACGGGGCGCTGCCGTTCGGTGCCGGCCGCGCGAACGCGCTCAGGTGCTCGGCGACGCTCAGGTTGGCGAACACCTGCCGACCTTCGGGCACGAGCGCGATGCCGCGCCGCGCGACCCGGTTCGCGGGCCAGCCGGCGATCGCCGCGCCGTCGAAGGCGATCGTCCCCGCGCTCGGCGGCAACAGGCCCATCAGGGCGCGGACCAGCGTCGTCTTGCCCATGCCGTTCCTGCCGAGGACGCCGACGATCGCACCGGCGGCAACGTCGAGGTCGATCCCGAACAGGACCTCGCTCGAGCCGTAGCCGGCGTGCAGGCCGCGCACCTCGAGCAGCGCGCCGCTCACCGCGCGTGCTCCTCGCCGAGATAGGCGGCGATGACGGCAGGATCGTTGCGCACCGCGGCAGGGGCACCGGTCGCGATGACCCGCCCGCCGACCAGCACCGAGACCCGATCGGCGAGGCGGAACACGGCATCGACGTCGTGCTCGATGAGGAGCACCGTGCTGGTCGCGCGGCTGGCGGCCACGAGCGCCTCCATCCGCGTCGATTCGTCGGGTCCCATCCCCGCCATCGGCTCGTCGAGGAGGATCAGGCGTGGCCGGCTCGCCAAGGTCATGCCGACCTCGAGCGCGCGACGCTCGCCGTGCGAGAGCTGATCGATCGCGTAGTCGCCCTTGCTGCCGAGGCCGATCGCGACCAGCACCTGGCGCGCGCGCTCGAACAGCGCCGCCTCGCGCGTCACCGGCCGCCATGCGCGCAGGCTCGATCCGGACACGGCCTGGACGGCGAGGGCGACGTTGTCGAGCACGCTGGCGCTGCGAAACAGGCGCGTGATCTGGAACGAGCGGACCAGGCCGCGGCGCGCTCGCTCGTGCGTCGCCAGGGTCGTGACGTCCGCGCCGGCGAAGACGATCGTTCCGCGGTCGCTCGCGACCTGACCGGCCAGCTGCGCCACCAGCGTCGTCTTGCCGGCGCCGTTCGGGCCGATCAGCGCATGGATCTCGCCGGCGCGCACGTCGAGGTCGACATGATCAGTGGCGACGATGCCGCCGAAGCGCTTGACCAGGCCGCGCACCTCGAGCAGCGCCGCCGGCATCGCGCTCGCGCTCATGACAGGCGCGTCGCGCGCATGCGCGCCAGCAGGCCGGCGAGTCCCTGGCGTGCGAACAGCACCACCGCGAGCAGCACCCAGCCGGTCCAGAACTCGTGGTGCTCGGTGTAGGCGCCCAGCACTTCCTGCAGCAGCAGCAGCACGGCGGCGCCGAGGACGCCGCCCCAGACGGTGGCGACGCCGCCGAGGATGACCATCACCATCAGCGTTCCCGACTGGGTCCAGTGGAGCAGGTTCGGGCTGACGTAGCCCTGCAGGTTCGCGCTCAGTGCGCCGGCCACGCCGCCGAGCGCGCCGGCGACGACGAAGACGACCAGCTTGTAGCGATAGGTCGCAAAGCCGAGCGCCTCGGCGCGGACGTCGTCGTCGCGCAGCGCGAGCACGGCGCGGCCGAAGCGCGACGGCGCGAACCGCGCCAGCGCCACGAGCGCAAGCGCGAGCACGCCGACGGCGACGAAGTAGATCGCGAGCGGCTTCTTCAGGTCGAGCACGTAGCCGGCGAACGAGAACAGCGAGCGCGCGCGGACGGTGAGGCCTTCGTCGCCGCCGTAGCCCTTTACCGAGTTGGCGAGGTAATACAGCATCTGCGCGAAGGCGAGCGTGATCATGATGAAGTAGACGCCGCGTGTCCGAAGCGAGATCGCGCCGATCACCAACGCGGCCAGTGCGGTCACGGCGACCGTCGCCGCCAGATGCAGCACGCCGCTGGTCACGCCCTCACTGAGCATGATCGCGGTGACGTACGCGCCGAGGCCGACGAACGCGGCATGGCCGAACGAGACCATGCCGCCGTAGCCGAGGACGAGGTTGAGGCTGGTGGCGGCGATCGCGTAGATGACGATCCGGCTGGCGAGCGAGAGGTAGAAGTCGAGGCCGAGCGCGCGCAGGACGAACGGCAGCGCGATCGCCACGGCCGCGGCGCAGAGTGTCACCACGTTCGGCTTCATCCGCGCGCAGGAAAGAGCCCTCGCGGCTTGATCGCGAGGACGATCGCCATGAAGACGTAGACCGCGATCGAGGCGATCGCCGGGCCTGCGGCGCTCGCCCACTGCGGCGGCAGGAACTCGCGCAGCACGTGCTGCAGCAACGTCCGGCCGAGGGTGTCGATCGCGCCGACCAGGATCGCGCCGACGAGCGCGCCGCGGATCGAGCCGATGCCGCCGATAACGATGACGACGAAGGCCAGGATCAGGATGTTCTCGCCCATGCCGACCTGGACCGCGAGCAGCGGCCCGAGCAGCGCGCCGGCGACGGCGCAGAGCGCGGCGCCGATGCCGAACACGACCGTGAACAGGCGCGGGATGTCGGTGCCCATGGCCGTCGCCATCTCCCGGTTCGAGGCACCGGCGCGGACCAGCGCGCCCATCCGCGTCTTCTGCACCAGCAGCCAGAGCAGCAGCGCGAGCGCCAGGCCGACGCCGAGGATCAGCAGCCGGTAGGCCGGGTACTGCAGCCCCGGGAGCAGCTCGACCGGCCCGGCGAGCGCCGCCGGAGCCGACAGCGGCAGGTCGTTGCCGAAGATCATCTTGACGCCGTCGTTGAGGATCAGGATCAGGGCGAAGGTCGCGAGCACCTGCGACAGGTGGTCGCGGGCGTAGAGCGTGCGCAGGAGACCCGCCTCGAGCGCCATCCCGAACACGCCCGTCAGCGCGACCGCGCCGACGACGCCGAGGACGAATGATCCGGTCAGCGCGACCAGCCAGGCGGCGAGGAACGCGCCGACCATGTAGAGCGAGCCGTGCGCCAGGTTGATCATGTCCATGACGCCGAACACCAGCGTCAGCCCGGCGGCGAGCAGGAACAGCATCAAGCCGAATTGCAGGCCGTTGAGCGCCTGCTCGAGGACGAGGACGCCGGCCATCGGTCAGCGTGTCGTCGGTGCTGAGCGGGTGCGCGCGGCGCGCCTCACTTCATCGCGCAGCTCTGGACGTAGGCGTCGCCGTGGTTCTTCAGGATCGGCTCGTTAAACGACTTGTTGATCAGGCCGCCCTTGCCGTCGTTGCCGATCGTTCGCACGTAGTAGTTCTGGATCGGGTAGTTGTTGCTGTTGAACTTGAACGGCCCGCGAACCGAGTCGAACTTCGCCGCCTTGAGCGCCTTCAGCACCGCCGGCTGGTCGTCGAGCTTGCCCTTGACGTCGCGCACCGCCGCGCCGATCAGGAGCGCGGCGTCGTAGCCCTGCGCGGCGTAAAGAGTCGGCACGCGCTTGTATTCCTTCTCGAACTCGGCGACGAATTTCTGGTTCGCGGCGTTGCTGAAGTCGGGCGACCAGTGGGCGGTGTTGAAGAGCCCGGCCATCGCGCCGCCGACCGGGCCGATCACGTCCTGATCGGCCGAGAAGCCCGGCAGGAGCAGGACGGTGTCCTTGCCGAGGCCCGCGCCGACATATTGCTTGATGAAGTTGATGCCCATGCCGCCGGGCAGGAAGATGTAGACCGCCTGCGGCTTGGCGGCGCGGATCTCGGCCAGCTCGGCGGCGTAGTCGAGCTGGCCGAGCTTGGTGTAGTTCTCGCCCACGACCTGGCCCTTGAACATGCGCTTGAAGCCGGCGAGCGAGTCCTTGCCCGCCTGGTAGTTCGGCGCGACCAGGTAGACGCTCTTCAGGTCGCGCGTGTTGGCGTACTGGCCCGCGGCCTCGTGGTAGGCGTCGTTCGGCCACGAGACGGCGAAGAACAGCGGGCTGCAGTCCTTGCCGGCCATCGACGACGGCGCAGCGTTCGGGCTGATGTAGATCGTCTTGTTGTCGAGCGCCTCGGGCAGCGCCGCCAGCATGATGTTCGAGAACACGACCCCGGTCATGAAGTCGACCTTGTCGCGCTTGATGTCCTTCTCGAACAGCTGCTTGGCGACGTCGGGCTTGAACTGGTCGTCGCTCACCAGCACTTCGGCCGGCAGGCCGCCGAGCTTGCCGCCGCCGAGCTTGACCGCGAGCAGGAAGCCGTCGCGGATGTCGATGCCGAGCGCCGACGACGGCCCCGAGAGCGTGCTGACGAAGCCGACCTTGACCTTGTCGGCGGCCTCGGCGGGCAGCGACGCGATGGCAAGAGGGCCGGCGATCAGCGCGGCAACGGCGGCGGCGCGGGACAGGCGCATGGACATGAGGGAGACCTTTCGAGGCGGCGTCGCGGCAGCGCCGCAGGTGGCGTGGGATTGTAGGGACGGCTTTCGGCGCGGCAGGACGGGCGTGAAGCGGCGCGCCCGTGTGTTAAACCGCGTCCGGCCGCTGCGCCACCCCTTGCACGAACCGGGCCGACCCATGACCGACCGCATCGACCTCCGCTCCGACACCGTCACCCGACCGACCGACGCGATGCGCGCGGTCATGGCGGCCGCGCCGGTCGGCGACGACCAGTACGGCGAGGATCCGAGCACCAATCGGCTGCAGGAACGCTGCGCCGAGCTGCTCGGCAAGGAAGCGGCGGTCTGGCTGCCGACCGGCACGATGGCCAACCAGGTGGCGCTGCGCACGCTGACGCGTCCTGGCGACGAGGTGATCGCCAGTCGTGAATCCCATGCCGCGTGGCACGAGGTCGGCGGCGCCGCAGCCAACGCCGGGGTGCAGATCCACGAGATCGGGCAGGGCGGCCGCTTCAGTGCCGACGAGCTGCGCGCCGCGGTCAAGCCGCGCAACTTCGCGATCTTTCCGACGACGACGCTGGTCGAGGTCGAGAACACGCACAACCGCGCCGGCGGCGTCGTCGTGCCGCAGGACGAGGTCCGCGCCATCTGCGCTGCGGCGCGCGAGCTCGGCCTGGCGAGCTTCCTCGACGGCGCCCGGCTCTGGAACGCGAGCATCGCCAGCGGCCTGCCGCTGCACGAGCTGGCAGCACCGTTCGACCTCGTCGCCGTCGCCTTCAGCAAGGGGCTCGGCGCGCCGGGCGGATCGCTGCTCGCGGGATCGAAGGAGACGATCGCCGTCGCCGACCGGCATCGCCGGCGGATGGGCGGAGCGATGCGGCAGAACGGCATCTTCTCCGCCGCGGCGCGGTACGCGATCGACCACCACCTGGCACGCCTGGCCGAGGATCACGCGAACGCGCGACTGCTCGCCGAACGCCTCGCCCGGGAAGGCGTGGTCCGGCTCGACCTGGCCACGGTTCAGACCAACATCGTCGTCTTCCATCTGCCCGCAACGCTCGCGATCGATGCGCCGACGCTCAGCGGCCGGGCGCGGGAGCGAGGCGTCCTCGTCAACGCCTTCGGCCCGCGCACGGTGCGCGCGGTCACCCATCTCGACGTGACGCGCGCCCAATGCGCGCGCGCGGCGGCCGTGCTCATCGAGTTGCTCGCCGAATGACGGCTTGGGCCCGGTCGTGACGCTCGACCCGCGATGCGACGATGCAAAGCCCGGACGAGACGGTATGCAACGACGGAAGCTTCTTGCTCTGCCCGCTGCCTGGCTTCTGTGCGCCGACGCGCCTGGCGCGACGGGCGGAGGCGTCGTCCGAACGCGAGTCGAGACCGATATCGGGGCGTTCGCGATCGAGGTCGACTCCGCGGTCGCGCCGCGGACCGTCGCCAACTATCTCGCCTACGTCGACGGCAAGTTCCTCGACGGCGGCTCGGTCTATCGCGTCGTCACGCTCGCGAACCAGGGACCGGAAATCCGGTACAAGATCGAGGTCGTGCAGTGGGGGATGGGCCTGGCGGACGGGCGAGCATCGCCGCTGCCGACGATCGCCCACGAGACGACACGCGACAGCGGGATCAGCCACCGCGACGGCACGGTGTCGATGGCGCGAAGCACTCCCGGTTCGGCTGCATCCGAGTTCTTCATCTGCATCGGCGACCAGCCCGAGCTCGACTTCGGCGGCGGCCGGAATCCCGACGGCCAGGGCTTCGCCGCCTTCGGCCGCGTCGTCGCCGGTCAGGACGTCGTCCGCGCGCTTCATGCGCGGGGGCAGGCGTCGCAGTATCTGGCGCCGCCGATCGGCGTGCGCACGGTTCGCCGGATGCCTCCGGGCGCCTAGCGCACCGCCTCCCACCACGCCGTCGACGCGAACGCACGGTCGGCATCGACCCACTCGCCCAACCTGGGCGTGACCAGGTCGACCTGGGTTCTGCTCGCTTCGGCGACGCTGCGGCGGACCGGCTCGTCCCAGTCGTGGTAGGCCAGGTTGAAGGTCGACCAATGCACGGGAAACATCCGTCTAGCGCGCACATCGCGGCTCGCCTGCACCGCCTCTTCGGGCGGCATGTGGATGTCGATCCACGACTGCCCCGGTCCGTACGCGCCGATCTTGACGAACGCCAGGTCGAACGGGCCGAGCCGTGATCCGATCTCCTGGAAGTGCGTTCCGTAGCCGGTATCGCCGCTGTAGAAGAAGCGATGACGCGGGCCGAGCACCGACCAGCTCGACCACAAGGTCGCGCTGCGGTCGCCGAGGCCTCGGCCGGAGTAGTGACGGGTCGGCGTGCAGACGAACTCGACGCCGCCGAGCGTCTTCCTCTGCCACCACTCCATCTCCTCGATCTGCGCCAGCGGCACGCCCCATTGCTCGAGGTGCGCGCCGATGCCGAGCGGAACGAAGAAGCGCGTGCCCCGCGCGGCCAGGTGCTGCACGGTCACCATGTCGAGGTGGTCGTAGTGGTCGTGCGAGACCAGCACGGCATCGATCCTCGGCAGGTCGGCGAGGGCGATCGGCGGCGGATGGAAGCGCTTCGGCCCGATCGAGATCGGCGACACGCGCTCGGCGAAGACCGGGTCGAGCAGCAGGCGCAGTCCGTCGATCTCGACGTAGACGCTGGCATGGCCGATCCAGAACGCGCGCAGGCCGCTGGCGGCCGGCGCCGCGGCGAGCGCCACCGGGTCGACCGCGAGCACCGGCAGCGGTGCGGGTGGCACGCGCACCTCGTCGCCCGAGAACTGGCGACCGAGATAGCCCACCATCGTGCCGAAGCTGGTCGGCGTCTCGGGCTGCAGGTTGACGAAGCGCCCGTCGTGATATTGCGGATTCGCCTTCGCGCGCTCGAGTCGCGCGCCCGTCATCGGCGCGCCGAACTGCGGCTGCGACAACACGCCGCAGCCCGCCGCTGCGAGCACCGCAGCGAGCCCGGCGAACACGACGACGCCGCGCCACAGCCAGCGCGAGCGGCTCACACCCAGACCTGCAGGACGTAGTCGAACGGCGCTTGGCTGTTGAAGAGATCGACGCGCTGCAGCCTGATCTTGAGCGCGCCGGCGGCGTCGCGGGCGAGCGAGTGGCGATAGCTGCCGCCGAAGTGGCGCACGCTGTCGCGCCTGAGCTCCATCATGTGGAAGCGCGACCGCACCTCGATCGCGCCCGCCGTGATTGACTCGATCGCGACGTGGCTGACGAGATGGTTCGTCTCCCACATCGGCGCCTGCGACCACGCGTTCGGATGCGAGACCCGACCCTTGCGGATCTCCATCATCAGCTTGTCCTCGGCGAAGATCGACGGCGACCCTTCCCACTCGGTCTGCTCCTTCGTCACCGGCATCCAGTAGACGCCGTCGTCGGCGAAGAGATCGATGAAGGCCTGCCAGTGCTTGCCGTCGAGCAGCTCGGCCTGGCGATAGAGGAACTGCTCGACCTCGCGCTGGACGTCGCCGGCGACGACGGCGCCAGGCTTCGGCAGCGTCTCCGCGGCGCTGTCGACGGTGCCCGCGCGGGCCCGCGGCGAGTGGTCGGGCGCGACGCGTTGTGCGCCGGTAGGTGCCGCGTCTCCCGCCTCGATCACGACCTCCTGCGCGAGCAGGTGCTCGAAGTCGGGCCCTGCGCTCGGAATGGCGCGTGTCGCGCCGCTGTCTTTTGCGTTCGCCATCGCCGTCTCCCTCAGCCGTCCTGCATGTAGCGCGACCACGCCTTGAACTGGTTCCTCATCACCGCTTCCGAGGTGCCGTGGTTCGAGTAGGTGACGCCGTTCTCCTCGCGGTCGTCGCCGAAGTAGCGATGAAAGCTGACCCAGTCGCCGCCGTTCGACTGCAGGCCCCACTGGCCCTTGGTCCAGTTTTCGAGGTCGTCGGCGTTGATCATCGTCGCCGGCGAGTTGACGAGGTTGTAGTACCAGAGGCTGCGCCGGTAGATCGCCTCGGGCGCACCCTTGAGGCGGAAGTGCCAGATCTCCGACATCGTCTTGTCGGGGCCGACCGGGCGCAGGCAGCGCAGCTGCTGCAGCGGCGACTGCACCGAGAGATAGGGATAGACCAGCACGTGGTGAATGCTGCGCGACAGGTACTCCTCGGTCTTCGCCTCGCCGTACGCGTCTTTCAGCAGCGCCTCGTACTCGAGCGTGTCGGGGTCGCGCGGGCGCAGTCCCATGTAGGCCTTGAGGATCCCGTGGCCGTGCGGGAAGTTGATCGTCTGCACGCCGTCCCACTGCTCGAAGCTCGACGCGAAGGTCGAGAGGTAGTGGTAGTAGAGCGGCGCCGCGCCTTTCTCCGCC
>Ga0070670_100005270_pt1 | contig 10892 bp, 9 predicted proteins | sample KBSS63metaG_FD_64665 | JGI IMG/M metagenome (GOLD analysis project Ga0070670, IMG submission 64665) | Switchgrass rhizosphere microbial communities from Kellogg Biological Station, Michigan, USA - KBS S6-3 metaG | ecosystem: Host-associated > Plants > Roots > Rhizosphere > Soil ... | reverse complement strand
CTTGAGGCTGTCGTTGACCATCTTCAGCGACAAGGGCTTTCCGGTCAGGTGGGTCGGACACGCGTCCTTGCAGCGGCCGCACTCGGTGCAGGTGAACGCGTCGAGGCCTTCCTTCCAGGTCAGGTCGCGCGCGTCGCGCACGCCGGCGTTCATCTGCGACTCGTCCTCGGCTTCCATGAGCTTGTCGAGGTCGACCGCTGGCACGCGGTTGCCCGGGCGGCCGCGTCGGAAGTAGAGCGTCGGCAACGCGGTGACGATGTGGAAGTGCTCGCCGAGCGGCAGGATGACGAGGAACGACAGCACGACGATCATCTGGGTCCAGTAGAAGAACCGGTAGCCGACCTCGAGCGCCGGCTGCGACAGCCCGCTCACTGCGCTGGCGATCCCACTGCCCGCGAACGCCCAGGAGCGCTCGTGCGCGATCTCCGGAAAGCGCTCGGCGAGGAGCGCGAAGCGGAAGCCGTCGAACGCGAAGTCGGTCACCATGATCGCGAGGATCAGCCCGAGCACGAGCACCGCCTCGCGGTTGCGCTCGAGTCGCGCCGGCCTGGTCACGAAGCGGCGATGGAGCGCATAGAGCACGGCGGCGGTGACGGCGATCTCGATGCCGTCCTTGAACGCCGCGAACGGGCCGCCGAACGCTTGCGGAAACGACGCGCTCTCGTCGAAGCCGATCGCGATCAGATGGAGCTTGCGCAGCAGCAGCGAGAGAAAGCCGATGAAGATCACGGCGTGCATCACGCCCGGCCGCCAGTCGCGCAGAACCATGCGTCGCTGGAGCAGCCCGTTGACGACGACGCTGCGCAGCCGCTCGAGCGGCGCGTCCCAGCGCGGCTCGGGCCGAAGCGCTTGCACGATCCTGAGCTTTCGCCAGGCAAGCGCGGCGAACCCCGCGAATGCGAGCAGCAGCAGCGCGCTGATCCCGGCTGGGCTCATCGCGTCCCGCTAGTAGCGGCCGTGCTGCTTGACGACGTAGTTCGTCAGCTCGGAGGCCTGGGTCGACAGGCGCGTCTGCAGCGCATGGGTGCTGCGCAGGATGGCACGCATCACTGCGTACAGCAGGCGCGGCTCGCTGTCGATCAGGCTCTCGACGCGGATCCGTTCGAGCAGCAGGACCTGCGCCGCGGTGGCCGCCACGAGCGACGCATAGCACGGCGTGCCGTCGAGGAAGCCGAGTTCGTGCCCGAGGTCGCCCGCGCGCAGCGTCGCGAGCACGGTCTCGCCGGCCGTTCCGCGGTGGCGCACGATGTCGAGCGTTCCATCGACGACGAGGACCAGTCGATCATCGACTGTTCCCTCGCGTGCGATCACCTCGTCAGCGTCGAACGTCTCGCGGCCGACCAGGCCCGCGAGCACCTCGACCTGCTGCTCGGACAGTCCGGCGCCCAGCGCAGACGTCCGCACGGCGTCGTGGAGCGAAATCTCTTTCATGAAACCTCCGAAGAAGGGTTTGCCACTCCCCATCAGATTGCTCCCAGGCCGGCCGTGCAGGGATGATCCAGGTCAATCCCCAGCTACTTGAATCCCATGCTCACCATCCGGCGTCGAAGGAACGCGATCTGCGACTCGAGCGGCAGCTCCTTCGGGCAGACGTCGTGGCAGGCGAGCAGCGACATACAGCCGAAGATCCCGTCATCGTCGCCGACCAGCTCGTAGTAATCGCTGTCGGCGCGCGCATCGCGCGGGTCGAGACGGAATCGTCCGATCCGGTTCAGGCCCACCGCGCCGACGAAGTCCTTGCGCATCTGCGCAGTGCCGCAGGCCGCGACGCAGCACCCACACTCGATGCAGCGGTCCTGCTCATAGATCTTCTGGGCGAGCTCCGGCTCCATCCGCTCCTCGATTCGGGTCAGGTCGACCTTGGGCTGCTTCATGTGCAGCCAGGCTTCGAGGCGCTCGCTCATCGCGCGCATCCACTTGCCGGTGTTCACTGACAGATCGCCGATCAGCTCGAACACCGGCAGCGGCGCCAGGGTGACGTCCGGACCGACGTTCTTGGTCAGCGTGCGGCAGGCGAGCCCGGGGCGCCCGTTGATCACCATCGCACAGCTGCCGCAGATGCCGGCGCGACAGACGAAGTCGAACTGCAGCGACGGATCGTGCTTCTCGCGGATCTCGCTCAGCGCGATGAACAGCGTCATGCCATCCGTCTGCTCGAGCTCGAACGTCTGCAGGTGCGCATCGCTTGCCGGGTCGGCCGGATTGCAGCGCAGGACGTGGAGCCGGATCGTCTGGCCGGTCGTCACTGGCTGCGGAGGCTCGCTCGGTGCCTTCTTGATGGGGATGGTGGTTTGTGTCATGGCCAAGACCTCACTCGCTTTCCCAGGCAAACGTCGACTCCGGCGTGCCTTCGCCCGGCGAAGACCCGCGCTCGGGGAACCGCTCGTCGATCCGCTCATTGCGCCCGCGAACCGGCTTCGGCAGCAGATGGTCGTACGGCATCAGCGCATGCTGCCGCTCGAACCGGTCGCTGTACTTTTCCTTCGTGGCATCGACCTCGGCCTGCCGTGCGGCGGTCTCCGGGTGGTCGGTATAGTCCTTTGCGCCATAGCCGCGCCATCCCGGCGGCAGCTCCATGCGCTTGACGTCGAGTGACTCGTAGGCGAGCGTGGGCAGCGTGTCGGACTCACTCTTCCAGGTGACGAGGGTGCGCTTGAGCCAATCGGCATCGTTGCGGCGCGGGTGGTCCTGCCGGAAGTGAGCACCTCGGCTTTCGGTGCGCATCAGGGCGCCATAGGCGACGCTTAGCGCAAGCTTGAGCATCCTCTTCGTCCGATAGGCCGTCACCAGTTCTTGATTGACGCCCGGTGCACGCGATCGGACGCCCATGCTTTGGCTGCGCACGATCAGCTTCTGCAATTCGTCGACCGCAGCCTCGAGGTCCGTACCGCGGCGGAAGATGCCGACCTTGGCGGTCATGATCTCCTGCATGCGCACGCGGATCGCACTGGGATCCTCGCTGCCCGAGCCGAGCAGGATGCCGTCCAGCTTCGCCTGCTCGCGCTGCAGGAAGTCGCGCACGAGCCCGGTGGGAATGCTGGCGTCATTCTCGGACTTGTCGCAGAAGTCGGCGATGTACTCACCGACGATCATTCCGGCCACGACCGTCTCGGCGACCGAGTTCCCGCCGAGCCGGTTGAAGCCGTGCATGTCCCAGCACGCGGCCTCGCCTGCCGCGAACAGCCCTTCGAGCGTCGGGCTCTCGCCCGTATGGTTTGTGCGGACGCCACCCATCGTGTAGTGCTGGGCAGGACGGACCGCGATCATGTCCTTCGTCGGATCGACGCCGAGGAAGTAGTGGCAGATCTCGAAGACCTCGCGCAGGTTGCGCTTGATGTGCTGCTCGCCGAGCAGCGTGATGTCGAGCCAGAGGTGATCTCCATATTTGGACTTCACGCCCTTGCCCTTGGCGATGTGCTCCTCCATGCGCCGGCTCACGACATCGCGCGACGCCAGCTCCTTCTTCTCCGGCTCGTAGTCGGGCATGAAGCGGTGGCCGTCGCCGTCCTTCAGCAGACCGCCATCGCCGCGACAGCCTTCGGTCACGAGAATCCCCGCGGGGAAGATGCCGGTCGGATGAAACTGGACGGCTTCCATGTTGCCGAGCACGGCAACGCCCGTCTCGAGCGCGATCGCATGCCCGATTCCCTCGCAGATCACCGCGTTCGTCGTCACGCGATAGAGCCGGCCGGCGCCGCCGGTGGTGATCGCGGTGGCCTTGGCGACATAGGCCGTCAGCGCGCCGGTGATCAGATCGCGGACCACCGCGCCATGGCAGCGGCCGCCGTCGTGGATGAGCGCCAGCGCCTCGGTGCGCTCGAGCACGGGGATCGATTCGGCGATCGCCCTGTCGCCGACCGCCTGCAGCATCGCGTGGCCGGTGCCGTCGGCGACGTAGCAGGTGCGCCACTTCTTCGTGCCGCCGAAGTCGCGCTGCGCCACGAGCCCGTGCGCCTCCGCGCGCTCGGTGATCGTCACGTTCTGGCCGTTGATCACGACCACTCGGTCGCCTTGCTGCACGCGGCTCCACGGCACGCCCCATGCGGCCAGCTCGCGCACCGCCTTCGGCGCGGTGTTGACGAACATGCGCACCACGTCCTGGTCGGCGCCCCAGTCGCTGCCGCGCACCGTGTCCTCGAAGTGGACGTCCTCGTTATCGCCCTGGCCCTTGATGACATTGCCGAGGCTCGCCTGCATGCCGCCCTGCGCGGCCTTCGAGTGCGAGCGCTTGGGCGGCACGAGCGACAGGATGATCGCCTCGTGGCCGCGCCGCTTGGCCGCGATCGCCACGCGCAGCCCGGCGAGCCCGCCGCCGATGACCAGCACCTCCGTGTAGACGATCTTCATCGCGCCTCCGTCTTGCCCGGGGTGACCCAGGCCGGGGTGTACTTCTCGCCGCGGTTCGGCGCGTGCTCGATGCCGATCTTGATGTAGGCCGCGAGGGTGGCCAGCCCGAGCACCAGGAAGAACGCGGTCAACGCCCACTTCAGCACCTTCAGCCGACGCCGGCTCGCGCCCCGCTCGGCGGTGCCGAACCAGCCCCACTTGATGCACAGGCGGTACAGCCCAATGCCGCCGTGTATCTCGACGACGAACAGGAGCACGAGGTAGAGCGGCCAGTAGACGCCGCTCCAGACCCGGTCGGCGGACTCGTACGGACCGATGTTGCCTGGCTGCGTGAGCATCACGTACAGGTGGATCGTAGCCAGGAAGAAGAGCGCGAATCCGGTGACCACCTGCCAGAACCAGAGCGTCGTGTCCTCGTGCTTCATGTGCCCCATGTGCGTGCGAAACGAGCGCCACTGCGCGTAGTTGATGGGGAACTTGCGCACGGCGAGGAACGCGTGGCCGACGAAAAGGACGACGATGGTCGCGACGACGACCGAGACGATCGCCGGATACGCGCGACCGAAGAAGAAGTAGCCCTCGAAGAAGCGCGTGATCGTCCACATCGCATCCTTGCCGAGCAGGATCGATGAGACGAAGAACATGTGGCCCCACATGAAGAGCCCGAGTGCGAGACCGCTGGCGCTCTGCAGGAAATCCAGGCGCGCGGGCATTCGGCTCTTGCGCCTCACGGGCACTGCCGCGCCCACGGCAACGGAAGATGAACTGCTCATGACCCTCCCCTGGTTGGCACTCGTTCGGCCGGCGCGGTGTGCGCGTCGCCGGCGAAGAGGCGGAAAGACAGCGCAAGGTAGTACGTTACGCCGATGAAGCTACCAACGAACGCCACCGCGGCGGCCGCCAGATAGCCTGACGCGACCACCGACGTGAACACGAACAGCTTCGCGAAGAACCCGGGCAACGGCGGGATGCCCGCGAGCGAGAGCATCGCGAGCCCGAACACGAGCGCAGTCACCGGGCGCGCGCCAAACGCGCCGTCGAGCGCCTGCACGTCGTCGCCCTCTCCCGGACACAGCACGGCGAACGCGGCGCAGGCGACGATCACCGTCGAGGCGTAGATCGCGACATACCAGAGGAGGTCGCTGGCGCGGCTGCCGGTCGTATCGACAAGCGCGAACACCATGTATCCGGCGTGCGCGATCGAGGAATAGGCGATGAGGCGCTTGAAGCTGCGCTGCTTGATCGCCGCGAAGTTGCCGTAGAAGATCGAGAGCATCGCGAGCACCACGACGACGGCGGTCGTCTCCGCGTTCAGACCGACCGTGCCGAAGATGCGGACCAGCGCGAGGATCACCGTGCCTTTCACGATCGACGCGAGAAGGCCTGTCACGTGCAATCGCGCACCCGAGTACGCGTCGGGAGCCCAGCCATGAAACGGAAACACGGCAGCCTTGAGAAAGAGTCCGCTCGCCACCAGCAGCCCCGCGGCGACCGCCGGCGGCGCGCCCGCGCGAACCGCCTCTGCAAAGGGAGCAATGGCCAGGGATCCCGTCACGCCGTACCCGAGCGCGATGCCGAACAGCATCGACGCGCTCGCGACCGCCGAAAGCAGCAGGTACTTGAACGCTCCTTCCGCTGCCGTGCCGCGACCGGCGCCGTGCACGATCAGCGCGAAGGCGGGGAGCGAGAGCATCTCGATGCCCAGGAAGAGCAGGATGAAGCCGGCGCTGTCCATGATGACGAGCGCGCCGAGCAAGGACGAGCCTGCCAGGAGAGCGGACTTGTACGTGCCGCCCGGGAACACGAGCGACCAGAGCAGGCCGCACGCAAGGATGACCAGCTTCGCGAGCAAGGCGAAGCGATCGATGCCGATCTCGCCCGGCAACGGCTCGGCGGCGTAGCCGGTTGCGAGTTGCTGCCACAGCACGGCGCAACCGGCGAGCAATGCCAGCCTGAGCAGAAGCGAAGCAAGGCGTTCGGTCGCCCCGACCGTCTCGAGCAGCATCAGCACGAGCACCAGCGCGAGCAGCAGATGGTCGGGAAGGAGACCGTAAGCGAGGTCACTTGCCATGCGTGCCCCCGATTCCTGCCGGCTCGGGCGCTGCGGGCAGTGCAGACACCGCCAGCGTGCGCGCTGTTGCGAGTTGCGCGACGGCCGATTCCGCCTTGCCCATGACGGCCGCGGGGGCGATGCCGATGACAAGTATCACCAGCAGAAGCGGGAGAAGCGACGCGATCTCCATGGGCCGCAGGTCGGCGATGCGATGCGCACCGTTGTCGGTGCCGAAGAGGATCGCGCGTGCATAGCGCAGCATGTAGGTCGCGCCGATCACCATGCCAGTCAGGGCCAGGAGGGCGACCACCAGCGGCAGCGCCCCGGCGTGCGCCTGCCACGCGGCGAGCCCTTGCGCGAAGGCGCCGAACAGGATCAGGAACTCGGCGGTGAAGCCGCTCGTGAGCGGGAGCGCGACCGTCGTCAGCACGAACACCATCGACCACACCGCGAACCGCGGTGCCGCACTCGAGAGCGCCGTCGCCTGGCGATACGCGGGGCCGAGCCGCTGTTCGAGCACGCCGAGCAAGGCGAACAGGCCGGCCACGGCCACGCCGTGACTGAGCATCTGCAGCAGCGCGCCATGGAGGGCGGTCTCGCGCAGGATGAACAGGCCGAGCACGACGTAGCCCATATGGCTCAGCGACGAGTAGGCAATCAACCTCTTGTAGTCCGTCTCGCGAAGCGCCAGCACCGCGCCGTACAGAAGGCTGGTCACCGCGAGTACGGCCATCGGCGTGGCAGCGGCGGCGGCCACGTCGGGCGCAAGCGGCAAGGCCAGCTTCAGGATGCCGTACGCGCCCATCTTCGAGAGTGCCCCCGCCAGCAAGGCCGTGACCGGCGCGGGCGCCTCGTAATAGGCGAGCGGCAGCCAGGCGTGGAACGGCACGAGCGGCACCTTGACCAGGCAGGCGAGCATGATCGCGACGAACACGAACATCTGCATGTTCCAGTCGAGGCGAAGGCCATAGAGCACCCCCAGCTCGAACGACCACTGCCCGGTCTGCCCGAGCGCCTCCGCACCGAGACCGATGACGGCGGCCAGCAGCAGGACGCTGCCTGCCATCGTGTAGAGGAAGAACGTGATCGCGGCGCGCCGGCGGTTGTCGCCGCCGTACACGAGGATGAGCACGCCCGCCGGGATCAGCACCGCCTCCCAGAAGACGAAGAAGAGCACCGCGTTCTGCGACAGGAACGTGCCCACCAGGCTCGACTCGAGAACGAGCATCAGCGCAAGGTAGAGCCGCCGGGGCGTGTGAGGAGAGTGCCAGGAGCATCCCAGCACCACCGGGAACAACAAGGCGGCCAGCAGCACGAGATAGACGTTGAAGCCGTCGACCGCGAAATGAAGGTTGATGCCCAGCGCCGGCATCCACGGCAGGTTGAAATCGAAGCGCGAGGCGTCGGCGGCCGGCTCGTAGGCGAGGAAGAGGCGCAGCGACAAGGCCAGCACGACGAGCATCGCCGCCATCGCCGACGCGCGTGCGAGCCACGAGCCCCTTGGCGACAGCGACGCGACGATCGCGCCGAGCAGCGGAACGACGAGGAGGAGCCACGGGGTCACCGATTCACCCACGGCTCAACCCCCACCCGAGCGCGACCGCGAGCCCCACGAGCACGTAGAAGACGTAGGCTTGAACGTTGCCGGTCTGCAACTTCGCGAAGAGCCGCGACGTATGGCGCGCGCCGTCTGCGGGGAGCCCCAACGAGACCTTCGCCACCGCGGCCTCGACTCCGCGCCCCAGCACGGATTCGGACAACCAGTCGACGAAGCGGACGAACACACCTTCGTAGACCGCGTCGAAGTAGTAGCCGCGGCTCACGATCCGCCCGATCGGCCCCGGCGCTTGCGCAGGCCTCCCCTCGCGATCGGCGCGACCGAAATGGCGCCACGCGAGGAAGATGCCCGCCACCGCGACGAGAAGGGCAATCGCCATCAGCGCCATCTCGGTGCTCGCGGCGTGATGTGGCGCAGGCGCGGCGGGAAACATCGGCGCGAGAAAGTCGTAGAACGGCGCCGAGACGCCGAGAAGCTCGCGCAGGAAGCCCGGCATGCCGATGAACCCGGCGACGAGCGAGCCGAGGGCGAGCACGGCGAGGACGATGGCCATCGACGGCGGCGGCTCGTGCACGCTCGGCTGAAGCCGTTCCGCGACATGGCTCGTGCCGAAGAACGTCAGGTAGATCGCGCGGAACATGTAGAACGCGGTGAGCCCCGAGGCGGCGAGACCGACGAGCCACAGCCACGGTGAGCCGCCCGGCGCCGACCAGGCCTGCCAGAGGATCTCGTCCTTCGAGAAGAAGCCTGCGAACGGCGGAATTCCGCACAGCGCCAGCGTCCCGGCCAGGAACGTGGCGAAGGTGAAAGGCAGCTTGCGCGCGAGAGCGCCCATGTTGCGCATGTCTTCCTCGCCGTGCAGCGCGTGCAGGACGGCGCCTGCCCCCAGGAACAGGCAGGCCTTGAAGAAGGCGTGGGTCATCAGGTGGAACATTCCGACCGAGAAAGCGCCGACGCCGCAAGCCATGACCATGAAGCCGATCTGGGAGATCGTCGAGTAGGCGAGCACCTTCTTCAGGTTGAACTGGGTGACGCCGATCGTCGCGCCGAGTAGCGCGGTCGCTGCGCCGATCCAGGCGACGACCGCCATCGCTTCGGGCGCGTGCAGGTAGAGCCCGTTCAGGCGAGCGAGCAGGTACACGCCGGCGGTGACCATGGTGGCGGCATGGATCAGCGCCGACACCGGCGTCGGCCCGGCCATCGCGTCCGGCAGCCAGACATGGAGCGGGATCTGCGCCGATTTGCCGCAGGCGCCGAGGAGCAGCAGCAGGCCGATGGCCGTGGTCACGGCAGGCGACGCCGCCGGCGTCGAGAAGTAGGCGTTGATGGCCTGGAAGTCGAACGAGCCGGCATGGATGTAGATGAGGAACGCGCCCATCACGAAGCCGACGTCGCCGACGCGGTTGACGATGAACGCCTTGACTCCCGCCGCCGTCTTCTCGGGATCCTCGAACCAGAATCCGATCAACAGGTACGAGGCGAGCCCGACGCCTTCCCAGCCCACGAAGACCACGAGCAGGTTGCTGCCGAGCACGAGCAGCAGCATGAAGAACAGGAACAAGTTGAGGTAAGCGAAGTAGCGCGCGAAGCCCTTGTCGTCCGCCATGTACCCGGCCGAATAGACGTGGATCAGCGTGCCAATGCCGGTCACGACCAGGCACATGACCGCCGCCATGGCGTCGAAGTGGAGAGTGACGTCGACCTTGAAGCTGGCAAGGACGACCCAGGAGTAGAGCGTTTCCGCGACCGCGGGCGCGCCCGAGGCGAGGCGCATGAACAGCGCTACCGTGATCGCGAATGCGAGTGCCGGCAGCGCACAGCCGATCACGGCGACCAGGCGCCGGGGCAGCCGCGCGCCGAAGAGCCCGTTGACGAGGAACCCGAGCAGCGGCAGCACGGCGATGAGCGTGAGCGAGCCCATCTCAGCCCTTCAGCTCGTAGTCGGCGGCGAGGTCGAGCGAGCCGCGGCGCTCGACGAGCATCACGACGATCGCCATCGCGACGGCGATCTCGCAGGCGGCCGCGATGTAGAGGAAGAACGCCATCGCGGCGCCCGCGAGCGTGCCCGAGCGCGCCGCGAACACGACGAAGGCGAGCACCACCGAGTTGAGCATTACCTCGACGCACATCACGACGACCATCAGGTTGCGGCGGACGACGACGCCGGCGAGGCCGATCGCGAAAGTGAGCACGGCGAGAGCGATCAGATACTGATACCTGTCCATCAGCGGCGCTCCGCGATCACCGCCCAGGCAGCGACGATCCCGATGACGAGCAGGATCGACGCCACCTCGAAGTGGAACCAGTAATGCCTGATGAACTCGAGGGAGAAGGCCGGGAACGAGAACGGGGCCGGGCCTCCGACGATGGCGGCAGGCGCGTCCGGCGCCCACTGGACCAGCATGCCGCCGAGCGCGACGACCAGCACCACCGCGACGATCATCGCAGGGACCGACCAACGGGAGAACACGTTCGCGTAAGACGCGTCGCGGTCATCGAGCAGCATGATCGCGAACACCATGAACACCATCACCGCGCCGACATAGATCAGGAGCTGGAACAGCGCGACGACGTGCACCTCCAGGCAGGCGAAGATCGCGGCCAGGCTGACCATGTGCGCGATGAGCGCGAGCGCCGCGCGCATCGGCTGCTGCAGCACCACCACCAGAAGCGCGAAGCCGATCGCCATGGCGCCGAAGACGGCAATGAGGACGTCGCCGATCATTGCGCCTCCGCGCGCGGCGGCGATGGCGGATAGGGCTTGCGCGGATTCGTGATCGGATGCCACTGCGTCAGCAGGTCCATCTTTCCCCACATGGCCGTGCGGTCGAATCCCGGGAGGTCGGGCACCTCCTTGACCATGCGGATCGCGTCCTCGGGGCAGGCCTCGACACAGAATCCGCAGAAGATGCAGCGCGAGTAATCGATCTCGAA
>Ga0070670_100005269_pt1 | contig 10893 bp, 11 predicted proteins | sample KBSS63metaG_FD_64665 | JGI IMG/M metagenome (GOLD analysis project Ga0070670, IMG submission 64665) | Switchgrass rhizosphere microbial communities from Kellogg Biological Station, Michigan, USA - KBS S6-3 metaG | ecosystem: Host-associated > Plants > Roots > Rhizosphere > Soil ... | reverse complement strand
GCCGGTGGCGGCTCATCTCAGTCATAGGGGAACCACGTTGAATTCATATTTGACGATATCAACTGCAACGCCTGAATCGATCTGCGCGACGCCGTCGATGCCCGAGAGATGGTCGTAGAGGAATTCCTGGACCTCGGAAAAGTCATGCAACGCAACCATCAGTTCCAGGTCGTAGCCGCCGTTCATCGCATTGACGCTGAGCACTTCGGGAAATTTGGCCAGGTCGCGCCCCACATCCTGGATGCTGCGTCCCTGCACCCGCACCCCAACGGCGATGATGACATTATATCCCCGCGCCGCGAAGTCCGTGACCGCCACGACCCGCATCGCGCGCGCGTCCTCCATCTTCTGCAGCCGCGCCGAAACGGTCGCGGCCGTTACCGACAATTGCTGCGCGATATCCTGGTTCGTCGCGCGGCCATTGGTCCGGAGGATCTCGATAATATTATTGTCGAGGGCATCTAACGAAGGCGGTGGTGTCGTCCGCCCATTCCTTATCTGCATTCCGCAATGCCTCCCATCATGGATGGGACCATAGCGCGCGAAAATGGCAAGTGCCACAGAGCGGCTTCACCCTGTCTTTGGCTGGCCAGACGTCATCTTTGGCAATGCACAGCAATCGCCAAGAGCGCGGCGAATGTCGCGGTGAGATACCCTACTAGTCTCACATGATGCGTAAAAAAGGCTTCCCGCAATTGAGGTGAAAAAATTTCACCCCCTGCATTTTTCGACCATCGATGGGCTCAGCCGTGAAGAAGCGCCCGTGTTTTTTCGGCGGCGATGTGGGCGCGTTGTATTGGTGTGGAGCCTGTGTTGATGGCGTTTTGCTGGGGGATTTCGATGCTGAGAGGTGTGTTTGGGTTGAGGGCTTGGAGGAACGCGGCAATGTTGAACGCGCCTTGTCCTGGGAGGCGGCGCTCTATGCCTGCTTCATATTCGATTTGGTCTGGTTCGATGGTTGCGGGACCGTCGGCGATTTGGGCGATGGCGATGGCGGGGTGGTTGAGGAGGGCCATGCTGGCGTCGATGTCTCCGCCGCGCATGATGTGGAGGAGGTCGGCGGTGACCTTGATGTCGGGTCGGCCGGCGCGGGTGATTTCGGCGAGGGTCTGGGGGAGTGTCCTGACCTGCGAGGGGGGATAAAATTCGATGGAGAGGGCGATATTGTAGGTGGCGGCGAGTTCGGCGAGTTCGACGAGCTTTTCGGTGCGGCGGTTGGGGTCGCGATCGTAGCACAGGACGTTGGCGAGCGGCGCACCGAGCGCCGCGCCGGCCTCGAGCGCGGGGGCAAAGTCCTGCGGGTTGGTGCGCCCTGCCATGGTGAAGGGGTAGATGAGGTCGACCTTGACCCCGGTGGCGGCGAGCGCGTCGCGCGTTCTGCGCAGCGCCTGGGGGTCGCGCACCAGGTCATAGGCGGGCATGGCGGGCAGCACCTCCATGGAATGGAGGAACGGGCAGATGCCCTCGCAACCCACCTCCGCGGCGATTTGCGCGAGCTGCCAGGGGGTGGTGTCGGTGACGGTGATATGGTCGAGCGACAGGCGCTTGTCGGCCATATCCTCTCCTCTTTTGGTTTTGCGTGTGAGCGTGCCGGGCGCGGACTGGCCGCGCCCTGGCTTGTTATGCGGCCTTTTCGCGTTCCTTGACCATGTCGAGGGCGACATCGACGATCATGTCCTCCTGGCCGCCGACCATCTTGCGACGGCCGAGTTCAACCAGGATGGTGCGGGTGTCAAGGCCATAGGTTTCGGCGGCCTTTTCAGCATGGCGCAGGAACGAGGAATAGACCCCGGCATAGCCGAGCGCCAGGGTTTCGCGGTCGACCCGGACCGGGCGGTCCTGCAGCGGACGAACGAGATCCTCGGCCGCGTCCATCAGCGCATTGACATCGCAGCCATGGTTCCAGCCCTTGCGGTCGGCAGCGGCGATGAACACTTCGAGCGGCGCATTGCCAGCGCCAGCGCCCATGCCGGTGAGCGACGCGTCGATGCGCACCGCGCCGCACTGCGCCGCGACGATCGAGTTGGCGACGCCGAGCGAGAGATTATGGTGGGCGTGGATGCCGCGCTGGGTCTCGGGCTTCAGCACGCGGTCATAGGCTTCGAGGCGGGCCTTGACCCCATCCATGTCGAGCGCGCCGCCGCTGTCGGTCACATAGACGCATTGCGCGCCATAGCTTTCCATGAGGAGGGCCTGTTCAGCCAGCTTCTCGGCATCGATCATATGGCTCATCATCAGGAAGCCTGAGACGTCCATGCCAAGGTCGCGGGCGATGCCGATATGCTGCTTGGAGACGTCCGCCTCGGTGCAGTGGGTGGCGACCCGCACCGAGCGCACGCCGATATCATAGGCGCGGCGCAGTTCCTCGACCGTGCCGACGCCGGGCAGGATGAGGGTGGTGAGCACCGATCTGGTCAGCACCGAAGCGACCGCCTCGAGCCATTCCCAATCGGTATGCGCGCCAAAGCCATAGTTGAAGCTGGCGCCGTTGAGGCCGTCGCCATGGGCGACCTCGATCGCATCGACGCCTGCATCGTCCAATGCCTTGGCGATCGATTTCACATGATCGATGCCGTACATGTGGCGGATGGCGTGCATGCCGTCGCGCAGGGTGACGTCCTGGATGTAGAGCTTGTCGCCCGCTTCCACGTTGAACGGAGCTTTGATCTGGGCGCTCATGCTGCCACCTTCTTTTCTTCTGCGATGCGCTGCGCGAGCAGCTCGCCGGTCGCCTTGGCGGCGGCGGTCATGATGTCGAGATTGCCCGAATAGCTGGGGAGATAATCGCCAGCACCCTCGACCTCGAGCAGGATCATCGTCTTGATGCCGGTGAACTCGCCGCGGCCGGGGATGGTGAGCTTGTTATTGTCGCCAAAGCGCTCGAACTGCACTTCCTGCTTCAAGCGATAGCCCGGCACATAGGCCTGGACCTTCTTGACCATGGCTTCGACCGAGGCGCGGATCGTTTCCTCGTCAGCGCCTTCCGACAGGGTGAACACCGTGTCGCGCATGATCATCGGCGGTTCGGCCGGATTGAGGATGATGATCGCCTTGCCCTGGGCTGCGCCACCAACCTTTTCGATGGCGCCCGCGGTGGTGCGGGTGAACTCATCGATATTGGCGCGGGTGCCGGGTCCTGCCGAGCGGGAGGAAACGGACGCCACGATCTCGGCATAATGGACGGTCGCGACCTGACTGACGGCCGCGACCATCGGGATCGTCGCCTGGCCGCCGCAGGTCACCATGTTGACGTTGCCCGCGTCGAGATTGGCTTCGCCATTGACGGTGGGGATAGTATAGGGGCCGATCGCGGCGGGGGTCAGATCCACCACCTGCTTGCCGTCCTTGCGCAGCGCCTCGTCATGCACCTTGTGGGCATAGGCCGAGGTTGCGTCGAACACGATGCCGATTTCGGGATAGACGTCCATCTTCATGAGGCCTTCGAGGCCCTCATGGGTGGTGGCGACGCCGCGCTCGCGCGCCATGGCGAGGCCTTCGGACTTCTCGTCGATGCCCACGACCGCGACCAGTTCCATATTCTGGGGATATTTGATCATCTTGATCATGAGGTCGGTGCCGATATTGCCCGACCCGATGATCGCCGCCTTGACCTTGCCCGTCATTATTTACTCCTCACGGCATCGCGCCCAAGCGATGCGCCACTTTTCATATTCAGATAAAGCGCGCGGTGCAGCTGCCAACCCCATGGAGCTGCATCTCGAACACGTCTCCCGCCTGTGCCGGTTCGAGCGGCACCAGGCTGCCCGACAATATCACATCCCCAGCGTCGAGCGTTACCCCATAGGCGCCCAGCGTGTTGGCGAGCCAGGCGACCGCTTGCGCGGGGGATCCCTGCACCGCATGGCCATAGCCTTCGGACAAGGGCTGCCCGTTCTTGGTAACGGTGACATGCAGGTTGGGAAGATCGTGCGCCTTGGGGTCGGCGCGCGCCTCGCCCAGCACATAGACGCCGCAGGACGCATTGTCGGCGACGGTGTCGACGATGCCGATCTTCCAGTCCTGGATGCGGCTGTCAACGATCTCGAAACAGGGGACGATGCTGTCCGTCGCGGCGATCACATCTTCCGCCGTGACGCCAGGGCCTTTGAGGCTGTCCTTGAGGATGAAGCCGATCTCGGCCTCGGCGCGGGGCGCGATGAGGCCGTTTGCCGCGACATCGATATCGCCCTCGATATACATGCGGTCGGTGAGGAAGCCGAAGTCGGGCTGGTGCACGCCCAGCATGTCTTGCACGGCTTTTGAGGTGACGCCGATCTTCTTGCCGATGACCTTTTCGCCATCACCCTTGCGGCGTTCGAGCGCGCCCAGCGAGATGGCATAGGCGTCGTCGATGGTGAGCTCAGGGTGCCGCGCCATCAGCGGGGGCACGGTACGCTTGTTCCGCAGCGCCTGGTAGAGCTCGTCAGCCAATGTTTCGTTCAGGCTCTGGGCGTCAAGGTCGCTCACAGATAGGCTCCGTCCTGGAAGATGAGGGGATCGACCGCATCGCTGAGGCGCACCGCCTTGACCCGGGCGATGACGATGCTGTGGGTGCCAAAGGGGGTCATGCTCTCGATGGTGCAGCTAAGGTTGGCCTGCGCCTCCTCCAGGATGGGGAGGCCATGCGCGTCGGCACTCCATTGCCCCACGCCAAAGCGCGCCTCGCGGGCCACAGCGCCCCCGAACGCTGCCGACACCTCGCGCTGGTGGCGCGAGAGGAGGTTGATGCTGACCGGGCAGCCTGGCGAGAGATGGGCGTGGATACCGGCTGTCTGGTTGACGCAGACGAGCACCGCTGGCGGGTCCATGGTGAGCGAGGTGATCGAGGTCGCGGCCATGCCGACCGGCGCCTTGCCTTCGCCCAGCGCGGTGACGATCGCCACGCCCGAGGGCAGGCGGCGCATCGCGCCCTTTAGCCCTGTGGTGACATCGACGGGCTCAGGAACAGGCACGGGTTGCGCAGGAACAGCGTCAGCCATTCTTGAGGAAGTCCAGCGAGTAGCGGTTGAATTCTTCCGCCCGTTCGACCTGCACCCAATGGCCGGTCTGCGAGAAGGTGAGGCAGCGCACGTCGGGGCAAGCGTCGAGGAAGAGGCGGGCGTGGCTTTCGGGGCAGAATTCGTCATTGAGGCCCCAAAGGACGAAGATCGGCTGCTTGACTTCGCCCAGGCGCGGCCCAAGGTCGGGGGTCTTGACGCGCGCCAGCACATCCTTGGGCTGGGTGCGCGCGACCGCGAAACGTTCCTCGACCAGCGCGTCAGTCACATGATGCGCCGAGGAGGGGTGCATGAGGTTGCCGATCAGGCGGCGCTGTTCCTCGATGTTGAATTCCGGGCTGCCAAAGCCCGAGCGCATCTTGGCGATGCCGGGCATGGTGAAATAGCTCGCCTGCTCCGCAACGCAACCAGGCGCCATCAGGACGAGCTTGCCGATGGTGAATTCAGGATGGTCGAGCGCGATCTGGAGGGCGATGCCGCCGCCCAGCGAGTTGCCGATGAGGTGGCCGCCGGTGACGCCATGTTGCGCAAGCGCCTCGAGCAAAGTTTCGGTGAACAGCTCGAGCGGATAGTCGGCCTCGGGCTTGGAGGATTGGCCATAGCCGATGAGATCGGGCAGGATGACGCGGAAGCCGGCATCGGCGAAGACTTGCGCATTGTTGCGGAAGTTGGACGCGCCCGATGCGCCAGGGCCGCTGCCATGGATGAAGATGACGGTGGGGGCATTTGCCTGCGCCCCTGCGATTTCCGCGATCGAAATCTCATATCCGCCCGCAACGCTATAGGTCTTGCGGATCAATTCACTGCCCATGGGCAATCCTCTTTCTTGTCAGATGCCGATACCGGTCAGATGCCAGATGGTCAGATAAAGGTGAAGGCGGGCGGTTCGCCGTTCATCGTGCCGATGACGTCGCTGGTGCGGTTGGCGGGATCATTGGCGACATGGGCGCGCGCGGCGTGGAGGTCAAGCCAGGGCTGGAGGATCGGGCTCGACATATAGATCGCCCGACCGCCCATGAGCTTCACCATGTCGTCGGCAAGGTCGGCCATGCGGCGCACGACATTGGCGGACTGGTAGGCAAAGAGCGCGCGTTTTTCCATCGGCACGGGCTCATTGCGCTGCGCATAGTCCATCAGCTCGTTGAAGGTCGTGCGGTGGGTGAGCTCCATCTCGTTGGTCTCGGCGATCGCGCGGGCGATCGCGGCGTGGAGATGGGGGTCGGCCTTGGCGGCCTTGCCGGTGTTGGTCGAGACGCGGCTTGCCATGATCTCCATCGCGGCGCTGGTCGCGGCGCGGATGCCGCCGAAGGCGGCGCTGGAGACCGAGCGGATGAAGAGCTGCGCCCAGGGAATGCGGTAGAGGGGCGCTGTGTTGGTTTCCTGGCCCGGATTGGTGCCGGCAAAGCCGTCGCTTGCCTTGTGGGTGCGGTGTTCGGGCACAAAGACGCGCTCGACGACGATGTCGAAGCTGCCGGTGCCTTGCAGGCCGAACGTGTCCCAGGTGCCCTCGATCACCTGATAGTCGGAACGCGGCAGCAGGAAGGTGCGCATGTCGGGCGGGCCGCCATTGGTGTCGAAGTTGATCGCGCCAAGCAGCACCCAACCGCAATGCGAGGAGCCCGAGGAGAAGCCCCAGCGGCCCGAAAGGTAGAAGCCGCCATCGACCTTTTCCACCTTGCCGACCGGCTGATAGGTGGAGGAAACGAGCATGTCGGGATTATCGCCCCACACTTCGCGTTGCGCCTCGTCATGGAAGAGGGCGAGTTCATAAGGATGGCAGCCAAGGACGCCGTAGATCCAGCCTGTCGACATGCAGCCTTCCGCGAGCGCCTTCTGGATCTCGAAGAAGACATTGGGGTGCATCTCATAGCCGCCATAGCGCTTGGGCTGGAGCACGCGGAAGAAGCCGGCCGCCTTCATCTCGGCGACGGTCTCCTTGGGCACGTCATGGGCGATGGTGCAGGCGCGCGCGCGTTCCCGCAGCACCGGGATCATCGCCTTGGCCCGGGCAATCAGGGTTTCGGCCGAGGGAAGCTCCTCGTCCTGGCCAATGGGTTGGCTTGCAGCTGCCCCGGTCATCATCTTCTCCATGTCGGCGACTCAATGCTCAAAATTTGCTATATGCGTAGTTTAGATAATCTGCTATTACGCAAACTGTCAAGACGAACAGGGCTTGCGCATTTTGATCGATGCTTATAGGCGGGTCTGGAACGAATTGCCATAAGCTCGTTGAGCCACGCATAATGCGCCTTTCCAGGGCCACGCAAAATCCAAGGCAGTGCTTGCCATATGCGTATGGGAAAGGTCATTTTGGAACGCTCCTCAACGCGCATGGCGGGAAAGTGGGATAAAGAAGGGCGAGGCGGCAGAATGGCAGTGATTTCGCTGGGCTATGTGGTGATCGAGGCGCAGGACCTCGGGAGCTGGCAGGATTTCGCCTGCAATATCGCAGGGCTGATGGCCGCAGCCTCGCCGCGCGAGGATGTCGCGCTCTTCCGCATGGACGACCGGCCCTACCGCCTGTGGGTGGAAAAGGGTGATCAGAACCGCTTCGTCGCCCCAGGCTGGGAATGCGCGAATCGCGAAGCCTTCGAATCGGTGCTGGCAAAGCTCGAAGCCGCCGGCCGCCCGGTGACCCGCGCCGGCGTCATGGAGGCGCGGGCGCGCCAGGTCTATGAACTTGCCCGCTCGTCCGACCCGGCGGGCAACCCGATGGAGCTCTTCTACGGCCGCTTCGTCGACTATGCCCCCTTCGTCTCGCCCGCGGGCGTCAGCCGTTTCGTGACCGGCAGCCCCCATGGCGCGGACGGCGACATGGGGATGGGCCATGTCGTGCTCACCGCCCCCAATTTCGAGGAAACCCACGCCTTCTACAAACAGGTCATGGGCTTTGGCGACACCGACCTTGGCCGCTTCTACCTGATGGGCGGGGGCGAGGATGATCCGGGCGTGGGCTTTGCCTTCCTCCACTGCAATCCGCGCCACCACAGCCTGGCGCTGGGGCAATTGCCTGAAAGCCCCAATGGCGCTGTCCACATGATGCTGGAGGTCGGCTCCCTGGAGGATGTCGGGCGCGCCTATGACCGGGTCTTGAAGAGCAAGGGCAAAGTTCCCCTGTCGGCGACCCTTGGCCGTCATGTCAATGACAAGATGGCCTCTTTCTACATGCAGACACCAGGCGGTTTTGACATCGAATATGGCTGGAACGGCCTGGTAATAGACCCGCAAACATGGGTTCCCACCACCAGCCTCGCGGTAAGCGACTGGGGCCATAAATGGGCCCATGAACAGGACTGACTTGCAGGGCTGATTGGCAAGACTGGCTGGCAGGGCCGGACGAGGACTGACGTAAAAGGATGACTGAGACCATGATCGACAAGCGCATGACGGTGGATGACATCGTCGACCAACTTTCCGACGGCATGACCATCGGCATCGGCGGATGGGCGACGCGTCGCAAGCCCATGGCCCTCATCCGCGCCATCGCCCGGTCGAACCTCAAGGACCTCACCGTCATGGCGGGCTATGGCGGCATGGACATCGGCCTGCTCGCCGCCACCGGCAAGATCAGGAAGCTCGTCTTCGCCTTCGCCAGCCTCGATCATTATCCGCTCGAACCGCATTTCCGCAACGCCCGCCAGGCAGGCAGCTTCGAAGTGCTGGAACTGGACGAGGGCATGTATCATTGGGGCCTGCGCGCAGGCGCGATGAAGCTGCCCTTCCTGCCCACCCGCGTTGGCATCGGCACCGACATCATCACGCAGGACGGCTTCGACTTCAAATTCGTGAAGAGCCCCTATGAGGATGGCGAGGAATTCGTCGCCATGCCAGCGCTCGTCCCCGACATCGCCCTCATTCACGCCCACCGCTCCGACGAGCGCGGCAACCTGCTCACCCTCTCGGTCGACTCGCTGTTCGACGAACTGCTGGTGCGCGCAGCGAAGAAGAGCTTCGCCACCGTCGAGAAGATCGTGCCGACCGCGCAGCTCGATATGAAGAAGAACAGCCGCTACAACCTCGTCGAGCGCGCGATGATCACCGGTGTCGCCGAAGCGCCGCTGGGCGCCCACCCCTCGAGCGCCGCGCCCGACTATCAGCTCGATCTGAAGCACATCAAGACCTATGTCGAAAGCGCCGCCTCGCCCGAAGCCTGGGCCGAGTATAAGGCGAAATATATCGACGTGTCGGAAGCCGACTATCAGGCAGCGATCGGCGGCGCGGACGCCGTCAAGCAGCTCCCCGTCCCCATTTACTAAGAGCGAGACCGAACATGACCCAGAATAGCTATTCGCTCGCTGAACTCGTCATCGCCGCCTGCGCCGAAGTCTGGCGCGATGATGGCGAGGTGATGGCGACCGGCATCGGCCCCCTCCCCCGCATCGGCGCTGGCCTTGCCAAGCTCTCCTTCGCGCCCGCGATCCAGACCACCGATGGCGAGGCCTGGTATACGAGCGAGCCCGTTGGCCCTGGCAAGCGCACTGCCGAGCCTGAATTTGAAGGCATCGCCAATTATGACCGCGTCTTCTCCGCGCTCTGGAGCGGCCGCCGCCATGCGCTGGTCGGCCCGGTGCAGATCGACCGCTATGGCCAGGCCAATATCTCGGTGATCGGCGACCACAAGAAGCCCAAGGCGGCGATGCTGGGCGCGCGCGGTTTCCCGGGCAATTCGATCAGCCACCCCAACAGCTTCTTCTTCCCCAACCACAACAAGCGCGCGTTCGTGGAAGGCGAAGTCGATTTCGTCTGCATGGCAGGCTACAATCCGGCCCGCTACCGCAATGGCGGCCCGCCCAAGGGCCTCGACCTGCGCCGCATCATCACCAATCTTTGCGTGATGGATTTCGGCGGGCCGGATCACCAGATCCGCGTGATCTCGCTGCATCCAGGCGTCACCTTCGAGGAAGTACAGGACAATACAGGCTTCCCGCTGGCGAAGATTTCGGACGAGATCCCGACCACCCCCGCGCCGACGGCCGAGCAGCTGGAACTGATCGCCAAGATCGACCCCAACAATGTCCGCGCCACCGTCTTCAAGGACAATCCGGCCGGAGACAGAAGGGCAGCCTGAGATGAACGAGACCGACCGCCTGGTCGAACCGCAAAAGGTCGACATTGTTTACGAAACGGATGAGCCGGTCACCTATGAGGTGATCGACCATGTCGCATGGATCATGATGAACCGTCCGGGCTTCAACAACGCCCAGAACGGCCAGATGACCTATGCGCTTGATGACGCATTCGTGCGCGCGGTGAACGATGACGATGTGCGCGCGATCGTGCTGGGCGGCAACGGCAAGCATTTCTCCGCTGGCCACGACATCGGCACGCCGGGGCGCGACGTGCACCAGCATTTCGAGAACCGGCTGCTGGTGCCGGGCCATGTCAACAAGCCCGCCGCTGAACTGCTCTACACCCGCGAGAAGGAGCAATATGTCGGCATGTGCCGGCGCTGGCGCGATGCGCCCAAGCCCACCATCGCCATGGTGCAGGGCGCCTGCGTCGCGGGTGGCCTCATGCTCGCCTGGGTGTGCGACCTCATCGTCGCGACCGACGACGCCTTCTTCCAGGACCCGGTCAACCGCATGGGCATCCCTGGCGTTGAATATTTCGCCCATGCCTATGAACTCCCCCCGCGCGTCGCCAAGGAATTCCTGCTGCTGGGCGAGCGGATGAGCGCGCAGCGCGCCGAAAGCTTCGGCATGGTGAACAAGATCGTGCCCCGCGACCAGTTGCGCGAAACCGTCGCGGCCATGGCGGCGAAGCTCGTCGCGCAGCCCCGGCTTGGCAACTGGCTCACCAAGCAGGCGATCAACCATGTCGAGGAGCTGATGGGCAAGCGCAACGCAATGGAGGCGCAATATCATATGCACCATTTCGCCCATGCCCAGAACGACCT
>Ga0070670_100005262_pt1 | contig 10897 bp, 11 predicted proteins | sample KBSS63metaG_FD_64665 | JGI IMG/M metagenome (GOLD analysis project Ga0070670, IMG submission 64665) | Switchgrass rhizosphere microbial communities from Kellogg Biological Station, Michigan, USA - KBS S6-3 metaG | ecosystem: Host-associated > Plants > Roots > Rhizosphere > Soil ... | reverse complement strand
CCGTGATCGATGTCGAGCAGCGAGCCCTGCGCACCTTCCAGCAGCACTGCCGCTCCAGACTCGATCGCCTGGTGCACGCAAAGTCCCACGTCCTGCGACAGCGAGAGCAGTCGTGGCGTGAGGCGCTCGATCAGCTGCAGCGTTGCTTCAGCATCGGCCCTGCGTTCCGTGAAACGCGCAAGCTGCCCGTTGGCGTGCTCGACGCCGCGCTCCACGAGCTGGCGTACGCGTGCCGGATGGCGCAGGTCGAGGACGCGAACGCCTCGGCGTGCGATCTTGTCCTCGTACGCGGGACCGATTCCGCGACCCGTCGTCCCAATCTCCTTGCTGGCGGAGCTTTCGCCGTCGAGCAGCTTGTGATACGGCAGCACGAGGTGAGCACGGTCGCTGATGTAGAGTCGCCCTTCGACGTCGATGCCGTCGGCAACGAGCCGGTCGACCTCGGAGAACAGCGTGTCCGGATCGAGCACGACACCATTGCCCACGGCGCATCTCACGCCCGGGTGCAGGATGCCGCTCGGGATCTGGCGCAGCACGAACTTCGCGTCGCCGATATGCACGGTGTGGCCGGCGTTCGCGCCGCCCTGATATCGCACGACCCAGTCGGCACGCTCGGCGAGCACGTCGACGAGCTTTCCCTTCCCCTCGTCCCCCCACTGGGCGCCGACGACGACGAGCGTGCGCGTTTTGTTATCGAACATGGTGCTCCGTCAGGAGGTCACTGGCCGGCACAAAAAAACGCCCCGGCTCGGGCGGGGCGTTGTTTGAATCTACCGTCAGGATCCGTCGCGTCAACCGACACCAAGTCACATCGCCGCCGCTGCCACGAGCCACGCCGCGATCATCACGCCGATCCCCGTCTTCATGGCCGCAGCGACCACGCGGCCGATCAGTGCACCAGTCGCGACCCGCGTCGCCGTGCCTGCCGTCGACTCGCGCCGAGTGTACTCGGCCACGAGCGCGCCGATGAAGGAGCCGACGAAAGCACCAATCACAGACCCAACGATTGGCACGGGCACACCGACGATCGCTCCGACAATGCCGCCAATGATCGCACCCCAACCGGCTCGCCTGGAGCCGCCGTACTTCTTGGTGTAGCGCGCCGACAGCGAGAACTCGAAGATCTCGGCGACGACGGCGAGCACCGCGGTTCCCACAATGGTCACCCAGCCGATGGGATCTCCGCCAACGATCGCGTCGTAGCCGATCGCCGAACCTACCATGATCCACGTCCCGGGAAGTCCCAGCGGAATCAGGAAGAGCGACACCAACAGGACGATGGCGAAGAGAAGGACTTCCATAGCTGAACTCAGGCTCCGGTCTCGAGCAGATTGGCGATCACATGGGCAACCTCAGCCATACCTATTCCCGTGAGATGATCCGCGTGATCGCGTGGCGTGTGGATCCGCGCCAACGTACGCGCCCCGCCCTTGCTCAGTGTCACCACGCTCCACGCGGCGTCCGCGAGCGCGACACCATCGGTGAGTACACCGGGCAGCAGCCGATGGGCACGCATTCGCGAGCCCGTGCGCGCCGATGCTGCGAGCACGGACGCCACGAGGGTGTCGGGACGCCGACCGGTGTACATACAGGTCGTCGCGCCAACGTCGTCGACGCCATCGCAGTTGATGGCGACGGCTGGCCCATGAGGCCACGCCCGCACCCACGCCCGCGCGCCCGCCAACCCGAGCTCCTCGGCGCTCGTTAGGCAGACGCCACACGGCGCGTCGCGCGCCTCTTCTGCCGCGGCGAGCACGGTAGCGACACCCGTCGCGTTGTCCAGGGCGCCGGGGGAGCGCGACCCTACGGTCGTGGCAATGACCGGAATGGCGCCCGCGCTCGCAACCACCGCCAACAGGAGCCAGCTTTCGCCGAGGTTGAGCTGTCCGCGCGCCAACTGCGCAACACCGATGATCACACCGGCGATCCATGCCGCTCCCACCAGCGTGATTCCCGCCGCGCGAAGGAGAATCGGGACCGGTTGTGACTTCGAGTCGAGATGCGCCATGAGCCAGAGCGTCGACTCGGCGCGCGCTGGGTTGCCACGTGTCGCGACGAGGTTGACGCCGGACCGGCGCAGCCCCGGGAACATGAGCACACCCGTACGGGCCAGCCACCGCACCGCTAACCCCACGATCGCTCCGCCTAACGCGAGACAAAGCACGGCAACTCCGGGCTTGTCAGCCCGGCCGGCTGCCGCGGCGGCCACCAGCACCACGAGCGCGACGAGTCCACCGGCTGGTGTGCCCCATCGGCCCGGGAACGCGGAATAGTCGAACCGCTCCTCTCTCACCACGAATCCCGCGGCTCGAAGCCGCTCCGCGCAATAGCCGCGCGCGCGCGCCTCCGATTCGCTGCCCGCGGGCCGTGGCTCACGCGCCAGCACGCGCACGACGTCGAGAGCGCGCGCGGCACTCGCCGCGGGTCGCTCCGCCGATGACACCGGCGGCGCGGACACTCGCGCTACACCGCCGCGGTCACCCGGGCGTCCCGCAGCAGGGCGTCGACGCGCGCTTCGTCCTCAACGGAAAGCGCTACGAGCGGAGAGCGCACCCGGCCGCCCTTCAGCCCGACCCGGTCCATCGCCGCCTTTACACCGGCCACGCCCATCCGGCCCACGATCTCGGCTGCGGGCGGAGCCGCGGAACGCTGGGCGTCCGCTGACGCGTCAATGTCGCCAGCCGAGAAGCTGTCGTAGATCTCGAGCGTGAGCTCGGCGGCGAACAGTGAGATGGCGAGAATGCCACCGCGCGCTCCAAGCGCCAATGCCTGATGGAACGACCCGCCGTGCCCGGTGAGCACGGTGAAGCTATCGCCCTGGGACTGTATGTAGCCGCCAAGCCGCGTTAGGTCCCCGGCGCTGTCTTTCATGCCGACGATATTCTCGTGGGTCGCGAGCCGGGCGACGAGATCCGGCTCCAGCGCGAAATGCATGTACTTCGGGATGTTGTACAACAGGACGGGTAGCGGGCTCTCGTCCGCGACGCGCCGATAGTGCCCCTCGAGCGCGGCGGGCGTCATGGCCGAGCTGTAGTAGTGCGGCGCGACGACCAGCACGGCGTGCGCACCGTGATCGCTCGCGACGCGGCACCGCTGGATGCACTGACGGGTGGACTCAGCCCCCGTGCCCGCGATGACGAGCATATCGCTTGGCAGCTCACGACGGGTGCGTTCGATGAGCGAACGGCGCTCCTCTTCATCCAGGAGCGCCGCTTCACCGGTCGAGCCACACACTACGATCCCGCTCAATCCCGCCGCGGCGTAGGCCCGGAGGTTCGTTGCGTAGGCATCGAGGTCAACCGCTTCATTTCGATCCCCGAACGTTGTCACCACCGGTGCGAATACGCCGCGCAGATTGAGCATTACCGTTTTTTCCCTCTTGGTTCGGGCGGCGATTCGGATTCGCCCAGTGCCGTCGGCACGAGCCCCATGATCCCGCCGTCGTCGTTGTCGTGATGATGACCGTTCGACGTCTCGGGACCACTGTTCAGGACCTTCATCTGAAGCTCGAAGTCCGCCGGGCGCGTCGACGCCGCTTTCGCGATGTCGAAAGATACCTTGTCGGCGTTCACCAGGTCGACCAGGTGCTGGTCGAACGTCTGCATCTGATACGTCTCGCGCCCCTCGGCGATGAAGTCGCGGATCTCGCCGATGCGCGCCTCGAGGATCAGGTCGCGGATCGCGGGCGTCACGACCATCACCTCTGCGGCGACGACACGTCCGGTGCCGTCCTTGCGCGGCAGAAGTCGCTGCGAGATCACCGCGTTGAGCGACTCCGCGATGCGGATCCGCACCACGTCCTGCTCTTCGGGCGGGAACATCGCGATGATGCGCATGATCGTCGTGACGGCATCCGGCGTGTGCAGCGTGGACATGAGCAGGTGTCCCGTCTCGGCCGCCTTGAGCGCGGTGTCGATCGTCTCGGCGTCGCGCATCTCGCCGATCAGCACGACATCAGGGTCCTGCCGGAGGGCGGCCTTCAACCCATCGCGGAAGCTGTCAGTATCGATGCCGACTTCCCGCTGTGTGATGGACGAGTTGATGTCGCGGTGCAGAAACTCGATCGGCTGCTCGAGCGTGACGATGTGCTTGTGCATCTGGGCATTGATCACGTTCACCATCGCGGCGAGCGTGCTCGATTTTCCGGAGCCGGTGACGCCGGTCACGAGCACCATTCCACGCTCCGCCTCGGCCAGCTTCGAGACCACTGGCGGGAGCTGCAGCGTGTCGACCGTCGGAATGGTGAACGGAATCACGCGCATGACGATCATGAAGCTCGACCGCTGCCGCAGAATGTTGACGCGGAAGCGGCCGACGCCCGCCACGCCCCACGAGCAGTCGTAGTCGAGAATGCTGTCGATGCGCTGTCTGACTTCCTCGTTGTGAATCAACCGGAGCGCGATCGCCTTCGTCTGGTCAGGCGTGAGCGCCTGCTTGGTGAGCGCGACCAGCCGGCCATCGATGCGTGCGCGGAAGACGTCGCCTGCTTTGATGTGAAGGTCCGACGCCCCACGATCGACCGCCGCCTTGATGATCTTTTCCATGAATCAGAGTGTACGGGATTCAGTAGCCCGCGTCCTTGTCGACGAGACGATGTGTGAGAGCCGTCTCATCCAGGAGTGCACCGCGCGCCACATTTACGACGATTGCGTCTGGCGGGAGGCAATCCATCCGTGCACCTGTCAGGATCATCTCGGTGCCTGACGTGAGCGGAGTCGCAAGGACGACGGGATTCGCCGTGGGCAGCTCAGCGCTCCAGACCGTCAGGTCCGATGACTCGATCAAAGCCGGCGATGTCGAAGGAGCGAAGCAAGTAGATGACGCCGACGAGTAGGTGCTCCGCGATGGTGTCGGCCATCACACCGGCGGAGTTGGTCAGTTTGACGTCGCTCGCCCGCATCGCAGGAAACAGCAGACTCGCCACGCCCGCGGCAGCGCTTTGAACCCATCGCAGCCGCGGCGCCGCGGCGAAAAGCGTTGCTGAGAGGCCGTGTCCGAAGTAGACCTCTGCATCGACGACGAGCCGGCGCGGGGATCTCACGTGGCCCCGCAGCCGCCTCGGGAACTCGTTAGGTATCGAGGTCGCGCACGTCGTCCGCGGCGGTACCCGGCGACGCATCGCCGTACGACATGCTGCGCGCCTGCTCCTCGAGCTGCGCGATGGATGCTTCGTCGCGTTCCGTGGGGGTTGTGAATTGCCGGAACACCGTCGATTGGCACTTGGGGCATCTGAGGCTCGCCGGCACCGCGTCGTCGAAAAACTGTTCCGCGCCACATGTCACGCAGACCATCGTGGTGACGTAGCCTGAACCCTTCTGGTTTGCCATCGACTGCTCTCGGTAAGGGGCGCTGACACTCGTGCAAGATGCGTGCGGTGTGCGCGGTCGGGCTCGCCCTCTCTAGACGAGCCCCATGCGTTCCTTGACCTCCCGCATCGTGTCGCTCGCCACCCGACGCGCGGTCGCGGCCCCGTCGCCGATCACCTGGTCCACGATCTCCGGGCGCGCGCGGATCTCGACCGAGCGCGCGCGGATCGGCGCCAACTCCTTATTCATGTGCTCGAACAGAACCTTCTTGCATTCGATGCAGCCCCACCCTGCCGTGCGACACTGAGTCTCTACGTTCGCCACCACGTCCGGCGGGCTGAATGCTCGATGCAGGTGGTAGATGTTACAGACTTCGGGCGTCCCTGGATCCGTTCGCCGCACGCGCGCAGGGTCGGTCACCGCGGGCCGTAATTTCTCCCAGACGGAATCCGGCGGTTCGAGCAAGCCGACGGTGTTACCCATCGACTTCGACATCTTCGCGTTGCCGTCGAGTCCCATGATGCGACGCGCCGGTGTGAGCTTCGCCTGCGGCTCCGGAAAGAATTCCGCGCCGAACCGCGCGTTCCAACGCCGGGCAATCTCGCGCGAGAGCTCGAGATGCTGCACCTGGTCTTCGCCCACGGGCACGAGGTCGGCGCGATAGAGCAGGATGTCCGCGGCCTGAAGGATGGGATAGTTCAGGATGCCGGCCGGCACACTCTCCATCCGCGAGGCCTTGTCCTTGTACTGCGTCTGTCGCTCGAGCTCTCCCAGCGGGGTAACCGAGTTGAATATCCAGGCGAGTTCGGTATGTTCCGGCACCATCGACTGTACGAAGATGGTCGACGTCGACGGGTCGAGGCCGGCGGCGAGCAGCGACACCATCATCTCGCGCGTGCGCGCGCGAAGGTCCTCGGGCTCGTAGGGAATGGTGATCGCGTGGTAATCCACGATGCAGAAGAACGACTCGTAGCTCCGCTGGAGCTCGGCCCAGTTCTTCACCGCTCCCAGATAGTTTCCAATATGCAGCTCGCCCGACGGCTGGATGCCGCTGAAGATTCGTGACATTCGGGCAACCTATCCGACCCAAAAACTCGTTGCAAGCGACTGATGAACCCGCTCGCGGCGGGCAGGACGCCGTGAAGGAACGACGTGCGTTGCTCGACATCGCCGTAGCCGCCGCCGACGCGGCCGGCGCTATCATCCGCGATCGCGCCCGCGATGCGGGCGAAATCGCATGGCATCTCAAGAGTCACTCGGACTTCGTCACTGAAGTCGATACCGCCGCCGAGCGTGCGATTCGTGACGTGATCTTGTCGAGGCGACCGGAAGCCGTTGTCATCGGCGAAGAGCTGAGCCCGGACGCTGTGCCGCACGGTGTGACGTTCGTCGTCGATCCTCTCGACGGCACCACGAACTTCGTCCACCGATTTCCGGTGTACGCGGTCTCTATCGCGGTCGCGGTCGACGGAGTCGTCGAGGCGGCGGTGGTGCTCGATGTCCCTCGCGGCGATCGCTACACGGCTGCGCGCGGTGGCGGCGCGCACCGGAACGGCGAGCCGATCAGTGTTTCTCGAATCGATGACCCATCGAAGGCGCTGATTGGAACCGGCTTTCCATTCAAGCACCTCGTTTACGTCGAGGAATACCAACGGCAGTTCGCGGCGGTCGTGCGCACGACGTCAGGCATTCGCCGCGCAGGCGCGGCAGCGCTCGATCTCGCGTCAGTCGCCAACGGCTGGTTCGAAGGGTTCTGGGAGCTGAGCCTCGCGCCGTGGGACATTGCCGCCGGTGTGCTGCTCATTCGCGAAGCGGGCGGCGTGGTCACGAACCTGGAGGGCGACGACGTGAGCGGCCTGACACACGGCGGGCTCGTGGCCGGCAGCCCGTCGATACACGAGTGGTTGTTGAACACGATCCGGACTGCCTGAGTCGTTAGGCGCCGTCCGTGTTTCGGATCAAGGGGTCAGAGCCCTTGAAACGCGGTTTCAAGGGCTCTGACCCCTTGATCCCTGATTCCCGATTCCCGATGAAACTGGTCGAGTGCGTTCCGAACTTTTCCGAAGGCCGCCGCCCGGAGATCGTCGACGCGATCCGCGCCGCGATCGCCGCCGTACCGTCGGTGCACATGCTCGATGTGTCGTCGGACGCGTCGCACAACCGGTCAGTGATCACGTTCGTCGCGTCCGTGGAGCATGCCGCCGACGCCGCCTACGCCGGAATCGCGAAGGCGCGGGACCTCATCGATCTCACCGTCCATACCGGTGAGCATCCGCGCCTCGGGGCCACCGACGTCGTGCCATTCATTCCACTCGAGGGCGCGACGATGGATGATTGCATCGCGCTCGCGAGGCGGCTGGCGGATCGCGTCGGCCGTGAGCTGCAGATTCCGGTTTACCTGTACGAGCGCGCGGCCACGCGGCCCGATCGCGAGAACCTCGCCGACATTCGTCGCGGCGAGTTCGAGGGACTTCGGAGCGAGATCGGAACGAATCCCGCGCGTGATCCCGACTTCGGTCCGCGGCACATCCATCCGACGGCCGGCGCAGTGGTGATCGGCGCCCGTCCGTTCCTTGTCGCGTACAACGTCTATCTTGGCCCCGCCTCCAACCTCGGCGTCGCCAAGGACGTCGCGAAAGCCGTGCGTGGCTCGTCAGGCGGGCTTCGCTACGTGAAGGGGCTCGGGCTCGAGGTGGATGGTCAGGCCCAGGTATCGATGAACCTCGTGGACATCGAGAAGACCCCTCTGTACCGCGCCTTCGACGTGGTGAAGATGGAGGCGGAGGCTCGCGGTGTATCTCCGACGTGGAGCGAGATCGTCGGACTCGTGCCGGAGCGCGCTCTGTTCGAGACAGCGGCGCGACACATCCAGCTTCGCGAGTTCTCGCCTGATCTCGTCCTCGAGCGGAAGGTGCGGAGTGCGGTGACGGGCGGCGTCAGCCTCTCGGGCTTCGTTTCGTCCGTGGCATCCTCGACGCCGACACCGGGTGGCGGCAGCGTGTCCGCACACGTCGGCGCGCTCGCGGCTGCGTTGGCGCAGATGGTCGCCGGTCTCACGGTTGGTCGGAAGAAATACGCGGCCGTCGACGCCGAGATGAAGCAGATCGCGCTCGATGCCGCCGACGTCGGCAACCAGCTTGCGTCACTCGTCGAGGCTGACGCCCAGGCCTACACCGCGGTCTCCAACGCGTACAGGCTCCCCAAGGAGCCCGACGACGCGGCCGTTCGGCGGAGCGAGGCGATTACCGAAGCGCTGCTGGGTGCCTCCCGTGTCCCGCTCGACACGGCGCGCGCGTGCGCTCGAGTGGCCGAATTGGCGGCGACCGTCGCGGTCAAGGGCAATACGAACGCCGTGTCGGACGCGGGCGTCGCCGCACTGCTCGCGGAGGCGGCCTGCCGCGGCGCCGCGTACAACGTTCGGATCAACATCGCCGCGCTCGAGGACAAATCGCGCGGCGCGTCGTTGGCCGCTGAGGCGACCGACCTGGTTGCACGCACTGGCAAGTTCGCGGCGCAGGCCATTGCGGCCGTGGAGGCGGCGATTTGATACGTTAGGGGCCGCGAAACTACGCCGTCGTCAGCACCCGCGGACCGTTGTCCGTAATCGCGACCGTGTGCTCGAAGTGCGCGGAACGGGACCCGTCTACCGTCACGACCGTCCACCGATCCGGCAGCGTGCGCGTGCCAGGCCCACCAACGTTCACCATCGGCTCGATGGCGATCGTGAGTCCCGGGACAAGCTTCGTCCCGCGCTTTGGCTTGCCGTAGTTAGGCACCTGCGGCTCTTCATGGAACGCGACGCCAATGCCGTGGCCGACGAGATCCCGAACGATGCTGAACCCCGACGCTTCGACCACCGCCTGGATCGCGGCGCCGATGTCGCCAACATGATTGTTCGGCAGCGCCGCTTGAATTCCCGCGGCGAGCGCGCGCGCGGTGACGTCGAGAAGCCGCTGGGACTCGTCAGGCACCGCTCCCACGGCGACCGTGGTCGCCGAATCGGTGTGGTAGCCGTCGTACTTCACCCCGACATCGATGGAGATGATGTCGCCGGCGTTGAGCACGCGGCGGCGCGACGGGATGCCGTGCACGATCTCGTCGTTGATCGAGACGCACACGCTGCCGGGAAAGCCGTAGAGTCCCTTGAACGACGGCGTCGCCCCGGGATGGCTCCGAATGAACGTCTCGGCCATCTCGTCGAGCTCCCACGTCGACATTCCCGCGCGAACTTCCCGTCGAAGCATCGCGACCGTGGCGCCAAGGATCTGTCCTCCGTGCGCCATGATATCGATTTCGCGAGTCGACTTGAGCTGGATCACCGCCGTTTCTCGCCGCCTCCGACGCCCGCAGTGCGCAGTGCATCGAGCGCGCGACGCGTCACGTCATCCACAGAGCCCACCGCGTTGACCGTGGCAATCCTCGTTCCGTTTTGCTCGTACCACGCGAGCACCGGGGCGGTCTGACGCTGGTAGACGGCGAGGCGGTTCCGCACCGCCTCCGGCTCGTCATCTTTACGGCGGATGAGGTTTCCGCCGCAGTTCTCGCATCGCTCGCCAGCCTGCCGGCCAGTATAGGGCGTCTGGCACATCTCGCAGACCGTGCGCGAGCCCAGGCGCTGCACGAGCTCGTCGTCATCGACGTCGAACACGAGCACGGCATCCACGTTCCGCCCGAGCTCCGCGAGGACGCGGCTCATGCCTTCGGCCTGCGGCGTGGTGCGCACGACGCCGTCGAGCAGCGAGCCCTTGGCGAACTCGCCCCTGCCTAACGTCTCCTTCATGATGCCGAGGATGACGTCGTCCGGCACGAGGTCGCCGCGGTCCATGTAGGCCTTGGCCGCGAGTCCCATCGGCGTCCCGGCCCGCACTGCGCCACGCAGCACGTCGCCCGTCGCTACGGTGGGCACGTCAAGCGCCGCGGCGATGCGCGGCGCTTGGGTGCCTTTGCCGGCACCGGGCTTACCAAAAAGAACGATATCCATGATCGGAAAACGGGAACTGGGAACAGGGAACCGGGAACGGAGACTCCTCGAGGAGGCACGGTTCATGGTTCCCTGTTCCCAGTTCCCGCAGAGCTAAAAGCCTCCAGTCGCCTGCCGGCCTCTAAACCGCACTCGGCCCTTCTTCATGAAGCCGTCGTACTTCCTCAACAGCAAGTGCTGCTGCATCTGCGCCATCGTGTCGAGGGCGACACCGACGACGATGAGCAGCGACGTGCCGCCGAAGCGGAACGGAACGTTCACGATATCCGCGATCCACACCGGCAGGAGCGCAATGGCCGTGAGGAAGATCGCGCCCGGCAATGTGATCCGCGAAAGCACGTAGTCGATGTACTCCGCGGTCTTCGCGCCGGGCTTCACGCCCGGAATGAACCCGCCCTGTTTCTTCAGGTTCTCCGCCAGGTCGATCGGGTTGAAGATGATCGACGTGTAGAAGTACGTGAAGAACACGATCAGGATCGCTGACAGCAGGAAGTACCAGACGGTCCCGGGCTGGAAGTACTGTGCGAAATCCTGCGCCCACCCCGCGGTCGAGAACTGCGCGAACGCGCCTGGAATCACGATCACCGACTGCGCGAAGATGATCGGCATG
>Ga0070670_100005261_pt1 | contig 10897 bp, 10 predicted proteins | sample KBSS63metaG_FD_64665 | JGI IMG/M metagenome (GOLD analysis project Ga0070670, IMG submission 64665) | Switchgrass rhizosphere microbial communities from Kellogg Biological Station, Michigan, USA - KBS S6-3 metaG | ecosystem: Host-associated > Plants > Roots > Rhizosphere > Soil ... | reverse complement strand
CGAGGAGATCGGTCCGGCGGCGCAGCGCCTCGGCTTTCGCACGCAGGTTTGGGACAACCCCGTCGCGGGCGCGCCGCCATTCCTGTACGCGGAGCGCATCGAGGATTCGGCGCTGCCGACGATGCTGACGTACGCGCACGGCGACGTCGTCGCCGGCTACGACCAGCAGTGGAGCGAGGGACGCTCGCCGTGGCAGCTCGCCGAGTCAGGCGTGCGCTGGTATGGCCGCGGAGCAGCCGACAACAAAGGCCAGCACACTATCAACCTCGCGGCGCTATCGCATGTGCTCGCGGCGCGGGGCAAGCTCGGCTTCAACGCGAAGCTGCTGCTCGAGATGGGCGAGGAAGTGGGTTCGCCGGGCCTTCGGCAGATCTGCGAGGGGCAGGCGAAAACATTGCGCTCGGACGTGTTGATAGCGTCCGACGGCCCGCGTGTGCGCGCCGACAGGCCGACGATCTTCCTGGGCTCGCGCGGCGCGTTCAACTTCGATCTCGTCCTCGAGCTCCGCGACGGCGCGCACCACTCGGGCAACTGGGGCGGGCTCCTTGCGAACCCTGGCATCGTCCTCGCGAACGCGATCGCCTCAATGGTCGATGCGCGCGGAAGAATTCTTGTCGCCGAGCTCAACGCCTCGCGGCTTCCGACGTCGGTGCGGCGCGCGCTCGCATCGATCGAGCCCGGCGAGCCTGGCGGGCCCGCGATCGATCCGCACTGGGGGGAGCCGGGATTGACGCCTGCGGAGCGCGTGTTCGGCTGGAATGCGCTCGAGGTGCTCGCGTTTCGCACCGGGAATCCCGACCGGCCGGTCAATGCGATTCCGCCGCGCGCCGCCGCGCACATGCAGGTGCGCTTCGTGGCAGGCTGCAATTGGCGTACGTTCATTCCGGCGATACGGAAGCACCTCGACCAACGCGGTTTCGCGAAGGTTGAAATTCGCGTAGCCGAGACGGAGCCCATGGAAGCGACTCGCCTCGACCCGAACGACCCATGGGTCCACTGGGCCGCCGCATCCGTCGCGACGACGACCGGGTCGCCGCCCGCGATCCTTCCGAATCTGGGCGGCTCGCTGCCGAACGATTGCTTCTCCGACGTGCTCGGTTTGCCGACGATCTGGGTGCCGCATTCGTACCCCGCGTGCTCGCAGCACGCGCCGGATGAGCATCTGTTGGCGCCCGTCGCGCGCGAAGCGCTCGCCATCATGACGGGACTTTTCTGGGATCTCGGTGAGACGGGTAGCGCGCCGTGCAGGAAGGCATCCACGGCCCATCGCTGAAGGCAGCGAGCGAACGCGGACGCCGCCGCCACGCGAACTTCGCTACAATCTCCGGCTCCGCGCGGGTGTAGCTCAATGGTAGAGCAGAAGCTTCCCAAGCTTACGACGAGGGTTCGATTCCCTTCACCCGCTCCATCCCAATCGCTGCCGGCGCGCGTCTCCGTAACACTCGAGGATCCGCGGCACGCACGCATCCGGGCTGTACTCGCTGGCGATCTTCCGCCGTGCCGCGGCGGTGAGTCGCCGTCGCAGCTCGGGGTCGGCGACGAGATTGCCGAGCGCGTCGGTGAGCGCCGCCCGATCGCCCCTGTGGACGACGATCGCGTGCTCGCCGTCCTGCAGCCACTCGCGGACTCCCCCGAAGTCGCTCAGCACGACCGGAACGCCGGCGGCCATGGCCTCCCAGCAGGCGACCGGCATGACCTCCCGCTCGCTCGGCAGGGCGAAGCAGTCGCTCGCGGCGAGCAGGTCCGGAATGTCGCGGCGCAAACCGAGCAGTTTCACATCGTCGGAGGCTCCGCCGGCGCGCAACGCTTCCTCGACCTTGCGGCGATAGCGCTCGTCGATGCCGCCCACGAGCGCCAGCGTTGCGCGAATGCCGCGTTGGCGAAGAGCGTAAAACGCGCGGACGAGCAGCGCCTGGTTCTTGCGCGCCGAGATCTTCCCCACGCAGAGGATCAGGAAGTCGTCGTCGGCGACGCCCAGCTCCCGACGTACGACATCGCGGGACCGCGCGGGCTGCAACCGGACGCCGTCGATGAAATACGGAATGACGTCGATGCGACGCGCCGGCACAGCGTTGAACCAGCGCTGAAAACGCGCCGTTGCGAGCGTGGGGGCGATGACGCGATCGTTCCACCACCAGTGCGGCTGGAAGAACGGCATGTGACAGGTCGCGACCTTGGGGAAACGGTACGCGCGCGCGAGCAGCACACTGAAGAAGTGGGCGCTGCTGCTGTGCGAATGAACGACATCGATTTCGCGGGCACGAAACGCCGCCGCGACACGCCGAAACTCTGGAAGGCGGCGCCTGAAGCTCGTCTCGAACGATTCGACGCCCGCCGGAAGAGGACCGTTTGCCACCCACGCACCGGGCGCATGGACCAGCAGCACGCGGTGTCCACGTCGCGCGAGCTCGCAGGTCAAGTCGAGGCAATGCCGGATCGCGCCGTTCACTCCCTTTCCGGAAACGATTTGCACGATGTTCATTGCGGCGATGCGTGACCGGGGCTCGAAGCTGCGGATCTCAGTGTTCGTCGGCAACAGCCGGCGCGTCAAGCGACGTGCACACGAAAGCGGGCCGGAGCACGGCACTTGCCCGCCAGCGGCGCGGGTAGGCAAGCCTCTGATAGAATTGATTTTCGATGCGCGGCCTGCGCGCGTCGCGGTCTTCCCATGATCGGCCAGTTCCTCGCGCCCAAATTCCTGGTGCTGTACGCCATCCTGGCGTCGGCGTTGTACGTCCACTTCCGCGGTCGCGAGCGTTTCCGCTTCACGCGCCAGTTGTTCAACCATTCGACGCTGCTCGCACCGTACAACGCGCTCGTGTTCCTGTTCTCGGGCGTGCCCGCGAAAGCTTTCCAGGACGTGCGGCAGTTTCCCGATCTCGCGCCGCTCAAGGACAACTGGACGGTGCTGCGCGAGGAAGCGCAGCGGCTGTTCGACGCGGGGCATATCGGCACGGCCCTCGCCAACAACGACGTCGGCTTCAACTCGTTCTTCAAGCGCGGCTGGAAGCGCTTCTACGTGAAGTGGTACGGCGATCCGCTCGCGTCGGCGGAGGCGCTGTGCCCAAAGACGGTAGCGCTGCTCGCGAGGGTTCCTTCTGTGAAGGCCGCGATGTTCGCGATCCTCGAGCCGGGCGCGCACCTGAATCCGCACCGCGATCCGTTCGGCGGCTCTCTGCGCTATCACCTCGGTCTCGTCACGCCCAACTCGGACGACTGCTACATCGTCGTCGACGGCGAGCGCTATTCATGGCGCGACGGCGAGGCGGTAATGTTCGACGAGACGTTCATTCACTGGGCGGACAACAAGACGCCCATCACGCGCATCATCCTGTTCTGCGACGTCGAGCGGCCGCTCAAGAGCAAGCTCATGACGCGGATCAACCGCTACGTGATCGAGAACTTCGTCAAGGTCAGCGCGACGCAGAACGTCGAAGGCGAGCCGGTCGGCGCGCTCAACCGGTTCTACGGGAAAGTGGTGCACCCGATCGGTCAGCGGGTCAATGGCTTTTTCAAGACGCTGAAGCAACGCAACAAGCCGCTGTCGATTGCCCTCAAGTACACGCTGGCGCTCGGCCTCGTGTACTGGATCTTCATCCATTAGGGCCGGCGGGGCGATGCTGGCAGCGCCTCCAGTCGAGGCTGGGGAGGCCGTACGACGCGTTCGCACCGATGGTTCGGGCGTGGCGTAGTGCCAGCTCACGCGCACGTTCCGCTGTCCGCAATCGGCCTCATCATCGGCGCCGCGCTGTGCTTCACCGTCCTCGACGCCACCGTGAAGGCGCTGGCCGACCGCTATCCGATCCCGCTCCTCGTGTGGGCGCGCTACACCGTCCAGCTGCTGGTGATCTTCGTCTGGCTGCTGCCGAAGATGGGCGCGAGCTTGTTCCGCACGCCCAGGTTCAGGATGCAGCTCGCGCGCGGTGCCCTGCTGCCGCTATCGTCGCTGTGCTTTTTCAGCGCGCTCAAATATCTGCCGCTCGCGGAAGCGACCGCGATCAACTACGGCACGCCGATCCTCGTGATCGTGCTCGCGATGATCTTCCTCGGCGAGCGGATTACGCGCCCTCGCATGGCGCTGGTGCTCGCGGGGATCGCGGGGATGTTCCTGATCGTGCGCCCGGGCTCCGTCGTTTTCCAGAGCGCTGCGTTCTGGGCGATCGGCTCCGCGGTGTTCTACGGCACGTTCCAGATCCTGACGCGCATTCTCGCGGACGAGGACTCGCGCGTCCTTCTGCTGTATCCCGCGCTCGTCGGCACGGCTCTGTTGACGGCGCTGTTGCCGTTTCTGGGCATCGGATACGCGATGCCGCTCCGCGACGCGGCCTTCATCGCCGTGGCCGGCATGCTCGGCACGTTCGGCCACTTTCTCTTCATCCTCGCGTTCCAGCGCGCGCCGGCATCCGCGCTCTCGCCCTACACGTACATGCAGCTCGTGTTCGCCATCATCGTCGGCTGGGTCATCTTCGGGAGCTTTCCCGACGCGTGGACGATCGCCGGAATGATGGTCATCGGCGGCAGCGGCCTCCTGATTACGCTACACGAGCGGCGCCGCGCGAAGGGCGTCGAGGAGCCGCCCGCAGTAGACTGAAAATAGGGTCCGAACGAATTCCAGCACGGGAAATTCGTCGCTGACCCTATTATCATGCGGCAGGACCATCAACTCGATTGGGGGAAACATGAACGCGGACACGAAGCCACCAGCAACGAAGCCCCGCATCGGCTTCATCGGCCTCGGCCTCATGGGGCACGGCATGGCGAAGAACGTCGTCACCAAGGGGTATCCGCTCACGGTGTGCGCGCATCGCAACAGGAAGCCGCTCGAAGACCTGCTCGCCGCCGGCGCCAGGGAAGTGAAGACGCATGCCGACGTCGCCCGCGAATCGGACATCGTCTTCCTGTGCGTCACCGGCACGCCGCAGATCGAGCAGATCGTCTACGGAATGAACGGACTGTTGAGCGCGGCGCGCGAGGGCCTGGTCGTGGTGGACACGTCGACTGCCGAGCCGTCGTCGACGGCGAAAATCCGGATGGAATTCGGCGCGAAGCGCGCCGAATTCGTGGACGCGCCGCTTGCGCGCACGCCGGTCGAGGCGGAGCAGGGCCGGCTCAACACGATGGTCGGCGCCGAGGATGCGGTGTTCGCGAACCTGAAGCCCGTGCTGAGCCTCTTCTGCGAGAACGTGATCCACGCCGGCCCGCCGGGTCACGGCCATACGCTCAAGCTCATCAACAATTTCATCGCGCAGGCGATCGCGACGGCCACTGCTGAAGCGTGCGCGGCGGCGGCGAAGTCCGGGCTCTCGATTAAAAAGCTGCACGAGGTGATCTCGGCCGGCGCCGTTAACTCGGGCATCTTCCAGATGATCGTGGGCAAGATGGTCGAGGGAAACGGCGACCTGACGGGACTCAAGTTCACGCTCGTCAACGCGATGAAGGACCTTCGCTACTACACGCACCTCGCCGAATCGCTGCCGGTGCCGTGCATCGTCGGTGAAGCCGTCCACCAGAGCCTCGTCACCGCCAACCTGCTTGGTTTGGGCGACAAGTACGTCGCCTCGCTAGTCGAGGCGCAGGAGAAGCTCGCCGGCGTGTCGATCGTTTCCCAGCGCTGACGCGCCACTCGGCACTCCCTCGCGAGCCGGCCACCAGCGTTCCCGAGCGCATCCACTTGCGCCCCGCGCAATGAAGGTTCTCTTCCTCGGCGGCACGCGGTTTCTCGGTCGTCACCTGGTCGACGCGGCGCTCTCGCGCGGGCACGTCGTGACCCTCTTCACGCGCGGTGTGCAGCCGGTGCCGTCGCCCGCGCGCGTGCGGCATCTCACTGGCGACCGCGATCCGCGCATCGCGCCAGGACTCGTCACGCTGGCCGGCGGCGAATGGGACGCGGCGATCGATCTGTCCGGCTACGTTCCGCGCTGCGTCGGCGCGTCGTGTAAGGCGCTCAAAGACAGCGTCGGCCATTACACGTTCGTCTCGTCGGTGTCCGTGTATGCCGACATGAGCCGTCCCGGCGTCGACGAGACTGCGCCGGTAGTGAAGCTCGACGACCCGTCGTCCGAGGACATTCCCGTCCATTACGGCGCCCTCAAGGCGGGGTGCGAAGACGAGGTGCGGTCGGCGTTCGGCAATCGGGCGCTCATCGTGCGGCCGGGTCTCATCGTGGGGCCGTTCGATCCCACCGATCGCTTCGGTTACTGGGTCGCGCGCTTCGTTTCCCCAGAGTTGATGGGCGCGAGAGACGGCTTTGCCGTCGTGCCGGCGCCTGCCGACCGTTTCGTCCAGTTCGTCGACGCGCGCGATCTCGCGTGCTGGATGCTCGACATGGTGGAAAGAAAGTCGGAGGGCACGTTCGACGCGTGCACCCCGGCTGGAATGTGGACGATGGGATCGCTCGTCGAGCATCTCGCCGCCAGCGCGCGCGCCGCGGGCAGCAAGACCGTCGCGCGATGGGTCGACGATGCAACGTTGTTGCGGCATGGCGTCACGCCCTGGACTGGGTTGCCGTTGTGGATACCTGCCTCCGACACGCAGTCCGCCGGGTTCATGCATCTGCCGTGCGCGCGCGCCGTCGCCAGCGGCCTGACGTTTCGTCCGCTTGCCGCGACGATCGACGACACGGCGGCATGGTTGCGCGAGCGGGACAACTCCGCGGCGTGGCGCAACGTCATGTCCGCCGCGAAGGAGCGCGAGATACTGGCGGACGCGGCATGACGAACGCCGAGCTGCTCGCGTTCGCACTCGCCACCGCGGAAGCGGCCGGGCGGGCCATCCTCCCGCACTTCCGGGCTCAGCTCGACGTCGAGGACAAGGGCGGCGCACAGGGCTACGACCCCGTTACGGTGGCCGATCATGCGGCCGAGGCGATCATTCGCGGCGAGATCGCGCGCATTTACCCCACGCACGGCATCCGTGGCGAGGAGCACGGGATGCAGCCCGGCGCGTCGCCCTACACGTGGGTCATCGATCCGATCGACGGCACGCGGAGCTTCATCCTCGGGCAAATGCACTGGGCGACCCTCATCGCCGTCAACGACGGAAAGGACGTGGTCGCCGGCGTGGCGCACCAGCCGTACGTGGGAGAATCGTTCCTGGCGACCTCCGGTGCCGGAGCCGAGTGGCGCCGAGGAAACGACCGGCGGCGTCTGCGCACACGCCGCTGCGGAAGCGTCGCCGACGCCGTCGTCGCGTGCACCGACCCGAAGATGTTTCGCGAAGCGGCGGAGCGTGCCGCGTTCGACCGCGTGTCGAGCCGCGCCCGGCTGACCCGCTGGGGCGGCGACTGCTACGCCTATTGCCTGCTCGCGATGGGGTTGATCGACGTCGTGATCGAAGCGTCCCTGTACGCCTACGACGTGCAGGCGCTGATGCCGATTATCACCGAGGCGGGCGGCGTCATCACGACGTGGACGGGCGATTCGGCGGCGGAGGGCGGCTACATCGTCGCTTGCGGCGATCGATCTCTGCACCCCGAAGTGCTGAAGCTGCTGGCCGCGACCCCGGAAGCCTGAAAGGCGCGATTTATGCAGGCGGCCGCTTGTCCTTGTCCGCGTTCGCCCCCACTTACGCTCGGCCGTCCGGTCGGCCGGCCTCGGAGCTCGTAGCCAGACAGCGTCGGCTTTGCGAGGCCGCCCGAACAGCCTCGAAGCTTTTCGAAGCAAGCGGTTCCCCCGCGACGGGTCCATCGTGTAAAATTTCAGACTGTCCCGCGTTCAGGTTCATAAGTGCTTACTACTCTTGGATTCTCGCTGCTGCGCCAACTCGCCGATGGAGAGTTCCATTCCGGTGAGGACCTTGCCGCCAAGGTGGGGCTGACCCGCGCCCGGGTCTCTCAAGTCTTGAAGGATGCGGGCACTGCCGGGCTCGCGCTCGAGCGGATCAAGGGACGCGGCTACCGGCTCCTCGAGGCACCCGAATTCCTGGACGCGAAGAAAGTCCGCGGACATCTCATGGACCTCCTCGCCGCGAAGGGAACGACGCTGCCCATGACCGTCGAGGTGGTCGACCAGATCGAGTCGACGTCGTCCGAGCTCATGCGCCGCGCGCAACGCCGCGACGTCCATGGCACTGCGCTCGCTGCCGAATGGCAGTCGGCCGGCCGCGGTCGCCGCGGACGCGCCTGGACGGCGATCGCGGGCGGCAGCCTCACGTTCTCGCTGGGCTGGAAGTTCGAGCAGGGTGCGGGCTTTCTCGCCGGCCTGTCGCTCGCGGTCGGTGTCGCCGTCGTCCGCGCACTGGAAGCGGAGGGATTCAAGGACGTTGCCCTCAAATGGCCGAACGACCTCATTCACCGGCACCTGAAGATCGGCGGCATCCTGATCGAATTGAACGGGGACGCGCTCGGCCCCACGACCACCGTCATCGGCGTCGGCCTCAACGTCCGGATCCCGGCCGCCGCACGCAAGGACATCCCCGTCCCCGTCACTGACCTGCAGACGATCGCCGGCCGCCGCGCGCCTCCGGTCGACCGCAACCGATTGCTTGCGGCGCTCCTCGCCGAACTCGGCGCGGTCCTCGATCTTTACGCGCGCGAGGGGTTTGCGCCGTTCGCTGCGGAATGGCAGCACCGTCATGCCTACCAAGGCAAGCCGGTGCGGCTGCTGCTGCCCGATGGAGCGATCGTCACCGGCAAGGTCGCGGGGGTCGATGCGAGCGGAGCGTTGGTGCTGGCGGACGGGCCACGCCGCGCGCGCTTCCTTTCCGGCGAGATCACACTGCGCCGCGCGTGAGCGCGAATGAGTCTCGAAGCGCCTGGCGCGAAGCGTAGTCCGGCGAGCCGCGCAGGGTAGTCCACGGCGGTGAGCCGCATCCTTGTCATAGATGCTGGCAACAGCCGGATGAAGTGGGGGCTCCGCGGTCGGTACGACTGGGAACGCCTCGGCTCCACCCTCAACGCCGAGATCGGCGCGCTCGCGCTCCGCGCGTGGCAGGACCTGCCGCGGCCGACGCGCGTATTCGGGATCAACGTTGCCGGCGAAGCGGCGCGCCTTCGCGTCGAGGGGCAGCTCATGCGCTGGCGCCTGACGCCGCAATGGCTGAGCGCTACCGAAGCCGCCTGCGGCGTGACCAACCGGTACGCGCAGCCCACGCAGCTTGGGCCCGACCGCTGGGCATCGCTTGTCGCTGCCTGGCGCCGGTCGACGGCAGTCGACCTGTTCCCGCCAGCCTGCGTGGTGGTCAATGCGGGGACGGCCGTCACGATCGATGCGCTGGACGAGAGCGGCATCTTTCACGGCGGCATGATCCTCCCCGGCATGCGGCTCATGCGTGAAGCGCTCATCATGAACACGGCGGGCCTCAAGGTCCCGCCGGGAAGCTTCAGCGCTTTCCCCGACAACACGACGGACGCGATCCATACCGGATCGATTCAGGCCATCTGCGGCGCGATCGAGCAGATGCGTCGGCAGATCGATTCGAACACGGCGCAGGTGCGCTGCTACCTGTCGGGCGGGGCTGCGAAGGAGCTGGGCGAGCACATCAACCCGCCGGTCGAAGTCGTGGATACGCTCGTGCTGGAAGGTGTGCTGGCGCTCGCGGGAGAAATGGAATAATCGCGCCGTGCGCACGCTCGTCCTTCTGCTCCTCCTCGCCAACCTCTCGTTTTTCGCCTACACGCGCCTTCCGGCGTCGCGCGAAGGCGAGGCGAATCAGCTCGCCGCGCAGGTGCAACCGGACAAAATCAAGCTCCTGACGCCGCAGCAGGTGGCGGCGCTCGGGCCGGCGAAAGTTGCCGCGCTCGCCGACGTTTGCCTCGAATGGGGCCCACTGTCCGAGGCCGATCGCGTACGCGCGCTGGCCGAGCTCGAGCCGTTCCAGCTCGGCAAGCTGCTGACCCAACGGCGCTCGGAGACGAGCTACTCGTTCTGGGTTTATCTGCCGGCCGTCGCCACCCGCGCCGACGCCGAGCGGCGCGCCGAGGACGCCAAAGCAAAGGGCCTGACCGACGTCGCCGTGGTGGAGACGCCGAGCCAGCGCTTCGCCGTGTCGCTCGGGGCCTTCACGAACGAGGACAATGCGAAGATCCGCCTTGCACAGGCGATCGCGCACGGTGCGACGAACGCGCGGCTCGGCCCGCGCCAACAGGTGATCGCGAGCACGACGGTGGTCGTGCGCGATCCGCAGGCGCCGATCATCGCAAAGGTGAAGGAGATCGCGCCTCAGTTCGAAGGCAGCGACGCGAAGGTCGGCAGTTGCGAGAGGACGTGATGCCGGTCTGCGGTTCCGCCCGCACATTGCGCGCGGCTTCCGGGGCGGACGACATCGGACTCGCCCGCACGCTGTTCGCCGAATACGCCGCGTCGCTCGAGATCGACCTCTGCTTCCAGGGCTTCGGCCGCGAGCTCGCGACGTTGCCCGGCGCCTACGCGCCGCCCGCCGGACGGCTGCTTCTGGCGGGCGCCCCGGGCGAGGCCTTCGGCTGCATCGCGCTCCGCCCCCTCGCGGTTACGGAAAAATCGTCCGGTCAAGGCGTTGCTGGTGTCTCGACCGGCGTCGGCGAAGTGAAGCGTCTATACGTGCGTCCTGAAAGCCGCGGAGGCGGATGGGGCCGCAAGCTCGCGGAAGCGTTGATCGAGGACGCGCGCGCGATCGGCTATCGCGAGTTGAAACTCGACACGCTGCACTCGATGGGCGAGGCGCGGGCGCTCTATGCGAAGCTCGGATTCCGCGAGTGCGCGAGGTACTACGACAACCCGCACCCGGCCGTGGTCTATATGTCGCTCGGGCTGTAACGGGGGAACCGCCGGTGCGCGATACGGTTAGCGCGCGCGGGTCAGGACTGTTCCCACGGGAGGCCTTCGTGGCGCCACCCGGAGATCGTGCCGCGGTGATGCTTCTCGTCGAGCGGTCCCTCGAAGCCGTCCTGCACGTGGTAGATGTCGCCGAAGCCCGCCTTCTC
>Ga0070670_100005260_pt1 | contig 10898 bp, 12 predicted proteins | sample KBSS63metaG_FD_64665 | JGI IMG/M metagenome (GOLD analysis project Ga0070670, IMG submission 64665) | Switchgrass rhizosphere microbial communities from Kellogg Biological Station, Michigan, USA - KBS S6-3 metaG | ecosystem: Host-associated > Plants > Roots > Rhizosphere > Soil ... | reverse complement strand
CTCCGCCGACAGCCAGCCGCCGTTCTCCTCCTGCGCGACGCGGAGCGCCGGCATGACCGCCGACAGCGGGTCCGGGTAGCGCTTCCGGAGCTTGGAGACCTCGGACGCGACGCTCATCGGTCGGCGTCCCCCATGACCGGGTCGAGCGAGCCTGCCGCCGCGATCAGGTCGGCGATCAGGAGCTCCTGCACGATCGTCGCGGTCGCCTGCAGCGCCGCGAAGCTCGGCGCGCGGAACTTCACGCGCCACGGCCGGGCGCCGCCGTCCGAGACGAGGTAGCAGCCCGCCTCGCCGCGCGGCGACTCGATTGCGACGTAGACCTCGCCCTCGGGGACCGTGAACCCCTCGGTGACGATCTTGAAGTGGTGGATGAGCGACTCCATCGAAGTGTGGAGCTCGTGGCGGGGCGGGAGCACGACCTTGCGGTCGTCGGCGATCCACGGCTCGCCGTCCGTCTCGTCGAGCTTGTCGAGGCACTGGCTCAGGATTCGGACGGACTCGCGCATCTCGTCCATGTGCACCCGGTAGCGGTCGTACACGTCCCCGTTCGGATAGACGGGGACGTCGAACTCGACCTCGTCGTAGGCGAGGTACGGCATGTTCCGCCGGAGGTCCCAGTCGACGCCGGATGCACGGAGCATTGGGCCCGATTGCGCGAGCGCGAGCGCGTCGTCCGCCGAAAGCAACCCGACGCCCTTCGTGCGCTCGAGCCAGATCGCGTTTCGGTCGAGGATCGCCTCGTAGTCGTCGACCGACTTCGGCATCGTCTCGCAGAACGTCCGCGCCTCTTCGGTGAACCCGGGCGGCAGATCCTCGGCGATCCCGCCGACCTGGACGTAGCGCGTGTGCATTCGCGTCCCGCCCGCCATCTCGAACAGGTCGAGGATCTGGTCGCGGTCGTCGAAGCAGTACCAGAAGAGCGAGATCGCGCCGAGCTCGAGCGCGGACGTCCCGAGCCAGACGAGGTGCGAGTGGATGCGGTTCAGCTCGGCGAGCGCCATCCGCGCCCAGACCGCACGCCGTGGGACCTCGAGACCGAGGAGCTTCTCGATCGCAAGCACGTACAGGAGCTCGTTCGCGTGGAACGCGACGTAGTCCATGCGCGGGGCGTAGGTCACCGACTTCCACCACGACTTGTGCTCCATGTTCTTCTCGAAGCCGGTGTGGAGGTAGCCGATGACCGCGCGGATTCCGGCGACGGTCTCGCCGTCGAGGTCGACGACGAGCCGCAGGACGCCGTGCGTCGACGGGTGGTTCGGCCCGAAGTTGACCCTGAGGATGTCCTCGAGCCGGTGCTTGTCGGGATCGACCTCGAGGATCGTCGGCACAGGGCGCGGGATGCGCGTCCCCTCGTAGACCCTGGTCGACGGCAGGACGCTCATCAGTCCTCGTCCGAGAAGCGCACGGGCTCGCCGCCCAGCGGGTAGTCCTTGCGGAGGGGGAATCCCTCCCAGTCCTCGGGCATGAGGATCCGCACCAGGTTCCCGTGGCCCTCGAAGCCGATGCCGAACATGTCCCAGACCTCGCGCTCGAACCAGTCGGCTGCCGGCCAGACGTCGATCAGGCTCGCGATGGACTCGCCGTCGTCGAGCCAGACCTGTACGCGAACCCGCGCCGGGTCGTCGGCGACCCGCAGCAGGTGGTACGAGACCGAGAAGCGCTTCGGCTTCGGGTCCGGAATGCGGGCGAGCCCGCGCGAGCCCGGGTCGTTGAGGTCGCGACCGGCGGCGGTGCCGATGTAGCCGACGACCTCCTGCTCCGCCCAGCCGAGGTAGTCGGCGCCGGCGATGTCGGCGAGGAAGTTGAAGCCGTGGTCATCGCGCAGCGCGGCGGACGCCTCGACGAGCCTCGCCGGGTCGACGACGAGGGTCACCTCGTCCAGCGACTGTCGGGTCTCGACCACGCCTGGAACTCCGGCGTACTCGCTCACTCGGCAACCCCGCGGATCGCGTACGCAGGCGGGACACCGCCGCGGATCTTCTCGTGCAGCCGCACGATGCCCTCCATGAGCGCCTCCGGCCGGGGCGGGCAGCCGGGCACGTGGATGTCGACGGGGACGATCTTGTCGACGCCCTGGAGGATCGTGTAGTTGTTGAACATCCCGCCGGAGCTCGCGCACGCGCCCATCGCGATCACCCACTTGGGCTCGAGCATCTGGTCGTAGACCTGGCGCAGCGGCGGCGCCATCTTGTGGGTGACGCGGCCGGAGACGATGAGCAGGTCCGCCTGTCGCGGCGACGACGAGAAGCGCTCCATGCCGAAGCGTGCGATGTCGTAGCGCGACGAGACGATGGACATCATCTCGATCGCGCAGCACGCGAGGCCGAACGTGTCCGGCCACATCGCGTTCGTCTGCGCCCAGGCCACGGCCTTCTCGACCGTCGTCAGCAGGAGCGCGTCCTCGATCTCCTGCACCTCGCGCTCGAAGACGCCAGGCCCGCGCTCCGGCCACAGCACGCGCTCGGAGTTGAGCCCCGCCTTCGCGAGCGGGCGATCGCTCACGAGCGGCAGCTCTCTCTTCAGTGCCAGTTGAGCGCTCCCTTCCGCCAGACGTAGACGTAGGCGACGCCGAGGATCGCGACGAAGACGAGGAACTCCCCGATCCCGAACCAGCCGAGCGCGTCGAGCTGCACGGCGAGCGGGTAGAGGTAGACGATCTCGATGTCGAAGAGGATGAAGAGGATCGCCGTCAAGTAGAAGCTGACGGTGAAGCGGCGGTCGCGGCTCGGGGCGCCTTCGGAGACGCCCGACTCGAACGGGAGCATGCGCTGTTTCGTTCGCGAGACGGGGCGGCGCGGGAGGATGAACGACATCGCGACCATCGTCGCCGGGATGGCTGCCGCGAAGAGCGCGTAGAAGAGGAAGGGCAGCCAGTTCGAAAGCACGGATGACCCCCGGACGTCGGGACTGGAGCCGAGCCTAGCACTCCCCCTTCCGGCGCACGAAGGGTTCGGGAAACCCGCTCAGAATGAGCGATACGAGTGTCACAAACTCGTTGCTGGAGCCCGTAACCCCGTCCGCTACCATGAGCCTGTGGCAACCGTCGAGCACCCCACCGACACCCTCCTCTCGTTGACTCCCGTCGCCGCGGCGAAGATCAAGGAGCTCATGGCGGAGGAGACCGACGCCGAGACGCTCGTCCTGCGCGTCGCGATCCAGGGTGGCGGGTGCTCCGGCTTCCAGTACGGCCTCGGCTTCGACGCCGGCGTGGCCGAGGGTGACGTCGAGCTCTCGCTCGAGGGCATCCCGGTCGTGGTCGACCCGTTCTCGGCGCCGTACCTGCGCGGCACCACGATCGACTTCCTGAACACGATCTCCGAGTCCGGCTTCAAGATCGACAACCCGAACGCCGTCTCCTCGTGCGGCTGTGGCCACTCCTTCCAGGTGGAGGAGGGCGAGGAGCTGCCCGAGGGCACCCACGTCGGTGGCTGCGGCGACGGTTGCTCGCACTGACGGGCAAGCTCGCCCGTCGTAACCGCAGCAGCTGAAGCGCACCCCGCACGCTCTCTAGGATCGCCTCGTGGGTGAGTCGCTTCGCATCGCCGTGGTCGGCTCGGGACCGGCGGCGTTCTACGCTGCCGGGGCGCTCCTTGCGAGCGAGGACCCGGTGGTCGAGGTCGACATGATCGAGCGTCTGCCGACTCCCTGGGGGCTCGTTCGGCTCGGCGTCGCTCCAGACCACCCGCAGCTGAAGACCGTGTCGCGTGCGTTCGAGAAGATCTCGGCGCGTCCCGGCTTCCGCTTCCTCGGAAACGTCGAGGTCGGACGTGACATCGGCCACGAGGAGCTCGCCGCGCTCTACGACGCGGTCCTCTATGCCGTCGGCTCGCAGTCGGACAGACGGCTGGGGATCCCCGGCGAGGATCTGCCGGGGTCGTGGGCCGCGACCGCGCTCGTCGCCTGGTACAACGGCCACCCGGACTTCCAGCACCTCGTCTTCGACCTCTCGCACGAGCGTGCGGTCGTCATCGGGAACGGGAACGTCGCGCTCGACGTCGCGCGCATGCTCGCGCTGACGCCCGAGGAGCTCGCGCCGACCGATACCACCGACGCGGCCATCGAGGCGATCGTGTCCTCGGGAATCCGGGAGATCGTGATTCTCGGACGCCGCGGGCCGGTCCAGGCCGCATGGACGTCCACGGAGCTCGGCGAGCTGGGGGATCTCGCCGGAGCCGACGTCGTCGTCGATCCGGCCGAGCTCGAACTCGATCCGGTCAGCGCGGTCGAGCTCGAGGCCGCGTCGAACGTCGTGCAGCGCAACATGGAGATCCTCCGCGACTTCGCGGCGCGCGAGCCGAAGGGCGCTCGGAAGGTGGTGCGCCTGAGGTTCCGTGCATCGCCAGTCGCCCTCCTCGGGGAGGATCGTGTCGAGGCGGTCGAGATCGCGCACAACCTCCTCGAGCCGGACGGGCGTGGAAGCGTCCGCGCCGTCGCGACGGACGAGCACGAGGTGATCCCGTGTGGAGTCGTCTTCCGCAGCGTCGGCTATCGCGGCGTCGCGCTGCCCGCCGTGCCGTACGACGAGAGCACCGGCACGATCCCGAACGACGGCGGCCGCGTGCTCGCCGCAGACGGAGCGCGGGTCACGGGCGTCTACTGCGCCGGCTGGATCAAGCGCGGCCCGACCGGCGTGATCGGGACGAACAAGAAGGACGCGACCGAGACGGTCGAGCTCCTGCTCGAGGATGCGCGCGCCGGCCGGCTCGGTGCCCGGTCGGGCGAGAGCGTCGACGATCTCCTCGCCGAGCGCGGCGTGTACGTCGTCATGTACCGCGGCTGGGAGTCCATCGACGCCGCCGAGAAGGCGCGAGGTGAGCCGCAAGGCCGTCCTCGCGTCAAGCTCGCGACCTGGGACGAGCTTCTGGCCGCCTCCCGGAGGTCCTAGGTGGCCGGCCCGGCGATCGGATCGCTGCCGCTCGAGCTCTCGTGGCAGCCCGATCCGGTCACGTTCGAAGCGGGTGAGACGTCGCTCCGGGCCGAAGCCGGGGCGAAGTCGGATCTCTTCGTCGATCCCGGCTCCGGTGCCGAGTATCTGGATGCACCGCGTCTCCTCGGACCGGTCGCGGGCGACTTCACGCTCGCGGCTCGCGTCGGCGTCGACTTCCGGTCGACATTCGACGCCGGCGTCCTGCTCCTCTTCGCGCACGAGCGCGCGTGGGCCAAGCTCTGCCACGAGCTCTCGCCCGAGGGCAAGCCCACCGTCGTCTCGGTCGTGACGCGCGGGGTCTCGGACGACTGCAACTCGTCCGCGACCGACCGCAACGACGTGTGGCTGCGGATCGCGCGTCTCGGCGCGGCGTTCGCCTTCCATGCTTCGACGGACGGGACGCGCTGGGAGCTCGTCCGACACTTCGCGCTCGACACCGACACCGAGCTGCAGGTCGGCTTTCTCGTCCAGTCGCCACTCGGCGGCGGGTGCACGGCCCGGTTCGACGAGATCGCGTTCGCACCGGTCCGGCTCGCAGACATCCGCAGCGGCGACTAGCCCTGCCGTTTAGTACGTCCCTTGACCAAAATAGTCTGGTACGGTACTATCTCGTGAGTGAGCTCAATCGGGACAACCTTGGTTGGCTCCTCGCGAAGGCGACGCAGCGTTGGAACGAGCGTCTCGAGGAGGGGTTCCGCGAGGCGGGGTTCCCGGAGGTACGTCCGTCCTTCGGCTCCGTCCTCGTCCCTCTCTTCGAGGAAGACGGCCTGCGCATGGGTGAGCTCGGGCGCAGGTCAGGACTGTCGAAGCAGGCAATGACGACGCTCGTGCGGTCCGTCGAGGAGGCCGGCCTCGTGTCTCGCGTGCGCGATACGGCCGACGGGCGTGCGTATCGCATCTCACTCACTGATCGCGGCGAGGCACTCCGCCCGGTCGCCGAGAACGTCCTCCGCGACCTCGCTGCGCGCACCCGGCGGCGGTTGTCCGACGAGGAGCTCCAGAGCCTCTTCACGTCGTTGCGAAAGGTGGTGGAGTTATGAGAAGCGAGACGGTGACCACCGTGCTCGAGGCACCACAGGACGAGGTCTTCGGCTACCTGTCGAGGATCGAGAATCTGCCCGAGTGGGCGAACGAGTTCGCCCGCGAGCTCGAGTGGCGAGACGGCGACGCCGTCGTCGTGAACGGCCTCGGCGAGTTCGTGTTCCGGATCGAGGCCGACGAGGAAACCGGGGTCATCGACATGCTCGCGGGTCCCTCGGCGAACGAGCTCGCAGTGTTCCCGACGCGGGTCGTGGCGCTCGCGGACGGGCGAAGCGCGTTTACGTTCACGATGTTCCAGAGCCCAGAGATGCCGGACGAGCTGTTCGACTCACAGCACGCATCGCTTCGGCGCGAGTTCGGAAACATCGAGGCGAGGTTCGGGGCGGCCACGCGCCGGAGCTAGACTCGCGATCGTGGCAGAGACGGTGCAGCGGACGCTCTGGGGAGGCGAGACGGACAAGGCGATCAAGAACTTTCCGGTCTCGGGAGAGCCGATCCCGACACCGGTCGCGCGCTGGCTCGGTCGTATCAAGGCAGCCGCGGCGCGCGTGAACGCGGATCTCGAGCTGCTCGATCGCGAGCTTGCAAACCGTATCGCTGCGGCGGGAGATCGCATCGCAGCCGGCGAGTTCGACGACCAGTTCCCCATCGACGTCTTCCAGACGGGGTCGGGGACGAGCTCGAACATGAACGCGAACGAGGTGATCGCAACCCTCGCGGGCGACGACGTCCACGCGAACGACCACGTGAACATGGGCCAGTCGTCGAACGACGTCTTCCCGTCCGCTGTGCACCTGGCTGCGCTCGGCGAGCTCGCCAACGACCTCGTGCCCGCGCTCGAGACCCTGGCTGTCTCGCTCGAGCGGAAGGCCGCCGAGTTCGACGACGTCGTGAAGTCGGGGCGGACGCACCTCATGGACGCGGTGCCCGTCACGCTCGGCCAGGAGTTCGGCGGCTACGCCGCGCAGGTCCGGCAGGGGATCGCGCGTGTGCAGGACGCGATGCCGCGTCTCGGCCAGATTCCGCTCGGCGGAACTGCGACGGGAACGGGGCTGAACACCCATCCGGAGTTCGCCACTCGCGTGCGCGAGTACCTGTCGCGCGAGACGGGGCTGACCATCTCTGCGCCGGCAGACCACTTCGAGGCGCAGGCGGCGCGAGACGGTCTCGTCGAGGCGTCAGGGGCTCTGAAGGTCGTCGCCGTATCCCTCACGAAGATCGCGAACGACCTGCGGCTGATGGGGTCGGGGCCGCGTGCAGGCCTGTCCGAGATCCTCCTTCCGGAGCTGCAGAAGGGGAGCTCGATCATGCCGGGGAAGGTGAATCCGGTCATCCCCGAGGTCGTCACTCAGGTCGCGGCGCAGGTGATCGGCAACGACACCGCGATCACCGTCGGCGGCCTGGGTGGCCACTTCGAGCTCAACGTCTACATCCCGCTCATGGCGCGGAACCTGCTCGACTCGATCGAGCTGCTCACCGCTGCCTCGAGGCTCCTCGCGGAGAGGTGCGTCGACGGGATCGAGGCGAACCGCGAGCGGAACGAGCAGTACGCGGAGAGCACCCTGTCGGCCGCGACTGCGCTCAACCCGTTCGTCGGCTACGACAAGGCGACGGAGATCGTGCAGCAGGCGATGGCGTCTGGCCGTCCCCTCCGCGAAGTCGCGCGCGAGGCGGGCGTGGATGAGGCGACGCTCGAGAAGGCGCTCGACTACCACGCCATGGCCAAGCCGCACGGCTAGCGACGCGCCCGCGCCCGGAAACGACGAGAGAGGCCTTGCGGCCTCTCTCGCATTGTCCGGTGTCGGGCGCGACTAGGACAGGAACCCGTTGATCCAGGTGAGCGTCGAGGGGACGTCGACCCGGGACGAGTACCCGTTGCCGCTGCAGTTCACGTTCGTCACGAACGAGTTGATCCCGAGAATCGTGTCGGTCCCTCCGAGCAGGTCAGGCCCGCCGGAGTCGCCGAAGCACGTCCCGCCCGAGCCGCCGCCCGGGTTCAGCGCGAGCCGCAGGATCTGGTCGCTCTTCGCGAAGTTGCCGGAGACGAGCTCGCTCGGCGCGAACATCCGCGTGCGCGGCCCCGTCCACCGATAGAACGGAGGCGGCTGGGGCAGCAGGCTGCCAGGAATCTGGGCCTGGAACTGCACGCCGTAGCCGACGAAGTCGATCGGCGTCTTGTTCTTCAACGTGTCGATGACGCCTGCGGCCGGCAGATGTGCGTACCTGCTGACCGAGATCGAAGCGTCGAGCGGGACGACGCCCTCGTCGCTGGCCGCGAACCCCTGGACCCCGTTCCCACACGGGTTGCAGAAGTTCGGGTTCGGATGCGGGGTGCCTCCGGCATCGCCCTGACACGGATACCCATCGAACGCCGGCGATGCGTCACACGAGACGACTCCATCTCCGCCGCTCGCGAGCTCAGCGTTCACTGCTGCCGTGTAGTCGGGATCCGTCGTCACCGGTCCCGACGAGAACCAGGTTTCGACGTGCGCGGCAGGTGCCTCGGTGCAATGGCCGGCGGTCAGGTAGACGGTCGGCGACAGCAGCGACCCACTACATCTCCAGAGCGGCGCGTTGTGCACGACTCCGCCTCCCGGGACGGGCGCGTCGCCGATCGCCACCATCAGTCCGACGTACGGATGGTTGCTGCCGTCCGGCCGCCCGTTGGTGATTGCCGAGCCCGCTGTTGCCATGACGAGCATGGCGACGGCGGCGCTCAAGAACACGGACAGGCTCTTGCCTACGCGCATGTTGGTCTCCCCTTCCCTCGATTGCGCATGTCCGGGGTCTGTACCCCGTTCCCCGTTCGCGTACCCTGCCCCACCCGCGCGGTGTGCGCAAGGCCGACTGCTGCTGATCATGTGCACCTTGCTACGAGGACGAGAGGTCGTAGACTGTGGCCCGAAGCGGGCAGCCGCACGAGGGCTGCCGTAGTGCGAACAAAGGGGAGAGGAAGTGACGAGACCACGCACTCTCGCAGTGGTAGTGGGTGCCGTCGTCGCCGCAGTGCTGGCGCTCGGGGCCGCGGCCGCGACATCGCCGATCGACAACTCGACCGAGTTTCGGCCGAGATACGTCGCCAACCACCAGCTGCAGATCCCGGGCAACCAGAGCGCGGCCCATCTGTCGGCCGACCACGTTCCACGTCCGGCTGCCAATGGGCTTGCAGGCTCGAACTCCGATCTCGCACTGAGCCTCGCCGGCCTCAACTTCAACGATCAGCGCACTGCCGACGGGGGCAATCAGTTCAGCCTCGAGCCGCCCGACCAGGCGCTCTGCGTGGGTAACGGCTTCGCGTTCGAGGCGGTGAACAACGTCTTCCGGATCCGGAGCAGCGTCACGGGCGCCTCGATCGATCCGGCGAGCGGTGGAGCGGCGATGAACCCGTTCTTCACGCAGGATCACCAGATCGTGCGGTCCGTGCCGCCGGTGTTCGGCCAGGACCTCTTCGACCCGAAGTGCTACTACGACCCTGGCCTCAACCGGTTCTTCTTCATCATCGACCAGATCGGTCAGAACGCGAACGGCACGTTCAACGGCGAGGCGTTCCTCGACATCGCCGTCAGCAAGACGGGCACGCCGACGACGAACCGGAACGACTGGTTCTTCTACCAGCTGAACGTCGCGAACGACGGAACCGATGGAACTCCGTCTCATCCCACCTGCCCGTGCTTCGGCGACCAGCCGCTGGTTGGTGCCGACACCTACGGGCTCTACATCACAACGAACGAGTACGACCTGGAACCGTTCGGAGGGACCTTCAACGGGGCCCAGATCTATGCGTTCGACAAGGCCGCTCTCGCGGCCGGGACGATGAAGGTCCAGCGCATCGAGGGCGCACCCCTCGCGTCGTCGTACACGACGGCGACGGACTTCCCCTACTCGCTCCAGCCCGCGAGTTCGCCGAGCACCGGGAACTGGGTCACGTCGAACAACGGGACCGAGTACATGCTGGGCGCGCTCGAGTTCTCGAAGGGCAACGTGACCCTGGACAACCGCATCGCCGTGTGGGCGCTCACGAACACGGCATCCCTCGCGACTGCGTCGCCGAACGTGGCTGTCGATGACTTCGTCGTCACGACGCAGCCGTACGGGTTCCCGCCCGACGCGGTGCAGAAGGACGGTCCGACGCCGCTCGCCGACAACGCACTGCTCGCGGCCGGCGTGGTGAAGCCCGGGAACGGTCCCGCCGAACACGAGAGCCTCATCGCCGGCAACGACGACCGCATGGAGGACGCAGTCTGGGTCGGTGGCAAGCTCTGGGGATCGCTGAACACCATCGTGAAGACGCAGAACGGCTCGTCTCAGGTCGGAACCGCATACTTCGCCTTCACGCCGAGCGTCACGGGCGGCCAGGTCTCGGCGACCGTTGCGAAGCAGGGCTACGTGACCGTCAACAATGCGAGCGTCCTGTTCCCCGCGATCGCGATGAACGACGCCGGGAAGGGCGTGATCGTGTTCAGCGTCTCGGGGAAGGACTACTTCCCGTCGGCCGGTTACGCTCGGCTGACGCTGGCCGGAGGCGCTGGGCCGGTGCACGTGGCGGCTGCGGGCGTCAAGCCGGCGGATGGCTTCACGGGCTACACGGTCTTCGGCGGCTCCGGGACCGAGCGCTGGGGTGACTACTCCGATGCGGTCGTGAACCCGGTCGACCAGTCTCTATGGCTTGCGACTGAGTGGATCGAGGGGAACGTCGGCTTCCCGCCCCGCCTCGGCAACTGGAACACGCGCATCCTGAAGATCGCGCCGTAACCTCGCGAACCTCGCGAACGAAGGGCCGCCTCCGGGCGGCCCTTCTCGTTGCGCACGCGTCGGCGACCGTGCCGATCCGAACGGTCTGCTTACGCAACGCACACATCCGAGTCGGTACGGTGGGCCGGAACCTTGTGTCGCTGCACGTGCCGTGCAGACCCGGATCGCGAGGAGGATG
>Ga0070670_100005259_pt1 | contig 10902 bp, 12 predicted proteins | sample KBSS63metaG_FD_64665 | JGI IMG/M metagenome (GOLD analysis project Ga0070670, IMG submission 64665) | Switchgrass rhizosphere microbial communities from Kellogg Biological Station, Michigan, USA - KBS S6-3 metaG | ecosystem: Host-associated > Plants > Roots > Rhizosphere > Soil ... | reverse complement strand
AAGGCGACGATGAAGCGGTCGAGGCGCTGGTCTGGAAACAGCTGCGCACTTGCTTCGACCCGGAGATTCCGATCAATATCGTCGAGCTCGGTCTGGTTTACGACTGCGATCTGCAGCGGTTGCCCGACGGTCGGCGCAAGGCCAATATCCGCCTGACCTTGACCGCGCCGGGTTGTGGCATGGGCGATATCCTGGTCGACGATGTCCGTACCAAGGTCGAGCGCGTGCCGACGGTCGACGAAGCCGATGTCGAGCTGGTGTTCGATCCGCCGTGGGGCCGGCATATGATGTCCGAGGCCGCCCGCCTCGAAACCGGCATGCTCTGAGCCGCGCGACTGCGCCGACCTGGGGCCGGGACGAGGCGCCGCCGTTGCGCTGTAATGCCGCGGCGGCACGGCCGTCCCTCGACTACCACAGGAATCCCCGGTGTCCGCTACCGAGCCGTCTTCGCAGTTCCGCCTGATCCCGTCCACCGCCGCGCGCAGCGCCGAGGAGCGCGCGCAGATCCTCGCCGCGCCGGGCTTCGGCAACTACTTCACCGACCACATGGTCGCCATCGAATGGAGCCGCGAGCAGGGCTGGCACGACGCGCAAGTCCGTGCCTACGGCCCGCTGGCGCTGGATCCGGCCGCCTCGGTGCTGCACTACGGCCAGGAAATCTTCGAAGGCATCAAGGCCTACCGCCATGCCGACGGCTCGATCTGGACCTTCCGCCCGGAGGCCAACGGCAAGCGCCTGCAGCGTTCGGCGCAGCGCCTGGCGCTGCCGGAGCTGCCGGTGGAACTGTTCGTCGAATCGCTGCGCCAGCTGATCGCGGTCGACGCGGCGTGGGTGCCGTCGGCGCCGGAGACCAGCCTGTATTTCCGTCCGTTCATGATCGCCAACGAGGCGTTCCTGGGCGTGCGCGCGGCGCAGAAGGCTGGCTACTACGTCATCGCCAGCCCGGCCGGCGCGTATTTCGCCAAGGGTGTGGCGCCGGTGGCGATCTGGCTGTCGACCGACTACGCGCGCGCGGCCAAGGGCGGCACCGGCGCGGCCAAGTGCGGCGGCAACTACGCCGCTTCCCTGCTGCCGCAGCAGCAGGCGCAGGCGCAGGGCTGCTCGCAGGTGCTGTTCCTGGACCCGGTCGAGGGCAAGTACCTGGAAGAGCTGGGCGGGATGAACGTGTTCCTGGTGATGCGCGACGGCAGCCTGGTTACGCCGGCGCTGTCGGGCAGCATCCTCGAGGGCATCACCCGCGACAGCATCCTGCAACTGGCGCGCGACCGCGGCATGCAGGTGGTCGAGCGCCAGGTGACCATCGACGAGTGGCGCGACGGCGTGGCCTCGGGCGAGATCGCCGAGGTGTTCGCCTGCGGCACCGCCGCGGTGGTGACCCCGATCGGGCAGCTCAAGGGCAAGGACTTCGCGGTCGGCGACCTGACCGCCCCCGCCGGCCCGGTGACCCTGTCGCTGCGCCAGGAACTGACCGACATCCAGTACGGCCGCGTCGCCGACCGCCACGGCTGGCTGGTGCGGCTGGGCTGAGCCCGCGTCGCCGCCTTGCGCCGCTCCTCGGCGCCAGGCGGCGCACGCCGCGGCGCCGCGCGGACGGGCGCGTAACCGGTAAGTCTCCGAGTGTGTCTTCGGGAGCCGCGGTGCCTTGTGCGGCTCCCGATCCAATACGCATTGCGGACGTCATCGTCCGCGTGCGCTCCCGCGCACAGGCATCAGTTGCGCGATCCACGCGCGATCCCCATTCGACGTGCCGGCCGCATCGCGACCTCGGACACGGCAGACGTTGCGTCAGCGGCCGCCTGGCCATCCCCGGGGCGCGCATGTCGCCTCCAGGCCGTCGTTTCCCGCCCATGCGCCCCGCAGCGCGCCAGTGCCGCACATCCATGTTTGTCGAGCACGGCGGCATGTCGATGACGCCCGCGATCGGCGCCCGGTCGCGCCGCGCCGCGCAAAAATGTCCTGAGACTGTCTTCTCAAGACAGCGGATGTCCTTGCGTGTCGAGAAAAGTTGAAGACACCGGCTGCCATAGGGTGACGAATGTCGCAAATATTTGTTTTGGACGACATATTTCTACTCCATACGCGTCTGTACTGAGATAGCGTCGGATGAACGGCCGGCAACAGGGGGCCGGCCAGGGACCGCGCTGCGCCAGACGCAATGGCCGTTTCGGGTGTCCGCAGCGTGGGTATATCGCCATCAGGCGGCAATCAACGAAAGGAAGTTCCGAATGACCGAAATTTCGCAACGTGGTTCGCGCCAGCGTCCTTGGCTGGTGGTGCTGGGAGCGTCCGCCGTGACGTCGCTGCTGCTGGCGACGCCGGCGTTCGCAGGCGATGTCAACCTTTCCGGCCTGTCCGCCGAACCCACCGTGCAACGTTTCATCGTCAAGACCCGCGACGCCGCCCCCGTCGGCGTCGCCAGCGCGTCCGCCGCCACTTCGCCGACGCTGCGTTCGACGCTGCAATCGGTCGCCGCGGCGATGCCGGCCAAGAATGGCCGCGCGCTGGGGCTGACCAGCCTGCGCCGCCTGGCGGTCGGCCCGGAAGTGGTCAAGGCCGACCGGCCGCTGGATCGTGCCGAAGCCGAGACGCTGATGCGCCGCCTGGCCGCCGATCCGAACGTCGAATACGTCGAGGTCGACCAGCGCATGACCATCGCACTGACCCCGAACGATCCCAGCCTGTCCAACCAGTGGGCCTTCGGCACCGGCACCGCCGGCATCAACGTGCGCCCGGCCTGGGACCAGGCCACCGGCGACGGCGTGGTCGTGGCGGTGATCGACACCGGCATCACCAGCCATCCGGACCTCAACGCCAATGTCCTGCCCGGCTACGATTTCATCAGCGACGGGACCGACGCGCGCGACGGCAACGGCCGCGACAGCAATCCGGCCGACGAAGGCGACTGGTCGGCGGCCAACGAATGCTATTCCGGTTCGCCGGCGTCCAACTCCAGCTGGCACGGCACCCATGTGGCCGGCACCATCGCCGCGGTGACCAACAACAGCACCGGCGTCGCCGGCACCGCGTTCAAGGCCAAGATCCTGCCGGTGCGCGTGCTCGGCAAGTGCGGCGGCTACACCTCCGACATCGCCGACGCGATCACCTGGGCCTCGGGCGGCACCGTCAGCGGCGTGCCGACCAACACCACCCCGGCCGAAGTGATCAACATGTCGCTGGGCGGCAGCGGCACCTGCTCGACCACCTACCAGAACGCGATCAATGGCGCGGTCAACCGCGGCACCACCGTGGTGGTGGCGGCCGGCAACAGCTCGACCAACGTGTCCAGCTCGGTGCCGGCGAACTGCAGCAACGTGATCGCGGTGGCGGCCACCACGTCCTCGCGGGCCAAGGCCAGCTACTCCAACTACGGCAGTGGCATCGACATTTCCGCGCCGGGCTCGAACATCCTGTCCACGCTCAACGACGGCACCACCACCCCGGGCAATGCCAGCTACGCGTCCTACAACGGCACCTCGATGGCGGCGCCGCACGTGGCCGGCGTGGTCGCGCTGATGCAGTCGGTGGCCTCGACCCCGCTGACCCCGGCGCAGGTGGAGAGCACCATCAAGAGCACCGCCGCCAGCTTCTCCTGCTCGCAGGGCTGCGGCGCCGGCCTGCTCGACGCCAACGCGGCGGTGACCGCCGCCGCCGGCGGCGGCACCACCACGCCGCCGAGCGGCAACACGTTGCAGAACGGCGTGCCGGTCACCGGCCTCAATGCCAGCTCCGGCGCGTCGCTGAACTACACGGTGACGGTGCCGTCCGGCAGCAGCTCGTTGAGCGTGAGCATCTCCGGCGGCAGCGGCGATGCCGACCTGTACGTGCGCCAGGGCAGCGCGCCGACCGACAGCAGCTACAACTGCCGGCCCTACCTCAACGGCAACAACGAGACCTGCACCTTCAGCGCGCCGAGTGGCACGTACTACGTGCGGGTCAAGGCGTACAGCACGTTCTCGGGCGTCACCCTGACCGCGAGCTACTGATCCGCCCGCTGCGCGGCGGCCGTCGTGGCCGCCGCGTCAGCGCCGCTTTCCCTCCAGCGCAGTCGGCGGGGCCGCAGCGCCCGCAGCTGAAATGCGATTGCCCGCGTTCCGACGCGGGTTTTTTTATGCCGGCGCTCCGGCCAGCGCCGGCGATGCAGGGCGCTTACGGGTTCAGCTGCCGCGTTCCGGGCCTCACGCTGTCTGCAAGCAGCAAGCAGCAAGCAGCAAGCAGCAAGCAGCAAGCAGTGAAACAGCTACTGGAGGCTGGAGAGCGCAGGCAAAGAACGGAGACAAGGATGGGGGCCGCCCTGCCGCAGCGCTTGCGGGTGTCGGTCTGATGGTCGCAGCGCGTCGCGGTAACGCGCTTGCAGCAACGGGACGTCCCGCGGCTCGCGCATCACTCGCACAGATCGCAGGCGCGCGCCTTCAACACGTCCAGCAACTGCGCCGCATCCAGTTCCAGCAGCAGGCCGCGCTGCCCGGCGTTGAACCACACGCTGCCGGGCGCGAGCGCCGCCTGTTCGACCAGCACCGGCGCCTGCCGTTGCTGGCCCAGCGGGCTGATGCCGCCGACCTTGTAGCCGGTCAGCCGCTCGGCGTCGGCCACCTCCATCATCCGCGCGGCCTTGCCGGCGCCGGCCGCCGCCAGCTTCTTCAATTGCACGCGGCGGTCCGACGGCACCACCACGCACACCGCGCGCTGGTCGACCCAGGCCATCAGGCTCTTCAGCACCCGTGCCGGCGGCAGGCCGAGCGCCTGCGCCGCCTGCAGGCCCTTGGCGCCGGCTTCGGCTGCGTAGTCGTAGGGATGCAGCCGGTAGGCGACGCCGGCCGCATCCAGCGCGCGGGTGGCGCGGGTGGCCTTGGACATGTCGGCTCAGACCGGCTCGAAGCGGTTGGCGGCCACGTTCTTGCGTACCTTCCGCGGGTCCCAGATCTGCCCGTTCATGGCGATGTAGACCCCGGGCGGCAGCGACTGCACCGCGCCGACCGCGCAGCCGATGTTGAATTCCGCATCGGAGCCGCGGAAGCGCGCCGGGTTCAGCGCGCCGGTCATCACGATGGTCTTGTCGGCGATGCTCTGCAGCACCTTGCCGGTCTGCACCATCGAATCGGTGCCGTGGGTGATCAGCACGTGGCGCGCGGCTTGCGCGGCGACGGTGGCGCGGATCAGTTCGCGGTCTTCGTCGGTGATGTGCAGTGAATCCTTGCGGATGATCGGGATCACGCTGAAGCGAAAGGTCACGCCCAGTTCCTTGAGGATCTGGCCGATCTGCGGGTCGCCGATCTGGTAGTCGGACTTGTCGTCGAAGTAGATCTTGTCGATCGTGCCGCCGGTGGTGACGATCAGGAGTTCTTCCATTGCCGGTTCCTAAACATGACGGGGCGCCGCCGAGGCCGCGCAGGGGGCCATGATACCGGCTGCGTGGCGGCCGCTCAGGACGCGTCGCGGCCCTTGTCGCCGCGCTTGCCGGCGAAGCGCGCGCGCAGTCCCGGCGCGCTGGCCAGGCCGATCGCCAGCAACGCCAGCAGCAGCTCGGCCCAGGCGTAGGCGCGTTGCGGCGGATCGCTCCAGGCGGCCATCACTCCGTGGCTGAACCAGAACAGCCCGAACACGCCGGCCCAGAAGCGCGCCAGCGCCGATCCCCTCAGCGCGCCGATGCCCAGCAGCAGCGGCGGCAGCGCGAACACCAGCAGTGCGGCGATGCGATCGCGGTCGTCGTGGAACCAGGCCGCATACAGCGCCGCCAGCGCCAGCAGCGTCGCTCCCAGCGCCAGGCGCGCCGCGCTCACGGCGTCGCCAGCCGCTGCGCGATGCTCGCCAGGCGCTTGCCCAGCGCACGCGCCAGGTGCGCCTCTTCCTCGCTGGGCTGCGGGTCGTCCTCGGCGCCGGCGACGTGGCTGGCGCCGTAGGGCGTGCCGCCGCTGCGGGTGCTGCTGAGCAGCGGTTCGGTGTAGGGAATGCCCACGATCAGGCAGCCGTGGTGCAGCAGCGGCAGGTGCATCGACAGCAGCGTGGCCTCCTGGCCGCCGTGCAGCGAGGCGGTGGAGGTGAACACCGCGGCCGGCTTGCCGGCCAGGGTGGCGCTGGCCCAGTCGGCGCCGAGGCCGTCGATGAAGTGCTTGACCGGCGCGGCCATGTTGCCGAACCGGGTCGGGCTGCCCAGCGCCAGGCCCACGCACGCGCGCAGGTCGCTGGCGTCCACGTACGGCGCGCCGCTGTCGGGGACCGGCGGCGCGCTGGCCTGGGTCACCGCCGCCACCGGCGGCACGGTGCGCAGGCGCGCGGCCATGCCGGGCACCTCGCCGACGCCGCGCGCGATCTGCCGCGCCAGGCGCGCCACCGAACCGCCACGGCTGTAGTACAGGACCAGGATCTCGGCCACGGGGCCCTCGCTTGCTTGCACCAGAACGGCCGCCAGTATCGGCGATGCCGGCATCCGCGCGCATCGGGTACCCTTGCCCGATGCAGCCCTTGGACACGGTCAATCTCTGGACGGAGCGGGTGCGCGACCGCGCGCGGATGCGCAGCTTCGTGGGGTTCCTGTGGCACCGCTTCCTCGACGACCGCCTGTTCCAGGCCGCCGCCTCGCTGGCCTACACCACCATCTTCGCGCTGGTGCCGCTGGCGATGGTGGTGTTCGGCGTGCTGTCCGCGTTCCCGGTGTTCAACGAGTGGAGCGACCGGCTCAGCGACTACATCTTCTCCAACTTCGTGCCGGCCGCGGCGCGTTCGGTGGAGGCCTATCTGCGCCAGTTCTCGGCCAGCGCCGGGCAACTGACCAGCGCCGGTACGATCGCGCTGATGGTGTCGCTGCTGATCACCCTGAACAGCGTCGAGCAGACCTTCAACCGGATCTGGCGGGTGGTCTCGGCGCGGCCGCGGCTGACCCGCTTCCTGGTGTACTGGACCGTGCTGACCCTGGGCGCGTTGCTGGCCGCCGCGTCGCTGGCGGCGTCGGCGCAGTTCTTCGCGCTGCCGCTGTTCAAGACCAGCGAGGGCCGCCTGCTGGCGCAACTGGTGCTGTCGCTGGCGCCGGTGCTGATCGAGTTCGTGTGCATCGTCCTGGTGTACCGGGTGGTGCCGCACCACACCGTCAAGCTGCGCCACGCGGTGCCGGGTGCGCTGCTGGCGGTGGCCCTGCTGGAACTGGTGAAGTGGGGGCTGAGCCTGTACCTGGGCAGTTTCCAGTCCTACCAGCGCATCTACGGCACGGTCGCGTTCGTGCCGATCTTCCTGCTGTGGATCTACCTGAGCTGGATCGCGATCCTGCTCGGCGCCTCGCTGGCCTCCTCGATCGCCGCGTTCCGCTACCAGCCGGCGTCGATGCGGCTGCCGGCCGGCTACGAGATCTATGGGCTGCTGCGCCTGCTCGGGCGCTTCGCGCAGGCGCGCAAGGAGGGGAGGGGCCTGCACGAAGACCAGATCCTGCAACTGGAGCCGATGCTGACCGATTCGCTGGTGCAGGAACTGCTGTGCGAGCTGGAGCGCATCCGCCTGCTCAGCCGGGTCGAGCAAGGCGAGTGGCTGCTGGCGCGCGACCTGGCCGACGTGCCGCTGACCGAGTTGTACGAAAACTGCCAGTTGCGCATTCCCATCGACGAAACCTACCTGCCGTGCCGCGACGATGCGCTGGGCCAGGCGGCGTGCCGCGCCCTGGACGAACTGCGCCTGCCGCTGCGCGACGTGCTGAAACGGCGCGTCGGCGATCTTTACACCGCTCTCGGAGACTCCGCATGACCCCGCGCATCCTGTTCCCGTTGCTCGCCGCCGCCGCGTTGCTCGCCGGCTGCGATCGGCAGACCGCGCCCGCCGATGGCGCGGTGCGCCCCGCGGCCGCTGCACCGGCGGCTCCTGCCGCGCCAGCGCCGGCGCCCACCGCACCGGCGGCCGGCACCACGCCGCAGGTGGTGCAGGAAACCCGCCAGCAGCCGACGCTGAAGATGAAGGCGGTGGACGGCAGCGACTATGACTTGGCCGCGCATCGCGGCAAATGGGTGGTGGTGAATTTCTGGGCGACCTGGTGCGCGCCGTGCCTGAAGGAAATGCCGGAGCTGTCGGCGCTGCACGTGATGCGCGACAACATCGAAGTGGTGGGCCTGGCCTACGAGGACATCGAGCCGGCGGAGATGCAGGCGTTCCTGAAGGCGCATCCGGTGGCCTACCCGGTGGTCATCGTCGACACCTACGCGCCGCCGCCGGATTTCGCCACCCCGCGCGGATTGCCGATGACCTACCTGATCGCGCCGGACGGCAAGCTCGCCAAGCAGTTCCTGGGTCCGGTGAACGCGCACGACATCGAGGCGGCGATCGCCGCGGCCGGCGGTCCGGCGCCGGGCAAGGCGCAGGCCGCGCGCTGATGGCGGCGGCGCGCTTCCTGGTCTCCGGCCGGGTGCAGGGCGTGTATTTCCGCGCCTCCACCCGCGAGCGCGCGCAGGCGCTGGGACTGGATGGCCATGCACGCAATCTGGCCGACGGCCGGGTCGAGGTCGTCGCCGCCGGCGCGGCCGCGGCGCTGGAGACGCTGGCCGGCTGGCTGCAGCATGGCCCGCCAGCGGCGCGGGTGGAACAGGTGCTGCGCGAACCGTGGCCGGAGCCGGTGACGGCGGGTTTCTCGATCGGGTGACTGCCTGGACCTTGCCGGGCCGGGAGCGAGGGTCGGTCCTGGCGAGGCGCTTGCCGGTGGTGCGTCGGGACTGAAGTCCCTCCCACAGGTGGATGCCGCTGCGTGAGGGCGGGCTGTTGGTCCGTCTTTCGCGGAGACGGTCTGTCGCGGCTGAAGCCGCTCCTACAGAAAGCGGTGGCGTGGTGGTGGAGGCTGTGGTTGTGCGGGTCATGACCCCCGCGGGCGCAGCAAGAACAGCGGACGAGACGCATCGCTGGCGTGTAGGCGCTCAGCAAGCGGTGGTCGCCTGCAGCGGCGCGCGCTGCCTGTCTGGGGACCTTGTGGGAGGGACTTCAGCCCCGACGCGGTTTGCGTCCCTCGGTTCCACCGCTGCGTTCGTCGCGGCTGAAGCCGCTCCTACAGGAAGCTATCGCGCGGTCGGTTATGGGCCGCAGCGTCGCTACCAATCCCCAATCCCCAATCCCGGCCTCACCCCGTATACGAGGCAATCGGCTGCAACACGCCGAACGTCTCCTTGCGCGGCTTGTGCTTGAGCGGCGGCAGGTCCAGGGCCGGCTCCTGCAGCGGGGCGTCGGGCAACTGGTCGAGCAGGTGCCGGATCAGGGTCAGGCGGCCGCGCTTCTGGTCGTTGAAGTCGACCAGGGTCCACGGCGCGTGCTCGCTGTGGGTGGCTTCCAGCATCGCCTCGCGGGCCCTGGTGTAGTGGGCGTACTGCGTGCGCGACTGCAGGTCCACGGGCGACAGCTTCCAGCCTTTCAACGGGTCGTGCAGGCGTTCGGCGAAGCGCTTCTCCTGCTGGTCCTGGTCCACGCACAGCCAGTACTTGAACAGGCGGATGCCGTCGTCGACCAGCAGGCGTTCGAACAGCGGCGCCTGGCGCAGGAACGCGGCGTACTGCGCATCGTTGCAGTACCCCATCACCCGCTCCACGCCGGCGCGGTTGTACCAACTGCGGTCCATCAGCACCATCTCGCCGGCGGCCGGCAGGTGCGCGACGTGGCGCTGGAAATACCACTGGGTGCTTTCGCGATCGGTCGGCTTGGGCAGCGCCACCACCCGGCACTGGCGCGGATTGAGGTGCTCGGCGATGGCCTGGATCGCGCCGCCCTTGCCGGCGGTATCGCGGCCCTCGAACAGCACCAGCACGCGTTCGCCGCTGTGCTGCAGCGCCTGCGCCAGCGCCGCCAGCTCCAGTTGCAGCGGTTGCATCAGCGTCTTGTACTGCTTGCGCTTGAGCTTGCTCATTTGCCGCGCCTGGCGCGGGTGCCGGCCATGCTGCGCGCCACTTCCAGCAGCGCGCCCTGCTGGCGCGCGTCGAGCGCGCGATAGGCCTGCAACAGGTCGTGTTCGCCGCGGGTGCGGGCCGGGTCGAGCTGGCTGGCCAGTTCGCCGAGCAGGGCCCCAGCGGGAACCCCGAAGGCGCGCGCCAGCGCGTTGAGCTGGTCGCGGCCCGGCATCTTTTCGCCGGCCAGCCAGGCCTTCACCGTGGCCGCGCCGGCGCGCGGGATGGCGGCGGCGATGTCCGCGGCGGTCATGCCGCTGGCCTTGGCCAGCAGGCGCAGGGTGGTGTCCAGGGGCATGCGCGGTTCCAGGTCATTCCTTCAGGCGGGGCCGCAGGGTAGCCAGGTTGCACGGTCTGGTGCGTGCATCGAGTTGCGCGGCGACGATCTTCTCCCAGGCGGTGCGGCAGGCCGAGGTCGAGCCGGGCAGGCAGAACAGGAAGGTGGCGTTGGCCAGGCCGGCGAAGGCGCGCGACTGCAGCGAGGACGTGCCGATCTCCTCGAAGCTGATCGCGCGGAACAGCTCGCCGAAGCCGGGCATCTGCTTGTCCAGCAGGGGCAGCAGCGCTTCGGGGGTGGAATCGCGTCCGGTGAAGCCGGTGCCGCCGGTCACCAGGATGCCGTCGACCTGCGGGTCGGCGATCCACGCCGAGACCACCGCGCGCAGCCGGTAGCGGTCGTCGGGCAGCAGGTCGCGCGCGTACAGGCGGTGGCCGGCCTCGCCGAGCGCCGCCACCAGATAGTCGCCGGAGCTGTCCTCGGCCAGGCTGCGCGTGTCCGACACGGTCAGCACGCACAGGTTCAATGCGATGAAATCGGCGTTGGCGCTCATGGCGGCAGCCTAGCGGCTCGCCCGGCCGGCGTACAGCCTGCCGTCGCGGATCGGCGCGGTCCATGCAGCGACGGTTGGGGGAACGCGGCGCGGCGCATGGGATTGGTGGCTTGCGCCTGGCGTCAGCCAAGCGAACGCTGCTCCGCTGCGATCGGTGTCGGTGTCGGTGTCGGTGTCGG
>Ga0070670_100005256_pt1 | contig 10906 bp, 13 predicted proteins | sample KBSS63metaG_FD_64665 | JGI IMG/M metagenome (GOLD analysis project Ga0070670, IMG submission 64665) | Switchgrass rhizosphere microbial communities from Kellogg Biological Station, Michigan, USA - KBS S6-3 metaG | ecosystem: Host-associated > Plants > Roots > Rhizosphere > Soil ... | reverse complement strand
TCTGATCGTTGAGCTCGTAGAACGGTCCCGAGAGCCGGGGGCGGACATCGTTGCTATAACTGCGGAAGAGTATGGGCTCGCCAGTCGCAATGACGAACGCGAGGAGCAACCAGGTGTTGCGATCCCCGGCACGATGGCCGTGCTCGGCTTGACATTCACGGGTATCGCACTGGTGATCGCCGGGTTGCCGCCCTTACCTGGCTTCGTGGCCAAATTCGCCATCCTCGCGACGCTGCTCAACGCTGACTCGATACAGCCTGCCGCATGGGTACTGCTCGCTTTGATTTTGCTTGCAAGCTTGGCAAGTATTATCAGTCTAGGTCGAGCAGGCGTGCGAGTCTTTTGGTTAGAAGGGCGCAGCATACCGCGGGTGCGGCCAGCCGAAATCGTTCCAATAGGCGCGCTTCTTGCCGCTTGCATTGCGCTTACCATTGCAGCGGGACCGGCCATGCGTTATATGGCGTCGGCTGCGGAAAGCCTGCACAATCCCGCAAGCTACATTGAAGGTGTAATGCGGTCACAATGACTCGATTGCTTCCATATCCGTTATTTTCAGTCGCCTTGGCTGTGATGTGGCTGGTACTCAATGGCTCGTTTGAATTCGTGCATATCCTCATGGGCACGGTGCTGGGATTGGCAGGAGGCCTGCTGTTCGCGCGCCTGGAAGCGCCTAAAGGCAAGGTTCGGCGACGCATCGGCGTCGTTGCGTCGCTCCTGTGGCTGTTGTTCCTCGACATCGTTGCATCCAACATCGCGGTACTAAAGATCGTGTTTCGCCCAACCACCGGTCGACGCAGGTCTGGATTTCTTTCAATGCCCCTTCAACTGCGCAATCCTGGAGGGTTAGCCGTGCTGGCGTGCATCATCACGGCCACGCCGGGTACGAGTTGGGCACGATACGATGCCCAGCAAAACGTCCTCACCATCCACGTTCTGGACCTCGTGGATGAACAAGCGTGGATCACCCAGTTCAAAAGCCGGTATGAAAATCGACTGATGGAGGTATTTCAATGAGCGTAGAGGCATTTCTGGCCTTGGCAGTCATGGTTGCACAAGGTCTGTTAGGCCTGGCCATGTCGTTTGCGACCATACGGCTGCTCAAAGGACCGCGGGCGCAAGACCGTGTTCTTGCGTTAGATACCCTTTATGTCAATGCGATGCTACTCGTGCTTACCTTTGGAATCCATACGGGTAGCTCCTTCTATTTTGAAGCGGCGCTCGTAATTGGAATGTTGGGGTTCGTTTCCACCGCCGCACTTGCCAAGTTCTTGCTTCGCGGCGAGGTCATTGAGTGAGTTGGGCAGCTGGCTGCTTGATTTTTCTGGGGGCGCTGCTCGCTTTCAGTGGATCTATTGGACTGCTGACGCTCAAGACCTTCTATGAGCGGGTTCACCCGCCAACGATGGGCACAACGCTTGGCACCGGACTCATCCTCGTCGGGTCGATGTTGCATTTCACCGCGATCGACGGTCGACCGGTTTTGCATGAGATATTAATCGGGCTTTTCATGACCCTCACGACTCCGGTGACCTATATGTTGCTCGTTCGAGCCTCCCTTGAGCGTGATCGCGGCGAAGGCCGCGATCCCCTGCGGACGGATGCGGCCAGAAGTAGCCCCTCGATGCGGGCTGAAAGCCCGCGCGAGCCATAACACGTCAATCGCCCCAATTCGGCACTAAAGATATTCGGCTGCGGCACTTCCGGGCGGAAGCGTAGTTAATCCGGCACTGTCAATTCCGAGAGTTTTCACTGGCGCACGGAAACAGTATTGTGACCATCCGGCGGCTTATCATGACCGCCTGTATGCATCAAGATATGCGCTCGGCTACTGGGAATGGTAGCGCAACACGTCGGGAGGCGACCGTGACTCGCTTGCAGGCTATGGACAACAGGCAGCTACAGGAAGAGATGCAACGTTTGAGCCGCGATGCCGAGAGCTTTCGCGTCAGGGCGGCCGCGGCTGCGGCAACCGCCAAGCGCGAGGGACATGATCCCCTATCGGATCCCCTCCGCCAGCGCCTCGCCTCTATACAAAAGTTTTTGGAGAGCGAGCTAAAGGATGCCGGAAACGAAGTTCGTCGACGCGCCGCCGCAGCGTGTCGCGACAGCGGTGGGCTATTGAAATCAGCCATTGCAAGCACATAGTCTTGCTTAGCGCGCTGGTAAACCGCTCGCGCAGCAATTCGTCGGCTACCGCTGCTCAACTTCCAGCTCCTTGACAATTGGCAAACGGCAGTTCGTAGTCCAAAGGCGTGACATTCGATCTAAAACGGCTCCGAAGATCAATACTGCCCGGATGACAGCGCAAGTCCGTGCCGTTTGCATCGATTGTTGGAACATATTCACTTTAGCGCCGCACACGTCACACCCTCGCGTGCAACAAGGAGATACCGTTGCGGAGCACCGCAGTATAGCGGGCGCATTGGCATGATTCGGCGCGAGCGCGTCAGAAGAACTATTCGATTTAAGGAAAGACTTATGTGGAAGGATGTCCCGATCAGCGACGCCGGTACGATTCGCCATGAAATGGCGGCTAGCGCACTGAGTGAAGTGGTGTTTGGGCTCCGTTGGCAAGGCGCGGCACTGAAGAGTAGCGAGTTTACCAGAGCAAGCGATTTAGATGCATCGTGCATGCTATTGAATGAGCGCAACGATTTGATTGAAATAGTTCATCCGGCGCACCAGCGCAACGTCAACGGCAGCGTGGTGCATACGGGGGACAGCAAGACTGGTGGCGGCAGCTGGGATAACGAGAGAATACACGTCTTTCTGCGGGCACTTCCTGAAGAAGTCTCGAAAGTACTGTTCGTCGTCACGAGCGTTAACGGGGAGCTGTTTGAAGAGATCGGAACTGCCTGCTGCCATGTTACGAACACCGTAACTGATGAATTGCTCTTCGGGTGCGACCTGAGCCGCCCAAGCAGCCGAAACGCAGACGTCGTTGCCAGACTACGTCGCGTTGATGGCGATTGGAAACTGCAAACTCCCTTCGCGAAAGATTAGGCGGCTGAGATAGCGAAAGAAAACTGCTACTGAATTGGCTGCTGCGAGGAAACGATGTTATTCCAGACGACTCACTAATTCACGGTCACGTTCGAACCTAGTATGTGGATGCGACACTGCTTGATAGATAAGCCCGATTCGCGGTGGACTGGATAGAACGTTCGCACTTTCTTATGATTAAAAAAGCCGGCATTCGGATTGGAAAGCAGGATTGCCGAGGCATGAAGCGTTCCCCGGATGAGCCCTTACGGAACAGGGCCAGAGGGTTTTGGAGGCGATCAGGAAATACCAAGTCGACCTGGAGAAGTCAGGTCCGACAATGGCCTGAACTAGCGAGGAGGATTAAATGACGATGCTGCCTGCCGATTGCGCCCCCATCAACAAGCCCAATGGCGCGGGCGCCGCCGGCGTTCTCGAAAGAGTACTTAGAGTTATGTCCGTGGTAACCATGCTGATGACAGTGCCGCAAGTATTGAATATCTGGATCGACGGCAATGCCGGTGGCGTGTCGATCGTGTCGTGGAGCGCCTATCTTGTGTCCGCCTGTCTATGGCTCGTCTACGGTCTCAAGAAGCATGACAAAACGATTTATATCGCCTGCATCGGCTGGATCGTGTTGGACGCGGCTATCGTGGCTGGCGTCATGGTACACGGCTGAATATGTTGGATCCTCAAGCCTCGGAATCGGATGGCGCCAAACTACGCGCCAATTGGCAGGCTTTATCTCTCCATCGCACAATGTCTTACATCCCCCTGTTCGCAATTGGACTCGCGACGGTGGAAGCGTTCATCGATGCGGTCACCTGGGTAGAGCTCGACGTGGCAGCGATTTACGGGATTCCGCTGCTGCTTGCCGCGCTTACGCGAAGCCGGCGGCTATTGTGGACGTTGGCCGCCGTCCTAACGATTACAACATTCGTCGTATATGCGATACAGATTCCGGCAGGTACGTTCGGGTTGAGTGAAACATTCTTCGTGAATCGACTGCTCGACGCCGTAGCAGTGCTACTGACTGCCGGTCTACTTCACGTATGGATAGCTTCGGTAAACACCGTGGAATCTCAGGCACGGCTGCTCACGATTCAAAATGAGCAGCTCGAGACCGCCAACGCCGCGCTTCAGTTTCATGAGGCGGAAATCGCCCGTCAAAATGAGGAACTGGAGCGCCGGAGCAAAGAAGCAGAGGATGCGAGTGCCCGCAAGACACAACTTCTTGCCTCCGCCTCGCACGACATACGCACGCCCGTTAATACCATTAGCCTCATGGCTGAAGTGATTCGCCGTACAGCGGAGAATCCGGCGCTTGCGGCGCAGATTCCAAAACTTGCTGAGCGTCTACAGACAAACGCGATGTCATTGGCCGATCTTTTGTCGACCGTTCTCGACAACGCGCACCTTGAATCGGGACACGTTAAGTATCATGAGAGTACTCTTTCACTCAATGCAATGCTCGCTGCGATCTGTATTGACTTCGAGCCAGCCGCGCAAGCGAAAACGCTACAGTTGAAGGTCGATATGCCGGAGCCAGCAATCTGGCTGCGAACGGACCGCATAAAGCTACAGCGGGTGATCTCGAACCTGGTAAGCAACGCTATAAAGTTCACCGAGGATGGTGGTGTAACCGTGAGCGCAGCGTTGGCATCAGATGGCGCAGCACTGATCTGCGTGCACGACACAGGCATCGGCATTGCGCGGCAGCAGCTCGAAGCGATTTTCACTGAATTCGCGCAGGTGCATATCGCGGACAGCGGAGGGAACAGCGGATGGGGGCTCGGCCTGGCAATCTGCCAGCGCCTTGTCAAGCTCATCGGCGGCAGAATCACGGTGGAAAGCAGCGTTAGTCGCGGTAGCGTGTTTAAGATTCAGCTGCCTCAGGAATGCGTGGTGAGCGACTTTGATGTTCGTGACAACGCTCGTTCTCAGTCGTCAACCATAGCGTGAAATGCTGGCTCGGTTGCGTCCCACCAGCCATTCCGTTGGAGAGATCTGTGGGAACTGTCCGCTGCCTGACGCCATCTAATTGGCAGAGCACCACATCCATCGAACGCTCGTCTTCATTCCAGGACTTCAAGAGCTTGGCACACACCGGGAGCTGAGCGTACCCAGGAAATTCATGTAACTGAAGGGCCAACGGTTATGTCAAAGGATACTTTTCCGCAGTCTACGCCGCAGCTTGCAGAAATGCGCAAAAAGCTCGCGCCCGATGTTCATGAAGCGTTCGTGAACCTCAGTGAGCGCGTGTTCGCAGAAGGAGCGCTGCCCACGAAGACCAAACAGCTCATTGCAGTCGCCGCGGCGCATATCACGCAGTGCCCGTACTGCATCCTTGGCCACACAAAGGCAGCGTTGCGCCACGGAGCGAGTGCCGAGGAGATCATGGAAGCGATCTGGGTTGCCGCCGAAATGCGCGCGGGCGCGGCTTACGCGCACTCGACCCTTGCCCTCGACACGATAGCTGAAGCGAAGGGACGGGCCGACGCTTGAGCGTCCTGCCCGATCTATAGACGCGGCGCCGCGCTGCGTGGATGCGGCACGAATTGGGATGAACCGCATGTACAGCTGGAGTGGCGCGCAGCTCTATACGATCGGTCACTCTACTCGCACGCTCGATGAATTGATCAGGCTGTTGCGCGCTTTTGATGTTCGCGTGCTGGCGGATATCCGGACGATGCCACGCTCGCGGCATAACCCGCAGTTCAACGCTCCCACGCTTCGCGCCCGCCTTCGTCGGCGAGGTCTTCTCTATGCCCCCGTTGCCGCCCTCGGAGGCCTGCGGCGCGCGAGCAAGAATTCGCCCAATACCGGGTGGCGCAATGCCAGCTTCCGCGGTTATGCCGACTACATGCTCACTGAGGGCTTCGAAAGCGGACTCTCGCAGCTTCGCAAGCTGACCGCGGAGGGCAAAGTGGCGTTGATGTGTGCAGAAGCAGTGCCTTGGCGTTGCCACCGCTCGCTCGTCGCGGATGTGCTCACGGCACGTGGTGCCCATGTCGAGCACATCATAGGAGCATCGCATCCCAGGCCTCATCGCTTGACGCCGTTCGCCGAGGTGTTGGGTGGCCGTGTCACCTATCCCGGCGAGGATGTCTCCGGTGCGCAGCTTATGGTCCCGGCCCCCTATCATCTCGAGGCGACCGTGCGCGTTCTGCAACGCAGGCCGACCAACCGTATGGACCTTTGGGAGCCGAACCACTACCTCCGAGTATTGAACACCGCCGATGGCCTTATGCTCGTAGAGGTGGAGAACCGCGGTACGATCGATGGTCCGGACGTTCGTCTTCACATTCGATCCGGAAACCCGTCCGCCGCCACACGGCTGGAGCTTATACTGACCATACGCAAGATGCTCGGACTCGACGTTGATCCGACAGCACTGCAGCATCGTGTGGATGACGAGCGCCGGCTTCGCAGCATCGCCCTGGCTCTGCGCGGCATGCGGCCGCCCCGGTTTGCGAGCTTGTTCGAGGCTTTCGCCAACGTAATACCCTTTCAGCAACTGAGTCTCGACGCGGGCGTCGCCATCGTGGGGAGGCTCGTCGAGCGTTTCGGTAAACATATCGAGCTCGATGGCCGCCGTTTTTATGCGTTTCCGACCAGCCGCGCCGTCGCAGCCGCGCGCCCGGCAGCGCTTGCGGGTGGTCTGCCGTTTGCGCGTGCTGCCGAGGGTGTTGCACAACGAAATCCGCGATAAACGAACTGATTGCGCCCGGCAATCGTCTAGCGCCTCGGAATAGTAGGCTCTTCTTGCCGGCAGGCGCGTTCATCCGCATAACTTGGGCGACAGTGCGATCACCGGGCGTATCAACGCTGCCGTTGCTATGAAGTTCCGCCTCAGCGTTAAGTGCTGCTTTAGCTGCGAGGTAATTTTGCGTGACATCGCGAGCAATGGCCATAGCCCCAATTGCACGTGTCGATTCATCCAGAACGATGCTGAACGCAAGTTCGACATACAGCCGCTCATCACTTTTCTGCAGTGCCCGCGTCACCATCGGTCTCCCGCCGTACTTTGTACGGCGGCGTTGAATGGCTTCAAGAAATCCTTTCCAGTGTCTCTTGCGAAGATCCTGTGGAATTATGAGGTCCATGCTGCCACCCAAGACCTCGCTAGCAGAATAACCAAATACGTCCGCGGACCTTGTATTCCACACCCTGATCAGACCTTGCGCGTCTGAAAAGATGACGGCGTCTGGCGCCTGCTCGACGAGAAGCTGATAGAAGTTCAGGCCTAGACTGCGATTTCCAACAGATCGATGAGGCATTTAGCTCTCCAGTAGAGATGAACATCAGAGCCGCGAGGGTCGTGTGATCGATTTTGCAGAGAACGCGGATTCTGCGAAATCAGCACTAACAACACTTTTCATCGAGCCTCTTTGCCTCAGGCTTTTCGGTGCGAGCCATCGCGCGAGACCTACGAAGTCATACTATTGGTGGAGGCGTTCCGCGAGAAGCCAGACAATGAGAACAACAATGTTTCGCCCGCGCGTCCAATTACTCAATCGCGCCGCGTGGTGATAAACAGCGTCGCTATGCCAAGTAATTGATCGAGAGTGATTTATCAGCCATACTCAAGGCCGCAAATAATCAATCGGATACGAGCATGGAAGATCTGGAGCGCATGGCGATCTTCGCGCGAGTCGTCGAGGCGAAGAGCTTTTCAGAGGCCGCCCGGCAACTGAATCTTTCCAAATCGCTGGTCAGCAAGCAGATCACAGAATTGGAAAAATCCATGGGCGCACGCCTGTTGAATAGAACGACTCGCGCACTCAGTCTGACGGATGCAGGTGCGGTGTTTTTTGAACATTGCGCAAAAATTGTAGAAGAACTAAAGGAGGCACGATTCGCCGTCAGTCGTCTTCATGCCGAGCCGCGAGGCTCATTGCGTATCAGTTCGTCGGTCGCTTTCGGGCGTTTGCATATCGCGCCGGCCTTGGCCGAGTTTCTAGTCACTTACCCTGAGGTAAAGATCGACATGGTCACTACAGATCGCTTCGTGGATCTGGCAGAGGAAGGGTTCGATATCGTAATCAGAATCACGAACGACCCGGCACCGAACGTTGTCGCGCGCAAACTCGCCGTCGTCAACCGCAAGATGTGCGCCACCCCGGCATATTTCGCGCATCATGGCGTTCCCAAGTCACCCATGGATCTGGAACGACACAATTGCCTGACATACACGTACTTAAATCCGCAAGACTCGTGGCGGCTTCGCGGCCCACAAGGTGAAATAACCTTGAAAGCATCTGGCAACTTACGCCTTAACGATGATGATGCGCTCGCGGAAGCCGTGCTGGCTGGCGTTGGCATTGCTGTGCTCCCAACGTTTCTTATAGGGAAAGAACTTCAAAGCGGCAAATTGCAGTCGGTATTATCCGATTACATACCCCGGGAACGCAGCATTTATGCGGTATACCTTCCGACCAGGTACCTCCCGGCAAAGGTCAGACAATTCATCGACCATTTGCTCGCGCGCTTTGGACCTGAGCCGTATTGGGACAACATTGGTTGATCGCTTTCCGACATATTCTCGTGCAACCGAAAAAAGTTGCGATGAACGCGTGGTAGGTGGCGTCAACGGGGCTGCCTTTGGTGGATCCCACAGCAATGTGGCGCGCGATACGTTTGTTGATTAACTACAGTTTCATCCATCCGCGTTTTAGAAAGTGGTAGCTCACAACACCAACGACAATCGCCAGCCCAATATTCCACACGGCGCATGCTGCGGTTACTAGAGTTACAAAGCTTGCCTCCCTAGATTTCCCGAAGTCGCATGAACCGAGCGCAAGCTGAGCTCCCGTCAAAAACAAGATTACGCCCATGACCGGCATGGGAAGGATCTTGAAGATCGTCTCTACTGAACTGCTAAAGAACAGCGCGACGACCACGATGAGTACGCCCAATATGATCAATGCACCGCCGGTCCTAGCCCCGAAGCGAACGTGCCCCGCCATGCCGCCCGCGCCATGGCACATCGGCACAGCGCCTATCATGGGACCGAGCAGATTCAGTATGCCAGTTGAGATCGCGACCTTTTCTTGCGTGACCGGGCGGTCCGGAAACAAACGATTGTTTTCCTCGGTAACCGCGATGACCGCATTGCCCAGCGTGAGCGGAACCTGCGGCAACGCCATAAAAACGATCCCTATGGCGAACTCCTGCCAGCTCATGCCGGCCATTGCGTACGCCGGCAGTCTGAAATCAACACGCATCAATGTGAGGTCGTCGAGGAGTGTGGGATTGTGGACCACGGCGGCAAATGCGCCAACTATGAGCAGCAGAAACATTACCGGCACCACGCGATTCGTGAGCAATACCATAGTGCCGACCAAAGCAGTCCCACCCAATATCCATTCCTGCGACATCATCTTGATGCCTTCAAGCATGAACCCAAAGCCGAGACCCATGATGATTCCAACCGCGACTGGGCGACCTATAAGGTCGGCCGCTTTCTTCGCTGCGCCGGTGACGCCCAGCAAAAACCAGATCACACCGGTAACGACACCCGCGCCATATACGGCATTGGGGGTGATGATTATGGTTTCGGCCGACTGCGTGGCGGCTATTGCCCCGATTGCCTTCATCGGCTGGATCGGGAATGGCGTCTTATAGTAGAAACCTGAAATGATCTTTGCTATACCAAATGCAAGCAACATCCCGCAAGGGTCCATCTTCAACAAGCTAATGTAAGCCACAACGAATGGAATAAGCGTCCCGAGATCGCCGAACGCTCCTGCCCACTCCATTCTGTCGAAGCGATTTTTGTGCACCTTGGGATTCGCCTCATAAGCGTTGCCAATTTCAGTCGTCATTTTTATTGCTCCAGCGAAGAAACGCGCTGGTTTGTTGGCCGCTATCCATAGACGACTGCGCCGGCGATTACAGCGCTATCCACGACGAACCAACCTGTGCACGGCAGGTTTCCATGTCATCAAACTTTCCTCAATGTGGTCGCGTTATAGGACGAACTCGTCCGCGAGTACCGTGTTGAGACTATTCACTACCGCTTCTGGCCGTTTGTCGGAAAGACCGACATTGATCGCCATGGCTCTCTTATCTAATCGGTCAATAAGCGATGGTATTTAGAATGCACTTCGCTGATAAGTCGGCTACGTCAAATAACACCGTTTCCCAAGCACGGCAGTCAGGCATGGGCTTTTTGCGCCGAAGTTCATCAGCTGATTGCCACAGACGGGAAACAATGTTATTCCTTATGAGTGGCTTATCAAATGTGTGCGCAAAGATTATGTTGGTTCCGTAACTGGAATGAGCAATTTGAAAGCAGCGATTCTTCGAATGAGACTTACTGAACGCGATTATCCGACCTGCATCTGGAACCCAAGGCGTAAGGATTGTGAGACTCCACAATGAAATGCGGCCGTAGCACAGATAGGTAGTGTTCATACGGCGTCGGCCAGAAAGAGATCGCAAAGGTCGGCGCTCGGCTGGCGCCTTAGGTTAAATGTCGATCACGACGCGATTGTTTCTTACGGGAAACGGCGTTGTGCCAAGACAAGGGCTTTTACGCGCTGCTTGGTGGCCCAATATACAAATCCAAGGTCGCAGCATTGGCATGAAATTCGACGCGGAACTTTAAGGAGCGATGATGGGTTATCTTGCATCACGTCACTCACTGCGGCGCGGGGAGCAGTCAACTTTTGGCTCCCCAGCCCGGTAACCTCTCCGCCATACCTGTTTTTCTAGTCCGAACTCGTAGGCCAGTCGTTACCGGGGCTGCGCTCTTTTAGCGAACGTGGAGCCCATTTCGATCGGGCTCCTGGCGCTCGCTGTCACTATCCAAACGCATTTTCTATTGGAGCGATCGTATGAATGCATATCAGAAGGCAACAATACTCGTGAGTTTTGTGATGCTGCCGCTCGTGCTGATATTTATGAACATCATGAACTA
>Ga0070670_100005254_pt1 | contig 10909 bp, 8 predicted proteins | sample KBSS63metaG_FD_64665 | JGI IMG/M metagenome (GOLD analysis project Ga0070670, IMG submission 64665) | Switchgrass rhizosphere microbial communities from Kellogg Biological Station, Michigan, USA - KBS S6-3 metaG | ecosystem: Host-associated > Plants > Roots > Rhizosphere > Soil ... | reverse complement strand
TCGAATGTCACGCGGGCCGTGTGGGCCAGGAGCGCGCCGCGCCAGCGCCGCGGCCGAAAGGCGCTGATCGGGGTCAGCGCCAGCACCTTGGCGTCCAGCGGGACGATAGGGCCGTGGGCCGACAGGTTGTAGGCGGTGGATCCCGCCGGCGTCGCCACCAGCACCCCGTCGCACTGCAACTCGCTCAGGCGCACCTTGCCGTCCACCAGGATTCGCAGCTTCGCGGTCTGGCGCGTCTGACGCAGCAGCGACACGTCGTTGATGGCCAGCGCCTGGTGCGTCACGCCGGCGACGTCCACCGCCTCCATGCTGAGGGGATGGATCACCGCGCGTTCCGCGTCGCGGATGCGCTCCATCAAGCCCTCTTCGCTGTATTCGTTCATCAGGAAGCCGACGGACCCGCGGTTCATCCCGTAGATCGGCTTGTGGTCGTCGATGTGCCGGTGAAGCGTCTCCAGCATGAAGCCGTCGCCGCCCAGCGCCACCACCACGTCGGCCTCGGATTCCGCGATCTCTCCGTAGCGGGCTGCGAGCGCGCGGCGCGCATCTTCGGCTTCCGGCCGGTCGCTGGCGCAGAAGGCGACGCGAAGGGGAGGGGCGTTGGTCATCGGCCGGCCAAGAAGGGCTAGCTCAGCCGCCTTGTCAAACGGCGCGAACGGCCTGGCGGAACGAGGCGCCGGCCACCGAAGGCGTGAAAGAGCCGAACGCGCCCGCGGCGCGCCGGGCGCCCTCTTCGCCGCCGCCGGGAAGTCCGCCGTTCAGCTTGCGCACGAGATCCAGGATCGTGGGGAAGACGCTGCGGTCGATGCTCACCGCCGCGCAGGCCAGGCCCAGCAGCTCGGGCCGGTCGCTGTTCAGGGCGCTGCGCACTTCTTCGGGCTCGAACGCCCCCAGGGCGCACATGCCTGCGGCGAAGAGGCCCAGCTTGCGCTCCCGCAGGGCGCGCAGCAGGTAGGCGGGCCTGAGCTGACCGGCGGCGTCGAGCTTGGAGATGAGCCGCCGGTCCAGGTCCTCGCGCTCGGCGTCCTGGGACCAGGTTCCGGGTTGCGACCCCTCGACGGGCTGGCCGCCGTGCGCGTCGCGCACCGCCTCGCCCAGCGCCTTGTCGAGCGCGTCCGTGTCGAGGCGGAAGCGCCCCACCAGCGCCTGGCGCAGCGACTGGCCGACCCACACATAGAGCTGGTTCGCAAGGTCGGTGGTCAGTTGCGGATGCCGCGCCAGCGGGGAACGGAGGCTGGCGATGCGCCGCGAGGCGTCCACCAGTCGGCGCATGTCCTCGGCGGAGAGTTCGGTGGAGACGTTGCCGGCCAGCGCGGTCAGCACCGCGGGCTCGGCCTGCCGCAGGATGGCGCTCACCACCGGCGGCCCCAGCTTAGGACGGCGCGCGACTTCGATCTGGTGCTCCACCGTCGCCTCCAGCAGCAGGCGCACCAGGTCGGCGTCCTGCAGCACCGGGCTGGAGGCGATGATCGGACGGGCGATTTCGATTTCGTCGAGGGCCAGGACGTTGACCAGTGCGGGCGGCGCCCAGGTCGCGGTGGACAGCTTGTCGGCCAGCCGCATGCGGATGTCCCGCTCGGCTTCCATGACGACGCTCATGAAGATCGAGCCCAGGAGATCCTGGATCGGCCCGCTGGACATCACCTGGGCGCTCTGGCGCGTGTCGCACAGCTCTACGAGCGCGAGCAGCAAGCGCTCACGGTCTGCGGGGGCCCTGCTCGTGGCCAGCTTAAGGAGCGCGACGTCGCCACCGGCGAAGCTCAAGGTCCCTCCCTCTTCGCCGCCAAATTCCGCGCTCAACATGTCCGCGCCGCGTGAAGGCATGCTTAACGGCCCGCGCTTGAGGGCGTCTCGCAACCGAAAGTCGTGCGAATCCAGGCTGGACGCAATGTGGCGGGGACGGCCAGCGGCGTTTCGCGGGCCGGCTTGACGGCCCGGATCGCGAGGTGGACTCTCGGCCCGGGCATATCAGGAGACGCGCCATGGCCGATGGATCCACGCCGGCGATTTCGCTCAAGAGCAAGGTGAGCGCGGAGGAATGGCGCGCGCGCGTCGACCTCGCAGCCCTCTATCGGCTGGTCGCGCTGCACGGCTGGGACGACCTGATCTATACCCACATCTCGGCCCGCATTCCCGGCCCGGAACACCAGTTCCTGATCAATCCCTACGGGATGCTGTTCGAGGAGATCACCGCATCCTCGCTCGTGAAGATCGACCTGGAGGGGAACATCCTCTCGGAAACCCCCTACTTCATCAACCCGGCCGGCTTCACGATCCACTCGGCGATCCATGAGGCGCGGGACGACGCCCACTTCGTCATGCACCTGCATTCGGATCAGGGGGTGGCGGTCTCCGCCCAGCGCGAGGGAGTTCTGCCGTTGTCGCAGCACGCCCTGATCGTCATTCCCCGGCTCGCCTACCACGACTACGAAGGCATCGCGCTGAACCTGGACGAGCGCGAGCGGCTGGTCGCAGACCTGGGCGACAAGGACCTCATGCTGCTGCGCAACCACGGCACACTGGCGGTCGGCGCCACGGCCGGGACCTGCTGGAACAACATGTACTACCTGGAGCGCACCTGCAGGACGCAGGTGCTGGCGCTGTCGGGCGGGCGCGACAACGTCTCCTTCGCCTCGGACGCCGCGATCGCCGAGGTCCGCGCCCAGACCTCCCGTGGCGTGGCGCGCGCAGACCTCGTCTGGGCGCCTTGCCTGCGCAAGCTCGACCGCCAGTCCCCCGGCTACGACGCCTGAGCGGCGGCTTCGGCCGCGCCGATGTAGTCGCGGGTCAGCGGCAGCACGTCGCGGCGCTTGGCGAGCTGGATCTGGAAGACCATGTGCGTGCCGTGCTTGAAGCCCAGCTCGGCGCCGGCCAGGTAGAATTCCCACATCCGGCGGAACCGCGCGTCATAGAGCTTCGGGATCTCCGGGTCGGCCAGGAACCGTTCGAGCCAGTGCCGCGCGGTCTCCGCATAATGCAGCCGAAGCACCTCGATGTCGGTGATCCATAGGTTCTCGCCCTCGATGGCGGGGACGATCTCCGACATCCCCGGGATGTAGCCGCCGGGAAAAATGTACTTCTGGGTAAAGGCGTTGGTCAGGCCGGGCCCGCTCATCCGGCCGATGGAGTGGATCACCGCCACCCCGTCGTCGGTGAGCAGCCGCTTCACCGTCTGGAAGTATTCGCGGAAGTTCGGCGCGCCGACGTGCTCCAGCATCCCCACCGAGACGATCCGATCGAACGGACCCTGCAGGTCGCGGTAGTCGCGCAGCTCGAAGCGCACGTGCTCGTCGAGGCCGGCCGCCGCGACCCGTTCGCGCGCCAGTTGGAGCTGTTCGGTGGAGAGCGTCACGCCGGTGACGTCGGCCCCGAAATCCTTGGCCAGCGTCATCGCCAGGCCGCCCCAGCCCGAGCCGATGTCCAGCACCCTGAGCCCGGGCTTCAGCGCCAGCTTGGCGGCCAGGTGGACCTTCTTGGCCGCCTGCGCCTCCTCCAGGGTCATGTCCGGGCGAGCGAAATAGGCGCAGGAATACTGCATGTCGGCGTCGAGGAAGCGCCGGTAGAGGTCGTTCGAGACGTCGTAGTGGTGGGCCACGTTGCGCCGCGCCGCCACCCGGTCATTGACCTGGCTGATGCGCCGCAGCATCGCCTTGCGCCAGCGCTTGTGCCAGGGCGCGCGCCCCTTCGGCGCCCGCCCGCCGCTCTGGCCGACGATCTCCAGCAGCTCGCGCATCGAGCCCTGCTCGAAGACCAGGTCCTCCTCCATGTAGGCTTCGCCCAGTCCCAGGCTGGGGTTGGCCACCAGCCGGCGAAGGCCGCGGGGGGTGAGCTGGATCGTCACCGGCGGCCCCGAGCCGTCGCCGGCCCGGTGCGAACGGCCCCCCGGCAGGCGAACCGTCAGGTCGCCGGTCTTGACCATCCGTTGAAGGAGAGATTCGATCATCGGCCAAGACTAGCGGCGCCGGTCGGCGCTGCGAATAGAGTCAATTCGTTCGCCGCGCGGCGGCGATGCGGCGCCGGCCGCCCGAAACATGGCCGCATTGCAGCACAGACATGACGTGCCATCGTTCTGTTATGGACGGCCGGCATAGGTTGCCCATAAGTGCGCGAATTGTTCGCGCGCCGCCGCGCGCGCATTATCGCCCGGCGATGGAGTCTGTTTCACTTGTTGCGACGCCACTTCTTTCTCGCAGGCGCCCTGGCCATCCTCATCCTGATGTTCGTCGCCGCCGGCCTGAGACTGGCGGTCTTCAAGGGGGGGAAGGGCGGCGGGACCGGCGCGGCGCCGACGGCGATGGCCAAGGGATCTGGGGGCGGACCGGGCGGCCAGCGCGGCGGACCCATAGGCGGGCCCACGCCGGTCAGCATGTCGCAGGTGCAGCCGAGGGCCTTCGTCGACGCCATCGAGGTGCTGGGCGTCGCCAAGGGGCGCCAGTCGGTGACCCTGAGCGCGGCGGCCACCCAGCTCGTGGACAAGGTCAATTTCCGCGACGGACAGACGGTGAGCCGCGGCGCGGTGCTCGTCGAGTTGCGCGACACCGAACAGAACGCCGGCCTCGACCAGGCCAAGGCGCGCATGGTGCAGGCCGAGCGCGCCTTCCAGCGCTACCGAGAGCTCGGCGACAAGGGCTTCGCCTCAAAGTCGGCCATCGACGAGTATGAGGCGACCTATCTGGCCGCCAAGGCCGACGTCGCAGCCGCCCAGGCCCGCCAGAACGACCGCACGATCCGCGCCCCCTTCGCCGGCGTCATCGGCCTGTCCGACGTGGCGCCCGGGGCCCTGGTCAATCCCGGTTCGCCCATCGTCACCCTGGACGACATCTCGGCCATCCGCGTCGATTTCCCGGTGCCGGAACGCTTCCTGGCCCAGATCCGCGAAGGCCAGGCGATCACCGCGTCGGTGGACGCCTATCCGGGCGTCGCCATCCCCGGGCGGATCGCCCATATCGACACCCGCGTCGACGAACGCACCCGCGCGGTCACCGCTCGGGCCGAGTTCGCCAATCCCGACCGCCGGCTGAAGCCCGGTATGATGGTGCGCGTGGCCATCTCCCGCGGCCGGCGCCAGGCCCTGTCGGCTCCCGAAGCCGCGGTGGCGGTCCAGGGCGACTCCGCGTTCGTGTACGTGCTGCACGCCCGCGGCCCGCAGACCATGGCCGAGCAGCGGCCGGTGCTGACCGGTCTGCGCCAGGACGGCTTCGTCGAGCTGCGCGACGGCGTCCAGGCCGGCGACCGCATCGTCGCGGACGGCCTCAACAAGGTGCTGCCGGGCCAGCCGGTGCGGGTGATCGGGCCGAAGCCGCTGGGCGCGGGACCGACGGGGGCGCGTGAACCGACATGATGCTGTCGGACCTCTCCGTCCGAAGGCCTGTGCTCGCCGCGGTGGCGGCGATCATCCTCTGCGTGGTGGGCCTGGCGTCCTTCGCCGCCCTGGCGGTGCGCGAGCTGCCGAGCGTCGACCCGCCGCAGGTGTCGATCTCCACCACCTACCGGGGGGCTTCCGCCGAGGTGGTCGAGGAGCGGATCACCCAGGTGATCGAGCGTCAGATCGCCGGCATCCAGGGCGTCGACCGCGTGTCGTCCTCCTCCCGGGATGGGCTGTCGCGGATCAACATCTCCTTCACGCTCGACCGCAACCTCGAGGATGCGGCCAACGACGTCCGTGACTCGGTGAGCCGCGTCCTGTCGATCCTGCCGGAACAGGCCGACGCGCCGCAGATCTCCAAGGCCAACGCCGACGGCTTCCCGATCATCTTCCTGGCGCTCAGCTCCACGACGATGAACCGGCTGCAGCTCTCGGACTACGCCACGCGCTATATCGTGGAGCGGTTCTCGGTGGTGCCGGGCGTCGCCCAGGCCAGCCTGCAGGGCTCCCAGGCCTACTCCATGCGCATCTGGCTCGACCCGAACGCCATGGCCTCGCGCGGACTGACCGTCGACGACGTCGAGGCCGCGCTCAACAACCAGAACCTGGAGCTGCCGGCCGGCGCCCTGGAGACTCCCGCCAAGGACTTCACCATCCGCGTGGCCCGCGGATACTCGACCCCGGCCGAGTTCGCCAGGATGCCGGTCCCCGCCGCCCCCCAGGCGGCGGCGGCGGCGCCGACGGCCTCGGTCGGCGGAAACTCGGCCGGCGCCGGGGCGGCCCAGGGCGCGAACAAGCGGGTGGCCACCTCCGCGGCCTCTTCGACCTATGTGACGCGCCTGGGCGACATCGCCCGCATCGAGGAAGGCCCCGACGAGCGCCGGCGTATGTTCCGCTCCAACGGCGTCGAAGAAATCGGCATGCGCATCCAGCGCCAGTCCCAGGCAAACGACCTCGAGATCTCCGCCGGCGTGCGCAAGACGCTGGAGGAGATCAACCGCACCCTGCCCAAGGGCACCAAGCTCGAGCTGGTGGTGGACTTCACCGAGTTCACCGGCCGCGCCATCCACGAGGTGTGGGTCACCATGGGCATCTCGCTGGCCCTTGTCGCCCTGGTGAACTTCCTGTTCCTGGGCACGGCGCGCGCGGCGATCGTACCCACCGTCGTCGCCCCGATCTGCATCCTGTCGACCTTCATCGTCCTGGCGGCGCTCGGGTTCTCGATCAACCTGCTCACCCTGTTGGCCCTGGTGCTGGCCATCGGGCTGGTGGTCGACGACGCCATCGTGGTGGTGGAGAACATCCAGCGGCGCATCGACGAGGGCGAACCGCCGCTGGTGGCCGCCCAGCGCGGCGCGCGCCAGGTGTTCTTCGCCGTGGTGGCCACCACCGTGGTGCTGATCTCGGTGCTCGCGCCCCTGATGTTCATTCCGGGCTTCATCGGCAAGCTGTTCGTCGAACTGGCGGTGGCGGTGGTGGCCGCCGTGGCCTTCTCGGCGCTCCTGGCGCTCAGCCTCTCGCCGATGCTGGCGTCCAAGCTCCTGCGGCCGGCGAAGGGCGAGGTGTTGGTCGCGCGCAGCGTCGATGGCGCCATGCACAGGTTGCGCGACTCCTACCATGCGTCGCTGGACAGCCTCCTGGGCCGGCGCTGGGTCTCGATCGTCGCCACGGTCATGGTGGCCGTCATGGCGGTCTGCGCGGTGGGGCTGTTCAAGTTCCTGCCCAAGGAACTCACCCCGCCGGAGGATCGCGGGCGCATGCAGCTCAACATCCAGGGCCCGGAAGGCGCCGGCTACGACTACATGTATCCGGCCCTGCGGCGGATCGAGGGCATCATCGCGAGCCACGCCGCCAAGGGCGAGATCACCCGCTACGTGCTGGGCGCGCCGGGCTTCAACAACAACGCCTACAACAGCAGCTTCGGCAACATCGCACTCAACGACAAGAACCGGCCGAAGGGCCTGACCACCGAGAAGCTCGCCGCCACCCTGATGCGCGAAATGTCCGCCGTCACCGGCGTGCGCGCCGTGGCCATGCCGCAGCAGGGCCTGCAGAGCGGCGGCCCGGGCTCGAGCGGCGGCGTCGACCTGATCCTCGCCGGCGACGACTATCCGCAGATCGAGCGCCAGATCATGCCGCTGCTGCGGGCGGCCCAGCAGAACCCCGGCCTGGCGCGCGCCCGGCTGAACTACGAGCCGACCAGCCCGCGCGTGCTGGTCAACATCGACCGGGAAAAGGCCGCGAGCCTGGGCGTCTCGGCCCAGTCGGTCGGGCGCGCGCTGGAGACGATGTTCGGCTCGCGCAAGGTCACCACCTACATCAAGGGCGGCCAGGAATACGACGTGCTGCTGCAGACCGACCGGGCGCGCCGGCAGACCGAGCGGGACCTGAGCAACCTCTACGTCCGCACCGACTCGGGCTCGACCGTTCCGCTGAGCTCGGTGGTCGCCACCGAGGTGCATGGCGACACCCCGGACCGCCAGCGCGTCGACCGGCTGCGTTCGATCACGCTCAGCGCCCAGCTCAACCCCGGCTACACCATGGGCCAGGCCATCGACTTCCTGCGCGCCGAAATCGACAAGCAGCCCACTGGCCTGATCGTCAAATGGGGCGGCGCGGCGCGCGACTACCTGCAGGCCACCGGCGCGGTGGGGATCGCCTTCGGCATGGCCCTTCTGCTGGTGTTCCTGGTGCTCGCCGCGCAGTTCGAGAGCTGGATCCACCCGGCGGTGATCATGCTGACGGTGCCGGTGGCGACGCTGGGCGGCCTGTTCGGCCTGCTGATGGCCGGCTCCAGCATCAACACCTACAGCGAGATCGGCCTGATCATCCTGGTGGGGATCGCCGCCAAGAATGGCATCCTGATCGTCGAGTTCTCCAACCAGCTCCGCGACCAGGGGCTGTCGATCCGCGAGGCGGTGATCGAGGCCTCGTCCCTGCGGCTGCGGCCGATCATCATGACCTCGATCTCGGCGGCGGCCGGCGCGATCCCGCTGATCTTCTGGGGCGGGGCCGGTGGCGAGAGCCGCAAGACCATCGGCGTGGTGATCTTCTTCGGGGCGGTCTTCACCACCATGATCACCCTCTTCGTGGTGCCGGTGTTCTACAACATGCTGGCGCGCTTCACGAAGTCGCCGCTGGCCACGGCCCGGCGGATCGAGGCCTTCGAACAGCACGAGATCAGCGCCGCCAACGCCGCCGAATAGCCAAGGCTTGAAGAGAGACCGCCCTCCCGTCGTCTCCGAGCGGGAGGGCGATCAGATTTCGGTCGTCCAGCAACGCTGGCGGGGGGACTGCCAGCGCCACGCCTGGCGCGTGGACCGAGTGTCGCCGCCGCGGCCGATTGGGGGATGCGCCGCGCCGGCGGTCGATTGACGCAGCACCCTGCGCGGCTCGACGAGGGTGAGTCTGCGACCCCCGAACCAACCCGTCAAGGTTGTTTCGCGGTCAACCGCCAGTTTACTAAATTCAGGGCGCGGGCGGCTTGTAGCCGGATTCCACGGCGACGTAGGCGATCACGTCGGTGCGGTCCTTGGGGTCCTTGAAGCCCATGAAGGTCATCTTGGTGCCGGGCAGGAATCCGCGCGGATCGGAGAGCCAGGAGTCAAGGTGGTGGAACTCCCAGGTGAAGCCCGCAGCCTTGACCGCGTCGGAATAGTTGAAATCCGGCGCCGTGCCGGCCTTGCGCCCGAAGATCCCGTAGAGGTTGGGCCCGGTCATGTTTCCGCCTCCGGGCGCGATCGTGTGGCACGACTTGCAGAGCGCGAACTTGGCCTCGCCGTTGGCCAGGTCGGCGGTGTTGTAGGGGGCGGGCAGGGCGGCCAGGGTCGCGGCCTTCTCGGCGGCGCTCGGCGCGGGGGGCGGCGGCGCTGCGGGCTTGTCCGCATCCCCCGAGGACGAGGACTTGCCGCAACCGACCAGGGCGAGGCTCAGTCCCGCCGCCGCCAACGCCATCACCGCTCGCCGCATCCCGCCGCTCCATCGAAACTCGCGGGCCAGCTAGTAGCGGCGGCCCGGACCGGGCGCAACTCACGGGCGGCGGCGGCGCGCGTGGACGATCATCTGGTCGAGGGCCTGCAGGAATTGCGAGCGGTCGGCGCGGGCGAACGGCTTCGGCCCGCCCAGGATGTCGCCGGTGGAGCGGAGCTGCTCCATCAGCGCCCGCTGGGCGATGGCCGATCCGATGGAGTTCTCGGTGAACGGCCGCCCGTTGGGCGCCAGCGCCTGGCCGCCGGCCCGCAGCGCTCGCTCGGCCAGCGGGATGTCGTTGGTCACCACGATGTCGCCCGGCCGGACCCGCTCGGCGATCCAGTCGTCGGCGACGTCGGGTCCGGCGTCGACGATCACCCGCTCCACCAGCGGCGAGGCCGGGACCATCATGAAGCTGTTGGCCACCACCCAGGTTTTCAGGCCGTAGCGGCCGGCCACCCGGTAGACCTCGTCCTTCACCGGGCAGGCGTCGCCGTCCACGAAGATCTCGATCGTCCGCTCCACGCCGGCCATGGCGCACAGATACGCGTCCGTCGCAAGCGGGCGCTAGACGGTGCGCGCGACGCCCTATAGGCGAGAGGCCAAACACGGAGCGACCGGCATGAAGGAACGGGTCCTGCCGCTGGAGGGCGGCCGCAACTTCCGGGACATGGGCGGATACCCCGCCGCGGACGGACGCATGGTCCGCTGGGGCCATCTCTACCGCTCGGGCTCGCTCGCCGCTCTGACCCCAACCGATTACGCCCGCCTGCAGGACCTCAACATCGCCGTCGTCTGCGACTTCCGCTCCACCCACGAGCGCAACTCGGAGCCGACGATGTGGGCGGGCGGCCACGCCACCATCATCCACACCCGCGACTACGAGATGCAGTCGCGTCATATCCGCGCCGCCCTGCGCGATCCCGGGCGCACGCCCGAGACCATGCGCAAGGCCATGCACGGCTTCTATTCCGACCTGCCCTACGACCACTCCGAGTGCTACGCGCGGATGTTCGCCGAGCTGCTGGCCGGGCGCACGCCGCTGGTCTTCAACTGTTCGGCGGGCAAGGACCGCACCGGCGTCGCCGCGGCCCTGATCTTCACCGCGCTTGGCGTGTCGCGGGAAGACATCCTGGCCGACTACGCCCTCTCCGAGCAGCTCGTCGACTACCACGCCCTGGCGGGCGGTCCCGAGAGCTCCGACACCGCCACCGGCTTCAGCGCCCTGCGCACGGTGCCGCGCGAGATCCGCGGCCCGCTGCTGCGCTCCGACCCGGAGTACCTGGGCGTCGCCCTGGACGAGATCGCGCGCCGCGAAGGGTCCGTGAGTGCGTTCCTCAAGTCCCGCCTGGGCGTCGGCGATGCGGAAACCGAGGTGCTCAAGGGCCTCCTGTTACAGGGCGCGTAGCGAGCATGCGCCGCGGTTCCAGGTTTTCAATCCGGTCAGGGGGTCCCGCTCATGCCCAATCTTGAACGCGCGCCGACGCGGGAGTACCGCACGGCCGTCATGGATTCCCGCCGCTGGGCGCCGCTGCGGCCTAGAGCCGACGACATCGTCATCGCCACCTATCCCAA
>Ga0070670_100005251_pt1 | contig 10909 bp, 8 predicted proteins | sample KBSS63metaG_FD_64665 | JGI IMG/M metagenome (GOLD analysis project Ga0070670, IMG submission 64665) | Switchgrass rhizosphere microbial communities from Kellogg Biological Station, Michigan, USA - KBS S6-3 metaG | ecosystem: Host-associated > Plants > Roots > Rhizosphere > Soil ... | reverse complement strand
AAGCTATTGGATGGCAAGACTCGGGACAACCGTAGTACTACGGTATTTTTAACCCCGGGATCACCTGATCTTGTAGATCGAGGTTTTAATGGCAAAGACGACAATACCTGCTGTATTATGCACTTCCATTTTTTCTAAAATCTTTTCACGGTATCCTTCAATCGTCCGGATGCTCAGGCTTAATTTTTCAGCGATCTCTTTGTTGGAAAACTGGTCACAAATCAGCCGGATCACTTCTATTTCACGTTCGTTGAATTGTGGTTTAGGTGTTTTTTTATACGGGTTGAATTCGCTCTTGGCGATCATCTGCAGCAACTTTGCTGAAGTATGCTTGCAGTAATAAGTCTTGCCCTGGCTCACGGCCTTAATAGCCTCGATGATCTCATCTTTATGGGCATTCTTCAGGAGATATCCTTTGGCGCCGGCCTCCAGCATATCAATGATGAGATTGTCTTCATCAAACATGGATAATGCAATGACAGGGATTAAGGGTTTAAGTTTCAGAAGCTCTCGTGTTGCTTCGATGCCATCCATACCGGGCATTTTAATATCAGTCAGTACAACATCCGGTCTCAGGCGTTCAGCCAGGTGAACTAATTCTTTCCCGTTCTCAGCTTCACCGATCAGTTTTACTTCAGGAAATTTCTTTGCCATGGCGCGGAAACCGTCCCGGAATATCTCATGGTCATCTGCAATTACAAGAGAGATCGGTGAATAAGCATTATCCATGAAGCAAATTTAAAGAAGTGGTACCTCAATGGAATATTTTACACCTTTTCCCCGTTGTGTATGGATCAATAATTCCCCGTGCATGATCTCTGCCCTGCTCTGCAGGTTTTTTAATCCGAGCCCGGGATTTTCTTCTTTCTTTTTTTCATAATCAAACCCGATCCCGTCGTCTGATGTAAGTAAAACAATTTTTTTACCCGGTCTTGTTAATTGGATCACCAGGTTTTCAGCCTGGGAATGTTTTACAGTATTGTTAATGATCTCCAGGATGATGCGATAAAGATTGATCGTCATTTCGGTAGGTAGTCCATTGATGTTTTCATGCGTAAAATGAATTTTAAGCGGAACTAATTTTTCCATTTTGGGAATAAACTCTTCCAGCGTTTGCACCAATCCTTTCCGGATAAGCGTATTCGGCATCAGGTCAAAAGAGATTTCCCGCACCTTGTTAAGTGTATCATCAATATGCTGACTTGCGTGTTCAATCATCATTTTGTCATCTTCATGAGTAAGATCAACTGAATTAATTTTAAACTTGATTGCAGATAAGAGCGGCCCCAGGTCATCATGAAGATCTGACGCAATTCGTTTTCTCTCCTTTTCAAGTGTACGAATCTCTGCTTCGATCTTTTCCAGGTTCAATCGTTGCGTTTTTCGTTGCTGCCGGATCATGGTGATAATAAAATAAATCAATATAACACCTAATACTCCTGCGGCTATCAATGCGGCGATATAAACTTTGGTTTCTTGGGTATCCATAATACGGCCCAGGCAAAAATGAGATTCACAAATAAGTTGACAAAAATCAGGATTATAAAAATACTCGAATAAAAACTGATACTGGCCTTCAACTTGATCAAAAAGAAAACCTCGATCGTTGCCTTATAGGAATAAAAAATAACAATACCGCAGCAAATTAAAAAACAGGAATTGTAAAGCAAATTTTTCTTCGCCGATGAAATAAGCACATTCATTTGCTCGATGCTTAAGAATATCAGTATAAAAGAATAAAAGATCCGGAAAAGCGAATTAATTGTGTTGAGCTGATGCCATATAAGATTATCAATGATCCAAAATAGTGCTAGCACAGCGAGCATTAGATAGAAAACTACCGATCTTCTTTTAAAAACACCCCAGTTCCTGAAGAGTATGACAAAAAGAACTGCTTCAATCAAAATAAAAATATTGGAATTGATCGTGTTCGCATGATACACATTTATTAAGACCACACTCAACGTATGATTAAAAACATCAAGCACGCAAAATAGAATAAAGGGTTGATACGCCGTATTGATTTGCGAAAACCGTATCAACCCTATGATCGCAGGAATCAGGACGCTATATCCAAGTATTACTGCAACATGGTAAGATAGCATAGCTATTCATTTAAAGGCGATGGCATCGGGCAAAACGGAGGACATCGCAAAGATTCTTCTCCTATATCATCTCCTTCTTCTACATTGCTGCCTGGCAAAATATCCGCGTCGTTCGAATCGACAGCAACAAGAATAGGATGGATTCTTAAACTTTCATCCATACCATAATAGATGCGGATAGCTGCGCAGTCGGCTTTCCCTAATAATTTGTCAAAAATAGTCCGGTCAAACTTATCACAAATAGCAATAATTTCCTGACCCGAAAATGAAGAACTGATTACTGAATTTTTGTTTTGTCGGAAACGGGTAGTCATTTCTACGGCTTGTGCAAGCGTAATAAAGTCTCCCGCTGAAGATGCGTCGCTCATACGAGATTGTTTTTTTGATGAAAGAAAATGGTTGACGTTGGAAAGATGCCAAATGATTGACAAATAAGTTAGGGTAGTACTACGGTAATTCTACAGGTATTTCCCGAAAAAAGTTCAGGTAGTTGCTACCTTGCCCGATGTCGAACAATGAATCAGTTTTGAAAGATGAAAACTTTTATGATCGAAACTATTTTAAAAGACTGGAAAGATTATGATGCTAAAAAAAATAAGAATAGTGACAATATCGATCTTTTTTGCTGTGATGAAGCCTGGGAAATTTTTTATTTAAAGAATAAAATACACCGGGAATTCCCGTTTATTGCCGAGATAAAAATATTGGAAGCGATCGAGTCCTGTTGCAGCAACGGGCAAAAAGAAAGAAGAGAATTTGTGCAAAGGGTTATGACCCGCCTGGGTATTGCCTAGGTTTTTAAGTTTTTAGATTCAGTATTGAAAAATTCATAACAGTACCGTTAAACCTGGATCTAATTGGAGATGCGCAAGGGCTGCCATAACAGGCAGCCCTTATTGCTGACAAAAATTTATTTTGGAAGGTCATTTCTTGCGCATGCTGCCGGGAGAGTATCCATGAAATTTCTTAAAAGAGCTTATAAAATTACTCACCTTCTCATAGCCAAGTTTTGCGGCCACTTCATTCACTGTTGTCGATTCATTTAACAACATCCGTTTTGCATGATCCATTTTCTTTTGCAGATAATAAGAATAGATGTTTTGGCCAAATACGAGCTTAAAATGACGCCTGAGCGTAGATTCACTCATAGCCACTTCTTTTGCAATAAATCCCAGCGGAGGCAGGGTTTTATCCAATGATGCAGTAAGCAAACCTGCGGCCCTGATAATTTGCTGGTGATGCAAAGGATGAGTATCATTTGTCGCCAGTTCCTTGCTGGCTATCGAGCTTTCAAAAAAATCTGAAACAAGCTGCAGGGTTTTGGAACGGAAATACAACAATCCCTTTGTTGCTTCTGTTACCTGCTGATGAAGATCATTCAGGTTGGTGAGTATTTCCGGCGAACAGGTGCCCAAAAAAATTACCGGCTCATCGTTTTGTGTTATTTCATTTACAAAATTCAAAACCGCTGGTTTGCTGTCGTGCAATTGTGTTTTTAGCCATTCCGAACTAATACTGATCTCAATTGCTTTAAATTCCTGGCCTGGTAAAACATGAATGGTAAAAAATGTGTTGTTGGACAGCAACGGGATATTTTCCCGCCCTGCGATGATGATGTCTTTTTTAATGCGTGGGCTTCTTAATACAATTTGATTCGCTCCTAATAAAATAAAAAGTGTGAAAACCTTTTCATCGATGGAGTTATAAGGCTCCTTGTCGAAATCAATATCCCTGGAGACGGACGAAAAACTCCATGCCTTCAAGCTTACTTCATTCTCAATGGTTAGCTTTACAAGTTTGCCTTTTTCTATATCTTTTGTAAATAGAATTGTATTTCCGTTGATTTTCCCTTCTGTTTCAACAGCAAATTTCCTGAACCCCTCATCGGAATCTACTTCCGCATAATGGAGATTAATGGTTTTCATATCTATAGTTGGCTTATAATAGCTCATTTCAAACAGCTACTATATCATGGCTCTTAACCTGGATGATCCGAAAATTGCTCAGTGGTATAAAGAAGAGTAATAGTAAGTTAGAACAATTTATTTGTTAATGCAATTATTTTTCTGTCCCGATCTTCAGCACTAGTAGTATTTACGCTATTCGAAAATGTTGATTTTACTTAAATGACTTTATGCAGGTATAACTTTGAAATAACACGGGTAACAACTACGAAGATTACCGATGTACTTTTATGATAGTTAAGAACGCAAACAAGCCTGTATCATTTTGCTGTTCTTTTCCAATATCCCCCCAGTATCCATCCTTTGAAAACAGAGTTTATCTGGTACCCCTTCTAAATAGTGTTACCCCTGCAAGTTGGTAACAGGTATTTCTTTCTGTTTTCAGCACTCTATTTTATTGAACTAATTACAATATAACTGTGGTGTTATGCACCCAATGACTCTGTATTCACTTTAATAATCTAAACCCTGATCTATGAAACAAAAATTACACAATTCGATTTTCGTGCTGCTTCTGCTTTTATCTTTTCATTGCTTCTCACAAAAAACAATGCAAAATATTCCCGTTAAGAAGAGCTTGCCGAATGACATTTCAGAAGACTGGTACGCCAGTGCTATTGAAAACATTAACCGGCAGGCTAATGACTTTTATCCGCAGGCAGGCAATAATTTCCGTGCTGCCAACACAACCCAAAAAATTGGATTTATAATAAGACCGGACGGTTATGCAGTTCATAATATCCGGACCAGTGATCAACACAGGAATTGGGAGATCTTATTTCATCTAACAGGCATTGGTCGTACAACAATTAGCCGTAATACAGATAATGCATTTGTTATCGTTCGTCAACTTCAATCATTGAACTATCAGTACGAAAAATTGACCCTCCAGTATGTCAACAATGAAAGTGGTCTTCGTCAAAATTTTATTTTACACGAGCGACCTGGAGGAACCGGGCGTTTAAAAATAAGAATGCATATTGAATCGGGTTTGAAAGCCAAACTAATTGCTGAAAATAAATTGGTTTTTCATGAACCGGGCAATCCAAAAAATATCAAGCTGGTATATGAAGACCTGAATGTTTGGGATGCCGAAGGAAAAAAACTAAACGCTTATATGTCGCTCACTAACGCAGGCAGCTTGCTCGATTTGATTGTGGATGACAGCGATGCAAAATACCCGGTTACTGTCGATCCTTTAAACCGCACACCTGAATGGAGCACTTCAGCAGATGGTGTGGTTGCTGGTTTGCTTAACCAGGGACAATTGGAAGCTTCGTTATATGGCTTCAGCGTAGCCGGCATTGGTGATGTAAATGGGGATAGTTATGGAGATATCGCTGTTGGAGCTCCGTCAATGGTTGATATTTTCAGCGGCTCCGGTACATTAGCCGCCGTTGGCGCCGTATTTGTTTTTTATGGTTCCCCAAATGGTTTGTCAACTATTCCCGCAAAAACATTACAGCCCAATACTTGTGTTGCCGGCGCTTTATTCGGAACAAGTATTGATGGTGGAGATGTAACGGGGGATGGCATTAACGATATTGTTATTGGCGCACCTGCCGATAGGATCAACCTGGTAGTAGGTATTATTCCAATTAATGGAACTGCGGGAAAAGTGTATGTTTATCCGGGTGGAAATCTCAGTAGCCCCAATCCTTCCAATTTTCTTTCATTGCATTTGACAACGGCGCACATCAACCTGTTGAATATTTCAAACAATGCACTTTTTGGTTTCTCAGTTGCTGTTACCGAAGACCTGAATGCCGATGGAAAAAAAGATATACTCGTGGGTTCTCCAACATTTGCATCTGCAAATATTACACTTGTAAAAACAGGCGCTGCCTTTTTATTTTTAAGCGGAGCCAATAATAGTTTTCCAACAATACAAAGTATGGACGTGCCTGATTTCAGTTTGCTTGGCATTTCTGTTCCAATTATCACTAGCATCAATGGACTTCTTTTTGGATATAGTGTGGACGGACTTGGTGATTATAATAATGATGGCCGTTCAGATATTGTAGTAGGCTCACCTGCAGGTGTAGACATTTCAGGTCTTACCAGTATTCTTTCGGGCCAGGTTTTAGGCGGACAGGCATATATCTATTATGGTACATCCAATAATACGGGTGTCAATACCAATATCGGTGCTAAACTGCAAGCTCAACCGGGTGGCTTATTAGGTAATCTTGCAAATCTTTTTGGCTTTGATGTAAAAGGTGTGAGAGGAATAAATGGCCAGCGAAATGGCAATATCGTTATCGGCGCACCGCTTGGTGGCACGATACCAAATGCGCTGGGTCTTACAATACAAACGGGGAACATACAGGTATTCAAAAAGAAAATAAGTTCACCCGCAGGAATAGTAATTGCGGACCAGGTAGTAGAGTCGCCGCGTTCGACAAGTAGTTTGCAATTGCTTGAAACCCTTGACCTGAATGTAATGTTAGGTGCTTCTTTAGATAATGCTTATGATATTAACTGTGATGGTTTTCCTGATCTTGTAGCAGGAGAACCGTTATCATCGGGTACCGGTCTTTTACAATTACAGGTAAATGCAATTGGTGGTGCTGCCTATATCTATTATGGTAATGCAACAGGTGGTTATTCGCCAACTCCTGGTTATGATGTATCTGCTACCTATGGCCCGGATTTTTTAAGTGTAAACACAACAGCATTATTTGGCTTTAGTGTAGCCGGCGTCAAAGGAGTAAAAGGTCCTTTGTCAGCGCCGCGTATCCTGGTGGGTGCCCCGACAGGCGCTTTGGATTTTGATAATAGTATATTGAACCTGGGAAGTACAATTGGCTTATTATTCGATTTTACACTTGGCAACAATGGTCTTGGTAAAGCCTATCTATTCAGATCGGCAGTATGTTTGGATAATAGTCCATTACCGGTAACCCTAACAAATTTTGCAGCTCAAAAGCAACAAAAGGATGTACTACTGAACTGGACATCATACGAAGAAGCAAATCTGAAAGGATATGAATTAGAAAAAAGTACTGATGGCAATAATTTCAGTATGATCGCACTTGTTTTTGCACGCAACAGCCCAAGCCGGTCCGATTATAATTTTAAAGATGAGCATCCGGCGCAGGGCGTTAATTATTATCGTTTAAAGATCAATGATAATGACGGTCACTATTCTTACTCAAGTACAGTCTTTGTAAAATTTGAAGAATCAATTGACGAAGACATTATCATTGCGCCTAACCCGGTTCAATCAGAAGCAAACGTAAAATTTACAGGTTTAAATAAAGGTATTTACAAAATGGAACTGTTCAACACGAATGGCCAATTGATCCAAACTAAAACTATTAATATTACCCAGTTTGAACAATATGAAAGTTTGCAACTGGATAAAAGAGTTGGCAGCGGTGTTTACTGGTTGAATATTTCCGGTAAAAACAATACTATCAAAACACTAAAGCTCTTAGTTCAATAAATAGTCGGTTTAGATTTTTATCAAGGAGTCACTTCTGTGGCTCCTTTTGTTTTAAAGAAAGCAGTAAGGGTTTACTACTATTTACCCTGTGGTTTTTTAGAATACGAAGGAACATATAAGCCGTCCTATACCCGTATCCATTCAATTTAATACCCCCAGGTTGTAATTAGTCAGATAAAGCTAAGCGTAAATACTATTGATATTTTTTGGTTATCCGCTTACTTTTATTTCACAAACCAACGTCCTTGCGAAACCACTCCAGTACATATAAAGTATGTTCTATTTTCATTTTTTCATTACTGTTAATGTTCTCTTTTCAGTTATCAAAGGCACAATGCACTAGCCAGGGCGCATTTAGCGGTTCGATTTTTTCTGATGATAACGCTACTGGTGTCTATACTTTTAATACGCCGTCAAATGCTGCAGCATCTGACAACAACCGGACATTTGCCGCAGCTCTTATTGGGTTGTTAAGCGGTACTACCCATTATCTGAAGGCCACTTCATTTGGTTTTTCCATTCCATCTTCGGCAAATATTTGTGGTATTGAGTTGCAAATAGAAAAAAGCGCTTCAAACATAAGCATATTGTCTACAGTAACGGATAATGTGGTACAACTAATGAAGACAGGCTCAATAGTTGGGAATAATTATGCTACATCTTCACACTGGTCTGCTACCGAAGATTATTTTACCTATGGCGGACCGTTAGATCTTTGGGGTACAAGCTGGGCACCATCAGATATTAATTCGGCAGGATTTGGACTCGCATTTTCAGCGCAGCTGAATGGTATTATATCGCTGCTTCCTGTAGCACGCATTGATCATATTCAGATAAAAGTATACTATGTTATTCCTTTCCCCGTTCACTTTATCAGCTTTGATGCCATCTTACAAAAAAACAATAATGTGCTGGTTGAATGGGTAACAGCCGATAATGATGAAAATGTGGTATTTGAAGTTCAGCACTCAACAGATGGTTCGGAATGGAATACGTTGCATACGTTGCAAGGGAATATCAATGCGGGCTTACAACAATATAGTTTTATTGATACATTTTCCTCAAATACAACGAAAACTTATTACCGCGTTAAAATGATATTGCGATCTGGTAAAGTTATTTTTACAAAAGTTATAAGTGTTCTAAGTTCTGGTCTTCCTGTTTTAAAATTGTTTCCGAACCCTTCATATGATTACCTACTTATTTACGCCCAAAATAATCCCGTCATAAACTTGTTTACCATGACAGGCTCTTCTTTGCCGGTAAATTGGGAAAGAATTTCTCCAACACAAGTGAGAATATCAACAGCGCTGCTCATGAAGGGTTATTACATTATACGTGCCGATAAACAATCAGCAATATTTACTAAGCAGTAAATTTTATCTAATTCTTCGAATAGTTGTCATGAATAAAAGAAGAAGGCATTTATCATTACTGATAAATACCTTCTTTATTTAATGGTGGCATAAAATGCCTTTAATTATACCTGACATTCTTTATTGATTCAGCTGAACCAATTTCCCCGTTATTTGTTTGTCACCCATTTGCAATACGTAGATAAGTGTTGAACTATGTAACGCAGGGACTGTCATTTCAAAGGTTTTACCACCTGCAGGTATCTGGCCCTGGTAAATCGTTTTCACTTTTTGTCCCTGCATATTCATTAATTCTAAACTACCATAACCCGCCTGCGGCACGGTCACGATAAATTTCACATTATCGTTAAAGGGATTCGGATAAGCTTTCACCGTTGTGTTTTGCACAGTCGTTTCTGTGATCAATGTATTGCTAATCCTGCCTGCAACCGAACCGTCTGGTTCTCCACAAGCTGTAGGAATACCTGCTGGTCCACATCCATTTGAACTTACACTTACACTATACCCGGAACCTGCAGGAATATTTGTGAAATCAAAAGCGTTACTGTTTGGAGCTACATAAGGACTGGCCGGAAGAGCATCCGGTATCGGATTTCCGTTTTTATCGACAAGTGTATATGATGCGCCGGCAGTAACATTACTTACCGTAATACTGAACGTGCTGTCATCGCATCCCGGAGCGTGATACGTTATAGAGGGTAATCCCGGTAACGGTTTTATTGTAACGGTTACACAATTGGTTATTGCTGTACATTTCACTCCGCTAAGTGTTGATGTATCTACCCGGCGATAGTAGCTTGTTGTTGTCAGGCCTGATGGAGGATCATAGGTGGCAGAAATTGCGCCTGCAATATTGCTGAATCCCGAGCTGCAGTTATCCGTGCTTTTTTGCCATTGATAGGATAAAGCTCCGCTTGCAGTTGGAGCAACGGATTGAGTAAATGCTGCAGGATCGCCCCCACTACATATTTGCTGGTCAGCAGCAATCGTTCCCGCTGTAATAGCATTTATGGTTACCGTCAAACAATTGGTTATAGCCATACACTTCACACCATTGAGTGTTGACGTATCAATCCGACGGTAATAAGTAGTTGCATTAACCGGCGATGGGGCATCATAGGTTGAAGAGTTTGCGCCTGCAATATTGCTGAAGCCGGAACTGCAATCAGTGGTGCTTTTTTGCCATTGGAATGACAACGTCCCGCTTGCAGTTGGAGCAACGGATTGGGTAAATGCTGCAGGATCACCACCCGAACATATTGTTTGACTGGCAGCGATCGTTCCTGCTGTTATGGCATTTACAGTTACCGTCACACAGTTAGTAATAGCTGTACACTTCACGCCATTTAATGTTGACGTATCAATTCGACGGTAATAAGTCGTTGCATTAACCGGCGATGGAGCATCATAGGTTGAAGAGTTTGCGCCCGCAATATTGCTAAAGCCTGAACTGCAATCAGTGGTACTTTTTTGCCATTGATAGGATAAAGCTCCGACTGTAGTTGGAGCAACGGATTGAGTAAATGCTGCGGGATCACCACCTGAACAAATTGTTTGATCGGCAGCAATAGTTCCTGCTGTTATAGCATTTACAGTTACCGCCACGCAATCACTGGTATCGCGACAAGCCTCTCCGTTAACTGTCGATATTGTTATACGCCTGTATGTGGTGGTAGTGGTTAAGCCAGATGGTGGATCGTAAGTTGCGCCGGTACCTCCGCTGGAAACATTAGCAAATGTGCCTGCACCACAAGTCCCTGTCGAGCTTTGCCATTGATAGGTGATCACTCCTCCACCGCTTCCTGACTGGGTATTGGTGAAGGTTGCAGGATCGCCACCCGAACAGATTGTTTGAGAATTACCAATCGTTCCCGCTAACGCATCATTTATTACAATTGTATCTTTTTGTGTGCCACTGCAACCACCACCAGAATTAAATGTATATGAAATAACAAATGTATCCGCTGCACTTGCTGACAGGTCAATAACACCTGAAGTACTTGTGTTACCACCACC
>Ga0070670_100005249_pt1 | contig 10910 bp, 10 predicted proteins | sample KBSS63metaG_FD_64665 | JGI IMG/M metagenome (GOLD analysis project Ga0070670, IMG submission 64665) | Switchgrass rhizosphere microbial communities from Kellogg Biological Station, Michigan, USA - KBS S6-3 metaG | ecosystem: Host-associated > Plants > Roots > Rhizosphere > Soil ... | reverse complement strand
GGCGAGCGGAGGCGAGCACGGCTAGCAGGGCTAGCAGGGGCGAGCAGGGGCTAGCTGGCGTCAGCAGCCTGCTCGGCCCCGCCTGCCCCCGCTCGCCCTACTCGTACCGCAGCACCACCATCGGATCGACTTTCGTCGCCCGCCGCGCTGGCAGGTAGCTCGATAGCAACGCCACCGCTGCGAGGATCCCCGCGACGCTCGCGAAGGTCAGGGGATCTGTTGCGCCGACGCCGTAGAGCATGCTGCTCAGCAGCCGCGTCGCGAGCAGCGCCGCGACGGCGCCCACCGCAATCCCGACAAGCGCCATCGTCATCGCATTCCTGAGGACCATCGCGAGCACTGCCCGCGGCGCGGCGCCCAGCGCCATGCGCACCCCGATCTCGTGCGTGGTCTGCTGCACGAGCTGCGACATCACGCCGTAGATGCCGACAGCGGCGAGGATGAGCGCGAGGACCGCGAAGGAGGCCAGCAGCATCCGCGTCAGCCGCTTCTGCGACAGCGAGTCGTTGATGATCTCCTCCATCGTCTCGCTGCCGTAGAGCGTCATGTCGGGGTTGCCGGCGTAGACCGCGCGCTTGATCTGCTCGGTCATCGCCGCGGCGCCGACGGTGGTCCGCACCGCCCACCCGGAGCCGTTCGCCGCGGCCGGCATTACCTCGTCGGGAATCTGGCGCAACGGGATGTAGACCTGCGAGCGGATCTTCTCGAGGTTGTCGCGCTCGAGGCCCCAGTGCCGTACGTGGCCGACGACGCCGACCACCTCGTAGTCGGCGTTGATGAGATCCATGTGAATCCGCTGGCCGATCGGATCCTCGTTGGGGAAGCTTGCGCGCGCCAGCTCTTCGTCGATCACCACGACGTATGGAGACTTCTCCGTGTCGGCGTCCGCGACGAAGCGCCCTTTCACCATGCGGAGCTTGAAGGTCTTCAGGTAGTCGCCGGACACCATGTAGAACAGCGCCCAGGGAAGCTTGGTCTGCTCGGTCGAGTGAGGGCGGCCGGCGACCCAGAACGGCAGTTCGGAGTCGCCGGTCATCGGGATCGATCCGCCGACGATGCTCGCGGCTTCGATGCCGGGCACCTGGCGGATGCGATCCTGGAGCTGAAAGTAACCTTCGCGCAGCGCCTGCGGTGAGGAGTCCTTCGAGGGCGTCCCCGCAAGCGCGAACGTCAGGATGCCCTTCGCGTCGAAGCCCGGATCCACCTGCCACAGGCTCCACATCGTCCGTACCATCAGGCCGGCGGACACCGTGAGCAGCAGGGCGAGCGCCATCTCGGCGACGACCAGCACCTGCTGCATCCGGTGGCGCGCGGACACACCGCGGCCGCCTTCCTTGATCGTCTCAGTGACGTCGTCTCGCGTGGTCTGCAGCGCCGGCACCGCGGCGAAGATGACGCTGGCCAGCAGCGACAGCCCGAGAGTGAACGTGAGGACCGTCAAGTCCATGCCGACCACAGCGTGCGCGGGCAGGTCGTCGGCGATGCGCGAGAGGACGACCGCGACCAGACCACGCGCGATCAGCAGGCCGAACGCGCCGCCGACGACAGCGAGCAGCAGGCCTTCGCTCAGCACCTGGCGCACCAGCCGCGCACGGCCGGCGCCGAGCGCGCTGCGGATCGCGAACTCACGGCGTCGCGCGGCCGATCGCGCGAGCATCAGGTTGGCGACGTTGGCGCACGCGATGAGGAGCACGAAGCCGACGGCGCCGAGCAGCACCAGCAGCGCGCCGCGAATGTCGCCCACGAGATCCTCGCGCAGCGAAACAAGCGCGATCCCCTTGTCCTTGTCGTCGTTCGGGTATTCCTGCGCCAGCCCGTGCGCGATGGCGGTCATCTCGCTCTGGGCCTGTTCCTGCGAGACGCCAGGCTTCAGGCGTCCCACGGCGTTCATGCCCATCGAGACGCCCCGGTTCCAGAAGATCGGATCTTCCCAGCCACCGATCGGGAGGTACGCCTTGATGTCCCGGTAGACCGCGATGTCGCTGCTGCCGACGCCGACCACCGTGTAGGCGCGCCCGTTGAGCACGAGCGTCCGGCCAAGGACCTTCGGGTCTGCGCCAAAGCGCTCCTTCCAGTACGACGTCCCGAGCATCACGGCGGGAGGGCCGCCGCGGCGATCCTCGTCCGCGGTGAAGCTGCGGCCGAGGACCGGTTTGATGTCGAGCATCGGGAAGAAGGCGGCCGAGACCATTGCCAGCTTCACGCGCTCGGGCTGGCCCTGTCCGGTCAGGTTGAAGCTGTCGTGCCGGAACGCCGACATGGCCGAGAACGACTTGCTCCGCACGGCCCAGTCCAGGTAGTTCGGGTAGGACGAAGACATGTGCGGGAACTGCGGGGACGCCGAGTAGATGATGACCAGGCGGTCGGGCTCGGGGAACGGCAAGCCGCGCAGCAGCACGCCGTTGACCAGGCTGAACATTGCCGCATTGGCGCCAATGCCAAGGGCCAGCGTCAGCACCGCGACGGTCGTGAACCCAGGCGATTTCAGCAGGACACGCAGGCCGTAGCGCAGGTCCTTCAGCAACGTCCCCATATTGCACACCCCTCGCGTGTTGTCGGAGCTACCAGGGAATTACGCGCCGGGCTGGGCTTTGGTTCGATGAAATGCGATGCGTGGATTAGCTGCCCCTGCCTGGTGTTGTCGTGGCTGGTGCCGAGTGCGGTGCGAGTGCCCAGTGCCAAGTGCATGGCACGAAGCACCAGACACCAAGCACGAGGCACCGCACCAGGCACCCAGCACGCAGCACCGGGCACGGGCATGAGTCTCTAGGCGCCCACCGCGCCGATTCCGAGCTGCGTGAGCATCGTGGCCATGTCGAAGTAGTGCCGCACGGTGCGCGTCTTGCCCTCAGGCGTGAGCCCGATGATCTGCACCGCGCGCATCTCGATCCGCTTGCCGCTGCCCGGCACGGCGCCCGAAGGCATCTGCAGCGGCCCGGTGTGCGTGCCGTGCCACGTCAACTCGATGACCGCCGTATTGCCGCTGGCGTGCGCCGCGCCGAAGGTGGCCTTCGAATCGGGAAGCGCGGTGGCCCATCCCCTCCAGGCAGCGATCACGTCGGCTGTCCCATTCACCTTCCGGTGCGTGGCGACCTCGTCGTACTCGATGTCGGAGGTGAGCACCGTGTTCACCGCGTCCCAGTTCTTGTCGTTGTAGGCCAGAATTGAAGCCTTCGCCGTGTCGATGAGCGATTGAGACATGACGTTCTCCCTGAAGTGTGGCGGGTTTCCTCAACGACGACGGATTTATCGCGTGGGGGAAGGCCATGCTAGCTCATCCTAGGCGGATCACCGAGGACTCATTCCTGCCGCAGGGCGGCCATGGGCTCGATGCGCATTGCCCGCAGCGCCGGCAGCAGGCAGGAGACGACACCGACGCCACCGATCACTGCCAGGACGGCGGTCAGCGCGGCGGGATCGTGCGGCGAGGTCCGCCACAACTGGCTCTCGAGCAGCCGGTTCGTCCCGAAGCTGGCCACGAGACCGATGGCAACGCCGAGGCCGATCAGCCGCAGGCCACCCGTCAGCACCATTCGCAGGATGTCGCGCTGCTCCCCGCCGATGGCGAGCCGGATCGCGATGTCGCGCGTCTGCTGAGAGACGGTGTAGGCCAGGACCCCGTAGATGCCCACCGCCACGAGCAGGAGACCCGTGACACCGAACATGCCGAGTACGATCAGCACGAAGCCGGGCTGGGAGTAGAACTCCTCGTACACGGCGGTGTCGAGCGCGACAGGTGGCGTGAGCGCGATGTTTTCGTCGATGGCTCGCGCTTCGCGACGCACCGCGCCGGCGATGCTCAGCGGGTCGCCCGTGGTCCGCGCGGTCAGCCCGACGCGGGCGGGCCGGTAGAACGAGAGCGGCACGTCGGCCTCCGGCGCCACGGGCTCCCGGATGTTGTCGTTGATGGCGTCCCGCAGGACACCCACGACGATGAACTGGGAAGCAGAGAGCGCCGGCTCATCGTCGCCGGGAGTGGTGATGGTGATCGCGCGGCCGAGCGGGTTGTCGCGGCCGAAGTAGCGACGCGCGAACGTCTGATTGACGAGCGCAACCGGCGCCGACGATTCGAGATCGGCGAGCGTGAGATCGCGGCCGGCGAGCAACCGCAGGCCGATCGTGGCGCGGTAGCTCTCGCTGACGGCCTTCACGAACGCTCCTGGCCGCTCGTCGGCCGGCCGGCCGGTGGTAGCGATCGCGGCTTCGAGCCCGCCGAACGCGCTCATTCCGTTGGAGAGTGTCACCGACGCGACGCCGGGCAGCCGGCCGACGCGGTCGAGCACCTCCCGGTACACGCGGAGGCGCGACTCGACCGTCTCGTACGAACCCGGAGCAAAGTTCACACGGACGAGCATCGTGTGGGACGTGTCGAAGCCGAGATCGACATTGAGCAGCGACACGAAGTTGCGGACCAGCACGCCAGTCCCGAGCAGCAGGATGACCGAGACGGCCACTTCGGCCACCACGAGGCCGCCGCGGATGCGCGCCTGGCGCCGAGTGGCCGATCCGCCGCGGCTTTGCACTCCCATCTCGGCGACGTCGCGCCGGGTGCTCAGCAGCGCCGGGTACACGCCGAAGATCAGCGTCGACAGAATCGCCGTCGCCGATGCGAAGGCGAGCACAGGGGTGTCGAGCCGAAGCGTCGTCTCCCATGGCACGTTCTGTCGCGGCATCCACACTGTCAGCGCCCGGATCCCGGCGTATGCGAGGAAGCACCCGGCGATGCCCCCGCCGACCGCCAGGAGCAGGTTCTCGATCACGAGCTGGCGGACGATGCGGGCGCGACCGGCCCCCAATGCCACGCGCACCAGCAGCTCGCGCTCGCGCGCGCTGCCGCGTGCGAGCAGCATGTTGGCGACGTTCGCACAGGCGATGAACAGCAGCAGGCCGACCGCCGCGAACAGCGTGTAGAGCACGCTTCTGAAGCGGCCGACGACCCAGTCGATGACAGTGATGACGTCGATTCGGGCCTGCTTCGGGTACTCGGCCGGAAACAGCTCGGCGCGTCGACGTGCGATTGCCGAGAGCTCGGCTTCGGCGGCTTCCACTGAGACGCCGGGGCGCAGGCGCGCCTGGAACCATCGGCTGTTGATCGCTCCCGCGGAGGTGCTGCGGACGATAGGGACCGGGATCCACAGATCGCCGACGTGCCACTCGAAGCGCGGCGGCATGATCCCGATGATCGTGCAGGGCTTGCCGTCGAGCCGCACAGTTTTGCCGATGATGCCGGGATCCTCGCCGAGCCGGCCGGTCCACGTCCGATGACTGAGCTCCGCGACACAGGGAGACGACGGCTTGCCGTCCTCTTCGGTGAACGCGCGGCCGTAGAGAGGCGCGACACCGAGGAACGAGAACATGTTCGGCGTGACCCACACTGCGCGCATGCGCTCGGCGCCTTCGTCGGACACGTAGTGCACGCTTCCGGATTCAGTTCCAAGCACCGCTTCGAATGACTTCGCCTGCTCCTGAAAGTCGAGGAACTCAGGGCCCGAGAAGGCCCCTCGGAGGACGCGCGTCGTCGACACGTCGCGCAGGACGACGTCCACCATCCGATCCTGATGCACGTAGGGAAACGGATCGAGCAGGATGTCGCGGACGACGCTGTAGATGATGGCTGTCGATCCGATACCCAGCGCCAGCGTCGCGATCGCGAGGAGCGTGAACCCGGGATTCCCGCGGGCCACGCGAAACGCCTGGGTGACGTCCTGCCGCAGCGCATCGACGCCAGGCAGGCCGCGGCGATCGCGGTAGCGCTCCTTGGCCTGATCGAGACCGCCGAGTTTCATCAACGCGGCGCGCCTGGCCTCGTCATCGGACATGCCGCGACGGCGGTTTTCTTCGATGTGGAGCAGGAGGTGCGCGTCCAGTTCCTCATCGAGAACGCGCTCGCGAGGCGATCCGCGGAAGGGATCGACGAGGCGCAGCAGGAACGCGCGCAGTCGTCTCACGACGCCGGTTCCTCCGGTGACAGGAAGCGCGCCAGAATCGACGTGGCCTCCTCCCACTGCTGGGTCTCACGGGCCACCTGCCGGCGTCCGGCGCGCGTCAGGCTATAAAAGCGCGCGCGTCGGCCGTTCTCGGACGTGCCCCACTCGGTGGAAAGGTAACCTTCCTGCTCGAGCTTCAGCAGCGCCGGGTACAGGGTGCCGTAGTTGACGACGAGCTTCTTGCCGCTAGTCTGCTCGATGCGGCGCGCGATGCCGTAGCCGTGGAGCGGCCCGAGGGCTTCCACGGTCTTCAGAATCATCAGCGCGAGCGTGCCCTGCCAGACGTCGACTTTCCCCATGTGCCCTCTGGGAAAGCCATATTAGAGGATGGATCTATGGTGTGGCAATAGGTGAGGCGGGAAGTGCCTACTTGGAAGTGAGGAGTGTTAAGTGACGAGGAGTGCTAAGTAACAGTGCCAGTGCTGAGTGCCGAGTGCGGTGTCAACGGGATCGTACGAGCGTGAAAGCCCAGAACGCGAGGCCGCCGGCGATGGACGTCAGGATCACGTTTTCGGCGGCGAACTGGCCGTCGGCGGTCATCTGCGACCAGCGAAGAACGATGTTCGACAGGTGCAGCGTGCCGATGATGCCGAAGATGGAGCCGGACGTAAGCAGATAAGCCTTCATCGATGATGCCTCCAGGACGAGGCATCTTAGCGCGGCGGGATGAATCGAAGCTGAACGCCCTCCGCCGAGCGAAGTGAGGCGGCCCCATGCGAGCGAGAGCGGGCACGCCCCCGCGCCGGAGGCGTGCCCCATTCGCGAGCGGAGCGAGCGAGCCCTACCAGCAACTGGTCCGCAGTGTCTTCACCGACCTCACGCCGAGATACGCTGGCGCCGCTGGTCCTTCGATTTCCGACTTCGACTTGGTCACCGTGTCGTCGCCGTCTTCACGCTCGACCTTCGTCTTCGTCGTCACCTCCACCTTGCCGTCATCGCCGACGTTGGTGGCCTTGCCTTTGATCTCCACGAGGTGGCCGAGATGACGTCCGACAGAAGACTCCTGGCCGACCAGCGTGAACATGGTCAGCGGATCCCCGACGCGCGGCTCGACGTGCGTCAGCACGTAGCCGGCGCCGGTTTCGGAGGCTTCGACGCACCCGGTTACGGTCACGTCCTTACCGTCCTTCACGTCCACCTTCGTCTCGGTCTTCGTGGTGGACGACTGCGCTGCCAGCCCGACGGTGAACGCCAGCGCGGCCGTCGTCCCAAGGATGAGTGCCTTCATCAGAGAGCCCTCCTGCTCTCGAAGGCTGTAGCAACATCAGCGCCGACCGAGGCACCGCCGCAAGTCACTCAGACCAAAGGCTCGACTGACGATGAGTCACAGGATGGACGAGGTAAAAGAGCGTTCCAGAAGGCGCCGGAACTACACGAGGCTCGGTGATTGGCCGAGCTGAAGCTCGGCCCTACGTACCCTCCGCGCGAGCAAGCGAACCGCCTCCGCGAGGCTAAAGGCCGAGCCCTCCGTGGGAGCGAAGCGAGGACGCCCCCGCGAGGCCGAAGGCCGAGCGCCGTGGCGGGGTCGTCAGGCCCGAGCGCGCGTCAGCGCAGCCCGTGCTCGAACCGCGAGATGTCGCGCTTCGCGCGGCGAAGGCGCGAGCGCCGTGAGGTGGCCCATCTTGCGGCCTGGCCGCGCCCTGGCCTTGCCGTACAAATGCAGGTGGACACCCGGCAGCGCGCAGGCAGCGGCCCAGTCGGGCTCGTCCCCGGCCCACAGGTCGCCCAGCAGGTTCGCCATCGCCGCCGGGCGCAGCAGCTCGGTCGAGCCCGCCGGAAGACCGCAGATCGCCCGCACGTGCTGTTCGAACTGGCTGGTCATCGACGCGTCGATCGTCAGGTGTCCCGAGTTGTGCGGACGCGGCGCCAGCTCGTTGATGAGCAGCTCGCCGTCGGCAGTCAGGAAGAATTCGACGCAGAGGACGCCGATGAGGCCAAGCGACTCGGCGATGCCCCGCGCGATCTGGGCGGCCCGCGCTTCGACCTCCGGCGTGACCGACGCGGGCACGACCGAGACGTCGAGGATGTGGTTGGCGTGCGTGTTCTCGATGAGGCCGAAGGTGCTCACCCACCCGGCCGCCCCGCGGGCGACGATGATCGACACTTCGCGATCGAAGGCGATGAAGCGCTCGAGCACGGCCTCACATCGCCCCATGGCGTCCCAGGCAGCGCGGAGATGGTCATCTGAAGTGACCTTCTGCTGCCCCTTGCCGTCGTAGCCGAAGCTCGCCGTCTTGAGCACGGCCGGCGCGCCGACGCGGCGTGCCGCGGCGTCCAGATCGGCCTCGGTGCGAATCCAGGCGAACGGCGTCACCGGGAACCCGTGGTCGGCGAGATAGCCCTTCTCCCGGGCGCGCTGCTGTGCGACGTGCAGAACGGAGCCGGCGGGACGAACGGGCACGAGCGCTGCCGCTGCATCGGCAGTAGCCGCCGGCACGTTCTCGAATTCGAAGGTCACCACCTTCACGTCTCGCGCGAACGCGCGGATGGCGTCGAGGTCTTCGTAGTGGGCGACGACTTCCCGATCGGCAACCTGGCCCGCCGGCGAGTCGGAGTCCGGCGAGAGGACGTTGATGCGATAGCCGAGCCGTCGCGCGGCCATCGCGAACATCCGTCCAAGCTGTCCGCTGCCGAGGACCCCGATGGTCGCGCCCGGAAGGATGGGCGCGTCGGTCATTCGAGCGTGTCCTGCTTGACCCGTGCGGTCTGGTCCGCGCGAAACTTCTCGAGCCGCCCCCGCAGCGTCGGATCGGCAGTGGCGAGGATCGAGACAGCGAGGAGCGCAGCGTTGATCGCGCCCGCTTTCCCGATCGCCACGGTCGCGACGGGCACGCCGCCCGGCATCTGCACGATCGACAGCAGCGAGTCGAGGCCCTTGAGCGAGTGGCTTTCGACAGGGACGCCGATCACCGGCAGCGCCGTGTGCGCCGCCACCATGCCCGGCAGGTGCGCGGCGCCACCGGCCCCGGCGATGATGACCTTCAGCCCACGTCCGGCCGCTTCTCGCGCATAGTCCGCCATCTCGACCGGCGTCCTGTGCGCGGAGACGATCCGGCACTCGTGGGGGACGTCGAAATCGCTCAGGATGGCATCGGCGTGGCGCAGCGTGTCCCAGTCGGACTTGCTGCCCATGATCACCCCTACGACCGGAGTCACGGGGGGATTCTAGCGTAGGTCCATGGGTTCATGGGGCATGGGGCCATGGGTCCATAGGTCCATAGGTCCAGGGGGACAGACGTAGGGCCGAACTTGAGTTCGGCCATTCAGCAGTTCGCGTCCGATCCTGCTCTGCGGTGTAAGGTGGAGATGTGACCGCTGCTGTTGCGCTCACCGTCGCTCTGCTCGCGCTCAGCGCCGGTCCGTACGAGAGCGAGCTGCATTTCTGCGTCGATCAGACCAACGAGTACCGGGCGAGCCTGCACCTGCCCGCATTGAAACGGTCTGAGGCGCTCGAGACATATGCCGTCACGTCGGCTCGGGTCGACGCCAGGTCGCGCGTGCCTCATCAGTACTTCGAAAAAACCGACGGCGGCGGCATCGCGATGGCCGAGACCCTGATTCCCTGGTGGCACCTGAGCGGGTATGGCAGCGTCCGCGAGATCGTCCGCCGCGGCCTCGCCCGGATGTGGGCCGAAGGGCGAGGCGGCGGCCACTACGACATCATCGTCGGCAGGTACGCCGAGCTGGGATGCGGGATCTACTCCGACGGCACTAATGTGACGGTCGTGCAGGCGTTCCGCTGACTGCGCCGCAGGGGACTGTCCCCCTCAGTCTCCCTTTCTGGGCGGCGCGATGAGCGACCACGCGATCGCGACGCCGAGGATGCCGGCGACGACCGCAAGCGAGACGCCCGGCGGCACGTGGTAGTACTCGATGATCAGCATCTTGATGCCGACGTAGGAGAGCACGATCGCCAGGCCCGTCTTCAGGTACGCGAACTTGTCGATGATCCCGGCCAGCAGGAAGAACATCGCGCGCAGGCCGAGGATGGCGAATACGTTCGACGTGTAGACCAGGAACGGGTCGCGCGTGACAGCGAAGATTGCCGGGATCGAGTCCACGGCGAACATCAAGTCGCTCGATTCGATGACGACCAGTACCGCCGCCAGCGGCGTCGCCTTCAATCGCCCGTCCTCGCGCACGAAGAAGTTGCCATCGCGGTAGGTGTCGGTCGAGGGCACCACGCGCCGGAACATCCGGTAGGCCATCAGCTCGTCGGGCTGCATCTCCTCGCTGCCGGCAGTCAGCATCTTGTAGCCCGTGTACACCAGCAGCGCGCCGAAGATGTACATGATCCACTCGAAGCGCTCGATGAGTGCCGCGCCCGCCACGATGAACGCCGCACGCATTACCAGCGCGCCGAAGATGCCCCAGAACAGCACCCGGTGCTGCAGCTTCGCCGGCACCTTGAAGAACGAGAACACCACCAGGAACACGAAGACGTTGTCCACCGAGAGCGCCTTCTCGATGAGGTACCCCGTGACGAACTGCAGCGCGTAGGTCGGCCCGGCCAGGAAATACAGGCCGGCCGCGAAAGCCAGCGAGAGCGCGATCCACACGAGACTCCATCCGAATGCCTCGCGGACGCTCACTTCGTGCGCGTCCCGATGCAGCACGCCGAGGTCGAGCGCGAGCATCGCGACGATGAACGCCGTGAAGCACAGCCACAGCGTGGGCGATCCGATGGTCTCCGGCATGACGGATATTGTGTGTCAACCTGCTGCCATGAGCCAGGGCACGCCAATGAGCAGGAGCGCACCGAGGTACAGCAGGCCGAAGATGAACCCGAGACGCCAGAAATCGCGGCGCTCGATGAAGCCGCTCGCGAAATAAACCGGCGCGGGTCCCGTGGCGTAGGGCGTGATCACGCCCATGATTCCGAGCGAATAGCAGAGCAGCATGACGAACGGGCGGAGCGGCATG
>Ga0070670_100005247_pt1 | contig 10911 bp, 8 predicted proteins | sample KBSS63metaG_FD_64665 | JGI IMG/M metagenome (GOLD analysis project Ga0070670, IMG submission 64665) | Switchgrass rhizosphere microbial communities from Kellogg Biological Station, Michigan, USA - KBS S6-3 metaG | ecosystem: Host-associated > Plants > Roots > Rhizosphere > Soil ... | reverse complement strand
CCGAGCCAGTTGCACTGGCCCTGGAACCGAATGGCATCGCGGCATAGTTGTCGCCCGATGTTGCTGGCGACTTCAAGCCAGTAATCGGTCCGAGGCGCGCTCGCGATCATGCCAACACTTCAGCAAGGCCCATTTGATCGGGTCCGTGGTGAGGGCGATCAAGCGCCAGACCATCGAGGGCAAAGCGGGTTCGTACAGCCGCTAAGCGATCCGCCGCGCTCTTCCGTCCATGTTCGTGCGCCTCGAGGATGCCCTCGGCGACCAGACGGCAACGATGCATCCCGAAGCTTTCGCCGTTGCCCGGCTCCCCGGCAAGTGCCACGCCAGGGTGAAGGCGGTAGGTAAAGAGCGGCACATCGTCACGGACATGCTCGGCGAGCTGCTCGTACATCAGGGAGATCAGCTGGGCCGTGACCTGCTGCCAGCGCGTCGCGACGTAAAGCACGACCGTGTCCCGACGGGAGTACATCGAAGCGTACACCGGGCACTTGAGCCGAAACGGCACTTGGAAACGGTTGAGCACCGGGACCAACGACCGCAGAAGAGCTTCTGCCCCCTCGAGTGACACGTTCCAGTAGAAACGAAGGCCGTCGCGAGGATCTTCCGAAAGGATCGTCTCCCCAAAGGCGTGGAAGAACCCGGGCTGGAGGCGGGTGGCCTCTGCGGGGCAGTAGACCGAAACGATGCTGCCCAGCTGCACGGGGCCACCAGCGCCTGCATAGTTCATGAACTCGCCCGGCCAGAGTGCCCGCTCCTCCCCGCCTCGGACCGCACGGATGGGGCCCGTTGGTTCCAACGCTACGACGTTCCAGCCATGCTCCCAGTGGTCGCGGGAGCCATTGGCTTGCTGCAAACGCGCGGTGACCTCCTCGGCAACAGGCGACGCGCTGTCCCAGTCCGCCCGAAAACGATGACAGTACGCATATTGATAGAGTGCGTGCTGCAGGGTCCGCTGCAGCGGTGGTTGAGGTGCCGCGCCTTGTACCGGCGCCGCCAAGTGGCTAGGCACCGGCCGGCCGGCCAGGTGCACATCCGGCGGCGCAAGGTCGATGGCCGCGAGAACCGAGAGGAGTTCTTCCCGCGAGGACTCAGCGGAGTGCATCAGCATAGGTCACCACGCCAAACAGGTCTGCGGCCGCCTCCGCGGGTGACGCCATGACGTTCATGCTCGCTTGCAGCACGTAGAGCAGCGACGGAGGCGGTTCGTTGGAGGACACCATCGCTTCGTAGCACGTTTGGATCATTCGCGCGCCGGCATAGGCCACGCATTTGGTCAACGCGCCTCGCTGCCGCTCGGCCGGCAGGCGGACTCCTTCGACGTACCCGTCCCAGAAGCGCTGGAGACACAAGCGCATCGCCTCGATCGGGAAGGGCGCCGTGGCCACCATGGCCGCCGGATCATCCGATGCCGGCATGGACCAGATCCAGAACGCCAGGTAGGAGTGGAGCAGCGAGCCCACATCCCACAGCGGGTCGCCGCGGCCGACCATTTCGAAGTCGATGAAACGAACATCGAACGCGCTCTCGCTACGGGGAATGAGCAGGCAGTTATCCCACTTCAGGTCGCCGTGGATGATGCCGGTTTCGACCCAGTCCTTACGGAGCGCGCTCAGGCTCTGGCCAAACTGGTCGTGCTCTCGGAGAAGCTCGACGATGCGGCGGTTGGCAGGGCTGGCGTATCGAAGCTGCTCCAGCGGCTGCTCATGGAGCGAGAGGATCCAAGGACGTTGACCGTCCGGGCGGCTTGGTTCGGCAACTGTGGCTGCCTGGTGATGGAATTTCGCCAGGGCTTTCCCCACCGCACTCCCTATCTGCGACGGGAAGGTCTGCCGAGATCGGTGATAGTCGCCCAGTGCCGTCGCCCCGGCGACAAGTTCCAGCACCAAGAGGCTGCGCCGCTCATCGTGGACGAGCAGCCGCGGGGCGATGGGGTCGTGGTCGGAGCCTTCGGCCAGCGCCGCCAAAAAGTGGCCTTCGTTGGCAAGAGTCTGTGGAGCCGTTCGATCCTCACCGGAGGCCGACTTGACGAACAAACCGCCGCTTCGAGTGCGCACTTTGAAATTGCGGTTACGACGAGGCGTCGGCACCACGCTGAGAGGCCCTTCCACGACGTCGCTGCGTGAGAGCAGACCGCGGTCGAGGAGGTAATGAACCAGTTGAGTGGCGTCGCGGAGCATACGGGATGGCTCGGGAGTTCGATGAGCAACAGTCGCAGATACGGGAGCCGGCCCGGGTGGCCGGCTCCCTTTGGGCTTACCGAATGAGCGGACCTGTACCGCCCCCGCACGCCAGCGACGGACACCCTGCGAACGACGGACAACCTGCGATCGACGGGCACTGCGCCAGGCTCTGGCACTCGCCGCTGCGCGTGACGCAGATCTCCTGGAGCGACGTATGACAGGAGTAGTCCGTCTTGGTGGGACAGATCTGCGAGTTGCAGTGAAGAGACGTCAGCGTCGAGCACTCGTACAACGGGATGCTGTGACAGTGCTGGTTCAGGCTAAGACACGGGCGGTTCACGCTAGCGCAAACATCGACCAGCGATCGACAGTGTTGGAGCGGGACTGACGGGCAAGGGCGATTCACGCTGTAACACATGCCGAGGTCGCTAGCGCACGGAATGAGATGCGACTGCGGTTGGCAACACATGAGGGCGGTCGGGCTGATGGTCTGGGGCCACAGATGCTGGCCCTGCCCCGCCATGCCCGCCGCCCCGCCGGTGCCGGCTGTAAAGCTGAGATTCTGGGTCAGCGGTCCTTGGAGGAAGCTGGCCGGTACCCGCCCGCTGGCCGCGCGCGTGGCGAGTTCTGCATTCCGGTCAACCCAGACGGTGTGCCCACCAAGGGGCGAGTGTTCCTTCGGCAGTGGCTCAGCGTGGAGGATGCCGGTGTCGGGCAGATCGACATAACGGCTGAGGGTCTGATCAAAATAGAGGCGCGTGTGACCGGCTTCCGACGAATCACCTAGAAACCCGGTCAGGACAATTGCTTGCGGCGGCTGTTTCGGATCCTTGACGATCTTGGCAACGAAGTCGTCGCGTCGCGTTCCGCGCGGTTCGGGCATGGATTCTCCGAAGGCATGCGTTGAACTGGCGGCCACGTCAGTGCCGCAGGAGTTGCGGATTGACGGCCGAGGGTCTCGAACGGTGCCACAGGTGGTCGCGAATGCGCATTCAAGTAGATGAACGTCCCAAACGAAGAGGTCTTAGCTGGCGACAAGCCAGAATTGACGTTGCGACGGGGGTCGCTTCAACCTCTCACAGCGCGTACACCGGCAATGCCACGCGCCTCCCGTCGAGGTGCTCGTTCCATTGCTGGATCGCGGCCGAGACCGCCTCCGCTTCCCACTTGTAGCCTTCGTGGGCAGTGGCCGGGTCGATGGTGCCGTCGTGGAAGTTCACGATCCACTCCTCGAGTCCGAGGATCCGGCCCTTGCAGTCACCGTCCATGCACACGGCGGCGGTCACGCCCTGGACCATCATGGTCCGGCCCGTGAATGGACCGGAACGTCCAGGCCCGACCTGGTCCTGCATGACCGCGGACACGGTCGCACTGCCGAATCGTGAGGTGTGTGAGGGCTCCGTCACGCTGCCATCGTCGTTCATCGCGTAGTAACCGAACTTCACGCCGTCGAGGCGATCGACCGCCCAGCCGTTCAGCTCCGGGTGAGCGGGGTCGATGACCATCCGCCCCTGCTGGGCTGCATGCGGCTGGATGATCTCGCCGGTCTGCACGTCCTTCGGGCGGAGGATTTGCACGAACCAGACCTGGTTGCAGCTGCACCCGCACTTCGCGGGGTCGAATGTGAACGTTTCCTTGAAGGCGGCCCCAACCGCTCGAGCCGGATCCTGCGTGTCGTGGATCACCCTGCCGTCGAACGTAAACGTGCCGCAGGATCGGAAGCTCTCGTCCACGCAGGCACCGCTCGACGCAAGCAGCAGTGCGAATGCGACGCCGCGGAGTGCGCGTGCCGCACGCGACCGCGCGATCGCCTCGACGCGCTGCGCCGGTCCCACGAAGCCGGGCCTTTTCGTTCCCGTCATGAATCGTGCCTCCCGTCTCGATTGCCGTCACCGAGAGCCATGCTGCTTCCCCTTTCGCACGTGTTGATCGTCTCTCGACCCTGTCCGGGCCCAGCAACCCGCGCTACTCGATCCGGCGCGGCCGGCGCATGCAGCGCACGTAGTTCTGGTAGCTCCGCGCGGCGCCGAGGTCGTCGCCCCGGCGCGCCGCCTCGATCATCGCGTCGAGGAACCGCTTGCACGGCCGCTCCGTGCCGCCGCCCGTGTCATCGAGCGTTTCGCCGAGCCCGGTCGTGCCGCCACCGCTTCCGGCGCCCCTGCGCGTCGGGACGCCGGTCGGATCCGCGGTCGGATCGATGACGACCCGGACCAGCGCCGCGAGTGCCGCATGCGAACGCCTTGCAGTCCGCTCGACGTCGGCCGCGAGTCGCGCGATCGCCTTGAGGTGCTCCACCGTCTTTCTGCGACTGGTCGTCTTGGTTCGTGCCATGGTCACGCCTCCCTCCCGATCAGCGCCGCCCCCGCTGTAGCACCTTGCCCGCGAGGTCCATCAACTGGTTCTTCATGTCGGCGTCGTGCACCGTCTGCGCGATCGCCGCGAGCCGCGACGCGAGCGCGATCTCGCGCACGGGCGGTCCCCACGGCCACGGCCGCGGCGGCGTGCCGCAGAACTCGTCGATCGCCCAGCGGATGCCGCCCTCGGTCCAGGGCTGCAGGGCGCCGGCCACGCCGGCGTCGTGGATGGACCCCGCCAGTTTCTGGAGCGCGAGCATCGACACGATCATCTCGGCCGGGTGCCACGGCATCGGGTCGGGCTCGTTGATCGGCCCCTGCCCCCACCCGGGCCAGACGTCGCGGATCGCCTGGGCCACACTCTTATACGTACCGAGAGAACCGGGTGCAGTCATGACGTGATCTCCTCGTGATGGGATGGAAACGACCCGTGCGGCTCGCGGCCGCGCTTCACGACGACACTTCGAACAGGGGGACGCGCGCGTCATCGGAGCGCTCGCGATCGGCGAGCGGCGCGGCGAGACCGAACGCGTGGGGTCAGCGCATGAGCACGAGCTTGACGGTCTCCTGGGCGTTGCGGACGCGCAGCCGCACCATGTAGACGCCGGCGGGCATGTCGCCTCCGGGTCCGCTTCGCCCGTCCCACTTCACCACGTGTTCTCCCGGCGCCTGGCGCTCGTTCACGAGCCGCCGTACGACGCGTCCCGCGACGTCCATCACGTCGAGCGTCACCGGTGCGGCCGCGGGCAGCACGTATCGGACGGCGGCCCGGCCCACGCTGGGGGCGGCGCCGAGCAGGCGCAGGTCGAGCCCCGTGGTGACCGGCGCGAGCGACTCGACCCCCGTGACGTGCGCCACCTGGAGGACGGACACGCCGCCGAGCGTCACGGGGCCGAGGAACGTCTCGGCGATGGCGGCGACGTGGACGATCTGCGTGTCCCCGATGGCGGCGCCGTGCGGCTGCAGTTCCACCGAGATGGTCCGCGGGCAGTCGCTGGCGCTGAGCAGGTACGTGCTGTCCGGCGTGAAGCGCACCACCCAGTGCGTGTCGGGCTTCGCGAAGCTCGTCGTGAAGTGGATGAGCGCCGGAGCCTCCGTGGCCGTGTTCTGGATCGTGAACTGGACCGGCGAGTTGCCCACGTTCAGGTTGCGGCTCGTGGAGTTGTTCGAGTAGTCCGTGTCGGGGCTGTAGCCGATCTCCACCTGCGCGCACTGGTGGCCGACGTCCGTGGGCGTCCAGTTGATCGATACGGGCGTATTGCCGACCGGCAGCGTCGTCACCACCGTGCCGATGTCGTGGAACACCGGCGTGGCCGCCGAGTAGACGTGGATCCCGAAGTGGATGCGCGCGCCGACGGCGACGGCCGGACCGGCGTTCTTGATGACGACGGTGAGCGTCGCGGGGACGTTGATCTTGAGCGGCATCGGTGTCGTCGTGATGTCCGGCGAGTCCCAGGGCGGGCTGGGCGGATAGGTCGGGAACGTCAGGTCGGTGGCCGTGCCCTGGGTGATGGCGGCGTAGGCGTCGACCAGGCCCCACCCCCAGCGCCGGTGCCAGATCGGGTCGCAGCCGGGCTGCGAGGCGGGGGTGCCGAACTGTTCGCTCGTGCGAATGAGCAGGTCCTTGACCGATGCCGGGTTGATCGACGGACGGGCCTGGTAGATGAGCGCGGCGAGTCCGGCGACGTGGGGCGCGGCCATCGACGTCCCCGAGAGACTGGTGGCTCCATTCAGCGTGTTGAACGCCGCGGCGTTGATGTTCATACCCGGCGCCGTGACGTCGGGCTTGAGCTCGTCCAGGCAGTCGGCGTCCCCATCGTTGCTGCGCGGTCCCTGGCTGGAGAACGACGCGACGAGGTCGTCGGCCCGGTCGACGGTGTTGCGGTCGTCGGACGCGGCCACGGTGATCGCACGCGTCGAGGCGGCGGGCGTGCTGAGGACCGCGTTCGGGAAGCTGTTTCCGGCGGCGGCGACAATGGTGATCCCCATCGCCTCGGCGAGATCGCACAGCTGGCTGAACGCGTCCTGGCCGTCCGATGCGACGATGCCGCCCGCGTCGCACTGCCCGATGCTCATGTTCACGACGCGGATGTTCCAGTCGCTTCGCTTGTCGTAGATGGTCTGCAGCCCGCTCGTGACGATCGTCCAGAGGCCGGGCGTGGCGCACGACACGTGCGACGCGTCGAGCACCTTGATGTCGACGAGCCCGGCCGCGGGCGCGACGCCGCGGGACGTGTTGGCGGTCGCCTGCCCGAGCGCGATGGACGCCACGTGCGTGCCGTGGCCGACGTCGTCGTCGGGGTCGCCGAACGTGTTGGTGATCGCGTTGTAGCCGCCGACGAACGGGGTCGCGCTGAACGCCTGGTGCGTGGTTCCCGGCCCGCCCGCGTCGTCGACGCCGGTGTCCATGATCGCGATGTTGACGCCGCTGCCCGTGAGCGCGGGGTTCGCGTCCTGGACCGTTCCCGGTGAGTAGAAGCCCGGAGTCACCTTGATGGCCGGCACGCTCACGTCGAGCGCCGCCGCGAAACCGACCTGCTTCTCGACGAACGCGATGCCCGCGACGCGCGTGGCGATCGAGTCGATCGTGCCCTTGCGCAGTCCGGCCATCGCCACGCTCGAGATGTACTTGAGCACCATCTGGATGTGCCCGGGGCCCGCCAGGCCGTTCAGCGCGCCGACATCGGTGCTGTCGACGCAGTGGCGGAAGTTGAGCACGACGTCGAACGTCGGGTCCGCCGCGTTGTCGATGAGGTCGTCGATGCGGTTGTGCGGGCTGACGTCACGCACCCAGTGGACATCGCTCGTCTGCCATACGGCCGGCGTGACGTTGCGGATGATCGCCTGGCTGGCGGCGGCCGCCTGCGCGAACGCCGCCAGCGCGAGACATGCCGCCACCGCGACGGCGCGGTGCGCATGCATCCGGGATCGATGGATCGTCTTCATCGCGAAACTCCTTCCGAGGCGCATCGCCATGGTGGGCACCGGCGCGTGCGGCGCGCCGCGTGCCCACATCGGCCCGGTCGTCAACGAGATGGGCGCGGTGTTGCGTGCACACACCCAAAGACGACGGATTCACCGCGGACGGGACAACGGCGGCCCATACGGCGATGGCGATGACGAGCACCGGCGCGGCGAAACGCTTGAAGGACATGAGTGGTTCCTCTGGACCGCCGAGGTCGGGTGACAGGGATGCCGCCGCGGCCCCGCGGCTCCCCAAAGCTGAGAGGCAGATCGCTGCGACCCGCCTCTCAGCCAGCGCGGAACAGCGGCTGGATGCGATCCAGCACGTCGGTGATCGAACCCTGCCGGCCCTCGTCCACGAGCTCGGCGAAGCGACGCGCATCGAACCGTCCCCGCAGCTCGTCGAGGAACCGCTCCTGCGCGCGACGCCAGTCGACGTCGGCGGGCACGCCGATCGCCGCCCTCACCTGCTCGGCGAGCCCCATGGATCGCGCGGCGTCCTCGGCATGGCCGAGCCGGAACAGCACCTCGCTCGCGACCTCGAGCGCCGCGGTCGCGAGCCGCCGGGCGCCAGCGTCGCGCACGACCGCGAGCGCCTCGTCGATCCGCTCGCGGGCCGTGCGCACGTCGCCGAGACGCACGCTGACCAGCGCCGAGTTCACGAGCAGCAGGCCGACGTCGTCGAGGTTGCGCGTCGTGCGCGCGAGCGGCAGCGCCTGCTCGAATCGCTCCGACGCGGCGGCCCAGTCCCCGCGCTGGCGCGCGATCGCGCCGAGGTTGTTCAGGATGAGCGCCAGCGAACGGGTTTCGTGCGACTGCTCGTAGAGCCGGCGCGCACCCTCGAACAGCACGCGCGCGCGCTCGGGACGCCCGCATTGCGCCGCGATCCCACCGAGGTAGTTGAGCGCATGGGCCTCGCCGACCACGTCGCCCGCGTCACGGTGCATGCGCAGCGCGCTGCGGCAGTAGCGGAGCGCCGCCCTGTCGTCGCGCACGTACATGCTGAGCACGCCCGCGCCGGCGAGCACGTGCGCCCGCTCCGCCGGGCACCGTTCCGCGGCCGGCAGCGCGAGGACGCGCCGCATGGCGTCGCGCCCGACACGCAGGTGGCCGCGCATGTACCAGAACCGCCACATCGCGCGCGCGAGCCGCAGCGCCGCTGCGGTCGCGTCCAGCGTCCCGGCCGCACAGCAGGCGTCGAGCGCAGCGAGGAAGTTGCCGTGGTCGGACTCGAAGCGGTCGAGCGCCCGCAGCTGCCCTTCGCCCCCCACGAGGCGCGGCGCCAGGTCGCCGGCCATCGCGGTGAAGTGCGTTGCATGGCGCGCCGCCAGCGCCGCGTGGTCCGCGCCGGCCTCGAGCCGCGAGCGGGCGAAGACGCGCACGGGTTCGAGAAAGCGGTAGCGCAGCTCGCCGTGCGTCGCATCGGGGACGACGAGCGAATGGTCGATGAGTCGAGTCAGCCGGTCGAGCACGTCGAACGCATCGGCGTCACCGCCATACACGGCGGTCGCCGACTCGAGGCTCCACCCGCCGGCGAACACCGCGAGCCGCTCGAGGTCGAGCTGCTGCGCCGGACCGAGCAGGTCGTAGCTGAGCGCGATCGCCGACATCAACGTGGCGTGGCGGCTGCGCTCGGCACGCGCGGCCGACGCGACGGGCGCCACCACCCGCGCCGCGACCTCGTCCAGTTCGTGCCGCGCGAGCAGCGACGCGGCGAGCTCGAGCGCGAGCGGGATGCCGTCGAGCGCCCGGCAGATGCCGGCGACGCGCTCCGCGTTGGCCGCGTCGATCGCGAACCCGGGCCGCGCGACGCGCGCGTACTCGACGAACAGCTGCGCGGCGGAGTTGCCGGCGATCGACGCGACGTCCGCGTGGGCGCGGTCGTCGGGGACAGGCAGCGGAGCCACGCGCAACTCGTGCTCGCCCGGGATGCCGAGCCACTCGCGGCTGGTGGCGAGCACGTGGGTTCGCGGGCACGCGTCGACGATGCGGCGCGCGACGATGGACGCGGCGTCGAGCACGTGTTCGCAATTGTCGAGGATCACGAGCCCGCGGGCGGGGCCGAGCCGGCGACCGATCGAGTCGAACTCGGAGCCGGCGACGCGGTCCACGGGCGCGCCGACGGCGGTCCGCACCGCCTCGACCGCGCCCGTCTCGTCGCGCGCAGGCGCCAGGTCCACGAACCAGATCGCGGCGAAGTCGTCGGTGCCGAGCCGGTGCGCGAGCTCGAGCGCGAGCCGCGTCTTGCCGCAGCCGCCCGCGCCCGTGAGCGTGACGACACGCGACGCAAGCAGGGCCTCGGCGCACGCCTCCAGCTCCCGCTCGCGGCCGATGAACCGGCTGTGCGTCATCGGCACGACGTCGTCGGGGCCGGGGCGGCGTTGCGATGCCGGCCGGCGCTCGCGACTGCCCCCCCATTCCGACAGCAGCGCTGCAGCCTCGTCCAGCGCCGGGCGCTGGCTCGGCTGCGGGGCGAGCAGCCGCTGGAGCAGCGCGCGCACGGCCGGCGGCACGCCGCGCGGCAGCCGCGCCAGCTCGACGCTGCCGTCGAGCGTCGCGGCGATCGTGGCGGCGCGATCGTCGCGCAGGAACGCGGGCACGCCGCACAGGCATTCGTAGAGCAGGCAGCCCAGCGCGAACGCGTCGACGGCCAGCGTCTCTTCGCCGCCGCGGATCTGCTCCGGGCTCATGTAGCCGGGCGTGCCGCCGCGGATCACCGGAGCGTCACCACCGGCTCCCGCGCGTCGCGCGCCGATGTGCGCCGCCACGCCGAAGTCCAGCACCTTGACCTGGCCGGCCGGCGTGAGCATCACGTTGCCGGGCTTGAGGTCGCGGTGTGCCACGCCGCGCGCGTGCGCCTCGGCGAGCCCGCGCGCGACCTGGCGCGCGACGTCGAGCGCCTCGGCGAACGGCAGCCGGCGACCGTCGGCGAGACGCGCGGCCAGCGTGCGGCCCTCGACGTACTCAAGCACGAGCACCCGCTGCCCGAGGTCCGTGCGCTCGAGCCCGTGGATGCCGGCGATGTTCGGGTGGTGCAGCGTCGTTAGCAGTCGCGCCTCGCCGAGGAAGTACGCGAGGCGCATCGCGTCGGCGAGGGCGGGCTCCGCGAGGACCTTGAGCGCGACCCTGCGGTCGCGCCGCTCCTCGCGCCCCAGGTAGACCACGCCCATGCCGCCGCGGCCCAGCTCGGCCTCGACGACGTAGCGTCCGGCACGCCGCGGGGCCGCGACGGCCGGCTCGTCGAGGCCGAGGTCGATCGGCTCCGCGAGGAACGGACCGGCCTCGCTCGAGGCGCGGAGCAGCCGCTCGAGCTGCGCCCGCAATCGCGTGTCGCCCGCGCACGCGCGATCGAGATGCGCGGGAATGTCGGCCGGGTCGAGGTCGAGCAGCCGGTCGAGGATCGGCTCCAGTCG
>Ga0070670_100005246_pt1 | contig 10911 bp, 11 predicted proteins | sample KBSS63metaG_FD_64665 | JGI IMG/M metagenome (GOLD analysis project Ga0070670, IMG submission 64665) | Switchgrass rhizosphere microbial communities from Kellogg Biological Station, Michigan, USA - KBS S6-3 metaG | ecosystem: Host-associated > Plants > Roots > Rhizosphere > Soil ... | reverse complement strand
GAGATAGGCCGCGCGCTGCGCCGCCGCTATGTCGTACCAGATCGCCCAGATGCCGCGGTCCATGCGTGCCTCCTGTCAGTAGCGACAGTGTAATGCAGCCGGCGACGCGATCCTGAATCGATTCCGCATTGGCACTGAATTACGTGCGCGTTACGCGGGACGGTGTGCCGGATCGGCGGCGTAACCGATTTGCTGCATTCGATTTGCGGCTGCCTCGGGGGCTTTTGCCGAGCTCTGATTTCAACGCGTTGAGCGCGAGCGATGACTCGCCTTTGCGCCAGACGAGGCAGGTCGTGACATTGCCTTCGCGACCGGTCAACGGATAGAGCGCAAGGTTTTCGGCGCCGCGCACCGTGTCGAGCACCGAGCGCGGGATGAAGGCGATCCCGGTGCCGGAGGCTGCGCACGCGACGATCGCATGGTACGAGCTCAATTCCAGCACGCGTTCCGGCACGAGATCGTCCGCCGCGAACCACGCCTGCAGGCGGCGCCGGTACGCGCATCCCGCGGGGAACGCAAGCACCGTATCGGCGCGCACGTCGCGGGCGCGCTGGATCCTGGCGTGACCGGTATGCGCAACCACGACGAGCTCCTCTTCGAATGTCGGCATCACGTCGAGCTGGGATGCGCCGGCGGATTCGACCACGAATGCCGCGTCGAGCTTGCGCCTCAACACGCCTTCGAGCAGCGCATCGTTGGTGCCCGTCGTCAGTTCCACCCGCACCGCCGGATATGCCGCGTGATAGCGGGATAGCAGCGGCGGCAGACGGCTCGCGGCGATGCTTTCGAGCGTGCCGACCCGCAGCGCCCCGCGCGGCGTTCCGCCGAGCACCGCCTCGCGCGCCTGCCCCGACAGCTGCAGCAACTGCTCGACGTAATCGCGGAACAACTCGCCCGCGGGCGACAGGATCAGGCGGCGCTTGTCGCGAATGAAGAGCTGCGCGCCGAGCGACGCTTCGAGCTGCTGGATGCGGGTCGTCACGTTCGATTGGACGCGATGAAGTTTCTTCGCGGCGGCGCTGATGCCGCCCTCGTCGACGACTGCTTTGAAAAACTGGAGCGCGGCAAAATCCATGTTTCTTAATTTAAGATGAAATTGATCACAATTATTCATTTTTAATTATGGATGGTCAATTCTAAGATGGGGCCGGTCAATCAGGCGCATAGAGGCAACGGGCCATCATGGATCGGATGTCGGGAAACCGGATCGCTGGCGCGGCCATGCTCGCGCTGGCGGTGGCGATGGGCGTGGGGCGGTTTGCGTTCACTCCGCTGCTGCCCATGATGCAGGACAGCTACGCGTTGACGGTTGCCGACGGCGCATGGCTCGCGACCGCGAATTACGCCGGCTATCTCGCCGGCGCGTTGGCCGCGCTGGCGCTGCCGGTCTCCGCGGCCACCGCGATAACCGGCGGCATGCTCTTGATCGGCCTCACGACACTCGGCATGGGCTGCACGCACGAATATTCGCTGTGGCTTGCGCTGCGGGCTCTCGCGGGCGTGGCAAGCGCGTGGGTGATGATTTACGTGTCGGCATGGTCGCTCGGACGACTCGCTGCGCTCGGCAAGCCGGCATTGAACGGCCGGATATTTGCGGGCGTGGGATTGGGCATCGCCACTGCGGGTCTCGCAAGTCTCGCGATGATGTACTCGCATAGGAGCGCGGCGTCGGCGTGGGGCGCATTTGGCGCGGGCTCGCTACTCGTCGCCGCGTTAGTGGCGCCTGTTTTTATCACACCACCTTCGGCGGCAGCGCGGACTGCTCCATCATTGCCGCGCCAATCCGTGCGGTGGGACAGCGAGTCGATGCGCCTCGTCGGTTGCTTTGCGACGAGCGGATTCGGCTACATAATTCCCGCGACGTTTCTGCCGGCGATGGCGAAGGAGGTCATTTCCGACCCGGCGATTTTCGGCTGGTCGTGGCCTGTATTCGGCGCCGCCGCGCTCGTCTCGACCTTGGCCGTGAGTGCATTTCGTCCCGTCGGAAATCGCCGCTTGTGGGCCGCCAGCCAGTTGCTCATGGCCAGCGGCGTGGCGCTGCCCGCGCTCTGGCATTCGATGACCGCGATTATTCTGGCCGGACTGCTCGTCGGCGGCACGTTCATGGTGATCACGATGTCAGCCGTCCAGGCAGCGAGGGCGATTGCGGGAGCGCAACCCGTCGGCTTGCTGAGCGCGATGACCGCGGCGTTCGCGATCGGCCAGCTGCTTGGCCCGCTGAGCGCGCGCGCGTTGCTGAATACCGGCGGCGGTCTGGCGTCCGCGCTGCTGATCGCCAGCGGCGTGCTCGCCGCCGGCGCTTGCGCGCTGTTTGAACGCACACCCGCCCGCCGTGGTATCGACCTTAAGCAGATTTGAATATCACTCAAAACCGAAGCACTCGCATGCGGCTATTCTTGAATCAGGCTTCGCCATACGCGCGGCTCGCGCGGGTGGTAGTGCACGAAAAATGTCTCGCCGATCAGGTGGAACTGGTGTGGACCGATCCGTGGGCGTCGCCCCCGGAATTGCTCGCGGTCAATCCCGCGGCGAAAGTCCCGGCGCTGGTCACGGACGACGGCCGGTCGATCGTCGACAGCGTGTGCATTTGCCTGTTTCTCGACGAAGCGGGCCGGGGCGCCACGCTCTTTCCGCGTGGAATTCCGGTGCTGATGAAGTACGGGCTCGGGCGCTCGCTGATCGACGCCGCGTTCGGTGTGACGATCGAAAGGCGTTACGCGCATCCGCAAGGGACGGCGATTTTGGCGGAGCGTTGGCTCGCCGCAGTCGAGCGCACGATCGTGGCGCTCGCGCAAGATGCGGACATGCCGGCTTCACGCGGGCAACCCGACATCGGCGACCTCGCGATCGCCGTCGGGCTAGCCTATATCGATTTCCGTCTGCAGGCAGTGCGCTGGCGCGAGAGCGCCCCCGCACTTGCCGGCTGGCTCGACGCAATCGGCGAACGGCCGTCGCTGCGCGTTACCCGGCCCGAATAGCGGGTTTTTATTGCGCCGCGATGTGCGCGTTGCCGATCACGCGCGCGTATTTGGTTACCTCCTGCTGAAACATGGTCGCTAATTCCTGCGGCGTGCTGCCGACCGGCTGGCCGCCTTCCTTCGCCATGTAGCTTTGCACTTCCGGTGATTTGAGGGCCTTGAGGATCTCCGCATTCAGCTTGTCGACGATGGCTTTCGGCGTGCCGGCCGGCATGAACATCGCATACCAGTTGTCGACGTCGAACCCCGGATACATCGAATTCATCGTCGGCAGATCGGGATAGGCGGCCGCCCGTTTTGCGGTGGTCACGGCGAGCGCCCTGACCTTGCCGGATTTAAGATGCGGCGCCGCGGACAGCGCAGTCGCAAACTCGAAATCGACTTCGCCGCCGATCAATGCAGTGATCGCTGGACCGCCGCCTTTATACGTGACGTTGACCGTGTGCAGCCCGGTTGCCTGGTTCAGCATTTCGACCGCGAGAAAGCTGGTCGTGCCGGCGCCGTTCGAGCCGGCCGTCAGCTTGTCGTCTTTCCTGGCGAGCGCGACGAGCTCATGTACCGACTTCGCCGGTACCGTTGGATGGACGACGAGCAATAGCGGCACCGACGAGATCCACGAAACCGGTATCAAGTCCTTCACTGGGTCGAATGCGATCGTTTTCTTGTAGAGCGTGACGTTAACGGTCAACGATGCCGTGGTGAATAAAATCGTATAGCCGTCGGGCGCCGCCTTCGCCACCTGGTCGGCGCCGATCAGGCCCGCGGCGCCGGGCCGGTTATCGACGACGAAAGTCTGGCCCATGCTTTCGTAAAATTTTTTCGACAACAGCCGGCCCTGGATATCGGTGCCGCCGCCGGGGCCGAACGGCACGACGATGCGCACCGGCTTGTCGGGCCACTCCTGGCTGTATGCGCTGTTGAAAACAAGCAGTCCGGCGAGCACTACTGCGCGGCCCGCGTAGCGCGCGTGAAGCGAAAATGGTTTCATGGCTGTTCCTTCCGAATGGCAGATTGAAATAAAAGGCTAGGCCATTCCGCCGCGAAAGTCTTTACGTTGCACTGCGTACGGCGGACCCCTTAAGAAGCGGGCCTACGCAGACGTAATTTTTATGTGCGCGCGGTCGGTGCGCCGGTGGAGTCCTGATCCGCCGCGAGCCACGCGTGCACCTGCGCGACTACCGCGGCGCCTTCGCCGACCGCGGCGGCTACTCGCTTGGTCGAGCTCGCGCGCACGTCGCCGATCGCGAACACGCCGGGAATCGAAGTCTCGAGCGGATAAGGCGCCCGCGCTGCCCTGCCATGCCCGTCTTCGGCGCCTGCGAGATCGAGACCCGTGCACACGAAACCTTTGTCGTTCAACTTAATGCCGCAATCGGCGAGCCACGTTGTGTTGGGGTCGGCCCCGACAAACAGAAACACGCGCCGGATCCGCTTCGATTCTTCGTGCCCGTTCCTTCGGTGACGCCAGCGCACGCCGCTTACGCCTTCCGCGCAGCCCTCGATCGCGCAGATCTCGGTTTCGGTGTGCAAGGTGACGTTCGGCAGCGATCCGATGCGGTCGACCAGATATTTCGACATGTTCTTGCCGAGGTCATTGCCGCGGATCAGCAGATGCACGTGCGCCGCGTGGCTGGCGAGAAAAACCACTGCCTGTCCCGCCGAGTTGCCGCCGCCGACGAGGGCTACTTCTTCCTGAAGGCACAAGCGCGCCTCGATCGGCGACGCCCAGTAATAAACGCCGCGCCCCTCGTATTGCGGCAGATCGGGAATCGCCGGACGCCGATAGCGCGCGCCGCTCGCGATCACCACCGTGCGCGCGGCAATGCGCGAGCCGCAGTCGAGGTCGAGCTTGACCGGCGAGCCGGTACAGTCGAGCGTCTTCACCGCGACCGGCACGGCGACGTCCGCGCCGAATTTCTGCGCCTGCACGAATGCGCGCCCGGCGAGCGCCTGGCCTGAGATTCCCGTCGGGAAGCCGAGGTAGTTTTCGATGCGCGAACTAGCACCGGCCTGCCCGCCGATCACGCGCGTGTCGAGCACGATCGCCGACAACCCCTCGGAGGCCGCGTACACCGCAGTCGCGAGGCCCGCCGGTCCCGCCCCGACGATGGCGACGTCGTAGACATGGTCGGGATCGAGGTTGGGATAAAGACCGAGGCGGTGCGCGAGCTGCTGCTCGGTCGGGCACTTGAGTACTGTGCCATCGGGCAACACGACCAGCGGCATTTCTTTCGCGCTCGGCGCATGTATTTTCATGATTTCGTCGGCCGCGTGATCGCGCGCAGGATCCATTACCGTATGGGGATGGCCGTTGCGCGACAGAAATCCCTGCAGCCTCAGCATGTCGGGGTCGCCGGGAGTGCCGATCAATACCGGGCCGCCCGCGCCGGTTTCGATGAGGCCCACGCGGCGCAGAATCAATGCGCGCATCACGCGCTCGCCGAGTTCCGCTTCGGCGATCACGAGCGCGCGCAACGACGGCGGATCGATCAGCAGGGCTTCGACGTCATCGATCGCGCGGCCGTCGACGAGCGAGGGCCGTCCCGACAATTGGCCGACTTCGGCCATGAACTGGCCCGGGCCGTGCTCGACGATCGGCGCGTCCTTGCTCAACGCGTTCCTGCGCGTGATCGACACGCGCCCGCGCAGCAGCACGAACATGCCCGGCCCCGTCTTGCCCGCTTCGACCAAGTATTCTCCCGCGCGCCACGTTTTCACGGTGCCGAAACGGCGCAGGCGTTCGATTTCGGCGGTCCCGAGTTGCGGAAACATCTGCTCGCGGCGCAGCTCGAGATGATGCGGCAGCGGCGCTATTACATGCGCGCGCGGTTCACCATTGTCGTCGGGATGGGCCACGTCGATCACGAGCGGCTTGTCGTGCGCGTTGCTCATCGCGAACCTCTGCGCGGCGTAAGCGGCGTCTGGTTGCCGGTGAAGTCGAGCATCACTTCATCGACATAGCACCAGCCCCACGGGTCGTGCGGAAAAAACGATTCCATGATCGGATGTCCGGTTGCCTTGTAGTGCTTAGTCGCGTGCTTATTCTTCGAGCTGTCGCAGCAGCCGATGTGGCCGCAGCTGCGGCAGATGCGCAGATGCACCCACGTGTCGCCGCTTTTCAAACATTCTTCACACCCGTCCGCGGAGGGCGTGACGCTGCGTATCGTCGGGAGATGCGTGCATTTCATAGAGATGCCTGCTGTCGCGGGAAGTTTCTGCAACCGACATTATTGTGCAGATTGCGCGGCGCGAGGCGAACAGATTGCTGAAACTCGTGATGTAAAAAATGCACTTCCACGGTGCCGCAGCGTGGCGCGGCCACTGGCGTGATGGCATGATGCGGTCAGGGTTATTTTATTCAGGAACGGGAGAGCGGCAATATGGGCGAAGCGCAAGGTAAGTGCGGCTGGGGTGTGGCCGGCACGGGATGGGTGGCCGGCGATTTCGTCGTGCCGGCAATGCAGCAGCAGGGCTCGAAGCTCGCCGCCTGCGCCGGCAGCACGCCTGAGAAGTCGCGCGACTTCGCGCAGCGCTTCGGTTTCGCGCGCGCGCACGACACGCTGAAGTCGCTGCTCGACGATCCGGCGGTCGATGCGGTGTATCTCGCGCTGCCCAATTCGATGCATCACGAGGCGGTGCTGGCCGCCGCCCGCGCGAAGAAACACATCCTCTGCGAGAAGCCGTTCGCGATGACGGTTGCGCAGGCGCGTGAAATGGTCGCGGCCTGCCGCGACGCCGGCGTGATCCTGCGCATCGCGCATCAGATCCGCCTCGATGCCGCCGTCACGCGGGCACGCGAAATCGTGCGCTCGGGCAGGCTCGGGCGGCTCGCCGAGATTTCACTCGAGCGCGGCTCGGCCAATCCAGCGCGCAAGACGTGGCGGCTCGACAACAAGCAAAGCGGCGTGGTGTTCGACGTTGGCGTGCACTTGCTCGATCTCATTTACTGGATCAGCGGTCAGCGCTTCGTCGAGGTGAGCGCGTTCAGCCATCCGGATCGCAAAACCGGCAAGTCTGACGATACCGTTACCATCCTCGGCCGCCTCGAAGGCGAGTGTCATGCCGTCGCGCGCGCGACGCGTGAAGTGGGCAGCGCGGAAAACAATCTGATCGTCGAAGGTGCGGACGCGACACTCTACACCTCGTCGCTGCGTTTTGCGAAAGTACACGTCGTGTACGTACGCGACAAGAACGGCGTCACTGAAGAGCGTTTCCCGGCAAGTCCCGCGTATGCGTGGCAGGTGGCCGCGTTCGAGGCCGATCTGCGGGGAGAACGCAGCCTGCTGCCCGACGGCGAAGATAATCTGCCGACCGTGGCGACCTTGCACGCCGCCCTGCAATCGATCGACGAGCGGCGCATCGTCACGGTAAACGCGGCAGCTCGATAAAAAAACGAGAACTCCGCGGCGCTTATTCGGCGCGCATCTTGGCCGCTTTCGCGACCTTGGCCCACTTATCGATCTCGACGCGCAGATGCTGCGCGAATTCCTCAGGCGTGCTGCCGATGGCTTCCGCGCCCTGCGCCGCGAATTGCTCGCGCGCTTCCGGCAGGCGTGTGATGCGCACAATCTCCGAGTTGAGCTTGTTCACTATCGCGCGCTGCGTGCCCCTGGGCACGACGATGCCGAACCATGCTCCGACGTCATAGCCCGGCACGCCGGCCTCGGCGACTGTCGGCAGGTTGGGCACGCCGGGCGAGCGCCGCTTGCCGGTGACCGCAAGCGCGCGCAGCTTGCCGGAATTCATGAAGCCGACCGTCGAGGTCATCGTGTTGAAGAGCAGCTGCACCTGGCCGCCCACGACGTCTGCCAGCGCAGGGCCGCCGCCCTTGTAGGGCACGTGCACGATGTCGGTGCCCGTCATGTACTTGAACAGCTCGCCCGCGATGTGGTTCGCCGTGCCGGCGCCGCCCGAGGCGTAGTTCAGCGTGCCCGGCTTCGCCCGCGCGAGCGCGATCAACTCCTTGATGTTCGTCGCGGGAACCGAGGGATGCACGACCACGATGAGAGGCACCGTGGCGACCAGCGAGACAGGATCGAAGTCCTTGATCGGGTCGTAACCGAGCTTAAAGAAGATGCTGACGTTGATGGAGAAGCTGATGCCCGCCATCATCATCGTGTAGCCATCGGGCGCCGAGCGCGCGGTGATCTCCGCTCCGATGTTACTGGCTCCACCGGCGCGGTTGTCCACGATCACTTGCTGTTTGAAGCTCTCGGTCAGCCGCAGCGCGATCAGCCGCGAGGTGAGGTCCGTCCCGCCGCCGGGGGCGTACGGGACGACGAGGCGGATTGGACGGTCGGGATACTGCTGCGCCGCCGCTGGCAGCGTGGCGGCCGCGAGCAAACCTATCACTAGCTTGCAGGCGCGCATCAGTCTTCTCCGTGTAAATCGATGCCGAGCATCAGGAACGACAGACTCTTGCCGTGCATGTCCTGCGCGAGCGACACGGTGACGCCGCCGCCGAGTGCGTTCTCGATGACGAAATTGAGCGCTTTCAATTTGGGCAGTTCGTAGCGCGTGACGGGTCCTTTCGCGATTTCCGCATAGGCGTGCATCACACGCTCCGCGGTCAATTGCTCGCGCAGGATGTTCCATGCGCGATCGTCGTAGGCGATGACGGAAATATTCGATGTGTTGCCCTTGTCGCCCGCGCGCGCGTGGCCGAGATCGTAGACTTTCACGCTCATAGCGTGCCCTCCACGGTAACCGCGGTCTTCACCATTGCACGCGGAATCAAAATCGACTTGACGGCCAGCACTTCGCGGATCGCATTCGAACCGCCCCCGCCGCCCGAGGGACCGTTGACGTGCAAGGTGCGCACCTCGAAACCAACTGCGAGGGCCGCCTTGCGGTCGGGGCTGCGCGCCGCGATGCGCATGCGCACTTCATACGGCTCCGGCCGCCCTTCGCCCATGCCGTGCAGGCTCGACATGCCGATGTAGTCGACGCGGATCTCGGGATAAGTGAAACCGCGTTTGGCGAGCCGCTCGCGCACGATCTTCTCGGCGAGCTTCGCGCGTGCAAGCGCATTGGGGCCCGCATATGCGACTTCGCCTTCGCCGATGTAGCCGTCGTGATAACCGACCACCACTTTATAAGTCGGCGTGCGCGGCCGCGCCTTCGCGCCCGTCGCCCGCACGCGATGCTTGCTGTCCTGCGCGAATTCGACGTCCGTAATGTCGAGTATGCAGTCGGGCGTGATATAGCTTAACGGGTCGTGCATTTCGTACAGAATCTGCTCAGTGCATGTCATCACGTCTAGCCGCCCGCCGGAATCCTCCAGCTTGCCGAGCAGGAGGCTGCCGTCCGCGCCGATGTCGGCATACGGAAAGCCGGGCGTGACGGGGTCTTCACAGTCTTTCCTGCCGGGATCGATGAAGCAGCCGCCGGTGACTTGCGCCGCGCATTCCATCAAATGTCCGGCGAGCGTGCCCACCGCGAGCTTCGGGTAATCGTCGTAGCTCCAGCCGAGTCCATGCAGCATAGTTCCCAAGAACAGCGATGGGTCGGCAACGCGTCCGGTCATTACCACCGGTGCGCCCGTGGCGAGGCCGTCGCGGATAACGTCGGCGCCGAGATACACGTTGGCCGACGCCATACGCGGGATCAGCGACTCGACCGGTTCGCCGTTCTCCATCAGCGGCAGCTGCGGATTCTTGCGCACGATGTCGGCGACGTCATCCCCCGTCACCACGGCGACCGGCAGGTCGGCGAAGCCCATCGCCTTCGCTTCCCGCCGCACTGCGCGCGCGGCGCCTTGCGGATTGGCGGCACCCATGTTGGTAACGATGCGCACGCCGTTTTTCATGCAAGCGGGCAGCACGGCCTGAAAGCGTTCGACGAGGTACGGCGTGTAACCGCGCTCGGGGTCTTTCAGGCGCGTAAGATTTTCGCGGGCGATGGTGCGTTCGGCGAGGCATTCGAAGACGAGATAGTCAAGCTTGCCGCGTTCGGCGAGCTCGGCGGCCGGCTCGATGCGGTCGTCGGAGAAGCCGGCGCCGGTGCCGACGCGTATGCTGCTTTCGGGAGTAGGCATGGATTTCTTGCTGTAAAAGCGGGGCGCTGCTGAAAGCTTAGCAGCTTCAATAAGCCTCGTGTAGCGAGCTGGCCGGGACAAGAATTGCCGCTGCGGATTGCCGATATTTTCGGTGCTATGGAACGGAGGAGGGACGCATGAAAGTGGCGCAAATGGTGCGCACGCTGGCTGCCGCGGCGTCGTTACTCGCGGTGTGCGGCACGGCTGCTGCGCAAGCCGGCGCCTATCCCGTCAAGCCGATACGCTTTCTGGTCGGCGTCGCGCCGGGCGGCGGCACCGATTTTGTCGCGCCTCCATTGCAGGCAAGCTGGCCGAGCGATTCGGCCAGCCGGTCATTACGTACAATCGCACCGGTGCGACGGGCACGAGCGCGCTCGAAATGGTCGCCAAGGCGCCGCCCGACGGCTACACGTTCGCCGTCTTCAACATCGGCCATCTGACTTCGGCGCTGCTCGCGAAGTCGCTACGCATCGATCCCGCGGGGACTTCGCGCCCGTCAGCCAGATCGCGACTGGCACGCTGATGCTCGGCCTCAACGCCGGCGTGCCGACGACGACGTCGAAATCGAGGGCGGCGCCCGGTTCGCTAGCGTGCATGCATCACTTGGTAGCGCTGATAAGCCCGATTACGTCAGCGATCACGTTGTTCGCGATCGCTTCGAGTTCCTGCGCGGTGCGGTTCTGAATCGGATGCGGCACCCACGCAACCGCGGCCTCGAGGCCGAGCGCCTTCATCTGCGCGGCGGCCGCGGGCTTGAAAGCTTCAGTGGCGACCGCACAGCCGGGGACGCCGCGGCGATCGAGATTCGACAAGTCGTGCAGACTGCACGACGTGCACGAGCCTCAGTCGGCGAGCCCGACGATGACTACGCCGCACTGCTCGACGATAGCCTGCACC
>Ga0070670_100005244_pt1 | contig 10912 bp, 9 predicted proteins | sample KBSS63metaG_FD_64665 | JGI IMG/M metagenome (GOLD analysis project Ga0070670, IMG submission 64665) | Switchgrass rhizosphere microbial communities from Kellogg Biological Station, Michigan, USA - KBS S6-3 metaG | ecosystem: Host-associated > Plants > Roots > Rhizosphere > Soil ... | reverse complement strand
ATCCAGGGGCGTCATGGCTTGGCGGGCTCGCATTCCAGATATGGGTGCAGCAAACCCCGGCCCGCAATCGGGGTCACCGGCAGTGTCTTACCTAACGATATCAGCCATTCCGTGACCAGCGCCGGTGCGTGAGCCGCAACGCACATGGTGAGGTTCACCGCGATCAGGAGCCGACCTGTTTGCTGCATTGTTCCACTCCGAAACCGAATGGCTGATGGTGCTGCTCGGTGAGCGCTTCCCGCTAGTGTCCGCGCGATGGCCGCGGCCGCCGCTTCTACTCAGGCCGACCTCACCATCTCGTGGCAGCCGAGGTCGATCTGCGCACCCGGCCGGCCACCAACCACCACCGCGCGAGCGGCGGCGGCTCGATGGTGTTTGGGGCGCGCGAATTGCTTTGACTTCAATGCGATTCGTTCGGAGACCGTCTCGACCACCGGTGCACCCAGGAGTGGCGCACGTGATGACGAATCACAATGCCCCCGATGGCGACCTGGCGGCGGCGCTCGCCTTCGTGCACCGGCTCGCACGCCTCGATGTCGGTGACCTCGAGGTCGTCGGCCGCGGATGGCGCGCAGCCGTGACCGACGACGCGACGGCCTGGTTGACAGCGGAAGGCGCCGTCGGGCAGGCCATGCGCGAAACGAGGCGACAGGCCGCACAGGAAGTAGTGATCGAGGACCTCACAGACGTGGTCCGCCGCGGCGGCTGGTGGCGGCTCGATCACTTGGCGGGTGCTGGCGCGCAGGGGTTGACCGAGGCCGGCGTCCAGTATGCGGCGACGCTGGCGGCCATCGCGCTGCTCGTGCGCGACGTCGTGCCTGCCGCCGATGTGGAGCTGATCTACGGTCCCTTCGCTTCTCTCATTCCACTCGCCGAGGTCGATCACGCCGTCGGTCGAGACACCGGTGGTCGAGACAAGGAGCGCGTGCCGCAACGCGAGTAGACGACGCGGTCGCTGAGGTTGCCGCGAGACACGATTACGTTGGCGACCTCGAAATGAGCCGCGCCGAAACCGGCAGCGTCTTCGGTTGGGTATCAGCCCATTGGGTCGGGGCCGGTGGTTTCGCAACTGGCACCAGAGCCGGGGTCCATCCTTTGCGATTGCAAGCATCGTCAGCGTGTCCCGCGGTCCTCGTCCACACGATCCGAGAGGCGGCCATGAGTGGGGCAGAGAATTCCGGAGGACGGAAGCCAGGCAGTGGCTTCGAGGAGCGTCGCGGACCGGGCCAGTCCGTCGCGCGTCGCGCAGCGGTGCAGCGGGCGATCGGACGGCAGCGTCTCGACGAGTTTCAGAAGACGCTCAGCGGCCTTGCCATCGCGGTGTTCGGCGAGCAGGCCACAGTGGTACCACATCTTCGGGTCTCGTCAGGCAGGGAGTGGGTGACGTTCGTGGTCGACGCGGCCGACCCGACGTCGGTGGTGCAGTACGAGGAGTTCCTGCCACGAGAGCGCGCGTTCTGGACGGCGTACGCGCAGGTCGTGAAGCCGGTTGGCGCGCAGTTCATGGTGGCGGTCCGGCCGGCGCGCGGCTGGTGCCGAGTCGAGGCACTCGCGCCGCTGTTCTCGCTGCTGCAGCCGGCGGATACAGTCACCTAACGCGACTGAAAACTGCTGCACGCTGCCTTGCCGACGGCTGCATGCTGCGGCGGCACGCTGCCCGCTGCTGCCAATACCGCCCGGTACACCACGCGCTGCTCGCTGCACGCAGCGTCACCCAGCAACCAGCACGACCACCCAGCACCCAGCTTGCAGTTCCGGCGGCTCAGTCTCTTCGACCCGCCCTGTGCCTTTCGTCGCCCCACCACGGTGACAGGCCGATGCCGAAGTAGACGCCGCGCTTCGCGAGCGACGAGCCGGCGACCGGAATGCCCAGATCCAGCCTCGCCGTCCCGCGGCCAACGCGCGTCGGCGTCAGGCGCAGGCCAATACCCAGCGTCGCCACGTCCACGTGCTCCGGACTCGGCGACACCGCCTCCCAGCGTGATGACGCGGCGCCGAACAGGGCTCCGTCCAGCGCCCAGGATCGCGTCAGCGATCGCAGCCTAACGTCGCGCTCCACCGCGAGCCCGAGCGCGCCCTCGGCCAGTCGATCCCGATCGGGGAGCAGCCGCGCCGTTGGGTCGATCGTCACGAACGTCCGAACGTCCGGGTCCGGATTCAGCAGCCGCTCGGCCGTGAGTCGAGAGGACCAGAAGCCTCGCTTCGCCGCCCGGTAATAGCCGAACGATCCGCGAAACGCCGCGGCATCCCAACCGCGCGTGGAGCTGTAGCCCGACGCCCAGAGGTCTGCCACCGCGAGACTGCGCCGCGACAAAAGCCACGCTTTGCCGGTCCACAGGTCGAGATGCATCATTGGCACGTCGAGCACCGCCTCGCGTCCAACGCCCACGACAGCCTCACCCTCGAACGAGAGTGGGACGTCCACGATGGCGTTGTTAGGCAGCATCCAGGTCAGCGTGTCGTACGCGACGGATGCGCGCGCGGCCCCGAGCGAGAGGCCAGTGAAGTTGCGGGACGCCCGCCCCGGGCCAACGATGGGCGCGTTCAGCCCCGCTAGCAGATCGGCGCGCTCCGTCTCGGCGCCCGCGAGCACGGATGTCACCGCGACCCGAGTCGAGAGCAGACTGCGGCGCACGAGCAGATGTACCGACGATCGCTCGAACTGATCGTGCCCCGGCCCAGCCGGCTCATAACGTGAGTCGAGCCCCGCGAGCTCGGCACCCCACGGAGCCAGAACGGTTTCCTCTCGCAGACGCAACGTGGCCGAGAGCTCGCTGCCGTCGCGATAGGTATCCTGCCCGAGGACGGCGCCGATTCGCGACCCGAGGAACCACGGATCGTTGAACGTCGCGCCGACGCCGATCCTGCCCTGTTGACTGCGCACGTGCATCGCGAGCTCGCGCCCCGAACCCAGCAGATTGCGCTCGGTCACGCCTATCTCCGCCCTGCCGGCGGAGCGCATCTGCAGTTTCGGCTTGACGCTCCAGTCATCGCGCGTTGCCAGCACGAGATCCGCGTCCTGCCCGAGGCACCGGATGCCGCGCAGCTCGACATCTCGCAGATAGCGGAGGCCGCGCAGCCGCCGGATCGACTCCCCTACCGCGAGCGTGTCGATGGTGTCGCCGGCGGCAAACCGAATCTGGCGACTTACGGTCTGTTCGCGAGTTCGGACGTGAAGCTTGTCGAGCGCCCGGGCCATGCCCGGGAACTCCGGCGGGCCCTCAGTGACGATCCGAAGCGACCGAATGCGGGCGCCGGTGAGCGCGCTCATCGACGTGCGAGACGAAACGGTATCGCACTGCTGCGCATCGACGGAGGACGCGTATACGGCCATCGCCGCCGTGACGCCAATGATCAGACGCTGATACCGCATGACTAGCAGGCTAGAGTCGGGACCTGAATTCCCGATAAATCGGGGCACGTTGTCCGCGCACGCCGCATTGGTGGCGTTTAACAGAGGCGCGCTCGCCGTCATCGGCGAGTTAATCGTCGATTCATACGCGCCGACGACATTTCTCCCCTATGCAACTGTCGACTGAAAGTCGCGCCGCACGTCACGCGGCGATTCCCTTCGCGCGCTATTCCGCGGCGGCGATGCTGGCCGTGGTGGTCTTCGTGCTCTCGCTTGCCACGCGAGCCGTGCTCATTGGCGTGCACGGCGGCTGGCCCGCGAACCGTTGGCCGGCGATCGCACGCGCATTCGCGACGGGCGCCACATACGACGTTCTCGTCACGCTGTGGCTGTTGTTGCCGCTCGTGCTGTACCTGACGTTCGCGACCGCGCGCTGGCTCGGGCGCCGGACGAACCGCGCGCTCCTGTTCGCAACGATCGCCGTTGCCACGGGAGGTGCGCTGTTCGTCGCGATGGCCGAGGTGTTGTTCTTTTCGGAGTTCGACGGGCGGTTCAACTTCGTGGCCGTCGACTACCTCATCTATCCGACCGAGGTAGTCAACAACATCTGGGAGAGCTATCCGACTGGATGGATCGTCGCAGCCATCGCAATCGTAGCCGGTGCCATTGTCTACCTCGGACGGCACCGGATTCGGAATTCGATTACGGCGGTGGCCCCGCTCGGTGGCCGACTGAAGCTCGCCGCTGCGTATGTCCTCGTGCTGGCTGCGCTCTCGCTGACCATGTCGCCGAAGATCGCGCACGTATCAGAGGACCGGGCGCTGAACGAGGTCGCGTCAAACGGCTACTACGCGTTCTGGCAGGCGTTCTGGGGACAGGGTACGAGCTACGAGGCGCTGTACGCGACGCGCAACAATGCGGTGACGATTCCGCGCATTCGAGGGTTGCTCACCGACGCGGAGTCGCCCATCGCCGCGTTCGCCCCGCGCACCACACTCCGGCACGTGGCTGCGACTCGACCAGCCCGACGGCTGAACATCGTCGTGGTACTCGAAGAGAGTCTCGGGTCACAGTTCATTGGCACACTGCATCCGGACAGCGGCGCGGGCCTAACGCCACATTTCGACTCTATCGCAGCCGAAGGTACGCTGCTCACTCGAGCGTTCTCGACGGGCAACCGCACGATCCGTGCGCTCGAAGCGACGACGTCGTCGCTGCCGCCACTGCCCGGCGTCTCCGTCGTGCGCCGAGCGGAATCGGTGGATCTGTTCACGCTCCCCGCCCTTCTGCGCTCGCGCGGCTACGCTACCCAGTTCGTGTACGGCGGGCGCGCGGTGTTCGACGGGATGGGCGCCTACATGCGGAACAACGGCGTCGAGCACGTGATCGAGCAGAAGGACTATCCCGCGGGCGGCTTCACGACGGCGTGGGGCGTGGCTGACGAGGCGATCTTCGACAAGACGCTCGCCGAGATGGATTCGCTGCACGCCATCGGCAAGCCGTTCTACACACTCGTGCTCAGCGTATCGAACCATCGGCCGTACACCTATCCCGCCGGCCGCATCAAGGCGGATCCGAACGAGCGCAAGCGGACGAACGTCGTGCAGTACGCGGATTGGGCACTCGGACGATTCATTCGGCAAGCCCGCACGCATGCGTTCTTCGACAGCACGGTCTTCGTGCTGATGGGCGACCACGGTCCACGCGTGTACGGCGCGGCTGAGATTCCGCTACCCAGCTACACCATTCCGGTCGTGTTCTACGCACCAGGCATTGTGAAGGCCGGCGTGCGACTGAACGACATCGCGTCGTCGATGGACATCCCGCCAACAGTGCTCGGATTGTTAGGCGGTGACTACGATTCGAAATTCTTCGGACGAGATGCGCTCTCGCCGGAGCCTCGCTCCGGGCTCGCCGTGATGACGCACAACAACGAGATCGCGCTCATGCGCGGACAGCGGCTGGCGGTCCTGGGCCTGCGGGGAGCCGCCACGGTGTACGATCTCGATGCGAGCGGCGGGCTGCACCGCGTCCCGGTGCCTGACGCGAGCGGCCGGATGCTCGTCGAGGATGCGATCGCGTATTTCCAGACCGCGGACGAGTTATACCGGGACGGCGCGTATCGGTTCGATCGCGCCATCCCGGTGGCGGCGCCGAAGCGCGTGCACGTTGCGTTAGGCAAGCCGACCCACTGACGACTCAGCGCCGGTTTGCGTCGAGCGGCGCGAAGAGGCGCAGGATCTCGGTCGCGATCGCATCGTAGTCGCCGTCGAAGTGATGGCGCCCGTCGCGGCGGTCGACATGGACGGCGGTCGGGTCGGCGAGCCGGCAGAGGGATTCCTTCTCGTCCTTGCCGTACACGCAGAGCACCAACGTGCCGCGTAGACGTTCGAGCTCCGGCAGGATCGGCGGGTCCGACGGCTTCGATGTCTCCGTCAACATGTCGGCCCAGTGAAACTGAAAGTTGGCGCGCTCGGCAGGCCCCAGCAGCGCGATGAGTGCAACCTGCTGTCGCAGGTCAGCCGGCAGCCGGTTGACGATGAACGGCGCCATGTCCGCGCCGCGCGAATACCCGACCATCGCGACGCGCTGCACCGACCACTCCGTCGTGTAGTGACGCATGACGCGCGCGATGTCGGCCGCGGCCTCGTCGGGCGTCTTCCCATCCATCAGATACGCGCGCGAATCCAGACCGACCACCGCAATACCGCTCGCGGCGAAGTCGTCACCAATGCGTTTGTCGATGCTGGCCCAACCGCCATCTCCGCTGAGGACGATGGCGAGCGCGGCCGGTGATCCACCCTTCGTACCGACGACGTGCAACGGGAGGCCGCTGACGTCGTTGTCGGCACGTGACACGGGTTTCTTCTGCGCGGCGGCCGACGCCGAGGCCACACTCATCGCGAGCAACGCCGCGGCAACCCTCGACGCGATACGCGCGATCACTTTCTCACCACGCCCGCTATGCCGCCAGACACGAGCGTCGTGACGTTCGCGAGAATGCGAGGAATGGCCAGGCCACCGGGCGCGGCGAGGTATCGAGGCTCCCACACGGGATCGAACTTCTCCTTGTACTGACGGAGGCCACGGAAGTGATAGAAGTGCTCGCCGTGGCGATACACGAGCTCTCCGAGGCGATGCCACGCCGGCGCGAGCGCGCGGCGCTCGAACCCCGACAGTGGCGCCATGCCGAGGTCGAATATCTGGTAGCCCTCATCGCGCGCCCAGAGCATGAGCTTCACGAACACGTATTCCATCACGCCACGGGGCGCCGCGCGGGAGAACCGCATGAGGTCGGCGGAGGCGGTCTGCCGGGCGTCGCTGGACCACACGTTCGTGAACGCGACGATCTCACCGTCGCGGCGCGCGACGGCAATCGGAAAGTGCGCGAGATAGGCGGCATCGAAGTACCCGAGCGAGAATCCCTTCTCGCGTGTGCGCTTGGCCGCGAGCCAATCGGCCGAAACAGCTTGCAGTTCGGGCAGCAACGGCGGAACGAGCTCCGGCGGTATGATCTCGAACGTCGTGCCGCTGCGCTCGACGTCATTGACCGTGCGCCGCAAACCGCGACGGCTCCCGCCCTCGAGACCGAACTCCGGCAGAATGACGTGCGCTTCCTCGCCGAGCTTGAGCAGCGTGAGCCCGAGGTCGATCCAGAGCGGAAGCAGGTCACGGCTCACCTGGTAGAACACAGGCCAGCCGCCGTGCCGAAGCGCGAGCTCGCGAAATCGCCATGCGAGCTCCGCATGCTCCGACGATGGCCCGAGCGGGTCCCCTAACGCGACCCAGCTCCGCCCGGACACACCGTACATGATGAACGATTCGCCGCTGTCGCTGAACAGGAGTGACTTGTCGCCGAGGAGCGCGAGATGCGCGCGCACGTCAGGGCAGCGGTTCGCGACTGCCTTCGCGCGAGCGAGGTCAGTCGCTGCTGGCGGCGTGCTCGGCGGCGCCCCGATGCGAAGCAAGCGCGCGAGACTGAACGCGACGACCACGCCGGCAGTACCGACCATCGCGCGGAGAAACCGTGGGGCGTCAGCGGCAGTCGCGAACCGCCACCAGAGGTCGTTCGAGAACGCGACGTGGCCGTACGAAAACACTCCGAGCCACACGGTGGCCACGATCGCAAGCGCCAGCGCCGCGATCCATCCGGGGGTGAACGGCTCGCTCGTTATGGCTGCGCGTCGAAAGAAATGTTGGCGCGCCGGGAGCACCGCGGCGAGCACGACCAGGAGCGCCAGCGCTTCCTCGTAGTCAGCGCCCTTCAACAGCGATCCGGCGATGCCGACGACGAGCGCGAGCACCGCGAGGTGATACGCAGCATCGAGTCGCCGGCGAATACCGTTCGCAAGCAGAATGAGTATCACGCCAGCGACGCTCGCGGCGAAATGCGAGACTTCGATGACGGCGAGGGGGAAGAACGCATCGAGCCAGCGAAGGCGGGCGTGCACCGCGGGCGTCGCGCCCGAGAACATCAGCAGCACACCGGCAGCGAACGTCGTTAGGCTCAGGAAATACGGGACTGTACCCGGCACCCAACGACTCGCGGCGCGCACCGCCGATGCGACCGCGTTGCCTCGACGCGTCAGCTCGTAGGCAGCGAGACCTATCGCCGCGGTCGCGAAGGGGGCGGCGTAGTAGATCGCGCGATACGCAATCAGTGCGGGAAGGACGGCTTCGGCCGACGCCACGGGCCGCAACGCCAGGAGCACGATCGACTCGAATACGCCGAGCCCGCCCGGCACATGGCTGATGAGACCAATCACCTGGCCAAGGATGAACACGCGAACGAGCGGTCCGAGCCCCACACCGAGCGGCGCGAGAAGCGCGTAGAGCACGAGACTCGCGAGCAGCCAGTCGACAGATGCGACGACGATCTGCATCGTGGCGACGCGCGGACCTGGTGCCGAGAAGCGCCAGCCGCCGACAGCGAGCGCGTGTCTCGCGCGCACATTCCAGACGAGATACGCCACCGGTAGCGCGAGCAGGACGACACCTAACGCGCGCATCAGCGGCGGCGACAGCAAACCAGAAGCGCCAGTGGGAAGGTCGCCCAGCAGACAGGCGACGCCGCCCACCGTGGCGACGCCAAGCCACAGCGTCACCGTCGTGAACGCCACCCCCTGCGCCACCTCGGCCGCCGACAGCCCCCATGCGGTCCAGAAGCGGTAGCGAACGGAGGCGCCCGCGAGAGCGGCAAGGCCGATCGTCTGACTGAACCCGTACGCGATGACGGATGCGAACACCGTGCGACGTACGCCGAGGGGGCGGCCGACGTAGCGGAGGGCGAGTGCATCATACGCGGGCAGCACGGCGTACGCGACGAGCGTCGCGAGCACCGCGAGGGCAATCGACTCTCGCGGGAGCGCGAGGACGGCAGCGCTCAGCGCGCGGTAGCGAAGCGCGTGCGCCTCGGCGCGCAGCGCAATGAGCGCCAGCACGCCAAGGAGCACCGCGACACCAGGAACCAACCATCGCTGGACCACCGCCTGGTCCGAGCGAGCGGCGTCGGGGGGAGTCGAGCTCCGCGTCGAATCGGCATCCGCCCCGACCTGCTGCGTCAGAGCGGCGGCGCGCGTCGCCTGACACGGCGCCGCCGGCCTAACGTGAACGTCACCGGCTCCGGTGGAGCCCGAACGCGCGCGATTCGCGCGCCCGGGCGGTAATACGGAAGACACCGCGGTCAGCCGGCTGGACTGCTGCTGCTCAGGACGGCTTCTTCGTGGCCGGCTTCGTCGTAGTCGTGGACGGAGCAGGCGGAGTAAACGCGCCCGTGTGCGCATCGACCGTCGCGCTCATGCTCTTCGACTCACCCTTCATTTTGTAGCTGACGGTGTAGTATGCCTTGTCGCCCTTATGATGTAGGTGGGCAGACGACACCGTGGCGCCGGATTCGTTGGCGGCAACAATCTTCTTGGCAGAATCGGAACTGATCGGGAGCGGGGCGGACGTGCTGGTCGACTTCTTCGCCGAAGTCGTAGAGTGGGTGGTGGATGGCTTGGTTGGCTGTTGTGCGCCGGCCACAGCGGCGGTGAGCGCGGTAGCGGCAACCAGCATCAGTGCGTTGCGTGCGAGCATACACTCCTCCAATGTTGAACGCAGCCTCGCGCGTGTGCGACGGCGGCGGGTCCTTGTAACCGTTGCCAGAGCGGGCCTCGGTCGTTGCGCATGAAGTTGCGTGTGATGAGCTAAACGACGGTTAACGGCTTACAGTCCTGCGCGACGCGCTGGAGAAACCCATGCGATTGCTACTGGTTGAGGACGACACGAAGCTGTCCGACATGCTCGCGCGGAGCCTGCGCGAGCAGGGGTACGCGGTCGATGTGTCGCACGATGGAACCGATGCCGTATTCCAGGCTTCGGTCAACGAATACGACGCGCTGATCCTCGACGTTAACCTGCCCAAGCAGAGTGGGCTCGAAGTGAGCCGCGCGCTTCGCGCGAAGGGACGCGCGACACCCATACTGATGTTGACCGCGCGCGACGCGGTGAGCGATCGCGTGACGGGGCTCGATGCTGGCGCCGACGATTATCTCGTCAAGCCGTTCGAGCTCGATGAGCTGTACGCTCGGCTCCGCGCATTGCTGCGACGCATGCCGGCGTTGCTGCCGACGACACTCACGATAGACGATCTCGTCATCGACACTCGCGGGCAGGATGTGGCGCGCGGAGGGCGGCGCATTCCACTCACGACGAAGGAGTACGTGATGCTCGAGTACCTGGCGCGGAACGCGGGTCGTGTGATCGGCCGCGCCGAGCTATGTGAACATGTTTGGGACGCCAACCATGATCCGTTCTCGAACGCGATCGAGGTTTACATCAACCGTCTGCGCAAGAAAGTGGACGAGGGCGAAGGTACGCCACTCATTCACACGCGACGCGGCGCCGGGTATCTGCTCGCACCCGAAGGCGTGGAGCGCGCGACCCCCGCGCGGACTGCCTCGCGCCGCAGCGTGAGCGATGAGGACACGCGGTCGGGATGAAAGTCGCGGCATCGATTCGGACGCGTCTCTCGGCGTGGTACGTCGGCGCGTTCGCGCTCCTGCTGTCAATCTTCGCGCTCGCCGCGTACGCGTTTCTCGGCCGCGTCACACAGCAGCGCATCGACGAGTACCTGGCTGAGACGGCTGGCGCAGTTGCGGGGGCGATGGAGTTCGAGCGCGGCAGCGGCAAGCCGTTCGATCAGACCGTCGAGGACGTGCTGGAAGAGTTCCGATTCCGCGACATCGCGGTAACGGTTTTCGACCGTCAGGAGAATCAGATGCTGATGGTCGATCTGGGGGCGCGGCGCCGATCCACCGCGCCGCGCACCCACGCGGCGCAGCAGCTGCCAGACCTCCGCACCATCCTCGCGCGGACACGCCCGGAGCAACAAACACAGTTCGCGACCGGCTTCGGTGAATCCGGTCCTGTGCGAGTGGTCGCCCTTCCCTACCGACTCGGGAATCGCGATATCGTGATCGGCGCTGCGCGATCGCTCGAGTCACAGGAGACGACGCTGCGCGAGACGCGTTATGCACTGGGCTTCGGCATTCCGCTGATGCTCATCGTCGCGACGGC
>Ga0070670_100005243_pt1 | contig 10912 bp, 7 predicted proteins | sample KBSS63metaG_FD_64665 | JGI IMG/M metagenome (GOLD analysis project Ga0070670, IMG submission 64665) | Switchgrass rhizosphere microbial communities from Kellogg Biological Station, Michigan, USA - KBS S6-3 metaG | ecosystem: Host-associated > Plants > Roots > Rhizosphere > Soil ... | reverse complement strand
CGGTCCGTCATGCGATCCCGCTTCAGCCCCTCTGACCACCTCCGATGCGCTGCGTGTGAGCACGACGAGGTCCCCGAATTCTCTGTCCAAGACGTAGTTGGCACGAACGTAATCCCCCGTGAGACGGGTTCGTGTTTCGTCCTGTAATCGCGCCTCCGTTTCCGCAGAGTCGTAGTGGACAGTCGAGAGCCAGCGGCCGAGCTGTTTGGTCGGTGTCATTGGCTGCACGGGGGGCGGACCGTCGGGATCGGCCAGCTCGTACAGGCGTCGATAATCGTCGGCTCGAGCTACGACGAGCGCGTCGGCGTGAAGCCGCAGGTAATCGACCTCGGGCCGGCTGACTTCCGTGTACATGAGGTCATCGAGTTTGTAATGGGCCGGGCACACTCCGATACGAGGCGGCAGGTCCCATGCCCGTCCGTAGAAGAGGACCGGGCGGTCACGCCGCGTAGCCTCCGCCAGATACTGGCCCAGCGCGACGACCTGTGCGCGCGGATGCGTGCGCTCGAGTTCGATGCTGTAAGTACGCGTGACGACTCCGGACATTCCCATCGGTGCCCCGACGACGGTGTCCCGAAGGCCGCGAATGTACGAAACGACGTACAAGCTTCCCGTTGGCGCGATTCCGACCAGGAACGTGAGCGCGCCAACCACGATCAAACTACCGGCTAGACGCCGTTCTGTCGCGGTCAAAGCCATCGCGCTTGCCGGCAGGGGCAACAGAAAAGCAAAGAGCAGCGGGAGAAACGGTGGGTTCAAGTGCCACAGGTCAGCTCTGGTGAGGCCGCTCTTCAGCGCGACGAGCGCGAAGACCAGCGCGGCGACCAAAAGCCGGTCACCGGAGTCGAGAACTCGTACTCGCGCGCCGAACAGACCTCGCCCGACGGCGACGCACGCGATCGCCAGCAAGCCGAACAGAGCGAGCGAATTCGCCGTCCAGAAGAACCTGAACCCTGCATGCCCCCCCGACATCATCTTCATGATCTGAGTGGCGTGCTCGATGTACGCGGGCAGCGCTCCGCGAAGCACCAAGAGCGTGGCCAGCAGCCAGACGATGCCAGTGCCGACCACGGTCGCTGCCGCGATAACGACGCCAGTGCGCGCCTCGCGCCGCAGAACCAGAACGCCATGCATGGCGATCAGCGCCAGCAACGCCGCAAGCGCGTACTCATGGGAGTAGCCCAACTGCAGACCGAGCAGCACAGCAGACAACCAGATCACGCGGCGATCCCGCGGCCTCACGGCCACCATGATGATGACCAGTGTCGGCGCGAGCCAGCGCAGGGCGTTGTAGTTGAATCCAAGCAGGTTGTTAAAGAGAAACGGCAGCAGCGTCACGAACACGACATAACGCCGTCGACGGTCCGGAATCAGCCGCTGCAACACACCAATGAGCAGCGCGAACTGTGCTCCTTCAGCCAGCCCCAGGCACGCGTAGTACGCCGACATGCTGAATCCGAAAGCCTGAAGCCAGGTCCACACGGGATAGAGCATGAGCGGTCCGTACAGGAAAGCGAAATCCCGGTAGGGGACGTCACCGCAGGCCATCCGCCCGAGTGCGACCAGGAACGTGGTGTCTTCGACGAACGGCCCGTAGCGTGCGAGGAAAGCAGGGAAGTAGGCCAGGGCGAACACAATGAACACGGCTGCGATCTCGCGCCAGTGGAGACGCCCGGACCACGACTCGTTCGTGGAAAGTCCCTCATTCGGCTTCACGGCTGTTTCATTGGCGCCTCGCCCAGACATCCCGCGAAGGCCGAATACTGAGAGGGTGAGCGCCGCCCACGCCAGCAGGGTCCAGAACGCGGCATCCGTGTTGAAGCCCTGTGCAGCCGCCGCGCTCACGACACCGGAATCAGCAGGAACCAGTCGTGGGACAACCACCAGGCCGACGACTAACGCCAAGAACAACGCTATCGCCAGCAGTCCGTCGGGGGAACTGAAACGACGGAGGTCGGTCATGCGGGGAGTAGAACGGGTCACGGCCGGACCGCGGCCAAGATTAGACCGGACCGTATCGGGGCGCGTACCAGTCGATGGTTTCGCGCAGTCCTTGATCGAGCGTGTAATGCGGTGTCCACCCAAGCAGCCGGCGAGCCTTGGCGCAGTCCAGGTACTGCTCTGGGATCTCGGTGTCGGCCTGATTGAGCACCTGCGGCGCCAGATCCGTTCTCGCCATCAGTCCGAGGATTCGATGAACGAGATCGACGACCGCCACTGGCTCCTCTGTGCCGAAGTTGAAGGCCTCGCCAACGCAGGCCGAATCGGGCAAACGCTCGGCGAGGGCCAGATAAGCCTCGACGGCGTCGCGCACGTAGAAGTACTCGCGAATGAGCTTGCCGTTGCTGCGGATGATCGTCGGCTGCCCCTGCAGCGTCCATCGAATCGTCCCAGGAACCAGGCGATTGAAATTCAGATCGCCGCCGCCGTAGAGGTTACCGCACCGGGTGATGGCAACCGGCAGTCGATACGTGCGGAAGTAACTCAACGCAATGAGATCCGCGCAGGACTTCGACACATCGTAGGGGAACGATCCCTGGAGCGGTAAGTCCTCGGTATACGGCAGCTTCTCGTGAACGCCGTAGGCCTTGTCGCTGCTGGCCACGACGACCCGTTCGATCCTTTTCGAACACGAGCGGCAGGCTTCGAGCAGATTCCACGTGCCCCTGATGTTGGTCTCGAACGTCGACAACGGAGACTGCTCGGCCACACCGATGATCGTCTGGGCGCCGAGGTGGAACACGCTGTCAATCTCGTACTCGTTGAGCGTCCGCACGAGGAGCGCATAATCTTCCAACTCTCCCCGAACCACGACCGCCTGGCGGGAGGCCCCTGCCTCGACGAATCGGCTGGCGGGAACCCAGTCGCGCATCAGGCACACCACGGTCGCGCCTCGCGCGATCAGCGACTCGGTAAGCCACGACCCGAGCAGGCCGGTCGCGCCGGTAACGATGACCCTGCGGTTCTTCCACTGCGTCATGGCCAACTCTTCCAGGGCGCTGTTCCGCTCGCCCACATTCCCTCGAGGAGTTGTCGATCGCGCAGCGTGTCCATGGGCTGCCAGAAGCCTTCATGGACGTACGCCATCAACTGGTCGGCCTTCGACAACGCCTCGAGCGGTGCACGCTCCAGTACCGTCTCGTCGTCCTTGAAATGTTCGAAGACCGCCGGTTCGAACACGAAGAAGCCGCCGTTGATCCAGCCCTCACCGGTCTGCGGCTTTTCCGAAAAGTTCCGAACGCACTGGCTGTCGTCGATCGTCAGGGCGCCGAAGCGTGAGGGCGGCCGCACCGCTGTGATCGTCGCAATTCGGCCGTGGCGTTTGTGGAAAGCCAAGAGACGGGCGATGTCGATGTCGGAGAGCCCGTCGCCGTACGTCACCATGAAGGTCTCGTCTCCGACCCATTTTCTCAGACGTCGGATTCGCCCGCCCGTCATCGTCTCGACGCCAGTGTCGATCAGCCAGACGCGCCATTCCGGACACCCGTTGCTCACGACCTCGCGCGCCCCGTCTTTCAGGTTGATCAGGTAGTCGTTGCCGTGGACCAGCAGCGACGAAAAATACTCCTTGATCAACTCTCCCCGGTAACCACACGCCACGATGAAATCCTGAAAGCCGTGCGACGCATACACGTTCATGATGTGCCAGAGAATCGGCTTGCCGCCGATCTCCACCATGGGTTTGGGGCGGGTGCTCGTTTCTTCCGCGAGCCGCGTGCCCTTGCCGCCGGCGAGAATAACAACCTTCATGTCGTCTCGACGATTCGGCCCCGTCACACAACCGTCGGCTGGGGGATCGGAAGGATGAAACGGCCCCCATATGTTTGGTGCTGAGCCTGCTGACGCATGATCTCATCAGCAAAATTCCAGGCGAGGATCAGAACGTAATCCGGGCGCCGCTCGGCGAGCGCTGATACAGGCAGGACAGGAATGTGCGTGCCAGGCGTGAAGAGGCCCACCTTCAGCGGGCTCTTGTCGACGGTATACGGCAGCTGACGGCAGTCGATCCCGCAGTAGCTCAGGAGCGTATTTCCCTTAGCTGGCGCGCCGTAGCCCGCCACCGTCTTGCCCGAGTCGGCAAGATCCTGGAGCAACCGGCGCAGGGCCTCCCGATTTCCCTCCACCTGGTCCCTGAAGCGCTCGTAACGAGGCATTTCGTGCAATCCTGCGCTTCGTTCATCACGGTCCATCGAAAGAACGGAGGCGCCGTGATGGGGGCAGTCGCTGTCAGCTCGAAACCAGACGCGCAGCGACCCTCCGTGGATCGCGACGCGATCGATTCGTTCGACGCGCAGGCCCACCGCCTCCGCAAGGGCGAGAAGGGCGTGGATCGAGAAGTAGCTCAGGTGCTCGTGGTAGACCGTGTCGTACTCCAGTCGGTCGAGGAGCTCGCCGACGTACGGCACTTCGACAATGACGGCGCCCCCCGGCCGGAGAAGCGCACGGGCGCTTCGGAGAAAACCGCGCGGGTCGTCGACGTGCGCGAGCACGTTGTTGGCCACGACTGCGGCTGCGTCACCGTGGGTCTCCCGCACGTGACGCGCGACGTCCTCGGTGAAGAACTCGTTGATGGTTTCGATGCCTGCAGCGTGGGCCAACTGCGCGATGTTGCTTGCCGGCTCGATGCCGAGGACGCGCAGCTGGCGTGAACGGAAATGCTTCAGAAGACTGCCGTCGTTGCTCGCGACCTCCACCACCATGTCGTCGGCACCGAGACCAAGCCGTTCGACCACGACGGACGCGAGCGCCTGATTGTGCGCCGCAATGGTGTCGGACGTGCCACTGGCGTACAGATAGTGACGGAAGAGCACGTCGGGAGCGACCACGTCCAGCAGCTGCAGGAGCGAGCAGGTGTCACAGAAGTACATGTCCAGCGGGAACGTCATCTCCGACGCGAATTCGGCGGGACCGCGCAAGAACGCGTTGGCCAGGGGCGTGCGCCCGAGCGATAGAACCTGGTGAAGCCGAGACCCGTCGCACACTCGACAGGAACCGCGGCGGCGGTGGAGAGGTGCATTCATAGGCAGATTGCGTCCGTTCGGTGCGATTGAGGTGCGAAGTGCGCGTACGTCCTGCCGATCCCGTCTGTGATTCCAGTCGAGGGGCGCCACATCGTCAGAGACTCGAGTCGCTCGAGTGTGACCGGGTCGTGGGACATCTCCTCCGGACGCGTGACGAGCGCTCCGAACCGCAAGCGGGCCTTTGACAGTCCCAGCACGTCGGCGGCCGTTTCCACGAAGGCCCGGACCGACGTCAGCCGACCTGTGGCCAGGTTCACGATGGTGCCTGGAGAAGCTGACGAGAGCCCCAGGCGCAGCAGACCATCGGCCACGTCTTCAACGTAGGTGAAGTCGCGCAGTTGCCTCCCATCGGTCAACTCGATTGGCCCTTCGGAGGCGCGAGAGGCGAGAAGAGTTGGCAGCAGTCGCCGAGAATGTTCTCCGGCTCCATAGACCGTGAACAACCGCGCCGTCAGGCCGCGCAGCCGGCGTTCTCCGCAGATGGACTGAAGCGCCGTCGTTCCCGCCAGTTTTGTCCGCCCGTACAGAGTCGTCGGCTGGCCCGGCACATCCTCAGAGAGAGATCCACCCATGTGTCCGTACTCGAGAGCCGAGCCTACGTGCACGATCCGCTGGCCGGTCCAGGCGGGAACGTCGTGCGACGCCAATGCATCTGACACATGGCGGACGAGGCTCGAGTTGATCGCCTCAGCGACGGAATCGAGTCGCTCGTCCGGATCGACGCCGTAACCGGCCAGATTGAACACGACAGCGGGCCGCACTCTCTCAATCAGAGACAGGATGTCGGGGGGGCGCTCGAGATCGCACACGGCGATCGTTCCGCGGACTCCCAGCGGGTCGAGCACCCGCCTTGCCGTTCCTTCGTCGCGGACAGCCAGTGACAGGTCCGCATGCTGCAGAGAGAGCGACCGAGCCACCCATCGCCCGATAAAACCCGCAGCACCCAAGACAAGCGCCGGTACCCCGCGGTACCGGTCACGACTCGTCATGACCCTTGCGCGGCGCGTGAGCCTTCGCGATGGAAGGAACGTGCGCGTCGCCGCCAAACGGGGCGGCATCGGGCCGCGCGGCGCGTCCGAAGCGGTAGCGCAGCAGGTTGACCATGAACTCCCAGCAGGTATCGAGTCGTACATTCGATCGCCCACCTTCGCGAAGCTGTGCGATGACGTTCATCTCGAATACCGGCAGGTGTAGACGTTTGGCCTTGATCAGTACTTCTGCATCGAGGAACCAGTCCCACGACTGGAGGTTCATCTGCTCGAGGTACTCGCGCGGCATGATCTTCGGATTGCCGTTCAGATCGATCGAGCCGAGCCCGCCAAACATGCACGCGGTCAGGCAGTTGTAGACGACAGAGGTCACCTTTCGCTTGAACCCGTCCATCCGAAAGCGACGACGAACCTTGACGAGCTTGGGGGAGCGCGACTGTGCGGCGATGTCGTAAACCTTCACGACGTCGTGCGGGTCGACCTGCCCATCCGCACACACGAAACCCACCAGGCGCCCCCGGGCGACGCGAAGGCCACGCAGAACACCGAAACCGTAGCCCTTATTCTCGGGCACGACGACTTTGACGACGGGAAGCCCTTCCGCAACAAGAGCGTCGATGACCTGCCCGGTTGCGTCCGTCGACCCGTTTTCGACGAGAACGAGCTCGATCGCGTCATTGCCGTGAGAACGGAAAGCCGCGACGAGCCGCTGCACGGTATTTCTGAGGACTTCCTCCTCGTTGTAGCAGGGCAAGACGAGTGAAAGCCGGAGCTCGGTCGCCCCCTCAATGCCGTCCGCGCGGCCTTCGGCTGCCATAGGAATTCCGCCTGGAGGACGCAAGCTCCGAGCCAGGGCCCCGAGGCCGTGTGACCCCGGCACGGCCCAAACGGCCGGCCGGTTTCCACGAGATTCCAGGCCTGTTTCAGCGAGTTGGGCCGTCAATCTCGAACGAGTTATACCAGGCAGCGCCTAGAAAAATCTACCTGAGGGGCGTCTTTCTTCGGGAACGGACGGTGTAACGATTCGGGCCGCCCGACTTGGTTGGAGTCGAACGACACGATACGTATCGTTCGACCAGAGTTCCGGCAGGGTTGTCGTTGCATCGCGGAACAGCACTGCGTGAGTGGCACCGTAGCGGAGCGCCAGATCCTGCAGGCGCGCGTCGGTCATCCGTCGATAGTTCTCCTGAAGACGGCGACGCGCCGCAAATCCGCCCCCCTCCGTTTCGCCGTAGACGACGCGAACGCGCTCGCGCCACTCGCGCATGTGCTGACCCTGGAAAGGAATCGCCTCGAAGTCGATGACGAGCGCGCGACGGCCGATGACTCGCAGGATGCCGAAGTCGGGCGGCACGATGAACAGTGCATCCGGCGGACTCTCTCTCGTTGCGGCCCGTGCGGTCTCTGCATCGACATCATGATGATCGTCCAGTGTGATGATCGGCGTGATCGGAGAGAAGTCGATCAACCCGTTCTGGCCATTGCCAATGAGGGCGAGCACGAACGAAACCGTCACGAGCGCTGCCACGGTGCGCGTCTTCTTGCTGGATTGCCAGAAGGCCACCAACAGAATCGACGCGATCGTCAGTCGCACGCGTTCGTCTACAGAGCCGAAGTACGCCCACAACCCGGCAGCGCCTGCAGCCAATGCGAAAATCCACACGAGAGGGCTCGCCTTTCTCGGCAGCCGCGACCAGATGCGATTCAGCGAAAGACCCGCAGCGGTGACGAGGGGAAAAGTTCCGGAGACCGATAGGAGACTCAGGAACACGATCGGGCGGGCGAGAGGATTCGGTGGATCATGCCAGAGATCCGCGAGCAGCCGGCCGATCATCAGGTAGCCGGTCCACTTCAACACCGACAACAGCCGAAAAGGCTGTAGCGTCAGCACTGCCCCGACCGGCCAGATTTCTGTGAAGAGCGTCCCCGCAATGCAGCCAACGGCGACCAGCAGCGTCGGGACGAGGAATAGCCATGCCCTTCGAGTAGCGACCTCGCGCGACCATTCTCGGAACGCCAGCCACGAGGCGTAGGCGAAGAGCGCCGTGGTGACGAAATCCTGCGGGCGAAATTGGCTCGGAAAATAGTGATGCGGCGAGCGGAAGCGCCCGAGGATGTCGAACAGCTCGTTCGTCGAGAGTGCGCTTGCACTCACTTCCCGAGAGGGCCACCACCATAGCGCGAGGATGCTTGCTCCAAGCATGGCGGCGCCCGCGGCAGTCCTGATGAGCGCCGTTCGCCATGCAAGTGGTGTCGCGCTACGCCCGTCGGAACCGACTGACGACGAACCGTGCCCAGGCGTTATCAGCAGTGTAAAGAACGCGGTGGCGAGCGCGATCGCTCCACCCGCGATGCCGTACAACGGATGCGGCAGGCTCGACGCCGAAGCGACGACGGCAGCCGGCAGAGGACGACCGAGCCACCCGAGCCCGATGGCGAACAGCATCCCGGGAATCGCGAGACTGGCCGGCTGAAACACTTCGTACCGGATCTCGGTCGCATCGCCGAGGTGAAAGCCTGAAACCACCACGGTCAGGACGGCGGCGATCATGGCTCCCTGCCGGCTGGCACCGACAATTCGCCGGGCCGTCCACTGCGTGACGAGTATCAGGGCGAAGTCACTCAATAGCGTCAGCAAGGCGTAGGCCCACGCCAAAGGCATCGCGTAACAAATCCAGGCCACGAGCCGCGCGAAGTAGAGACGCGGCCCGAAGTCAGCGCTCGTTGAGACGAAGAAGTCGCCGGTCAAGTAGCCGGGGTCGAGCTGCCGCAGAACGATCGGCAGCTGTTCCAGTTGGTTGCCCGCCGCGAAACGGTAGACAACCGAGGCCGACAGGAGTGCGAGAAGCACCGCGAACAGCACGTCCACGCCGTCGATTGAACGGAGAGAAGTCGGGTCGCCGGCTTCAGTCGTCACTGCCCAGAGTCTACCCTGCACGGACGCGTGCGGATGTGACGAGGCAATTCATGTTGGCCGTGTCGGGATCCGATGGTGCACAATGCCGAGGCAGATGGCTTCTGTTCTCTATCGAAGCACGTACGTCTTTCTCGCTCTGCCCTACGTCGTGTTTCTGATCGGGTGGATCCGGCTGCCGTATTCGATCCTGCTGCTCACGCTCCTCGCGATAGGCTGCGCCGCCGGACTGCGCGGCACGGCTGCCATCCGGCAACAGACGCCCGAAGCGGGCTGGGTCCGCCGCGGGGAGTTGATCAGCATTCTTCTTCCGCTCGTCCTTGTCTTCGTCCTGTGCGGCGTTGGCGGATGGGGTTATCAGGATAGAGACTGGCTGCGAGGCAACATCGTCCTTCGAGATCTCGTTGCCGAACCGTGGCCTGTCGTTTATGAAACGGAGACGGGCCCACTCCTGTTGGTGTACTACAGCGCCTTCTACCTTCCCGCGGCTCTCCTGGGGAAGTTTCTGGGGTGGCAGGTCGCAAACCATGCCCTGTTTCTGTACGGCTTCATTGGACTGCTCCTGAGCGCGCTGTGGGTGACGACGCTCACGGGGATCCGCCGATGGTGGTGTGTGCCGGTATTCCTCGCGTTCTCCGGCATGGATGTCATCGGCGCGCTTGCGCGGCGGGCGGGCGAGATCGTCACCGGTGCCCCGACGCAAAGCTGGACCAACCTCGAATGGTGGGCCGGCTTCGGTAGCATCGCGTACGTGTCGAATCTGCAACTGCTGACGCTGACCCCGAACCAGGCCATTCCCGCCTGGCTCGTGACAGCCCTGATTGTGCACGACGCGCGAGAAGATCGGATCGCGAAGACGGGATTCTTGTACCTGGGTGTGGCCAGCCTCTGGGCGCCGTACGTGTGCATCGGCCTCGTACCGTTCGTCCTGGCCCTCACGCTTCCGGACGCTCGACGCGGAAGAGTGTCCGCCCTGCTCTCCTGGGGTAATGCCGCGGGAGTCCTCATCGGGCTGACGGTCGTCGGTTATCTGGGCAGCCGGTATTGGCCGTACACGATGCCGATCGATGTTTCGAAGTTGTATCAGGAACATCTCACCCTGACACTTTTCCGTCAGGGCCCTATCTTCTTGGGCGTGTATCCACTCTTCATTGCGTTGGAGTTCGGCATCCTGCACGTAATGCTGTACAGCTACATACGAATCGCTCGAACCCTCGTGGACCCCGCCCTCCTGCGCCTGCTGCGCGTGTCGTCCATCGTTCTGTGCATCCTGCCCTGGATCAACCTGAGTTGGAACAACGACATTGTGATGCGGGCCAGCATCCCGATGCTGTTCGTCACTGTGCTTGTCGCGATACGCGTGCTCGGAGACGCCTACGCCGAGACCTCCGTCCCTGGCGCGTGGTTGCAGAAGGGAGTCGTCGCGGTCCTCATGATCGGCTGGCTGAATGCCGCCTGGATCGCGGCGTATCAGGTGCGCGGCATCCGAAGCCAGGGAGCCCTCATTGCGGTGCCCGATGAGCGGCAAATCCTCAGTCTGTTCGAGCTCCAGCGTTCGCTGTACGACGGGATAGGCTACAACTTCGTGGGGCAGTACATCGGCAGCACGAAATCGCCGTTCAGCGAGCTCCTGCTTGCCGCCCGCGAACGAGATGCGCACCCGTAACGTTGGCAATCATCGCGCTTTTCTGCGTCGGTCTCGTGCGCCGCGTCGGTTCGCCGAAATTCAGGCCCAGTGCATCCTTCTTCTCTCCGGCCATCGAGATCGACATTCTTGGTTACGGCCACTGTGCGAACAGATATCACGCTAGAAGAGCGGCGAGCTTACGCCCTTCGAACGGCGAGGCGACCCGCAATCGTTGACCCAATTTGCGCACACTGGATCTGAGCCTGATAAACTGCCGGAACGACCATTGTCCGAAGTTGTCGAGGCGTCCGGGACCGTGCAGATAAAACGCGTCGAGCCGTGGCAGCAAATGGGGTGAGTC
>Ga0070670_100005242_pt1 | contig 10913 bp, 9 predicted proteins | sample KBSS63metaG_FD_64665 | JGI IMG/M metagenome (GOLD analysis project Ga0070670, IMG submission 64665) | Switchgrass rhizosphere microbial communities from Kellogg Biological Station, Michigan, USA - KBS S6-3 metaG | ecosystem: Host-associated > Plants > Roots > Rhizosphere > Soil ... | reverse complement strand
CCCGAGCTTGATCAGGTTCAGGCCGAGTTTTCCCCCGTTCTGGCGCTGGTAGTTGAGCGCCTCCTGGAGTTGCTCAGCCGTAATGCGCTTCTCTTTGAGAAGCAGCTCTCCGATGCGTACTGCCATTGAACCTTGAGAAGTCCGGTCAGCCGCTAAAACGACACGCGCGCGGCCACTCCCCAGCCGCGCTCGCGTGGGTCGCCGCCAACGGCAGCATGACCTTCAATGAACAGCCCCGCGCGCGCCAGTACCGACGCGCCCGCAGTCACTGTTCGATCCTGCTCACCCACGGTGTTGAACCTGGCACCGCCGCGGACGGCGAGCCGCTCGGATCGCAGCCAGTACTCACCACCAAATGCAATCACTCGCCGGTCCCCTGCGGTTCCGTCGTACCGTTGCAAATCGGCATCGACCGAAACGGTCACCGGCACGCTCCCCGCCGCCGGCCCGTCGAATGCCACGCCCGCGCGCACCTGTCTTGGCACCTCTCTACCGCCAAGCCGGGGCTCGCGCAGATTCCGGGCCGTCAATCCAAACCGCATGGCCCCTCGCGTCGCAAGCATTCCCACATCGATGTCCACCGTCCCGTCCGACTCGCCATCGTCAAGGTCGTCGCCAGAATCAAGCAGGTCGGAGATCGCCACCGCGGCATCGGCGAGGCCAAACGCCCGCGTCCGCACGGTTCCCCGCACGTACTTCACGGTTGCGCCCGCGGTCACGCCCGTCGTGATCGTGTGGAGAACGGTGGCCCCGAACTGGCTGATGGACAGCGACCGGATACCCTCTCCGGCTGCTCTATCTTCTCGGCCCGCCTCGGCCGTCCCTGTAGGCGGTATGCCCCGTATATCCGTGATTTTGAAGTGGTAATAGCTCACTCCCAGGGGCGGAGTGCCAAGGGAAATCCACCCTGCCCGGGCCCGCGATGCCGGGTACTCGCTATCCGCCGATGCGGAAGCGTGACCGAGGGCGAGATCCAGGAAAGGGCCACCGGCGAGACCGGCCGGATTCCACCAGGTGGCCGTGCTGTCGTTCGCCACGGCAACGAACGCGCCGCCCATGCCTAGCGCGCGCTCGCCGACCGCCTCAAATGGCTGCGCGGCCGCCGGGCTGATGCCAAGCATCAGGAATATCCAGATTGCGGCGAGGAAATGAGAAACTGGGTTGGTCATCGAGGGGGTGCCCAGCTTATCGGCTCGAAGGGGCCGCCGGGCTCAAATCGAAACCTTCGTGTAATCTTCACATCACCGTGTCCTGACGGTCCGCCCACGGACGGAACCAGACGGATGTGTTGTCGTATCAGGAACTTGACACCACCTTCACCAGACAACCTGACGCTACTGGCCCGGATAACCGGGGTCCTGATTCGGCCTCGATCAACGTTTGCCGCAGTCCTGCCACACCCCAGGGTCGCCGGACTGTTGATGATCCTGACCGCAGCGTCGTTCGCCGCAACGGGCGGGTTGCTCGCCACGGACGTGGGGCAGGTTGCCCTGGTGGATCAGTGGGAACGGACGGCATTGGCCTTCGGACAGCCGGTCGATGACGCGAAATACGCCCAGATGCAAGACCTGAGTCAGTACGGCGTGGCGTACGCGGCCCTGATGTCCGTGATTCGAGTTCCCGTCGTCACTACGGCCATTGCGGCTGTGCTGTACGGCGTGTTCACCGCTATAGGGCGACAGGCGCGGTTCGGGCAAGTGTTTGCGGTCACCGCGTATGCGGGCGTAATTCTGGCGCTTCGGGACGTTCTCGCCGCGCCCTTGAACTATCTGAGGGAATCGCTGACGAGTCCGATCACGCTTACCCAGCTTTTTGGCATGCTGGACGAGGCCTCGCCGCTCGCGAGGTTCTTCGCCCTGATCGACCTATTCATGCTCTGGTGGATCGTCGTGATGGGGATTGGCCTCGCCGTCCTGTTCCGGATGCGGGTCCGGCGAGTCGCGGCAGGCTTGATCGGGGTGTACATCTGTATCGCGGTTCTGCTTGCCGGGGCGATGGCTGTCCTCGGCGGAAATAGCTAGGGATCTCCATGACTGACACGATGACCAGCCAATCGCCCGCTACCCAACCCAGCCCCGGACTCTTGACCCGACTGATCGGCGTGATCTTTTCACCCCGAGAGGCCTTTGCCGCCATCGTCGCGCGTCCGAAATGGCTCGGAGCGATCGCTGTTTCGGTCCTCGTCCTGGGTGTGGCGCAGTTCACGCTGTTGTCAACTGACGTGGGCAAGCAGGTAGCGCTCGATCAGCAGGTGTCATTTGCTGAAGGCCTTGGGATCACGATCAGTGACGAGGCCTATGCGGCGATAGAACAACGGATGGAGACCGCTCGTTACACGAGCCCCATCGGCACCATGCTCGCGATTCCTTTGTTCATGACGATCTCGGCCGGCATCCTGCACGTGATGTTTGGTCTGATTGGCGGGGGGAACGGAACCTACAAGCAGGTCTACGCGATCTCCGCGCATACCGCCATCATCAGCGGACTGCAGCTCTTGTTCACGACGATCGTGACGATCGCGGCCGGCAGGTCCGCGGGAGCCAATCTCGCGGTCTTCACTCCAACGCTCGACGACACGACGTTTGTCTACAAGTTTCTTTCGTATATCGACCTGTTCTATGTCTGGTCGACATTCGTCACCGCCGTCGGTCTGGGAGTGCTGTACAAGCGGCGCACTGGCCCAATTGCGATGGTGTTGTTGGGTATCTACTTCGTCATCGCGGCCATCATCGCCTACGTTATGTCGGGCTCGTAAGGAGCAGGAATGTCGACTCGGAAAAAGGTCATCATCACAATCATTGTCGTTGCCGTCCTCGGCGCCGCCGCGGGCGCCAATATCTATTTCCGGCGCGAGCAGGGACCGCAGATCACGGCGGAGGCGATTCGTGCGCGCGATCTCGAGGCGATTGTGTCGGCGTCCGGCAAGGTGCAGCCGAAGCGGCAGGTCAACATCTCGGCACAGCAGATGGGCCGCGTGACACGGCTGGCCGTCGAGGAAGGACAACGCGTCAAGGCCGGTCAGTTCCTGCTGGAAATCGATCCGCGTCAGCTCGAGGGGCAGATGCAGCGCGGCGAGGCATCGGTAGCGGCCGCCAAGTCGGGCCTCGCACAGGCGCGCGTCAGTGTCTCCTCGGCAGAGACGGCCCTCGAACAGGCGAAGGCCGGACTCCAGCTCTCGCAGCAGAACCTGAAACGGCAGCAGGACCTCTGGAAGGATGGTCTCACCACTCGCGAGTCGCTCGAACGCGCGCAAAACGAGGTGACGGTGCGCGAGGCTGATGTCAAGCGAAGCCAGCAGGACATCGCCGCGCGTCAGCAGGAGATCGAGACGCGCGAGCAGCAGATCAAGCAGGAGCAGGCCGGCCTGTCGACGACGCGCTACAACATGACCCAGATCGTCATCGAATCGCCGATGGACGGGATCGTCACGCGCCGCAACATCGAACAGGGTGAGACGGCCGTCGTCGGCACGATGAACAACGCCGGCAGTCAGTTGCTGACGATCGCGGATATGTCTGTGATCGAGGCCGAGGTCGAAGTCGATGAGACCGACATTCCGTTCGTCGCGCTGGGACAACAGGCCAAGATCAAGATCGACGCAGTTGAGGACCGCGAATTCCGCGGCCACGTGACGGAGATTGGCAACAGCCCGATTCAGACGAACAGTCAGCAGGGAGGGCAGCGCCAGGCGACGACGTTCAAGGTCGTGATCACCCTGGATGAAGAGGTGCCAAATATCCGTCCCGGGTTCACCTGCACCGCAGAGATCACGACCGCGAAGAAAGAGAACGTCACCGCGGTGCCGATCCAGGCCCTGACAGTGAGAGAGCTGCTCCTGGATCCACAGGGCAAAATCGTCCGCGAGGATCCGAAGGATCGGCGCCGACGCAGCAGCAGCGAGACAAGCCGCGCCGCGGACGAGCCGCCCCCGGGCCACACGCGGAAAGAAACGGAAGGCGTGTTCCTGGTTCGCGACAACAAGGCGGTGTTCACCCCCGTCAAGATCGGGATTGCGGGCGAAAAGTACTTCGAGGTGCTCGACGGCCTGAAGGGAGGCGATCGAGTGATTACCGGCCCCTTCGCCAACGTGCGCGAGCTGACCGACGGACAGGAGGTCCGGCTCCAGCAGGAATCGCGCAATCGCCGATCAGGAACCACGCCTACGACTGCCGAACGGAAGTAATGAGCCAGCTTCTCGACTCCGTCAGGATCGCGCTCCAGGCCATCTGGGCCAACAAGCTGCGCTCGTTCATGACGGTGCTCGGCAACATCGTCGCGGTCGCGTCGATCGTCACGGTCGTGTCGCTGATTCAGGGCCTGAACGCCACCGTCAGCGACCTGATCGTCAGCGACATCGGCGCCGATTCGTTCACGATCGCCAGGCGTGGAATCGTCCGTTCCGAGGACGACGAGGAGCGCACGCGCAATAACCCACTGCTGACGATGGACGAGGCCAGGGCGGTACGCAACTTCGGGGACAAGATCGTCTCCGTGATGGGCACCGCCGGCCGCAACGCCACGGTGTCATACGGGACGACGGAGCTCGAGAACATTCAGATCACCGGGGTCACCAGCGAGTACGCGAACTTCTCTAACTACAATGCCGAACAGGGCAGGATGATGACGCCGACCGAGGTCGAGCGCGGCCGCCCTGTTGCCATTGTCGGCTGGGACATCGCCGACCGCCTGTTCGGGCAGACGAACCCGATCGACAAAACCATCCGCATTGCCGGCATCCAGTTCGACATTGTTGGAGTCAGCAAGAAGAAGGGCGCGGCGTTCGGGCAGTCGCAAGACGGCTTCGCTGTCATCCCGCTCGGCGCCTATATGCGGTTGTTCGGCACGCGACAGTCGCTGACCCTGCTCGCGAAGCCGTCCAGCCCTGAAGTGCTTGACGCCGCAATGGACGACGCCACGGTGGCGCTGCGCGTGGCGCGACACCTCAAGCCGGCCGAGCCGGACAACTTCGGCATGCTGTCGTCAGACACGGTCCTCGGACTCTACGCGCAGGCGACCAACGGCATCTTTGCCGTGCTTGTCGGCATCGTCGCCCTGTCGCTGCTCGTCGGCGGGATCGTCATCATGAACATCATGCTGATGGTGGTGAGCGAGCGCACGCGTGAGATCGGGTTGCGTAAGGCGCTCGGCGCACGGAAAGCCGACATCATGTCGCAGGTGCTCACCGAGTCGATTACGCTATCGACATTCGGCGGCCTCGTCGGCATCCTCCTCGGGTTCACGTTCGCGATGCTCCTCGCCGCCGTGACGCCGCTGCCGGCGACGCTGGAACTCTGGTCGGTCGTCCTCGGCGTCGGCATTACGGCCGCCGTCGGTCTGTTCTTCGGCGCGTACCCTGCCGCGCGCGCAGCGGCGCTCGACCCGATTGAGGCGCTCAGACGTGAATAAGGGGCTGCTAGGCGAAGTCCTGCGCATGGCGCTGGAGACCCTGCGCACGAACAAGCTGCGCTCCGGGCTGACCGTGCTCGGCGTCGTCATCGGCATCACATCGATCGTCGGCATGACGTCGCTCATCCGTGGCTTCGACAGCTCGCTGCGAGCGAGCATCGCAGAACTTGGTCCTAACACGATCTATCTGAGCAAGCTGAGCATCGTCAGCATCAGCGGCGGCGCGGAGTTCGATGATCTGATGCGGCGTCCTGCGCTTACCGTCGGCGATGCCCAGGCCATCGAGCGGCTGGCGCCGTCGGTCAGGGCGGTCGACATCATGGTCGGCCAGGGTGTGCAATCGACAGAGGAACGGGCGTTCTACCTGGGGGAGCGCACGACCACGAACCAGATCCTCGGCGTCAGCACCGACTACGCAACGATCAGCTTCATGAAACTGCAGCTGGGCCGCTTCTTCACTGAGCCGGAAGTCACCCACAGACGACGAGCGGTTGTTCTGGGCGACGGCCCATATCAGGTGCTCTTTGGCTCCAAGGGGATCGACCCGATTAACAAGAGAATCCGACTGGGAGCGATCGAATACACCGTCATCGGCGTGATGGACAAACGGCCGTCCCTCGGCAGCCTGGACACCGGCCAGGACAATCTCGCGATCATCCCCTACACGACCCACCAGGTCGTATACAACATGGACGTCACGCGACCGTTGCGCGGTGGCGACTCCTTCGGCGGCATCATCGGAATCCTGCCGCGCGATGACGCCCCGAAGGGTCAGGCTTTAGCCGAAGTCGAGGAGATCATGCGCATCCGCCACGGTCTCAAGCTCGACGAGGCAAACGACTTCGACATCATCACGCAGGACGCACTGCTGCGCACGTGGGAGCAGATCAGCCGCGCTGTGCTGCTGGCCCTGGTCGTCATTTCATCGATTGCGCTGATGGTCGGTGGCATCGGCGTCATGGCCATCATGATGATTTCGGTGACCGAACGAACGCGCGAGATCGGCGTGCGGAAGGCGCTCGGCGCCCGTCGTGGCGAGATCCTGGTGCAATTCCTGGCTGAAGCCGCCGTGCTGACGTCTGTCGGCGGCATTCTCGGCATCATCCTCGGCGCCGGCATCGGCGTCACGGTGAACCTGGCAACCGGCTTCCCCGTCTCGCTGCCCGTGTGGGCGTTCGCCCTGGGACTCGGGTTTTCGGCCACCGTGGGCATCGTCGCCGGCATGTTCCCTGCCGTTCGGGCCTCACGACTCGATCCCATCGAAGCGCTGCGCTACGAGTAGCGGTCAACGTGGATCGCGCGGCAGGTGCCCGACGGTCTCCTCCACCGTTGCGTCACCGATAAACGGACGCCGCGGGAACGCCGCCCGAAGCAGCGGCGGCGTCACCATCGTCGTCACCAGCACCATGACGACCGATGCCGAAAACACCTGCTGCCCTATCAGCCCATTTGCCAGGCCGTAACCGGCAACAATCAGGCCGACTTCCCCGCGCGAAATCATCCCGACGCCCATCCGGATCGACTCCGTGGTCGTGAATCCCGAGAGACGCGCAGACACGCCGGAGCCGGCGATCTTGGTGACGATCGCCACCAGGATCAGCACGAAGGTGAACACCGCGCTATCGCCAAGCTCACGCCCGTTTGCCTGCAGGCCGATGGCGATGAAGAAAATCGGGACGAAGATCGAGTACGTCAGCGGGTGGACGCCGGCGTCGATCTGTCGCTTGAAGGGCGTTTGCGCGAGGAGGACTCCGGCCACGTACGCGCCGGTGATGGCCGCCACACCGCCGCCGTACTCAGCAGTCCACGCATAGAGGAAGGCAATCACGACCGCTGCGGAAAGTACAGCCTGCGTCACCGGCAAACGGCTCGACCAGGTCAGCACCGGACCGAGAAAACGGCCCGCTGCGATCGCCAGCGCGAAATAGGCGGCCATTCGCACAACGACCAGGGCCACCGAGGCCACGTCCGTCCCGCCGCCGGGTGCCCTGGCGAAAGCAACGACAAACGAGAGCACAACGATACCCATGACATCGTCGATGACGGCCGCACCGAGAATGGCGGCGCCTTCGCGGGAGCGAAGGGCGCCCATCTCAATCAGTGTCTGCGCTGAGATGCTGACGCTGGTGGCGGTGAGGATGGTGCCGATGAAGATGCCTTCCCAGTACAGCGGCAGCCCGAACGCGCGTGCTGTGGCAATGCCGCCGGCCATGGGCAGGACGACGCCGCCGAAGGCAGCCCAGAAGGCCACCTTCCCGACGCGTCGCATCTCGGCGAGGTCTGTTTCGAGCCCCGCCACGAACATGAGCAGGATCACACCGACGTCGGCGAAATCGCGGATCACGCCGAGCAGGCCTGGCGCTGGGTGGCCCGGGCCCGGCTCGGGCGTGGCAAAGAGCGGCCACCCGAGCACGTTCAGCACGGTCGGGCCGAGAATCAAGCCGGCGAGAATCTCACCGAAGACTGACGGCTGCCCGATTCTGTTCGCCAGCGCGCCGGCCAGCTTGGCCGCGGCCACGACGAGCGTCAGAATCAGCAGCAGCTGCAGTGGATGGGTCAGGTTTACGCCTCGCGCTCTCCCGTCCGGATACGATAGCTTTCCTGCACTGGCATCACAAACACGCGGCCGTCGCCGATTTCACCGGTGCGCGCGGCGGTGACGATCGCCTTGATCGCGTCGTCAGCCAGCGAGTCTGGAACGACGACTTCGATCTCCATCTTCGGCAGCAGACTGACGTTGTATTCCTTGCCGCGGTAGATAGCCGTGTGCCCCTTCTGCTTGCCGTGGCCACGCACTTCCGTCACGGTCATGCCGGCGATGTTGAGCTTGGCCAAGGCGTCCTTCACATCATCCACCTTGTTGGGGCGGATGATGCTCTTGATCATTTTCATTGCGTCTCCTCCAGTATGCGAAGAAGGTCGGTCGTCAACTCCTGCTGCTCCGCTTCCGTGAGTTTCGATCCGCCTTTGGTGATGTGGAACACGTCGATTGCTTTTTCGCCTTCCGTCGCGATCAACACCAGGTCCACGTCGCAGCCGTGCCGCGAGATGACCCTGCTGATCCGGTAGAGCAGGCCGAGGGCGTTCGTCGCCACGATGTCGAGGATCGTGTAGCGGCTGGACGCCTCGTTATCGGCGCGGACGACAGGCGGAAACCGCATGCCGCTCCGCATCGCCAATGCACCGCGTTCCCGACCACGCAGCCGCGGCGCCAGCTCTTCGCGCCCGGCCACGACGTTTTCGAGGACGTGGAGCAGGCGTTGCTGCGCATCGCCGTTCAACTCGAGGAACCGCTCGTCGTCGGTAAACTGAAACACGTCGAGGACGAGCCCGCTCGGGTTCGTCAGCGCGTGCCCGCGAATGATGTTCATGCCGAACGACGACAGCACCCCGCAGATATTCGAGAACAGATACGGCTTGTCGAGCGTGGCGACGGCGAGCGTCCAGACGGACGAGTCCTGCTGCTCGATCGACAGATGCACTTCGTCAGGCTGGATGCCTCGCGCGAGTCGCACGTGACGGTAGATCGCCTCATGCGGGAACAGCTGGAGATACCGTTGTGGCAACCCCTCGAGAAAACGCGTGATCTCCTGCGCATCGAGGTCGGGCGGACACTGGGCCAGCAGGTCATCGACGCCCGCCTGGCTTCGCTCGATGCGCTCATCGCCGTACCGCTGCGTGAGGTGATTGTAGGTATCGACGTAGAGCCTCCAGAGCAGCTCCTCCTTCCACGGAGTGAGCGTTTCCGGGCTGACCGCCTGGACGTCGGCGAGGGTCAGCAGCGTGAGCATCTTCAGCCGCTGTTCCGTACCGATGAACGCGGCGAAATCCTTGACGATGTCGGGGTCCTCGGTATCGCGCCTGAACGCGATCAGCGACATCCGGAGATGGTGCCTGATCAGGAACAGCACCGTATCACGCGCATCGTCAGGCAGGTGCAGTCGATCGACCACGTCGCGGGCCATGCGCACGCTCTCGATGGCGTGGTCGTCATCGCGCCACTTGCCGACGTCGTGCAGCAGCAGCGACAACACGAGGAGTTCAGGCTCTGCCAGCTCGTTCAGCACGTTGCGCAGCCGCTGGCGGTATGGATCCGTGGTCGTCGAGAGCTGTTCGAGGCTTCGAATCGTCAGCAGCGTGTGCTCGTCGACCGTGTATTTGTGATAGAAGTCGCGGACCACCCGCCACGAAATCGCCTGGAACTCGGGAAACACGCGACCGAGCAGCCCGCAGTCGTGCATCTCGGATAAACGCGCGTACAGTCCCGCACGCGGCCTCAGCAGCCGCAACAGCGCCTTTCGCGAAGCCTCGTCCGGAAAGAAATCGTCCGCACGATACCGGTCCACGTGCTGCTGGATACACGACAGCGCTTCTTCAGTCACTTCCGTGTTGCTATCGATTGCCGCCTGAAACGCTGCGATCCACATTGAGGGATCGCGCGCCGCCTGAATGGGATCGAGGAACCGGATGCCGTCGCGGGACAGCCCGAGATTCGGCCCCACCGGCGCAGGCGCCGTCTTGCGCGCCCATTCGAGCGAGCGGGAGACGATACGGGCGTTGCGGAAGTAGTCGCTCATCAACCGTTCGACGCGTTGCCGTGGCTCCGTGCCCGGATAGCCGAGCAGATCGCTGGTTCGTTCCTGCAGTTCGTGACTGAGCACGTTCAGATTGCGATCCGTTTCCAGGTGCAGCGCCGACCGCACACGCAGCAGAAAGTCCTCAGCGTCGTCGAACCGCGCGGGATCCGCCGGGCCGCGTCGCAGCAGCAACGGATCGGTCAACAGCGCGATGGTGCGCGTCGCCGCCAGATCGCGTAGCGCGCCCGGCGATTCCTTGACGTCCGGTTCGAGCTGATAGAGCGTGGCGTTGAAACGTGAGTGCCGTTCCTCGATCAGCTGCAGCAGCGACGTCAGAATGTGCGCGTGCGTCTCCGGCGTGTGAAACAGCGAGTTGAAACGATCGAACAGCACACGCGCGCCGGCCACCGGACGCGCGTCGAGCAGCGCCAGCAGGAACTCGGGATTGTCCGCCTCGAGCGTGCGGAAGTCGTCGAGTTCCCGCACCTGATGGCCGACCACCACGCCGATGTCCCACAGCGGGTGCAAAAACGCCCGCAGGAACTGCTCCTCTGCGGCGCCGATACGCCCGCCAAAAAGCACGAGCAGATCGATGTCGGAATGGAGACACAGATGCCGGCGGCCATAGCCGCCTAGCGCCACGATGGCGACGTCCTCCGACGGCCCGCCCGCCGCGACCAGCTGCCTGAGCATGGCGTCCACGCGATCCGAATAGCGCTCGAGCGCAGCACGCCCGCCGGCCCCACGACGCACATCAGCCGTCAATTCCGCGCGGGCGGCCGCCAGCACCGCCGTCAGCTTGGAACCCACGGGTCCCGGCTCAGTCACTGACATATCGTGATATTCGCCTCCCGCTGCCGCATCAAGCATATGTGCCCTGGGCGCCGGGTGCGCTTCTCAGTAGCTGAAACCGATCCCGATGGAATAGAT
>Ga0070670_100005241_pt1 | contig 10914 bp, 9 predicted proteins | sample KBSS63metaG_FD_64665 | JGI IMG/M metagenome (GOLD analysis project Ga0070670, IMG submission 64665) | Switchgrass rhizosphere microbial communities from Kellogg Biological Station, Michigan, USA - KBS S6-3 metaG | ecosystem: Host-associated > Plants > Roots > Rhizosphere > Soil ... | reverse complement strand
GCGCTCGTGGTCGTGGTGCTGCTCGCCTTCCTGGCGATGGCGAATGGTTTTCAACGTACGCTGTCGGGGACCGGCTCTGACGATATCGCCGTCGTGCTGCGCGGCGGCTCGCGATCCGAGATCAACAGCGTGGTGCTGCGCGACCAGGTGCATCTTGTCGAGGAGGCGCCGGGGGTCGCCCGTGGGCCCGACGGCAAGCCGCTGGTGTCGGCCGAGCTCTACCTCACGATCGACGGCATCAAGCGCTCCAGCGGCACCAAGGCCAACCTGCCGCTGCGCGGCATCGGCCCCGAAGGCGCGGCGATCCGCAAGGATATCCGGCTGATCCAAGGGCGCATGTTCAGTCCCGGCAGCAACGAGCTCGTCGTTGGCAAGGCGATATTGACCCAGTTCCAGGGTTTCGAGCTCGGGAGCACGGTGGTGTCGGGCTCAACGCGCTGGACCGTGGTCGGCATATTCGACGCCGACGGCAGCGTGTTCGATTCGGAGATTTGGGCTGACCTCGCCGTGGTGCAGAGCCTGTTCAAGCGCCTCAACTCATTCCAGACGGTGCGCCTGCGGCTGGAGAGCCCGGCCGCGATTACTGCGCTGAAGAGCTATGTCGAGAACGATCCGCGGCTCAAGCTCGACGCCAAATCGGAGGCTGCGTACTACGCCGACCAGTCCTCGTTTACTTCGGATCTCATTCAGAAACTCGGCTGGCCGCTCGCGATCGCCATGGCGCTGGGCGCGCTCGCCGGCGCGCTCAACACGATGTACAGCTCGGTCGCCTCGCGTGCTTCCGAGATCGCGACCCTGCGTGCGATCGGCTTCGGCGGCTTCTCTGCCTTTGTCGGCACCATTGTTGAATCGCTGATGCTCGCCGCGGTCGGCGGACTGATCGGCGCCGTGGTGACGTTCCTGCTGTTCGACGGCCTCACCACGTCGACGCTCGGCGCGAGCTTCACCCAGGTGGTGTTCAGCTTCAAATTGAGCCCAGCCCTCATCGCGCAGGGCGTGCTGCTGGCGCTGGCCGTCGGAGCGATCGGCGGTTTGTTTCCGGCGCTGCGCGCCGCGCGCATGCCGATCGTCGCCGGCCTGAGCGAGTGACGGCGGGCTGGGGCGGCAAACGCCGCTCGTCTATTTCATTCCCGCGCACCGGCGCGATGGCGAACACGCGCAACGGGCTCCCGCTCCCCTCGAGGATCTTCAGCGGCGCCGCGACGATGAGCGCGCCGGTCGCCGGCAGGCGGTCGAGATTGCACAGGCATTGCAGCCCGTATTTGCCGGCGCCGTGCATGTAGTAGTGGCAGGGATAGGGTGGGGCGAAGTGAGCCGCTTGCCCGGCGTCGGTGCCGATCGTCTCGGTGCCGAAACCGAGCACGTCACGTTCCTCGACCAGGAAGCGCACGCAGTCGGGATCGGGGCCGGGCGTGTGTTGGCCGGTCTCGTCGAGATTCTGGTAGGCGACCGGGTCGGTGCGCTTCGACCAGTCGGTGCACATCAGCACCCACGAGCCGGCGGGAATGCGGCCGTGGCGTTTCTCGAACGCCGCGATGTGGCGAACCGTAAGCAGAAAATCCGCATCGGCCTTGGCTTCGGCGCTGCAGTCGATCACGCAAGCCGGGGCGATGAAATGTTCGACCGGCAGCGTGTCGACCGAGTTGTTCGGCCGGTCGCGGCCGGAAATCCAGTGAATGGGGGCGTCGAAATGGGTGCCGCTGTGTTCGCCGAAGCTGACGTTGTTCCAGTACCAGGCGGGCCCGCGCTCGTCGTAGCGCGAGATTTCCTCCATGCGGAATGGGCGGCTTTGGCCGAACTCCGGCGGCAACACGATTGGCGGAAAATCGGGCGAAAGCGTCTGCGTCAAGTCGACGAGCCGCACGCCGCCCGTGGCGACGAGCCCGCGGAAGAACGCATGAAGGCCGCTCGCGGCGCGCTCCGCGCCCGCTTTCTTCCTGGTCTTCTTGGTCATGAGCTTTGCTCTTTCGCGGTCAGCTCGCGTTCGAGTGTCTTTGGGCTTTCGAGATAGCGGGCGAGCCAATCCTGCGCGACATCGCCAGGGTAGACGTCCTCGACCGAGCCTTTGAGCGCCTCGACCACCGCCGCCGCCACGGCCTTGGGCGCAAGTTTCGGCGGCAGCACCAGCTGGTCCCATTCGTCGTCGATCGGGCCGGGGAAGAGATTGATCACGCGCGCGCCTGCCGGTTGAAGCTCTGCCCGCATGGCCTGCGACAGCGACAAGGCCGCCGCCTTCGAGGCCGAATAGGTGCCGTGCGGCGGATAGTTGGAGAGAGCGAAGATCGAGAGCACGTTGACCCAGGCCACTGCGCTCGCCGGTCCATCGGCCGCGCGCGCCTTCAGGAAAGGCGCGAATTCCTGGGCGAGCCGCAAGAGGCCGAAATAGTTCACCTCCATCTCGAGCTGCGCGGTCTCGACGCCGCGGCGCGCTGCAATGGAAAATGTGCGGTGACAGTCGGCGGTGTTGATCAGAATATCGACCTTGGCGCCGATCTCGCCGGCAAGCTCGCGGACCGAGCGGCCGTCGGTCACGTCGAGCGGAACAAACTTCGCCAGCGGCAGCTCGCGCAGCGCCTCGAAGCCCGCGACTTTCTTCCACGGTTCGGCTTCGCCGATCCAGATCACCGCCGCGCCCGCGGCGGCGAGCGCCCGCGCAACGGCTTGGCCTACTGCGGACTTGCCGTCGGTGATCAAAACCTTCCGCGACCGCGGATCGCAGGTCAGCTCGCGCATCTTTGCATCCTCCGACAAATCGGCTGCTCCGTGCTCCGGCAGCGCTACCAGCACGCCCTGACCGGCGCGGTCGAGCGCCGCCGCAACGCGCACGCGGCATGGCGCCGTGCCGACCCGCGTATGCACAAAGGCAATAACGTTGACTCCGGCATCAAGGCGGAGGGTGCCGACGCGCCAGGGAGCGCGCTCGCGGAAAAATAGCTCCTGTGGCGCACGCAGGACGGTCTCGGTCATCAACTCGCCGCGGCCGTCCTGGGAACGCCAGATCAGGCGGTGCGAAAGGCAGGAGTTGCACACCTCGCGTGGCGGATATTGGGTCGCGCCGCAATCCTGACAGACCTGCAACTCGAGCCGGCCGCGCGCCGCGGCGGCGGTGAACCCGAGCGCGGCGCGGCTGCGCTTGCCGGGCGGCAGCGTCGGCAGCGGCGTACGCAGCGCCGGGTTCTTGCGCCGCGGCTCGCTGACGGTCTCGGACGCCATCTCTCTTTGCTTCCTCGCCATCAATCAGGCCGCGGCAAGCACGGCGGCGCCGCTGCAGATGCCGCGATCATAGTTGATCATCCCGAACCCGGAGACGAGGCCATGCCGCGCCTCTGGGACGCGGCCGCCCTGCGTTTCGCCAGTGAGCTGCCGGATCGCCTCGACGATGCCGAGATGGCCGCCCGCGGCGCCAGCCTGGCCGACGGACAATTGACCGCCCGACGTATTGATTGGAAAGGTGCCTTCCGCCTCGAAAGTGTTGGCGCGGATGAAATCGGGCGCCGCTCCTCTGCCGCAGAAACCGAGACCCTCGAACTGCAGCGCGTTGATGACCGGATAGTCGTCGTAGCACTGAAGAAAATCGATGGCGTCAGGGCCGACGCCCGCCTGCTCGTAGAGGTCGGCGGAGTCCATGGCCCAGCCGCCGCGGTCCTGAACGGTGTCGTCGGGGAAGGCATTGTGCGTTTCGATCGCGCCCAGAAGCCGCGCGTAGCGCAGACCCAAACTCTCCGCTGTTTTCCGCCGCATCGCGAGAAAACCCTCGGCTCCCGCGCAGGGCATGACGCAATCGAACAGCCGCAGTGGGTCCGCGATCAACCGCGCATTGAGATACTCGTCCAAGGTCAGCGGCTTCTTGAACCAGGCGAGCGGGTTCTTGAGCGCATTGTTGCGCTGGGCGACGCAGAGTTTGCCGAAGTCCTCGCGCGTCGCGCCGTGCACGCGCATGTAATAGGCGGTGAGCAGCGCGAAGCTCGCATTGGGACCGCCCGAGCCGTAGGGATAGACCGCATCCTGCGCGAACTGGCTGAAGGTCGCGGTGTTGCGGCGAAAGCTGTCGGTGTGATTGGTATCGCCGGCAATACAGGCCACGATCTGGGCGTCGCCGCTTTCGACGGCACGGGCCGCGCGCCGGATCGAGACGATGCCGGAAGCGCCGCCCATCGGCACGTGGTCGAGCCAGCGCAAGGTCAACCCGAGGTGCTGGGTGAGGCCGACCGCGGTGTCCGGCGCCAAGGTGAAGCTTGCGACGGCAAGGCCATCGATACGCGCCTTGGTAATCCTGGCGTGGGCGAGCAGTTCGGCGACCGTGCGGCCGAGAAACCAGTGCGCGCTCCTGATGGAGTAGCGCACATACGGGATCGTCACCGGCGCGGCGAGGACGACGTCGTCATACGGCGCCCGCGCCATCAGGTCGATCCGCCGAGATAGGTCGCGACTACGCGGGCGTCGCTGGCGAGCGCGGTGGGCGGACCCTGATGGGTGATCTCGCCGGTTTCGAGCACGTAGCCGTAGTCCGCGGTTTCGAGCGCGGCGCGCGCATTCTGCTCGACCAACAGGATCGAGACGCCGCTCTCGCGCAGCGACGCGACGATGCGCAAGATCTCGCGCACCATCATCGGCGCCAGCCCGAGGCTCGGCTCGTCGAGCAGCAGCAGCCGCGGCCTCGCCATCAAGGCGCGGCCAAGCGCCAGCATTTGCCGCTCGCCCCCGGACAGCGTCTGCGCCTTCTGCCGCCGGCGCTCGGCAAGACGGGGAAAGCGGTCATAGACTTCCCGCAGGCTTTGATCGGCGCCGTTGCGGCGGCGCGAATAGGCACCGAGGACGAGATTGTCGACCACCGCCATCTCGCCGAACAGCTCGCGGCGCTCTGGAACGAGGCAGAGACCGCGCTCGACACGCTCCTCCACGTCGAGGCGGGCGAGGTCGAGGCCGTCATACGTCACGCGTCCGCGCCAGCGCAGCAGTCCCGCGGTTGCCGCAAGCAGCGTCGTCTTGCCGGCGCCGTTCGGCCCGATGACGGCGACGATCTGGCCCGGCTGCATGAAGAGGCTGACGCCGCGCACGGCCTCGACCTTGCCGTAGGCGACGTGCAAATTCTCGATCACGAGCAGCGACGTCACGCTACGCTCCCGAGATAGGCTTCCTGCACCCGCGAATCAGCGCGCACGACGGCCGGCGCTCCCTCGACGAGCTTGGAGCCGAAATCCATCACGACGATGCGATCGGCGAGCCCCATGACGAACTCCATGTCATGCTCGACGAGGAGGACGGTGACACCCTCCGCGCGCAGTGCGCGCATGAGATCGGCGAGCGCGCGTTTCTCCGGCCGGCTCAAGCCGGCGGCCGGCTCGTCGAGCATGATCAGCGCCGGATCGGCGGCGAGCGCGCGGGCGACTTCGAGGATGCGCTGGCGGCCAAGCGGCAGGTTGCCCGCCGGTTCGTACGGGCTGCCGCCAAGCCCAACCCGCTCGAGCTGGCGCAAGGCCTCGGCGCGGGCTCGTGCTTCTTCCGCGCGGTCAAGCCTCAGCGCACCCTGGAGAAGGCCGGCGCCGGTCCGCAGGTAGGTGCCGAGCAGCACGTTGTCGACGAGCGACATGTTGGTCCGCAGCTTCACATGCTGAAAGGTGCGGGCGATGCCGGCGGCGGCGATCCGGCGCTGGCCCACATGGGTGATGTCATGGCCGAGAAAGAAGATTGTGCCGTCGTCGCTCAGGAGCGCGCCGGTGATGAGGTTGAAGACCGTACTCTTGCCGGCGCCGTTCGGACCGATGAGGCCGACGATCTCGCCTGCACTCACTTCGAACCCGACTTTGCTCACCGCTTCAAGGCCACCGAAGCGCTTCACGAGCGATTTGACGACGAGCAGCGGCTCGCCCGGCTTCGGCATCGTCCGCCGCGGCAGCAGCTCGGGCGGCGCGATTGAGCGCTTCACCCCGTGCGGCAGATAGCGCAGCACCAAGGGCATCACGCCGCCGCGCGCGAACTGCAGCACGAGCACGTAGATGACGGCAAAGACGATCACTTCGAGCTGTGCGCCGTTGCGCGCGAAGTGCGGCAGCGCGTCCTGCAGCGCGTTGGTCAGCATGGTGAGCAGCGCCGCGCCGAGCACCGCACCGAGGATGTGTCCAGAGCCGCCGAGAATGGCCATGAACAGATATTGGATGCCCATGCGCACGTCGAACGGCGCCGGGCTGACGAATCGCTCCATGTGGGCGTAGAGCCAGCCGGAGAGTCCGGCGAGCAACGCTGCAATGACGAAGGTGATGAGCCGGATGCGAAACACGCTGATGCCCAGGCTCTCGACCATCACCACGCCGCCGCGCAGGCTACGGATGGCGCGACCCGCTCGCGAGTCGAGGAGATTGGCGGTCAGGAGGGTCGCGCCCGCTAGCACGCACCAGATCAGATAGTAGATCGCATTGGTGCGTTCGAGCGACAGCGGGCCGATCGAAATCGGCGGCACGCTGGAGATGCCGTTGTGGCCGCCGAGCACCTCCATGTTGCCGAACAAAAAGTAGATCGACAGGCCCCAGGCAATGGTGCCGAGCGGCAGGAAGTGCCCGCCAAGCCGCAGCGTTATTGCGCCAAGGAGCGTGGCGATCAGGCCGGTGAGGAGGAGGGCAAAGGCTAGTCCCCACCACGGCGAGGCGCCGGCGGCTGTCGTCAGCCAAGCCGTCGCGTAAGCGCCGATGCCGACGAAGGCGGCTTGGCCGAAGGAGGTGAGGCCGGCAACGCCGGTCAGCAGCACGACGCCGAGGGCGACCAGCGCGTAGATGCCGATGTAGTTGAGCAGCGTGATGGTGAACTGCGGCGCCCACAGCGGCGCCGTGCCGAGAGCCGCGATCACGGCAAGAGCCGCGAGATAGACGGCGCGGACGCTCATGCCTCGATCTCCGCGTCCTCCTCGTCGGCTTGCGGCAGCGACAGCGAGCGCAGCAGCAGCACCGGGATCAGCAAACTGAAGACCACCACCTCCTTGAGCGAACTGTTCCAGAACGATGCGAAGCTTTCGAGGATGCCGACGAGGATGGCGCCGATTGCCGTTCCCGGATAGCTGACGAGACCGCCGATGATCGCGCCGACGAAAGCCTTGAGCCCGATGATGAAACCGGAGTCGTAATAAAGCGTCGTCACCGGGCCGATGAGAATCCCCGACGTGGCGCCAAGGAGCGAGGCGAGCAGAAATGCGAGCGTCGCCGTGTTCGCCGGCCGGATGCCGACGATGCGCGCGCCGACGCGATTGACTGAAGCCGCGCGCAGCGCCTTGCCCGCGAGCGTATGCTCGAAGAACAGAAACAGCAGCAGGCTGAACACCGCTGCGGTCGCCGCCATCAGCAGCGTTTGCGACGTGATCACCACGGTACCGAAACGGAAGACCTCGCTGGTTAGCGGCTTGGTACGGAAACCCTCGGGGCCGAAGAACAGCAAACCCAGTCCGGACAGACCGAACGTGAGTGCGACCGACACGATAAGCAGAAGCAGAACGGAGGCGTCGGCAATCGGCCGCAGCGCGATGCGTTCGATGAGCGGCGCGATCGGCACGACGAGCGCAATGGCAAGCGGGATCTGCGCCCAGGCCGGTAGGTTCGCTCCGGCAAATAGCCACGCGACCGCAGCGGGAATGAGCGGCAGCACCCCATAGCCGAGAAGACCGCGGGCGATGCGATCGGGCCGGCCGCGCCGTAGGTGGTGAACCGCATCGACGGCGCAAGCCAAGATCGCCAGCACGGCGACCAGATAGACCGTGCCGGGCATGCGGCCGAGCTGCAGCGAAGCAAGCGTGAGCGCCGAGAAGGCGACGATGTCGCCGAACGGCACGAACACCACGCGCGTCACCGAGAAGATAAGAACGAGACCGAGCCCAACGAGCACATAGATCGATCCGGTGGCGATGCCATCGATGCCGAGAATGAGCGCGATGTCGGGGGTCATGAGTGCTCCGGCGGCTCAGCGGCCGCGCTGCGTCGTCGCGCTGTGCGCGTCGCGATTTTGCAGGGCCAAAGTCGGAAACACGACGGCAATCTCGAGCCCCAAACCGCGCGCGAAGAATCGAGAAAACCATTGCGACTGCGTTGTTTCAAGCCTAAAACGCCTGATCCGCACGCTCTTGCAGAGATGCCGCGGCGGCCGCATCAGCAGTCAAACGGGAGGCGTTCGTGAACAAATTTCTGCGTAGCGCTGCCGGGGTGGCGATCGTTTCGTTGCTGGCTCTTCCCGCCGCGGCCGCCGATATCAGCCTCGGCTTGATCACCTCGATGACTGGTCCCGGCGCCTCCATCGGGATTCCTTATTCCAAGGGAACGGCCGCGGGCGAGGTCTACAAGGACGACGTCAACGGCATCAAGATCAAGGTCCAGCAACTCGACGACGCGTCGGATCCCTCGACCGGCACCCGCGACGCGCGCAAGCTCATCGAGCAGGACAACGTCGACGTGCTCATGGGCGCCGGCAACACGCCGATTACGCTCGCCATCGCTGCCGTCTCGCGCGAGCAAAAAGTCCCGCTGATAGCGCTCGTCCCCACCGGGAATCTGCCCGGCGATTCCGGCTCGTGGATGATTTCCATTCCGCAACCGGTGCCGTTGATGGTCGCCGCGGTAGTCGAGCGCATGAAGGCCACCGGCGTCAAGACAATCGGCTATATTGGCTTCAACGATGCCTGGGGCGACCTCGTCTATGACGCGCTGAAGAAGACCGCCGAGCCCGCCGGCATGCAGATCGTCACCAACGAGCGCTACGCGCGCGCCGACACTTCGGTGACCGCGCAGGCGCTGCGTATCGTCGCGGCCGCGCCCGACGTGGTGATGACCGGCGGCTCGGGGACCCCCGGCGCGCTGCCGTTCATTGCGCTCACCGAACGCGGCTACAAAGGGCAGATCTATGGCATGCATTCGCTGATCAATCCGGATTTCGTTCGCGTTGGCGGCGCCGCGGTCGAAGGTGTCATTTGCCCAACCGGGCCGGTGGTGGTGGCGAGCCAGCTCCCCGAGTCGAACCCAACCCGCAAGGTCGCTCTCGACTACGAGGCCGCCTATCAGAAGGCCAACAACGAGCCGGCGCGCGGCGCGTTCGGCCCGTACGCGTTCGACGGCTGGCTGATCATGCTCGATGCCGCCAAGCGGGCGCTCGCGACCGGCGCCCAGCCGGGCACGGCGCAATTCCGCGAGGCGCTGCGCGAGGCCATCGTCAACACCAAGGATCTGGTCGGCACGCATGCGGTCTATAACTTCAAGCCGGGCACCGCGGCCGGCGTCGACGACCGCGCGCGCGTGCTGGTGAAGCTCGTCGACGGCAAGTGGAAGCTGACCGAGTGATCGCTTTCTGCGAAGCGTTGATTGGCGTCATGCCCGCGCTTGTCGCGGGCATCCACGTCTTAAAACCATACATCAAACAAAGACGTGGATGGCCGGAACAAGTCCGGCCATGACGAGCTGCGGATTTCTTTGTAAGCTCATTCGGCGCTACAGCCCCTTCGGGTTGGTCAAGAACTCCTCGACGATCTCGGCCGGGGGCTTGATGAAATCCGAGACGCGGCTGACGCCCAGGCCGTTGAGGCGTTTGAGCTTGACCGCAAGCTCGGCCATCTTGACCACGATGGGAATGCCGTCGATCACCGGCGCGCCATCCACAGCGTGCTCGTGCACCGCAGAGAACAGCAACATCGGGATGCCGCCGCCCGGGATCAGCACGTCGCAGCCGGAGGCGACCAGCGGGCGCGCCTGTTCGGCGAAGAGCCGCACCACCTCGGCGGCGAGTGCCTCCGACTCGTAGGCCTTGAGCATCTGCCCCGGCTCGAAGGTCATCGCGTGCACGCCGGTCACGCGCCGTTCCAGCCCGTACTTGCCGATCTGGTGGTGAAACCAGGGAATGTAGCGCGTGTTTATGGTGACGATGCCGCTGCGCTGACCGAGCTGGCAGGCGTACAGCATCGAGGCCTCACCGAGCGCCACCACGGGAATGTCGACGACCGAGCGCGCCTCGTAGAGGCCGGCGTCCTGGAAGTGACCGACGATGAAAGCGTCGTAGCCCTCGCGTTCCGCCTTGACCGCGTTGCAGATGACCTCCCTGGCGCAGCGGAATTCGACGATCGGATGGGCATAGTTGTCGTGCGGGGTGATACCCTTGATATCGACTTCGGTCCCAGGGTCGGCGATGGCGCGAAGATGCCGGCGCAGCCGGTCCCAGTAGGTCTTGCCGTTCGCCTCGTCGACGTAGCTTTGATACCAGATGCGGATCGGGTCCATGCTTTTTCCTAAAAACAGTTCGTAAGTGCTTCTTCCTAAAAGCTAACGGTGGACGTCGGCGCCGCCCCGGACGCTCTCACATGAACAGCTGAATGCTGCGGAACGCGGCATCGCAATTGACGAGATCGACGCGCTTCAATTTGATCTTCAGCTTGCCGTCGATGACCATCAACGTGTGGGTCGCCCAGGCGGCGTAGAGGTCCTGCTCGTCGAGACGCGTCTCCACGTAGTGCATCGGTGTCCAGGTGACGTACTCGTGGGTGGCATCGTCGCGGCGGTCGACGTGGGGGACCTGCAGGACGTGATGACAGCGGCTCTTGGGCTTCTGCGAGAAGGTGCGGTTGCCCTTGAGCCGCTCGATGCGGATCTGCAGCAACAGCTTGTCTTCGTACATCAGCGATGTTGCAAGGCGCGGATCAGTCTGCCCCCATTCCAGCGGCATCCAGTAATGGCCGTCATCGGCGAACAGGTCGAGCCATTCCTCGAAGCGGTGCTGGTCGATCAGCCGCGCCTCGTGGAAGACGAAACTGATGAGATCCTGATCGGTCGGAGCACCCATCCACGCGGCCGTTACATCGACAGGGTCATGAACTTCGACCAGGCACGAAACTGGTTGCGCATCTGCCGCTCCGAGGTGCCGTTGATGACGGCGGTTTCCTGCTCGGCTTCGGCCGGA
>Ga0070670_100005238_pt1 | contig 10917 bp, 7 predicted proteins | sample KBSS63metaG_FD_64665 | JGI IMG/M metagenome (GOLD analysis project Ga0070670, IMG submission 64665) | Switchgrass rhizosphere microbial communities from Kellogg Biological Station, Michigan, USA - KBS S6-3 metaG | ecosystem: Host-associated > Plants > Roots > Rhizosphere > Soil ... | reverse complement strand
CTTGGTGAGCGCGGCGGCCCACGGCTGATACGGCAGGCCGCCGGGCAGATCGACGCCCAGGTCGATGGCCATCCGCGATCCGCCGATCTCGCTGTCGCACACGATGAAGTCGCCGCGGCCTGGCGTGCAGGGGTTGCGGTTGCCGGCGTGCCAGATGCCGGAGAAGTCAGGCTTGCCGTCGGGCAGCCGCGGCGCCGGTGCCTTGAGGTTCGGCGTGCCGTCGGCACTGCGCGGCACGCCCTCGGTTGGCAGCTTGAGCCACTGACCGAAGCCGGCCGCCGCCGTCATCACGACGGCGGCCGTCACCATGATGCCGAGTACCGCTCCCCGCATGCGGACTAGAAGTCGATCTGCGCGCTGATCTTGAACAGTCGTGGATCGAGAATCGCCGTCGGCACGAGGAACGACGCGTAGGCCGCGTTGACTGCGCGCACCGGGTTGCCGTTGGTGACGTTGTAGATGTCGAAGTTCGCCCGCAGCGCGTTGCGTCCGTACTTGAACTCCTTGGTGAACCGCAGGTCGAGCTCGTTCAGACGCTCACCGTACATCGTCCCCGGCGTCACCAGGTTGATGGTCGCGTTGGCAGCGCCGCCCGAGAGCGGCCGCCCCAGCGACGGCTGGATCACGGTGTTGGTCGCGATGTAGTTGGCCGCCACGAGCGGCCCCGGCAGGCTCTGGAACGTGGCCGCGACGCCTACGTCGATCTTCGGCACGTTGTAGGTGGTGAGGAGCTTGGCCTGCGTGAGGAACGGCGTTTCGACGTGGCACTGGTCGGCGCTCTGTACGGTGCCGATCGTCGTCGTGACCGTCACTTCCGGATGCGTCTTCACGATCGCGCAGGTGTCCTGCGTGACCTTGCCGGTGCTGATGCCGCCGCGAAATACGATGTTGTGAAGGCGCGCGTTGGCGCTGATATCCACGCCGTTGAACACCTCGGTCTGCCCGCCGAAGTCGTCGGCGGCGGTCACGTAGTTGTCCACCTGGCCGAACTTGTTCTGGTTGACGTTGAACAGGCCGCCCAGCGTCCCGCCAGCGTTCGGCAGCCGCGAATCCGGCGGTACCGGAATGCTGTAGGCAGTGAAATCGCTCGCCGCCACGGCGCGGTTTTGCGTCACCGTGAAGTTGCCGTAGGCGCGGCGGAAGTAGCCGACGTCCACACCCAGGCCCTTCAGGAGTTCCTGCTGCACGGTGGCGGAGAACTCCCAGTTCTCCGGCCTGGCGTTCCACCCGGTGAGAATGGCCGGGTCGTAGGCCTGGCTGGGGATGGGCGTCCCGAAGCGAAGGTCGGAGATCTGCCCGCAGGTGTCGATGCTCCCGGTGGTAGCCGGGCTCTGCGCCAGCGGGTTGATCAGGTCGCAGTCCGGCACGAAGTCGAGGTCGGCGTCGGTCCACGAGCGGGTCACGCGGCCGACGATCCGGTCGCGAGCCGGGACGCCCTGGGTCGGGTCGAGCGCGATCCCATACTTGCCGACGTTCACCTTGATGGCCGTCTTCCCGTTGCCGAAGACGTCGTACGCGCCGCCCACACGCGGCATGAAGTCCTGGAACTTGTAGAAATCGCTCTTCGGAATGGTGAAGTTCCGGTTCGGCACGAGCGGCCCGGGACCGAACGTATATTCGTCCCAACCGGTGTGGTTGTACTCGAACCGCAGGCCGGCATTGACGGTGAGCCGGTTGACGGTCCAGCGGTCCTGAACGAACGCCGCCATTTCGGCGCGCACGCCGCCCCGGATCCCGTCGTATTGGTTCTGGCGCTCGGTGATCTGGTTCGGGCTGCCGTTGAGCATGCGGATGTTGTAGGCGTTGTTCAATTCCGGAGAGTTGTAAGTCTGCATGCCCCAGAAATCGCTGAAGCCGAACTTGAGCGCATGACTGCCGGTGACGTAGGAAAGCGTGCCCTTGATCTCCTTCGTGTCGTCCAACACCTGGTCGTTGGCCGCGATGCCGGTGTCGTTGGTGTTCGACCTCCCCCGGTAGCGCAGGGTGCCGATGGACCCGATGCCCGGGATCACCTGGTTCTGCTCGACCACGCCGACCAGATTGCGATAGACGCCAGCAGGGTCCGTGTCGTAGAAGTTGAAGATGTCCTCGGCGTGGATGCCCATGCGAACGTCGAGCAGCATCTTGTTGCTGATCGGCGACGAGTAGCCGGCGGTTACGGTCCACAATCTCGGAAAGTCATACTTCTGTTCCGACTCGGAGGACACGCCGCTCAGCGCGGCCAGCCAATAGCGCCAGCTGTCCTCAACGTAGACGTTGAACTTGTTGCGCGGCGACGCCTGCCACGTCACGCGCGTGTTGGCCGTGTTGCTCTTCAGGAAGCTGGCGGTCTGATTGTTCAGATCGGCTTCATAGAGCCACTTGGTGAGATCGCCGGCGTTCTTGTTCTCCCAGAGCTGCGAGATGTAGCCCTCGCTGCGCTGGAAGCGCGCGCTCGAGTAGAACCACAGCTTGTCCTTGGCGATGGGACCGCCAGCCGATCCGTTGTAATCGAACAGGTTCTTCAGCCGGTTGGGTGCCCGCAGCCCCTGCGCCTGCAGCTCCGGGGTGTAGTTGCTGTTCTGGAAGCTCGAGTTGGTCTGCATGCCGAAGAACGAGCCCGAGAACCGGTTGCCGCCTTCCTTCGGAATGAAGTTGAACAGCACGCCACCGGTGATCGCTTCGGCGTTGCCGGCGGCGTAATCGATCGTCATCTCCTGGCTCGAGCCGACGTCGACGACCGTGTTGGTCGAGTTGCCCTGGCCGGCCACGTTCCGCAGCGTCAGCCCGTCCACGCTCTGCCGCTGATCCGTGCCGCGGCCGCCGTGGATGGAGATCGCACTCAGCGTCTGGTTGTTCTGGCCGCCGACGTCCTGACCGGCGGTGACCATGCCGGGGATCAAGACGGCCAGCCCCGTCTGACCGCGGCCGGCGGGAATCGCGTCGATGATGTCCTTGCTGAGCACGCGCTGCAGCGAGCTGCTCTGCACGTCGACGACGGACGCCTGCCCCGACACCGTGATGGTCTCCTGCACGGCTCCGAGCCTGAGCTCCGCATCGACGGTGGCGGTGAACGAGCCCGTGAGCTCGATGCCATCGCGTTTCAAGGTGTTGAACCCGGGCAGCGTGAACGTCACCGAGTAGCTGCCGGGACGCAGATCCACGATGCGGTACTGACCGGAGCCATCGGTGATGACGGTCCTGACCTTCTCGATCAGGGCTGGACTCGCGGCCTCGACGGTGACGCCCGGGAGAAACGCACCGGTGCCGTCCTTCACGGCGCCGGTGATAGAGGCCTGCGCAAATGCCAGCCCCGGGAGCAGCACCGCGCATGCGAGAACGATTACGACGAACCTGGTCGCTCGACTCATACTCTCTGCCTCCTGGAACTGCCTCAGCCGAAAAGCGGAGTCATTGTAGGGATTTGCCGCGCGGCACGCCCTCCCCTGTTTGGGTGGGGATGGTCGAGACTCCCACCCGTCCAGGGGACTCGACGCGTTTGCTATAGTCCGCGCCGAGGCTTCGATGACCCTTCGAACCACGCTTTCAACGGCGATTACGCTCGGCGTCCTGATCCCGGCCGCGTCCGCCAGCGCCCAGTCGCCTCTCAGCGACGAGGATCGCGCCGAGATCGGCAAACTCGCCGCGCGCTACGCCGAAGCGCTGTCGAACTGCGACGCCGACGAGTACGCCGGGCTCTTCACCGCCGACGGCACGTTCACGAGCGACGATTTTCGCGGTGCGAAGCACCGCGAGATGTACGGCCGGCGTGCCACGCTGCGCGGGCGGGACCAGTTGGTGCAGTTGGTGCGCACCGAGGAGTTCTGCCTGGATGGCCGGCCGCGCCAGGCTGCGGCGCAGCGCCCGCCATCCACCGTTACGATTCAGCCGAGCGCCGAAGGGGCGCGAGGCTCCTCGCCCATCGGCGCCGACGGACGCTACGACGACGTCTACGTGAAGACGGCCCAGGGCTGGCGGTTCAAGAGCCGTACGGTGACCATGCCCTCACCGCCCGGGTTCTTCACCACCAGCGACGGCGTGCGGCTGCATTTCACCGACACGGGCCGCGGCCGCACCATCGTGTTCATTCCCGGATGGACGATGAGCGGAGAGATCTGGGAGCCGCAGCTGCGCGCCTTCTCGTCCCGCTACCGCACCGTGACACTCGACCCCCGCGCGCAGGGCGCGTCGGAGATGACCGGCGAGGGACTCTATCTCGGACGCCGTGGCCGCGACATCGGCGAGCTGCTCGATCACCTGAACCTGTCGGACGTCGTCCTGGTCGGCTGGTCGATGGGCGTGCGCGAGGTGATCACCTACGTCGCGGCCTCCGGTACGAAGCGCATCGCGGCGCTGGCATTCGTCGAAGGCAACCTGTGGCCGCAGGGCGCACTCGAACCAGCGCTGGAGAACCTGCGGCGCATGCAGGCGGACCGCACGCCGTTCACGCGCGACTTCGTCAAGAGCATGTACGTGCAGCCACAGACCACCGCCTATCTCGATCGCGTCACGGAGATGTCGCTCAAGACGCCAACGGACGCGGCGGCGATGCTGATGTTCGCCAACGCGTTCGGCAAGGACACGGACATGCGGCCGCTCCTGGCCGCGCTCGATCGGCCGGTGCTCTTCGTGGGCGTACCGTCGAAGAAGCCGCAGGGCGATGCGCTCAAGGCCGCGGTGCCGTCGGCGCGCGTCGAGTACGTGGAGGGCGCGGGGCACGCCCTGTTCGTCGATCGGGCCGACCAGTTCAACGCCTTGCTCGAACGTTTCATCGCGAGCGTTCCGGCGCCCGGCAAGTGAAGTTCGCGGGGTCGCCCACGTCGCCGCGCCCTTTGTAGGCCGACACCTTCGGATAGGCGCACACGAGCCGCGGGCGGGTGGGCCACCCTTCACCCGACGTCTCGACCACGATCTGGTCGGGTGCCTTGCCGGTCGCCTTCCACTGCCGCACCGCCTGCACGGGATCGAAATCCACCTTGTAGGCGCCCGGATAGGTGCCTCCGAAGCAGTGGTGCATGCCCGGCACCATGAACAGCCGCACCGAGCCGCGCACGCCGTCGCCCATCGTCTTCACCACGCTTTCGTAGTAGCTCACGACGTTCTGCGGTGGCAGGTCGTCCTTCCAGCCGCCGACGAGCAGGAGCTTGCCGCCCTTCTGCACGAAGGCACGCAGGTCGGGGTTGGTGTGGTTGATGGCGAGGTTGGCGGCGCTCTCCGAGCGGTCGATGTCGCTGCCGAAGTTGGGGCGCTGCTTGTCGTAGCTCCAGCCCGGGTCCTTGAAAATCATGTTCCGGTAGTACGCCAGCGAGTAGCGGTACGGCTCCTTCGAACCGATCATGTCGCCCCACCCGAGCTCGCTTCCCTTTTCCATCGGTCCGTAGATCAGTTCACCCGTGCGTTCGTGCCGCGGCGTCTCGTACATGCGCCGTACCGCCGCCACCTGGCCCTGCGTGAGGCAGCTGGCATTGTCGCCAGCCTTGCACAGCAGCGCCGACGGATCGAACCGGCACGCCTTCGGGTTCTCGATCACCCGGTCCTTCACGCCGTCATTGAGGTCGCAGGCGTCGAGCACGGCCTGGTGCAGCATCGGCAGCTTGCTCACCGGCAGCAGCGCCTCGGGCGAGCGGTGGGTGGCGTCGTACAGCCACATCTGCGACACGCCGTGGCGGGTGCCGTAGTTGGTGAAGTTCACGGCCACCGCGGCGTCCAGATCCTCCGGAAAGCGCTGCACGAGGGCCAGCACGTCACGGGATCCACCGCCGCCGCACTCGTTCATCACCGAGAACGTCGGGCCGGGCGGATAGAAGGCGGCGGCCAGCGTGCGGGCACGCGCCACCACGACGTGCAGCGGCTCCATCTTGAGGTTCTCGAGTTTGCCCGGCTGCGTGAGCACGAAGCTCGGCCCGGTGAACCCTTCGATTCCCAAGTCGGTGCCCACCGTCACCGAGCCGGTGCGCAGGATCTCCTTCATGCGCGCCAACGGCAACGGGCCGCCCCAGAAACTGCTGCCCGCCGGCATGATGTCGCCCGTCCAGCGGTCCGCCGGAAGCCACACTTCGAACTTCACGTCCGAGTTCACCGCGCGCGTCGAGCCGGTTACGCGGCAGTAGGCTGGCAGGTCCGCTTCGGCTCGAACCATGTGGCCACCGAGTCCCTCGCACGAGCCGGTGGGCGACCGGGGCTGCGCGGCGGCGGGAGAGACGAGCGCGGCGACGCTTGCCGCAAGCCAGACGAGCGACAGCTTTCGCACGCGCGTATTATGCGTCCCGTATTCGTGAAATGTTCGTACCCAACTTTGGTGGGCCCGGGATCGGCTGGATCAGCGCATCATGTCGCCTGTCGAGAGGAGAGGCATGCTGCACTTGAACGGACTTCGAGGACGAATCGTTACGGCCGGCGCGCTGTGGGCGCTGGCGGGCCCGCTGCTGAGCGGGCAGGCGCCGGCGGGCCAGAAAGGGCTCGTGGTCGACACCGGCGCGCTGACGCCGTTCGTCGAGAACATGGACCGGTCGCTCGCCTTCTACCACGACGTCTTCGACATGGAGGTGCCGCCGCTCCCCGCCACCGGGATGCGGCCCTACAACAACCCCAACCCGCGGCTGTTCGCCTTCTTCGACATTCCCGGCGCCAAGGAGCGCCACCAGTCGGCGCGCGTCATGGGCATACGCACCGGCATCGAGCCGATGGAGATCCAGCAGGTGCCGTTCAAGACGGTGGCGCTGCGCATCCAGGATCCGGGTAACGTCACCATCGTCCTGAAGGTCCGCGATCTCAACGCGACGCTGGCGCGCGTGAAGAAGGCCGGCTACCCGGTCGTGTCGGCCGGCGGCGCCCCAGTGACCCTCGACGACGGCACGCGCGCCGTGATCGTGCGCGACGTGGACAACCGCTTCCTCGAGCTCCGCCAGCCCGCTTCCATCCCGGCCTCGGCGCCCAAGCACAACGTCGTGGACATCACCGCCATGGTGACGGTGGCCGATCTCCAGCGCACGACGCAGGTGTATCGCGACGTGTTCGGGTTCACCGTCGAGGGCGAGAAGACGGCGTTCTCGCCCGACAAGCCGACGCGTGCGCTGACCGGCCTCAAGGATGCCGAGTTCCGCTGGGCGCGCGCCAAGGCGCGCGACTCGCAGCTGTGGCTGGAGTTCGTCGAATACAAGGGCGTGGACCGGATGCCGCTGAAGATGAAGATCCAGGACCGCGGTGCCACCCGGCTGCAGTTCCGCACCCAGGGCATCGACGCCGTGGTGGACGCCGCCAAGCGCGCCGGGCTGACGATTGCCACGGTGGGCGGCAAGGCCACGCCGATACCGCCCAACTTCCTCGGCGCGCTGGTGGTCGATCCCAGCAACTTCTTCGTGTCGCTCTTCGAGTCGTGCGACGGCTGCGCGCCGCGCGAGGCGCCGCCCGCCAATACGGCCTCCGCGGCGGCCGCCTCCACCCCGCCGCCGGCCACGCGCCCGGCGCTGCTCTACAAGGAAGACTGGCGGGAGCCGCCGGTCAGCGGTGAACGCACCGACGAGAACCAGCGCGTCGGCTTCGGCGTGGTGACCAACCCGAACCTCGAACTGAAGGTGTACGGGACCGACGCGAAGGTCGTGCGCGCGGCGCGTCACGAAGGGCGCGTCGACCTGTGGACGGGACTCACGACGGCGCCGACCGCCGTGTTGCTGCGCGACAAGCGGAACTACGTGGATCTCACCGGGCTGGCGCGCCTGCGCTGGATGGTGCGCACCAATGCCATCCACACGCTGTATCCCGCGGTGAAGCTGGCCGACGGAGCGCTCATCGTCGGTAACCGTCCGATCAACACCGCCGACGAGTTCTATGCGGTGGAAGTCAGCTTCATGGGCATGCGCTGGTACAAGCTCGATCCGATGACGGTGGTGGTGGGAACCGAGGTCGAGAAGCCGGATCTGCGGCGCGTGGACGAGGTGGGGCTGGTGACGCTGGCGCCAGGCGGCGGCCACGGCATCGCCGGCTCGGCGAACTTCTCCGGCGTCGAACTCTTCGCCACCGCGGTGCCGCGATGACGCGCGCGCTCCTCGTCGCGGCGCTGGCGCTCGGCGCCTCCTTCGCGCAGGCCCAGACCGTGATGACGCCTGGGCCGTTGACGGAGAAGGACAAGGCCGAGATTGCCGCCCTGTGGACGACGTACCGCAACACGCTGTTTGCCTGCAACGGCGAGGGCTACGCGGATCTGTTCGCGACGCCCGGCGGCTACTTCGCCAGCGCGCCCCGCGGCGAAGTGCGCGAGAAGCGGGCGCTGATGGAGATGGTCGTCGGTTACGACCGCTGCAAGCCCGACACCGGCAAGCCGTCGGCCGAGCCCGCGCCGCGGAATCCGACGCCGGTAGCCGGCGAGGCCGCCTCGAAACTGCCGACGCCCGTGATCGAAGCCGCGCCCGAGGGTGCCAAGGCGAAGATCATCAACAGTCGCGGCGGCGGCTACTACGACGACGTCTACGTGAAGACGCCGGCGGGATGGAAATTCAAGTCGCGCACGGTCATCGCCGACAACGAGCTGGCAGCCGGGCTCAACACCCAGGACTTCATCGAGATCCGCGCGCTGGCCGGCGACGACCACGGCTTCTACGAGGACCTGTTCGGCGAGTACAACAGCCAGCTCTTCCCACGCGGGACCGGAAAGAAGGGCCTGCCCTTCCGCACCTCCGGGCTGAAGATCGTCGTGGACAAGGACGGCGTCCACGGGGTGGCCTACCTGCGCAACAACGGTGGCCACTACGAGGACGTCTACGCGAAGACGCCACAGGGGTGGCGGATCAAGGAGCGGAAGTACTTCAAGCCCTAGGCTTCCGGCTTCGGGCCCGCCTCAGAGCAGCTCCACGATGCTTCGACGAACACGTACCTCACGACACGTGCGGCGCGCGTAGCTCCGATCGCGAGTGTCGCACCGACCAGCACACCGGCGGCTCTCAACGCCAGCCCGCGCGACGCGATCAGTGAGAGCAGATCCCCCGACCCGGAGACGGCCCGGTTCATCGGGGGCGCGATGCCGCGCGCTCTCACCTGCGGGCGATCATGGCGATGATCAGCGCGTGGCATGAGAACGGTTTCGCCATGTTCTCTGTCATCGAGAGAGCGACAGGCCGATGGATCGGCCGCGTTGGGCCATGGATGCCAGAGGGATGGCCGGGCAGCGAAATCGGTTGGGCCGTCATCAGAGAGTACTGGGGCCGTGGGTTCGCCACCGAGGAGGCTGCCGCAAGCATCGACTAGGCATTCGATCACCTCGGCTAGAGCGCGCGCGTCCCCATCGCCTGAGATGATGTGGACCCAGACGTTGTTCCGCGGCGACGTGACCTCACCCGCCCTCCAAGCCTCTGTCATCTAGGTGACAGACTGAGTCTGTGGAACCGGAATAAAGTGCCTGTCTCCATGGGCACGACCATCGCCGTGTACTGGACTTTGAAGGGCCCAGACGGTCGTACTCTGCGGTGTGAATTGGTATTCGCGGCGGGCGCGCTTGAAGTGCGTGTCGTGAACGACGACGCGCCGCGGTGGGAGGCAGTAACCAGCGAAGCGGATGGTTCGAACCTGGCCGAAGCGTGGAGAGCGCTCTACGAGGCGAACGGTTGGGCCTCAATCGACATGCCGGCATCGCCGACGAAGTCACACAACTTCAAGATCGACCGTAGCCAGCGCATTCACAGCGATGGCCTCGTGGTCCGCGTCTATCAGATCTTCGGTACTAACAGGTACGGGTGGGACCACAACCGCGAGCAGCCGCCGGCGGATCGGCCGCTGTACCACTCGCGCGACGGGGCGGAAGCTGCGGCAGACCACGCGCGCCAGCTCTCCGGACACCGTTGCGATGACGTCTGTGACCCCTGGCGCGTGCGCTGATGTAAACCCATTCTAAGGTGTCCCCGCCTCGGGTTAGGGCTTCTACCCGCCGTCACCAGTGCCTGCCGCAAAGGCCGAGTCTTTATTGCGGTCCCCCAATGTCGTGACGAGGGGCTCTCCCACTCCGCGACGCCATCTTGCAGCGATACACTCAGCGACGATGGATCCTGAGACGCTCGATGTCCAATCAACGGATCGCGCCATCCTCACGTACTGGAAGCTGCCACGCTCCAACGGGCAGACGCTGGCCTGCACCTCGTATCGCACCGCGGCCGGCCTCGAACTCCGCGCCGGCGTGGACGGGGAAACTCCAGTGCGCCAAGCCAACGTCGCGACGCACGCCGAGGCGCAGCGGTTGGCCGAGGTCTGGCGGGGGCAGCTTGCCCGCGCCGCCGCGGCGTAGTCTTCGCGACACAGGCCACCAACCGCCAAGAGGTCACCATGCGTACAGTTGCCAGATGTTTCCTGTTGTTCGGACTACTCTCGGTGGTCCCTCGCGTCGCAGCGGCGCAAGCCACGCTCGCGGGCGAGGTCAAGGACACCACCGGCGCGGTGCTGCCGGGCGTGACCGTTGAAGCCGCGAGCCCTGCGCTCATCGAAAAGGTCCGGACCGCGGTCACCGACGGCAGCGGGCGCTATCGCATCGAGTCGCTCCCGCCCGGTAGCTACACGGCCACGTTCTCGTTGACCGGGTTCGCGCCGGTGAAGCGCCAGGACCTCGTCGTCAGCGGTTCTGGCGTCATCACCGTCGACGTGGAGCTGACGGTCGGCGGCATGGCGGAAACGGTCACGGTCACGCCCCGCCGTCGCGACGAATCGTCGCTCGACGTACCCGGCGCCATCAATGCCTTTACCGCGGCCGATATCAAGACCGCCGGTATCGATCGACCGCAGGATTTCGTGGCGCTCACGCCGAACATGAGCCTCGTGCAGACCCAGAACCAGGGCACTTCGTTCGTGACTGTGCGAGGCATTTCGCAGGCGCGCAACAGCGAGCCCTCGGTGGCCGTGCTCATCGACGGCGTGCAAATGGCGAACCCCTCGCAGTTCAACCAGGAGCTCTTCGACATC
>Ga0070670_100005236_pt1 | contig 10920 bp, 11 predicted proteins | sample KBSS63metaG_FD_64665 | JGI IMG/M metagenome (GOLD analysis project Ga0070670, IMG submission 64665) | Switchgrass rhizosphere microbial communities from Kellogg Biological Station, Michigan, USA - KBS S6-3 metaG | ecosystem: Host-associated > Plants > Roots > Rhizosphere > Soil ... | reverse complement strand
ACATGTGACACTGAAAAGCTCCCCTCGCAGGATCGATGGCCCGTACGACTCTCGAGCGTGGAGCGTTTCTTGCAGCGTCCCCGAACGGGGTCAAGGTGTGGGCAGGATGGGACGAGGGAACAGCGACGGTAATCGTGGCCGACGAGCTGACGGCTGTGCGCTCGCTGCGGTCCGTCCTTAAAGCGTAACCTTAGTCTTCAAAGCGTAACCTTAGTCTTCGCTTTCGCCTGCGATCTCCTCGACAAGGTCGACGATGCGGCGCCTGAGCTTGGCCTCCTTGATCCGCATGAAGGCCTTGGTCAGCGAGAGTCCTTCGGAGGTCGCGAGGAAATCGGAGACATAGGCGGGCGAGGGCGCCTCTTTCATTCCATCGGTTGAGCCATGCAAGTTAGGCGCGCCCTCGAAGAAGAATGCCACCGGTACCTGCAGGATATGGGAGATCTGCTGCAAACGGCTGGCTCCGATGCGGTTGGTGCCTTTCTCGTATTTTTGCACCTGCTGGAACGTGAGGCCCAAGGCATCCCCGAGCTTCTCCTGGCTCATGGCCAGCATCATACGGCGCATGCGCACCCGGCTGCCGACATGCTTGTCGATGGGATTCGGGGCCTTTTTGGCGGCAGCCATAACGATCTCCTATGCAGCCGTGGTGCGCGCTAATGTCCCTTCTGCGACAGCGGAAGGCAATCGTATTCGATGCAACGCGGGCGCGCCGGTGAAAAACGGTTGAAATGGCGGTACAACTTTCAGTTTACCCTAAGCGTTGATTAAAAAGAGCAATTAATCGATAGTTTCAATTGTAACCTGTGGGCTAAAAGTTGTGCCACCATGTCACAGGTGCAACCATAGCATGCGTGGCCGGGCATGCACCACGCGCTGAGCTGTTCTGCATTATCCCATCGGACGCCGACGGCGGGACAGCATCACCCACCCCAAGCCCCCGAGGACGATAAGCCCGGCCGGCGCATCACCCAAACGGGCGTAGAGAGTGACCGCGAGCGGCCGCGGCAGCGGGGCGTCAAGGATGCCTTCAACCCCCAGAGGCAGTGACGCCACCACGCGCCCCAGCGGATCGACCACCGCCGAGATGCCGGTGTTTGCCGCCCGCACCAGGGGCAGGCCCTCCTCGATTGCGCGCACGCGTGCCTGCTGGAAATGCTGGTAGGGGCCGGCGCTCGCGCCAAACCAACCATCGTTGGTGAGATTCAGAAGCCAGCCGGGTCGCGCGCCGTTTCCGGCGACAAACGGCCAGTCGAAATAGTGGCCGAGGTGGCGATAGAGCCAGTTCGGCTGCTCACTGTGGGGTACCGCGTCGCTGGCGAAGATGATCTCGTAGCACACCAACGGGAGAAAATTCGGGGCGCCCGGCGCCGGCTGGTTTTGCCGCCGCTCGCCGGGGATGAATCCGCCGCGCACCTTGGTGAGCTGCTCGAGGCCGAGCTGCTCCAACAGGTCCTGGAACGGCAGATACTCGCCGAATGGTACCAGGTGAACCTTGTCGTAGACCGACAGGACCGAGCCGTCATCGCCGATCACGTAAATCGAATTGTAGGCGCGATTGACGACGCCCCGGGAATCGGGTGCACGGATCGCCCCGGTGATCAGCACCGTGCCTTTCGGCAGCAGCGCGCTGATTTGGGCAAGCACGTCCGGTTCGCGCGTGAGAAAGAACGGGAATGCGGATTCGGGCCAGATCAGATGCGTGACACCGCGCAGCCCGGTCGATTGCGGGCCGTCCTTGCGATCGGACAGCGCCAGATACCGGTCCATCACCTGCTGCTTGCGCGCATAGTTGAACTTGTCGTCCTGCTGCAGATTGGGCTGCATGATGCGCAGGTGCACGCCTTCGACGTAGCTCGTTGAGGTGCCGGCCAGCCGTGCCGCGCCGTAGATGGCCAGCGCAGCGATCACCACCGCGCTCAAGGCCGGAGCCACCCACGGGCGCGTGGTATCCGTGCGCGGGTCGGCGAGCGCCGCGGGCGACGCGTAGATCGCGACGGCGAGGAAGGTCAGGCCCCAGATCCCGATCAGCGCCGCGCCTTGGGCGAGCCAAAGCGGCGAGATCAGCGCATAGCCATAGGTGTTCCAGGGAAAGCCGCTGAACAGGTGCCCGCGCAGCCACTCTGCCAGCGTGAGCGCCACCGCGAGGGCGAGGATGCGCGTGGCGCCGCGCGTCCAGATCGCGCGCGCCAGCGCCAGTCCGAGCGCCGTATAGATCGCCATTGCGGCCGGCAATGCGGTGACGGCGAATGGAAGCAACCAGCCGAAGGTCTTGGCGTCGACCAGGAACGCATGGCCGAGCCAGTAGAGACCGGCGAGGAAATAGCCGAAGCCGAACCACCAGCCCGCGCTGGCAGCGGCGAGCACGCCGCCGAGACGCGTGCCTGCCGCGCCATCGACCAGCCAAACCAGGATGGAGAAAGTGACGAAGGGGACGGGCCAGACGTTTGTCGGCGGCAATGCCAGCGTCGACGCGGCACCGGCGAGGAAGGCGATCAGGATACGCCACCAGCCTCGCGCCGATACGATCGTTTGGGCGAGGCGGCTCAGGGTCACGAGCGACGCGCGGATTTCGACGGCGCCGTCTGGGGCGAAAGCTTGACCGGTTCTTCGCCGATCACGGGGCTGGAGGAACCGCCCGCGCTTGCCGGCGTGAGGGCGCCGCTGGGCGATTGCCGGCGTGTCTCGCGGCTATTGCCGTTCTGCCGATCAAGGCCGCGGTAAACCTTGAGTTTCTTCACCCGGCGGGGATCGGCATCGAGGATTTCGATTTCGAATGGGCCGGGACCGGGAACCAGTTCGCCCCGCACCGGCACCCGGCCGATCCGGGCGGCGACGTATCCGGCGAGAGTGTCGACCTCCTTTGCGAGCTCGCCCACATCGAATTCGGTTCCGACGGCTGACGCGATGTCCTCGAGGCTGGCGCGCGCGTCGGCCAGAAACGACCCATCGGGCTGGCGTACCACGTCCGGGGCGCCCTCCTCGTCGTGCTCGTCGGCGATATCACCTACGATCTGCTCGACGATGTCCTCGATCGACACCACGCCGTCGGCGCCGCCATATTCGTCGATCACGAGGGCGAGATGAATGCGGGTCGTCTGCATCTTCGCCAACAGGTCGAGCACGGGCATCGACGGCGGCGCGTAGAGGATTTCACGCACGATCTTCGTCGTCGACAGCGGCATCGAAAGGTCGACGGCCTTGAGATCCAGCCCGGCGGGAAACGGCCGCTTGCGCCGCGTGTTGGCCTTGGCGCTCGCCGCGGCGCGCTCCGTCATGAAGGCGACGAGGTCGCGGATGTGCACCATGCCGCCGGCGTCGTCGAGCGTATCGTCATAAACCACGAGGCGCGAATGGCCCGCGCTCTCGAACACCTTCATGAGCTCGCCCAGTGCGATGTCGCGCTGCACGGCAATGATATCGGCGCGCGGAACCATGACATCCACGATGCGCCGCTCGCGCAAACCGAGGATGTTCTTGAGCATGGTGCGTTCGGTCGGGGAAAAGCCGGTTTCGCCCGCGCCGTCCTCGAGCACATCCTTGAGGTCCGCGCGGATCGTGCTGGCTTTCCAGCCGAAGACCGTCCGCAGCACCCGCGTGAACCAGCCCTCGGTGCCCTCGCCTGCACCAGAGTCCGAGCGTGGTATCAACGCGGGCAAATTGTATGCAGTGCCCGGCTCATTCGAATGCGTGGGGTCGGAATCAGGCATCGCAATCCGGCGCACGGCGCGCAGTATAAGGATCTGGGATGGCAAGCTGCGCGAGGATCAGAGTTTCAAGCCTTTCCATGGCGTCGGCCTCGTCATCCGCCTCGTGATCGTAGCCGGCGAGATGGAGAAATCCATGCACGGCAAGATGCGCCAGATGGTGCGCAAAGGGCTTATGCTCCGCACGCGCTTCGCGTTCCGTCGTTTCATGAGCGATCACGATATCGCCGAGCAGGCGGGGTGTTCCCGGCGCGGCGCGCGGGCCGCGGGCGGGAAACGACAGCACGTTGGTCGCCGAGTCCTTGCCGCGCCAGTCGCGGTTGAGCGTCCGGATTGCCGCATCATCGGTCAGGACGATGGCAAGCTCGCCCACGGTCGGCGGCACCATGGCGGCCGCCTGGGCGATCGCCCGGCGCAGCAGCGCCTTTGCGCCGCGGTGCTGTTTCCAGAGCGGAGATTCTATCACGATCTCGATCGCGCTCGCGTTACGCGAGGCGGCTGGTGCGCGCTGCTTGCGCATGGCCAGTGTCACTTTCCACTCGCCTTCGTAGAGCAGAGAAAGCAAGCGAGCGACCTCATTCCTTCGTCTCGCGCGCCCGCGCCGCCTTGAGCGCCGCCTTGTCGTAGGCGTCGACGATCCGGCCCACGAGTTCGTGGCGGATGACGTCTTCGGCGGTGTAGACTACGTGACCGATTCCCTCGACCTGGCGCAGGAGCCGCGTCGCCTCCGCAAGGCCGGAGGTCTGTCCGGACGGCAGATCGACCTGGCTCGGATCGCCGGTGACGATCATCCGGCTATTCTCTCCGAGCCGCGTCAGGAACATCTTCATCTGCATCGATGTCGTATTCTGCGCCTCGTCCAGGATGATGACCGCATTTGAGAGCGTGCGTCCGCGCATGAAGGCGAGTGGCGCGATCTCGATCTCGCCGGTCTGCAGCGCCCGCTCGACGATGCGCGCATCCATCAGGTCATAGAGTGCGTCGTAGATTGGGCGCAGATAAGGATCGACCTTCTCGCGCATGTCGCCGGGGAGGAACCCAAGCCGTTCGCCGGCCTCGACCGCAGGACGGGACAGAATGATACGGTCGACCTCCTTGCGCTCGAACAATTGCACGGCGTGGGCGACCGCGAGCCAGGTCTTGCCGGTGCCCGCCGGCCCGGTGCCGAACACCAGCGCATGGCGGCGCAGCGCACGGATATAGGCGTCCTGCGCCGCGGTGCGCGCGCGGACCGGGCGCTTGCGCAGATTGATCTCCTCGAAGCTCGGCCGCGCGGTCGTGGCGTCATAGTCGAACAGCGAACCCTGGGCGATGGCCAGGCGAATGGCGCCCTCGACATCGCCGGAAACGAGCTCGTCGCCCCGCTTGAGCTGCTCGTACAACCCCTCCAGCACGCGGCGCGCCCGCTCCACGCCGTCGCGCGAGCCGGCGACGTTGACATGATTGCCGCGCTGTTCGGCGACAACGCCCAGCCTACGCTCGATCAGGGCCAGGTTCTGCCCGTACTGGCCGAACAGCAAGGAGGCGAGCCGGTTGTCGTCGAAGGCGAGCACGATCTGCGTTGCGGCATTGTCGCCGGGAGCGTCTGGTGAAGAAACGAGAGACCCGTTGTCCGGTCGTGGTGAGCGCAATGGTTCAACCCTCCGCCGGCATCGGTTCGGCGCCCGCCGACGCGCCTGCGAGCGTGCCGAACAGGCTGTTGGTGCTCATCTGCGTGATCCTCACCGCTGCGACGTCTCCGATCATTGTCTGGGGAGCCATGACCTGAACTGCTTGGAGATATGGGGAGCGGCCGGCGATCTGGCCAGGATGGCGTCCCGGCTTGTCGAACAGAATATCGAAGGTGCGGCCGAGACATTGCCGATTGAAGGCAGCCTGCTGGCGATCGATTGCGGCCTGCAGACGGTAGAGCCGCTCGGTTTTCACCTCGTCGGGGTTCTGATCGTCCATGTCGGCGGCCGGCGTGCCGGGCCGCGCCGAGTATTTGAACGAAAAAGCGCTGGCATACCCAACCTCGTCGACCAGCGAGAGCGTCGCGCGAAAATCATCCTCGCTTTCGCCCGGGAAGCCGACGATGAAATCCGAGGAGAACGCGATATCAGGGCGTGCGTCGCGCATGCGCGCGACGGCATCGAGATAGTCCGTCCGGCGGTGACGGCGGTTCATCGCCGCCAGAATGCGGTCGGAACCCGACTGCACCGGAAGGTGCAGGTACGGCATCAGGCCCGGCAGATCGCGATGCGCCGCGATCAGGCTTGGGTCCATGTCGCACGGATGGCTCGTGGTGTAGCGCAGCCGAGCGATTCCCGGCACCTCGGCAATGCGCGCCAGCAAACGCCCCAGCGTCCAGGGACGGCCGTCGGGCCCTTCGCCGTGATAGGCGTTCACGTTCTGCCCGATCAGCGTGAGCTCGCGCACGCCGGCATCCGCGAGCCGCGCGACTTCGGCAATGATCTTCGCGACCGGTCGTGACATCTCGGCGCCGCGCGTATAGGGCACGACACAGAACGTGCAGAACTTGTCGCAGCCTTCCTGCACCGTGACGAATGCCGAGACACCGCGTGCGCGTATCGCATCGCGGCTCGGGGCCTTCAGAAGATCGAACTTGTCCTCGACCGGAAATTCGGTGTCGACGACCGCGCCCTCGCGCTCGGCGCGGGCGAGCAGGCCGGGCAGCCGATGATAATTCTGCGGTCCCACCACGAGATCGACCGCCGGCGCCCGGCGGATGATTTCCTCCCCCTCGGCCTGGGCGACGCAACCCGCGACGGCAATCGTGAGGCGCCGGCCGTCGCGAGCGGCCGCCTGCTTGAGCGCGCGGATACGGCCAAGCTCGGAATAGACCTTGTCGGCCGCCTTTTCCCTGATGTGACAGGTATTGAGGATGATGAGATCGGCGTCCTCGACGCGGGCGGCCTCGGTAAAGCCCTCGGATACGAGCAGGTCCGTCATACGATGGGAATCGTAGACGTTCATCTGGCATCCGAAGGATTTAACGTAGAGCTTGCGCGGTCCGTTCATGCCGGTTGCGTCGATTCCCGCGCCGCACACCGCGCTTGGCGCCATCAACCCTTTGATGCGCCTCATAAATTGAGCGCCGTGCGCGGTCGGTTGTGGGCTCTGTTCTTACCGGGTTTGCCGCCAAAAGGAAATGGGGATGGTCCGCCCTCGCGGCTACTCCGAGACCCGGATATCGGCCGACTTGATCACCTGCGACCACTTGCCGATCTCGGATCTGATGTAGCCATCGAGCGCTTCGGGCGAGCCTGGGCCGATTGTCATCCCGAGATCCGCGAACCGCTTCTGGGTATCGGCCTGACCGACGAGGCGGGTCACCTCGGCGTTCAACCGCAGCACGATCTCGCGGGGTGTTCCCGTCGGTGCGACCAGCGCAAACCAGGTCGCCGCCTCGAAGCCGGGGAGGGCGACTTCCGCGATGGTGGGAATCTCGGGAGCCGTGGCGGCGCGCTGCGCGCTGGTGACGGCGAGCGCCCGCAGCGATCCCGCCTTCACGTTGCCGATGACGGCGGAAAGGTTGGCGAAGATCAGCTGCAACTGTCCCCCGAGCAGATCATTGATCGCCGGCGCCTCGCCCCGATAGGCGACGTGCACCATCTTGACGCCCGCCTGGATCGAAAACAGCTCGCCGGCCATATGCGGCGTGGTTCCCAGCCCGCCTGAGCCGAAATTGATCGTTCCCGGCTTGGCCTTGGCGAGCGCGATCAGATCGTGGACCGATTGCACCGGCACCGAGGGATGAACGACCAGCACGAGCGGCGAGACGCCAGCCATCGCCACCCCCGCGAAGTCCCGCCCCGGGTCGATGGAAAACTTGCGATAGAGCGCCGGCGCGACCGCGAGCGTCGTCTGGCTGCCCATCATGAGCGTGTAACCGTCGGCCGCCGATTTCGCCACCGCCTCGGCCGCGATCATGCCGCTCGCGCCGGGGCGGTTCTCCACCACGACCGACTGGCCCAGGGTTTCGGTCAGCTTTTGTGCCAGAATCCTGGCGGCGACGTCGGTACCGCCGCCGGCGGCGAAGCCGACCAACATCTTCACCGGGTGGTCGGGATACGCGGCGGGCTGCGCATGGCCGTCGATCGCGGCCAAGCCGGTCGCGAATGCAACGCCGACCAACATGCGCAATGCGCTCGTCAAGGCTCGTCCCTCAATCGCAACGCGATCTCAGCGCTTCGGCTTATCGTCGAGCGGAACGGCGTAGAGTTCGAGTCGGTGATCGATCAGCCGGTAGCCCAGGCGCCGCGCCACCTCGGCCTGCAACCGCTCGATATCTTCCGACTGGAACTCGATTACCTCGCCGGTGCGCAGATTGATGAGATGGTCGTGATGGCTGTCGGGCATCTGTTCGTAGCGAGCGCGACCGTTGCGGAAGTCATGACGCTCGATGATGCCGGCATCCTCGAACAGCTTCACCGTCCGGTAGACCGTGGAGATCGAGATGCGGTCGTCCACCGCCGCGCAACGTCGATAGAGTTCCTCGACGTCCGGGTGGTCGTCAGCGGCCGCCAGCACGCGCGCGATGACCCGACGCTGCTCGGTCATGCGCATGCCCTTGGCCGTGCATAAGGCTTCGATATCTTTAGGCTTCGGCGCGTTCACGACGCTTCTCCGTCCGACCGCAATATCATGGCAAAGAGGGGGAATCCATCGGTCCGGGGTCTCGGTCGTCACGATCGGCGGCAGCCCCGGAGCAGCTTGGCGACCTTTGACTACGGCTCTGTGATCACACCAGATCCCGACGAAGAATGAGCGCGGCCGCGCCCTGGCCAGCCGGATAATAGCCTTCCCGGCGTCCGACATTGCGGAAGCCTGCCCGCCGATAAAGCCGGCGCGCCGGTTGATTGCCTTCGTCCACTTCGAGAAAGACCGTGCGCGCGCCGAGGCCGGCGAGCCGGCGCAGATGCAGGTCGAGCAATTGTCGCGCCAGTCCCTTGCCGCGGCGAGAGCCGGCGACGGCGACCGAAAGGATCTCGGCTTCCTCGAGCACGCGCCGCGATATGATGAATCCCACGAGACTGCGTCCCGCCATGGCGCGATGCGCAACGATGTGCCGGTCCAGAAGCAGATGTTCGAACTCGCCATCGCTCCAGCCCCGGTGGAACGAGGCCGCGTGGAGCATTGCCATCGCGCGGGCGTCGCGTGGCGAAGCTTCCGACAGCGCGGGCTCGCCGCGGCTGAACAGACGGGTGACGATATCGATCATCGGCGAGGAAGGCGCGCCGCATCCTGCGGCTGCGCGTCGGGGGCGCGCAAGTAAAGCGGCTTCGGCGGCCCATAGCCTTCCGCCGCGGCGGCGCCCAGCCGCGCCACCCACTCGATATCCGGCGCGCTGCGCTGCTCCACCTGCAAGGGCGGTTCCGCTCCCCTGGGCCATGCGGCCGCTACCTGGCTTGCAGCCGAACCGATGATCCGCGCCGGCCCCGTGATCGCCGCCCGCGCGGCATCGCGCAGCGTGGCGACGCGAGGAGCGACCAGCGTGCGCCCTCCGATGCCGAAAATCTGCAGATAGACGTTGGCGTGGCGCGCGTCGATCGCTGCCACCACGTGCGTCGTGTCGTCTTCGGCGATCAGTGGGGTGGCGAAGGCCGCAAGCGTGGAGAGGCCGATCGCCGGCTTTCCAGCGGCAAGCGCGATGCCGCGTGCGGCTGCGATGCCCACCCGCAGTCCGGTAAAGCTCCCGGGGCCGGTGGTCACGGCGATACGGTCGAGATTGGCGAATTCGATCTCGGCGAGATCCATCACCCGCGCAATCAGCGGCATCACGGCCTCGGCGTGACCACGCGCCATCGCAATGCTCTCGCTGGCGGTGATCCCACCGCGATCGGTATCGAAGACGGCGGCCGAGCAGGCTTCGAGCGCCGTGTCGATGGCGAGGACGCGCATGGCTTAACCTTGGCCGCAATCATCCGGGTCAGCGGACGACGCCGTGAACACCGAAGTTCGGGTTTCCGCCGCTGTGGTTGTCGGCCTCACGTGGCCTTTGAATGAAGGGCGCGGTTCATGCCATCGGCCGGACTTCGACGATGTCAGGCAGATAATGGCGCAGCAGGTTCTGGATGCCGTGGCGGAGCGTTGCGGTCGATGACGGGCACCCCGAACAGGCGCCCTTCATGTCGAGATAGACAATGCCATCCTTGAAGCCGCGGAAGGTAATGTCGCCGCCGTCGTTGGCGACGGCCGGCCGCACCCGCGCTTCGATCAGCTCCTTGATGGTGGCGACCGTTTCGGAATCTTTCGCCTCGAAGAACTCCTCGCTGTCGGCTGAAGGCGACGTCTCCTGCCCGCTCACGATCGGGGCGCCGGACATGAAGTGCTCCATGATGGCGCCGAGGATCGCCGGCTTGAGCTGCTGCCACTCGCCGTCGCTCTTGGTCACGGCGATGAAGTCCGAGCCGAAAAACACCCCGGACACGCCGGCGACGTCGAACAGGCGCTCGGCCAGCGGCGACTGGGCGGCCGCGTCCTTGTCGCGCATATCGAGCGTGCCGCTCGCCAGCACGGCCCGTCCGGGCAGGAACTTGAGCGTGGCCGGATTGGGAGTGGGCTCGGTCTGGATGAACATGGCTGGCTCCTTCGGCGGCGCAGGACCAGAGATCCGCGCGCAGGATTGCGACGTACCGTCATTGTAATAGGTGGCGCGGCGCGTTGGAAGTTCAAGCGTCGGGTCGGTGGTGGCGCCCGCGGAACCCGCCGTCAGGACATCGCATCGAGGTCCTCGTCGCTCAAGTGCGCCGGCACGATGGCGACCGGAATGGGGAAATCGCCGGCGTTCTTGCAGACGCTGGACACCAGCGGTCCCGGGCCCTCCTTGCCGGTATCGGCGGCGAGCACCAGGATGGCGATATCCTCATCGTCCTCGATCAGATTGAGCACCTCCTGCGCCTTTTCGCCCTCGCGGATCACGCGCTGCGGCATGACGCCGGTGATGCTCGAGGAGCGGATGGCGTGGCGGTCGAGCACGGCGTTCGCTTCCTCGTGCGCCTCGGCGCGCATGATGTCGGCGACCCCGAGCCATTGCTGGTTGCGGTCGTGGGTCTCGATCACGCGCAGCATCAGCACGGTGGCGCCGATGCGCAACGCGCGCCGGCTGGCGAAATAGAGCGCGCGGTCGCACTCCGGCGAGTCGTCGATGACGACCATGAATTTCGGCGAGTGACCCGCCTCGTAGCTGCGGCGCTTCTTGCTCATCGGCTCC
>Ga0070670_100005233_pt1 | contig 10922 bp, 9 predicted proteins | sample KBSS63metaG_FD_64665 | JGI IMG/M metagenome (GOLD analysis project Ga0070670, IMG submission 64665) | Switchgrass rhizosphere microbial communities from Kellogg Biological Station, Michigan, USA - KBS S6-3 metaG | ecosystem: Host-associated > Plants > Roots > Rhizosphere > Soil ... | reverse complement strand
CTTCATCGACGCGCTCAATCCGACCGTTCCGGACCTGATGCCCGTGCACATGGGCGCGGTGGTGCCCCACGTCGGCTGGTTCGACCACGACTACCTGGGGATCGACCAGGGCCCGATCCTCGCGATGATCGAGAACTACCGCTCGGGCCTCGTGTGGAAGACGATGCGGCGCAACCCGCACATCCGGCGCGGGCTCGAGCGCGCGGGCTTCACCGGCGGATGGCTCGCGGAGAAGGCGAAGTGAGCACTTTGCGTCGTTGGGAAAAAACTCGCATGCCCCGGGGCATGCGAGTTTTCACCCAGCTGGTGATTCTGGGGTTAGCCACATCCTGCTCGCCGCAACCCGGCCCGCGCGTCACCACGGTCCGCTTCTGGGCGATGGGACATGAAGGCGAAGTCGTGCGCAGCCTCGCCGACAAGTTCGAGAAGGAAAACCCGGGCATCAGGATCGACGTGCAGCAGATCCCCTGGTCGGCGGCGCACGAGAAGCTGCTCACCGCGCACGTCGGACGCTCCTCGCCCGACGCCGCACAGCTCGGCAACACCTGGATCGCCGAGTTCCACGCGCTCGACGCGCTCGAGCCGCTGTCGGCGCGGGCCGCGGCCTCGCGCGACACGCCGAAGGACGCGTTCTTCGCGGGCATCTGGAACACGAACGTCGTCGACGGCGAGACCTGGGGCATCCCCTGGTACGTCGACACGCGCGTGCTCTTCTACCGGAAGGACATCCTGAAGGCGGCCGGCTACGACTCGATGCCGCAGGACTGGTCGGGCTGGCGCGCTGCGATGGCTGCCGTCGTGCGATCGCAGCCCAAGGGGTCGACCGCGGTCCTCTTGCCCGTCAACGAATGGACGGTGCCGGTCGTGCTGGGACTGCAGGCCGGCTCGCCGCTGCTCAAGGACGACGGCACGCGCGGCGCATTCTCGGATTCGGCGTTCCGCCGCGCGTTCGCGTTCTACCACGGCCTGTTCAAGGACGGGCTTGCGCCCGGGCTCGCCAACACCGAGATCTCGAACCTCTACCAGGAGTTCGCGCGCGGCTCGTTCGCGATGTATGTGACCGGCCCGTGGAACCTGTCCGAGTTCGCCGCGCGCATGCCCGACTCGCTCAAGGACGCGTGGGACACCGCGCCGCTGCCCGGCCCGGACGGGCCGTCGAGTGGCGTGTCGACGGCGGGGGGCTCGTCGCTCGTCGTCTTCCGCAGCTCGCGCCACCAGGACGAGGCGTGGCGCTGGATCGAGTTCCTGAGTCGGCCCGAGAGTCAGCGGCAGTTCTTTCACGACTCGGGCGACCTGCCGGCGCGGCGCGAGGCGTGGAACGACTCGACGCTGGCGACCAATCCCCGCGCACTCGCGTTCCGCCAGCAGTTCGAGCGGGTGCTCCCGACGCCGCTTGTCCCCGAGTGGGAGCTGATCGCCGCGCGGCTGCAGGTCAAGGTCGAGGCGGCAATCCGCGGTGCGATTCCCGAGGACTCGGCGCTGGTCCAGTTGGACCGCGAGGTGGACCACATCCTCGCCAAGCGCCGCTGGATGCTCGAGCGCCAGAAGCGGCTTGCCGCCGGGACGAAGCCTTGAACACCGAGGTCCAGCAGACCCGCGCCGGCTGGCTGTTCCTCCTGCCGGCGCTCGCGCTGATCGGGGTCTTCTTCGTCGTGCCGGTGATCGCGGGCCTCGTGCTGAGCTTCACAGACTTCGATTTGTATGCCATCGGCGACCCCGCAAACGCCCGGTTCGTCGGTTTCGATAATTATCAAGCCGTCCTCGCCAACCCGCTCTTCTGGAAGGCGCTGACGAACACGCTCTACTTCGTGGTCGTGGGCGGACCGCTGTCCGTGCTGGTCTCGCTCGCCGCCGCGCTGCTGGTCCATTCCAAGCGCGCGAAGTGGCCGGGCTTCTTCCGCACCGTCTACTTCACGCCCGTGGTCACCACGCTGGTCGCGGTCGCGATCGTGTGGCGCTATCTCGACCACCCGAAGTACGGCCTGGTCAACGCGCTGCTGAACAGGATCGGGCTGCCCTCGGTCGACTGGCTGGGCGACCCGCACTGGTCGATGCCGGCGATCGTGATCCTCGCCGTGTGGAAGAATTTCGGCTACAACATGCTGATCTTCATCGCGGGCCTGGCGAACATCCCCGACGAGCAGTACGAGGCCGCGCAGCTCGACGGCGCCGGCTGGTGGGGCCGCTTCCGCCACGTCACGCTGCCCTGGCTCGGACCGACGTTCGTGTTCGTCGCGGTGATCACGATGCTCGGCAACTTCCAGATCTTCGCCGAGCCCTACGTCATGACGCAGGGCGGGCCGCTGCAGTCGACGACGACGGTCGTCCTCATGATGTACGAGGAGGGGTTCCGCTGGTGGCGCATGGGCCTCGCGGCCTCGATCGCGTTCATCCTGTTCCTGATCATGCTCGCCGGCACGTGGATCCAGATGCGCCTGACACGGGAGCGCCCGGCATGAGCGGAAAGCGCCCGCCGATCCTCCTTCACGTGCTGCTCGTCCTCGGCGGCCTGCTGACGCTGGCGCCGCTCTTCTGGATGGTGTCCGCGTCGCTCATGCCGCCGGGCGAAGCGACGACGTTCCCGCCGCGCATCCTGCCGCGCGTGGTCACCCTCGAGCACTACGCCGCGCTGTTCACACGGCTCGACATCGCGCGCGCCTTCACCAACAGCGCGATCGTCGCGGTCGGGGCGACGCTGGTCTCGCTGCTGGTCAACGGGATGGCCGGCTACGCGTTCGCCAAGCTGCGGTTCGCCGGGCGCGACAAGGTGTTCCAGGGGCTGCTCGCCGCGCTCGTGATTCCGGCGCAGGTCGGCATGCTGCCGCTGTTCCTCCTGCTCAAGTCGATGGGCCTGGTCAACACGCTGCTCGGTGTCATGATCCCGGGCTTCGCCAGCGTGTTCGGCATCTTCCTGGTGCGCCAGTACGCACTCTCGATCCCCGACGACCTGCTGGATGCGGCTCGGCTCGACGGGGCGGGGGAGATGAGGATCTTCCGCACGATCGTCCTGCCGGTCCTGTCGCCGATCCTGGTGACACTCGCCGCGTTCACGTTCCTGTCGATGTGGAACGACTTCATGTGGCCGCTGATCGTCCTCTCCGACGACCGCAAGTACACGCTGCCGGTCGCGCTGGCCGGCCTCGTCGGCGAGCACGTGCAGGACACCGAGCTCGTGATGGCCGGCGCGGTCGTGACCGTGCTGCCGGCGCTGCTCGTGTTCCTCGCGCTCCAGCGCGCGTACGTCCGCGGCGTGATGGCAGGCGGCGTCAAGGGCTGATGCGCTTCGTCTTCCTCCTTCTCCTCATCGCTTCCACCGCTTCCGCCGCCCCGGGCGATCGCCGTGTCGTCGACTCGTTCGAGGACGTGTCGGCATGGTCGTCCCATCCCGCCGACGGAGTGAAGCTCGACATCGCTCAGGGCGACGGGGTGCACGGTCGAGCACTCGAGCTGCGGTTCGACTTCGTGCGCGGCGGCGGCTACGCGGTCGCGCGCCGCGCGGTCGACCTCGACCTGCCGGCGAACTACCGCTTCCACTTCTCGGTCCGCGGCGACACCAGGCCGGAAGACCTCGAGTTCAAGCTGATCGACTCGACCGGCGCGAACGTGTGGTGGATGAACCGCCGCAACTTCACGTTCCCCGCGCAATGGGACTCGCTGACGACGAAGAAGCGGCAGATCGAATTCGCCTGGGGACCGACCGGTGGCGGCGAGCTCAAGCACGTGGCCTCGATCGAGTTTGCGATCACGGCGGGATCGGGCGGCAAGGGAACGGTCTGGCTGGATGATTTCACGCTCGAAGAGTTGCCGCCGGCGGACGCGCCACTGCCGCGGCCGAGCGCAACCGCGACTTCGTCCAAGCCCGGCCATGGGCCTGAGAAAGCGTTCGACGGCGAATCGCAGACTTCATGGCAACCCGTCTCGGCCGGGGGAGAGGCGCTGACGATCGATTTCGGCGTGCTGCGCGAGTTCTCAGCCGTGCTGCTCGAGTGGGAGTCGGGCACGACGCCTTCGAGCTACGTGATCGAGCGATCCGACGACGGTGCCAACTGGCGCACGATTCGCGAGATCTCGCGCGGCAGGTCGGGACGCAACTGGATCTACACGCCCGAGGCCGAGGCACGCTTCCTTCGCGTCAGCGTCCGGCAAGCGGGCGGAGCCGGGCCCTCGCTCGCCGGCATCCGCCTCGAGAAGCCCGCGTGGGCGCCGAACGCGAACGAGTTCTTCCGCCACATCGCGAGCGATACGCGACACGGCATCTACCCGCGCGGCATCAGCGGCGAGCAGCCGTACTGGACGATCCTCGGCGCCGACCGCAGCGCCTACGAGGCGCTGATCGACGAGGATGGCCGCATCGAGCCGTGGAAGGCGGGCCCTTCGATCGAGCCGTTTCTCGTGCTCGAGCCGCAAGGGCTCGTGAGCTGGTACGACGTGCCTCGCAAGCAGCAGGCGATCCTCGAGCTTGGCGAGCCCGCAGCCGAGGTGACCTGGATCCGTCCCGACGTCACGCTCGCGATTCGGGCCGCCGTCAACCGGCTCGACCGGCTCGAGGCGCGCTACGTCGTGCGCAACCCCGGGAGCACGCATCTCAAGGGCGGGCTGGTGCTGGCCGCGCGCCCGTTCCAGGTCAACCCGCCGGCACAGTTCCTCAACACGACCGGCGGGATGAGCTCGATCACGAAGGTGGAGGCGGGGGAGCGGCTCGCGCTCGATGCGCGACCACCGTTCGACTTCGATCCCGCGCCGTCCATGGTTGCGGCGCTTCCGTTCGATGCGGGCGACCTCGTCGGCGACTTCCTTGCGCGCGGCGCGCTCCCGGACGCCAAGGTGGCGAACGATCCAACCGGATGGGCATCTGGTGCGGCGCGCTTCGACTTCGACCTCGCGCCCGGCGATTCGTTCGCGGTGCGGCTGCGGACGTTCTTGTCCGAAGAGCATCCGGATCCCCCCCTTGTCCGGCCCCTGGCGGGAGCGGTCCTCGAGGGCCCGAAGGCGGCGCAGGATGCGCTGGCGACCCTGCGGGCGCAGCTGCGGTACGCGCGCGTCACGCGCGACAGCGTCGCGCTCATGCCGAGCACGCGCTCCTACGAGCGCTCGTGGATCCGGGACGGCGCCTTGAGCGCGAACGCGTTCCTGAGGATGGGCGAGCCCGACGTGGCGAAGGACTTCGCGCGCTGGTTCGCGCGCTACGTGCCCGAGGACGGTGCGGTGCCGTGCTGCGTCGACCGCCGCGGCGCGGATCCAACGCCCGAGCACGACAGCCACGGGGAGTTCGTCTACCTGGTTGCCGAGATCCTGCGGTACACGGGCGACCTCGCGCTGGCGCGCGAGCTGTGGCCAGCGGCCCGGCGCGCGGCGGCGCACATCGACACTCTGCGTGCTACGAGACGGACGGCGGAGTGGCAGGGCACGGAGTTCTTTGGATTACTGCCGCCGTCGATTTCGCACGAGGGCTACAGCGCCAAGCCGATGCACTCGTACTGGGACGACTTCTTCGCGCTGCGCGGCCTGACCGACGCGGCGTACCTCGCGGAGCGGCTCGAGCTGCGCGACGACGCGGCGCGCTTCGCGGCCAGCCGCGACGAGTTCGCCTATGACCTGGGCCGCTCGATCCGCGCCGCCCAGGCGAAGCACCAGATCGCCTACGTGCCCGGCTGCGCCGACCTGGGCGACTACGACGCGACCTCGACGACGATCGCGCTCGACCCGGTCGACGCCGAGCACGTCGCGGGCACCCAGGCGCTCAACACGACGTTCGACGGCTACTGGAAGTTCTTCAAGGAGCGGCGCGACGGCAAGCAAACCTGGAACGACTACACCCCCTACGAGGTGCGCACGATCGGCGCGCTCGCGCGCCTCGGTCATCGCGACCGCGCGAACGCCGCGCTCGCGTACTTCCTGAAGGACCGCCGGCCCGCGGGGTTCCTGCACTGGGCCGAGGTCGTGGGTCGCGAGGAGCGCAAGCCGCGCTTCATCGGCGACATGCCGCACACGTGGGTCGGCACCGACTACGTCAGATCGGTGCTCGACCTCTTCGCCTACGTGCGCGGCGCGGATTCGTCTTTGGTCGTGGGGGCGGGTCTGCCGCGCGCCTGGGTGGCGGACGCTCCCGGCGTGCGGGCCGAGCTGCCGACGCCGTTCGGCACGCTCGCGATGCGGATGCAGGGATCGACGTGCGAGCTCGGGGCGATGCGCGTTCCGCCCGGCGGGATCGTGGTCGCGCCGCCGCCACCTGCGGGGAAGCGCTGGCGCTCGGCTTGGATCGATGGGGCTGTGGCGAAACTCGACGCTTCCGGCAGAGTGACCGTGACGAAGCTGCCCGCGAGGATCGACTTCAGGTAAGGAAGTTTGAAGAAATCCGCACGCCCCGGGGCGCGTGGATTTTCAGGGCTTCGCGAGCGGCACGTCCCTCCAATCGTCCGTCTTGAGCCTGCCGCCGACGATCGCGCCGATGCCCGCGCCCGCAAGGAGCCCGCCCAGGCCCAGGGCGACGCCACCTTCGGTCTCCAGGTTGTCGCTGTTCTCGCCGCCGTTTTCGTCGCGTCCGATGGTCACTCCGATCACCACGCCCGCGACGAGCCCGATCAGCGCGCCGTAGAGCGCTCCACGGCCCGCGTTGCCGTGGCGGCCCATGCTGAGCTCGAGCCGGCTCGTGTACGCCCAAGGGATCGCGCGCTCCGCGCCCTCGAGCTCGAGCGACTCCGGCAGCACGTGGAGCACGGCGCCGGCGTGGTGCCCCCCGGAATCGAAGCCGGTCGAATCCGACGCGGTCACAGGCACGAGAATCGAGACCCGCACGCGATCGCCGGTCCGGATCGCGCCCGGCGCAGGCTGTGCGAACGTCGCGCCGGGGAGGAGCAGGAGGAGTACGACGTACCGGATCACGGGCGGACTTCCTCCCATCCTTCGTGCTTCGAGTCTTCGCCGATCGCGGCGCCGACCAGGCCGCCGACGACCGCGCCGCCGACGCCGAGCACGAGCGGGATGGCGTCCGAGTCGCCCTCCTTGATCGCGCTGGCGAACAAGGCGCCGATGAGGCCGGCCGCCACGCCTCCGGCGACCGCACCGATCAGGGCGCCCTTGCCGGCGTTGTTGTGCATGCCGGTACTGTGCTCGAACCTCGCGATGTCGGCGCGGGCGAACGTGCGTTCGGCGGAGTCCGGTTCGGCGGCGAGTGCGATCGACTCGGGCCGGTACGCCAGCAGCGAGCCGGCGATCGGAGCGTCCGGATGCGCCAGCAGGGTCACGCGCACCCGTGCGCCAGGGGCCACGTCGGCGATGGCTGCACCGGCGAACAGGATCAGGCCGAGGCAGATCATCAGGAGTTTCACGGCAGTTCGACCTCTTCCCAACGTCACTTCTTGACCCGGATCTCGTGCCAGCTCTCGTGGTGCGATGCACTGCCCACCAGCGCGCCGATCCCGCCGCCCAAGAGAGCCCCGACCGCGACTGCCCCCAGGCCAATCACGGCCACGCCTTCGTCATCGATCTCGCTTTCCTTGACGTCCGAATAGGCGACGAACCCGAACGTGAGGCCCACGACGACCGCGCCGATGGTGGCGAATCGTCCGGCATTCGAGTGCATGCCGCGGCTGACTTCGAGCTTCCTGATGTCGAGCCGCGCGATCGCCTCGCGCGCCGAGTCGGGCTCGGCCGTGACGACGAGGGAGTCCGGGGGGATCGCGAGCACGAGGCCCGTCAGCTGCGGCGCCTCGCGCGCCAGCAGCGTGACCCGCACGCGCGCGCCCGGCTCGAGCGCGCGCGCCTCGAGCGGCAGGGCGAGCAGCACGAGCGCGAGGAGCGCACGCCTCACGTCGGCAGCGCCTCGAGTGTCTCGGTGCGCGGCACTTCCGAGTCCAGCACCGATCCGTTCGACAGTGCGACCTGGCGATAGAAGCGGGCCGAGGTCTTGGGCGTGCGGCGCAGCGACGAGCGGTCGACGTGCAGGAGGCCAAAGCGGATCGCGTACCCGTGCGCCCACTCCATGTTGTCGAGCAGCGACCACGCGAAGTAGCCCCGCACGTCCACGCCGGCAGCGATCGCGTCGCGCACCGCGCGCAGGTGCGCATGCAGATAGGCGACGCGGCGCGGATCGTCGAGCGTTCGCGTGTCCTCGTCGAGTGTGTCGGGCTCGTCGTAGGCGGCGCCGTTCTCGGTCACATATAGGGGAATGGAAGTGTAGTTGTCGCGCACCCACGTCAGCGCGCGCGTGAGGCCCTCGGGATACTCCTCCCAGTCGAGCGCCGTGTACTGCGCCGCCGGATTTGTCACCTTGCGCGCGCGCGTGGGCCAGTCCTCCGGATCGTCGGCGGTGAGCCCGCGCGAGTAGTAGTTAATGCCCAGGAAGTCGATCGGCTGCGCAATCCGGTCGAAGTCGGTAGCAGGAAACGCGGTCCAGCCCTCACCGTAGATTTCGGCCAACTCCTCGGAGGGGTAGCGCTTGTGGAAGAGCGCGTCCATGTAATGCCGGTTGAATTGCGCGTCGGCCCGGCGCGTCGCCAGGGCGTCGGCCTCGGACGAGGAGAACGCGTCCTTGGGCTCGAGGTTGATCACGATGCCGATCCGGCCGCCGGCGCGCGGCCCGGGCGAGGCGCGGAACGCCTCGACCGCGGCGCCGTGCGCGAGCAGGACGTTGTGCGCGGCCCGCGGGGCCTCGAACGCGCTCTGATGTCCCGGCGCGAGCACGCCGTGCAGGTAGCCGCCGTCGACGATCACCCACGGCTCGTTGATCGTCGCCCATTGCGGCACGCGGTCGCCGAGCGTCTTGAACATCAGCGCCGCGTAGTCCGAGAACCAGCCCGCGACGTCGCGCGTGAGCCAGCCGCCCCGATCATCCAGCGCGGCAGGCAGGTCCCAGTGATAGAGGGTCGCCATCGGAGCGATGCCGCGCTCCAGTAGGTGGTCGACGAGCCGCGAGTAGAAGTCGAGGCCCCTCTGGTTGACCGCGCCCTTGCCCTCGGGGAGGACACGCGACCACGACACGCTGAAGCGGTACGCCGAAAGCCGCAGGCGATGCATCCAGCGCACGTCCTCGGCCCAGCGCCGGTAGTGGTCGCACGCGACGTCGCCGGTGTCGCCGTTGGCGATGCGGCCCGGCGTGTGCGCAAAGCGGTGCCAGATGCTCGGGCCCGCGCCGTCGGCCAGTGGCGAGCCCTCGATCTGGTAGGCGGAGGTCGCCGCGCCCCACAAGAAGCCCGGAGGGAAGCCGCTCACCGGCCCAGCATGCCCTTCAGGTCCATGATCGTGGCCTGGTCCGACACGATGACGTCGATCTTGTCCGACAGCTTGTCGACGTACAGGTACTTGATGTAGTTCGGGTTCTGCGCCAGCGCGCGGTTGATGACCTCGATCGAGTTCGCGCGGCCCGTGGCCTCGATCACCTTGCGCTCGGCCTCCTTCTGCTCCTTCTCGAGCGTGTACTTCATCTGCTCGGCCGCCTGCTGGGCGACCTGCTTGGCCTCGATCGCCTTCGTGAACTCCGGCGTGAAGCGCACGTCGCGCAGCACGACCTCGTCGATGATGAAGCCGTCCTTCTCGAGGAGCTGCCGGATCTTGAGGTTGATCTCGTCCTGGATCTGCGCGCGCTTCGACGAGTAGACGTCCATCACGGGATACTCGGAGATGACGAGCCGGATCACCGAGCGCACCGCCGGCCGGATGATCTTGTCCTCGAAGTCGGGGCCGATCTTCTGGTGGATGATCGCAACCTTCAAGGGATCGACATGGTGCCACACGGTGAGGTCGATGCCGACCTGCAGGCCTTCCTGCGTCGGCGACCACAGCGAATCGTCGATTCCCTCCTTGCGGCCTTCGCCCGAGACGCTCGACATCGTGTATTCCTGCCGGCGCAGGTCGTACTCGGCGGTGACGCTGACGAACGGCGGCACGAACGTGATGCCCTGCTGGGCGACATTGAAGCCCTTGGTCACCGTGTTGAAGATGACGAGCGCATGGCCGACGGGAACGACCCGGATCGTCGTCAGGAGCATCAGGATCAGCACGAAACCCGCGAAGGCGAGCGCGATCGTCCGGACGGTGCTGCCGGGCGGCCCGAAGGCGACGGTGCGTCCGGTCGAATCGTGAACCCGCATGGCGCCGCGACGGGCGAGGAACGACCCTGCCGCGGCGAGTCCCGCGACGAGAACGAGGAAGAAGAAGAGACCGGCCATCTGGAAAGGACACCTCCTGGCTGCGCGGAGCCGGGAACCCCGGTTCGCGCGAGCGCCCCATGGTAGGCCCGCGTCGCGCGCGCGGCAAGGCCGCCGCTTGTCGCCGCGCAGCCGCCCGCCTACACTTCGCGGCAACCCGGAGGAAACCGCGTGGCCGACGACCGTTATCCCGTTCCGACGCACATCCAGGAGAGCGCGCACCTGCGCTCGATGGCGGAGTACACGGCGATGTACCGCCGCTCGATCGACGACCCCGAGGGGTTCTGGGCCGAGCAGGCGAAGACGCTCGACTGGTTCCATCCCTGGCACAAGGTGTTCGACGCCGACTATGACGCGATCGACTTCTCCTGGTTCGAGGGGGGACGGCTGAACGCCGCGTACAACTGCGTCGATCGCCATCTCGCGACGGCGGGGGACCGCACCGCGATCATCTGGGCGGCGGACGAGCCCGGCGTCTACCGGCACGTCACCTATCGCGAGCTCAAGCACGACGTCTGCCGCATCGCGAACGTGCTGCTTGCGCATGGCGTCAAGAAGGGCGACCGCGTCTGCATCTACATGCCGATGATCCCCGAGACCGTCGCGACCATGCTCGCCTGCGCGCGCATCGGCGCGGTGCACTCGGTGGTCTTCGGCGGCTTCAGCGCGGAGTCGCTGCGCGGGCGCATCCTCGACGCGGGCTGCAAGGTGCTGGTGACGGCGAACGAGGACCGCCGCGACGGCCGCACCGTGCCGCTCAAGGCGATCGCCGACCAG
>Ga0070670_100005232_pt1 | contig 10923 bp, 8 predicted proteins | sample KBSS63metaG_FD_64665 | JGI IMG/M metagenome (GOLD analysis project Ga0070670, IMG submission 64665) | Switchgrass rhizosphere microbial communities from Kellogg Biological Station, Michigan, USA - KBS S6-3 metaG | ecosystem: Host-associated > Plants > Roots > Rhizosphere > Soil ... | reverse complement strand
ATATCGGCGTCGCGCGTCACGTCCACCCGATCGATGACTCGGCGCTCGTCGAACCACGCGAGACTCGCGTAGTCCGCGTATGGTCGCCGGACGGCAACGAACGCTTCCATGCGACCGTCGAGCTCCCGCCACAGGCGGTGACCGAGCATGCCGGCGCCGCCGAGGACGAGCGCCCTCACGTAGCACTCCGGGAGGCGAGTGTCTCGTACAGTTTGACGACCCGCGGGCGGATCGTGGCGCGATCCGCGAGCTCGTGCACGAGCGCCAGGTTGCGTTCCGCCGCACTGTCGACGAGCGCGTCGTCCGTCATCGCCCTAACGAGCGCCTGCCCGATCTCGTCAGGGTAGAGATTCCGAGCGAACAGCACGTTCGACTCATCGCGCACGAGCGGGCGGATCGTGTCGAGCGGCGAGAGCACGGGGAAGGCACCGGTGGCCATTGCCTCGAACATCGAGTTCGGCGTCCCGTCCACCAGCGATGGCGCGAGCATCACGCGCGCTCGACCCATCAACTGCAGGATCTCGTGACGGGGAATCCGCTCATCGATCCGGCACGACGCTTTGATCTCGGATGGCAGCGCGTGGAACCACATGCGCGTCTCACGCTCCATCGCCAGCATGTGAATCTCGCACGGCGGCAGGCGATCCCAGTTGCGCACCAGCGCCTCGAACACAGGCAGTGCCTTCGACCACGGACACTCGTACGCCTTGGGCCAGAGAATCACCGAGCGACTCGACGGCAGACCGCTGGAATATGTGCGGAGCGCGTCGATGTCCACACCGCCGGTACCGGGTACCGTGCCGATCGGACACAGTTGCTCGGCGTGGACGCCCATCGCACGCGCGATGTCGAAGTTGATCTGATTGTCACTCACCAAACAGTCTGCGGCGCGCATGACGGTCGCCACGCGAGACGCACGATCGGTGTCGAAGCGCGCGAGCGCGAGGTCGGATCCGCCGCGCGTTTGGGCGAGCCAGCGGCCGACTGATGCCAAGCCGTGATCCTGCCGGGTGTCGTAGTAGAACTCACCAGCGGGATCGATGCCGAGCGTGTGCACGACATCCGGCTTCCAGTCGCGGATTACCTGGGCGAGCCAGCGCTGCTCGATTGCTCGAGCACTCGAGACAAGCCGAGCATACACGCGCTTCGGCGCGCGTGCGATGCGAGCCGCCGCGTAGAGGCGACGCCGCGTCTGCGCGTCGAGTCGTCGGGACGTCGTCGCGGTCACGTACGTACGTACCGGCCACTCGTCAGGTGGCACACCTCCGGGCAGCGCGAACAGCCTGACGTTGATCTCCGAGCCGGCGAGAAGATCGATCCACGCGTGCGTGTGCGTGCTGTCCGCGGGTCCGACGAACAGCACGCGAGGGCGACCAGGATAGGGGTCGTCATCGAATCGTCGTGGGGCAGGCCACGCGGCGCTCGTGCCCGCTGGGGTGCGAGTCGAGCTCGCGTTATGTCCGGGCATTGTCGCGGACGCGGAGGTCATCGCGCACCGTCGGCGATCGCGGCCGTCGCGACGTCGCGGAGCGGCTCGACGGGTGTGGCGTTAGGGGGTAAGCACGCGTCGCCCACGGTGCGCGCCGGCGCGTCCAGCACCTCGCGGCACCACAGCTCCAGCATCATGAGGAGCCACGGTTCCGACCATCCCGTGTCGCCTCGCCGGAAACGATTCGCGATCGTGGAGACGACGTCTGAATCGAGCAACCCACGCGACGACACCGCACGTGGGTCGAGCGCGTCATCCATGACGTCGCGCAACGGGCCGCGCAGCCAGGCGTCGAACGGCATGGCGAAGCCGCGCTTTGGTTGGACGTCGAAGTTCGGCGGCAGCCAGCGTCGACCGACGTCGATCAGTACGCGCTTCGCTCCGGAATCACGGTAGGTGCGGCCGTAGGGATCGGCGCCGTGAACATCACCGAGCTTGGCCGAGTCGGGCAGCGAGAGCGCCGTGTCTACGACGACTGGATCGAGATACGGAACGCGCACCTCGAGCGAGTGAGCCATCGACACGGCGTCGATGTCGCGTAGCAGCTGGTTCGTCAGGTAGCCGCGTGTCGCGAGTGCGGTGACGCGTTCGATCGCCGACCCGCGGGCGAGCTCGTCGAGCGGCGCCAGGTCGCGATGGGGCGGGGCACCCGCACCCGCGGCTGCGGCGACACCCGGCGTCAACAACCGTGCAGCGCCCACCGGACCGAAGATCTGATACGTCTCACCATACGCGCCGATAAAGCTGCCGCGCCGCCAGCGATGGATCCTGCCGCCGCCGCGCCGCCGCAGCAGTCCGTCGAATGCCTGATGGCGCACTGCGGCCGCGACCATCGACCGCGCGAGGCCCCGCCACGGCTCACGCGCCAGGCGCTCCGTCTCCTGTGCCATCGTGATGAACCACGGATAGCCTGCGAACAGCTCGTCGCCGCCGGTACCCGAGACGGCGACCGTCACGTCTCGTCTTGCCGCCAGCGACACGAAGTAGCTGTTCACACCGTCCACACTCGGCTGATCGAGCGCGCGCGCGATCGTGGTGATCTGGTCGCGAACATCGTCGCCACGCACGACGGACGTCGTGTGTTGCGTCCCGAGGTGACGCGCCATCCGCTCGGCGTCACCGCTCTCGTCGATGTCGTCGGCCGCGCCGGCGAAACCGACAGAGAACGTGCGCACCGGCGTGCCTAACGCCTTCGTCATGATCGCGACGAGGATCGAGGAGTCGACCCCTCCGCTCAGGAACGCGCCGAGCGGCACGTCGCTCACGAGCTGCAGTCGCGCGGATTCCTCGAGCGAATCGGCCACGGCCTCGACATGTTCCGCATACGGCCGCGCTCGAAGCCCCGGACGCCGATCAGTGTCGAGCGCCCAGTAGCGCTCCACGCGCATGGCACCGCGCTCGACTACCAGTCGGTGGCCGGGTAGCAGCGCCTTCACGCCGCCGATCATGGTGCGCGGCTGTAGCACGGAGCCGTACGTGAGCAGCGTGCGCAATGCGGTGGCGTCGATGTGTGCCGCAACGAGCCCGCTCGCGAGCAACGCCTTGAGCTCCGACGCGAACACCAGCCGTCCGCCGGCCTCGGCGTACAGCACGGGTTTGATGCCCATGTGATCGCGCGCGAGCACGAGGCGCTCGTGCCCCCGTCCACGACGCGCATCCCAGAGCGCCAGCGCGAACATGCCGCGCAACCTGGTAACGAAGTCGTCACCGAATCGCTCGTACAGGCGCAACACGACTTCGGTGTCGGACGTGGAGCGAAACCGCACGCCGCTCGCCTCGAGCACTCGACGCTGCTCGGCGAAGTTGTACACTTCGCCATTGTACACGATGCGAATGGCGGCGTCGTCAGTGGCCATTGGCTGATGGCCGGCGGCGCTGAGGTCGAGAACCGCCAGCCGCGTCATCCCGAGTGACGCGCTCTCGCCGGCCCAGGTGCCGCTATCGTCCGGGCCGCGATGGCGCATCGCCCCGACCATCGCGTGCAGTGCGCGATCGGCGCGCGTCCCGACGAAGCCGCAGATTCCACACATGGTCAGCCGGCTCCGCGAGCACGAGCCTCGACGCCGTTCCCGCCGACTGCTACCTCGACGTTCGCGAGACCGAGCGACGTGAGCGTGTGGCGGATCTCGTCCGGACCGCGCAGGTGCTTGTACCGATCGGTGAGTGTGTCGTGCGTGTCGAGCAGCGCCCACTCCGAGAGCAGCTCGGTGCCGAGCTCGGGGTACGCCTCGTAATAGTCCACCACGGGCGATACGCGGCCCAGATAACGACGAAGGCGACCGAATCCGCGACGCCGGTGCCACAGCACGCGATGCACCGGCAGCAGCGCCCTTGTGGTACCTAACGCCAGGCGCCGTGCGTGCTCGGGCGGAAGCCGAAGCAACAGGTCGCGCAGCACCTTGCGCGGCGCCGTCACCGGGTAGTCGCGCGAGTAGTGGTCGAGCACCAATAACCCACCCGGCTTCACATACCGCGCGAGCGCGGCCATCGTGTTCTCCGGCTCCGGCGTATGCTGGACTACGCCCAGACAGATGACGATATCGAACGCGTGACCGTTGACCGGCAGGCTCCGGATGTCCGCCTGACAGACGAAGTAGCCGGAAGAGGTGCCGCAGTTCGCGTAGTTGGCTTCGACGGCGGCGGAGAGGTCCGCGGCGATGACGCGCGCACCCGCGTCGAGTAGAATCTCGGTGAACCGGCCGGCACCACACCCAGCCTCCAATACCGTCCTGTCGCGAACCACGTCGAGCGAGCCGCCGAGGCACCGCGTCAGGCGGTCGCGCGAGATGGTGGTGCCGGTGTGGGAGTCGAGCTGTGAGCGGCGGAAATGCGTCCACTGCCAGCCGAACGCCGCCGCATAATTGTCCGATGATACGAAGCGCGGAATGCCTCGCACCACCGGCACGCGGCAGCCCGAGGTGCAGATCAAGGCTGTCGCCCGCTCGACGTCGTCTCCGTCAGAGAAGCCGCCGCCAAGGGCGAACGGCTCGCTGTGCGGCAGGCAACGCAGCTCGGGCGGGATGCGCATGTGTTGTGTCTCGATGCCTAACGGGACGCGCCGGCCGCGGCCCGCCCGAGCGGCGTATCGCCGCCGGTGGCCGGCGGCGCATTGGCGGCCGTGGCCGAGATGACGACGCTATGCTGGAACGCGCACAGGTACGATCCCGGGAATTGCTCCGAGTGTTGCATCTGCTGCGGATCGGGTTCCACCTCGAGCGTCGCGGCGTACAGGATGCCGTCGATGTCCTCGATGTTGCCACGGCCCATCCAGAGACCGACGAGGTAGGTCCCGGGCTTGAGACGCACGTCGTCCAGCGCGAAATCCACGCGCGCTTCATCGCCTGCGTGCATCGACACGAATCGGCCCTGCATCGCGGTGTTCGCGTCCACGAGGCGATAGCCGCTCGCGTCGTAGATCGTGATGCCAACATTGGCACTCTCGACCGCCGCCGTCGCCACGATTCGTGTCTCGATGCGGAGCCGGCTGCCGGGGCACATCATCTCGCGCGTTGTTCCGTCACGACGCTCGGGCACGAAGCGCAGCGATACGAACCTCGCTTTGCCCGACCCGAAATGCTCCGCGCTCGACAGGTCGCTCGTCTCCGTCGGCGCGGCCGCGAGCGTCGCCTGATAGCGCGCCGCGACGCTCATGGGATCGGAGTCGAGCAGGAGACGGCCGGCATCGAGCAGTAGCGCCCGAGAGCATAACGAGACGACGGCGCCCATGTTGTGGCTCACGAAAAGCACGGTGCGGCCATGTCGCGCGACCGTTCCCATCTTGCCGAGGCACTTCTTCTGGAACGCGGCGTCGCCCACGGCGAGGACTTCGTCGACGACGAGAATATCGGGCTCGAGGTGCGCTGCGACGGAGAACGCCAACCGCATGTACATGCCGCTCGAGTAATGCTTCACCTGCGTATCGATGAACCGCTCCACCTCGGCGAAGTCCACGATCTCGTCGAACTTCGACGCGATTTCCGTGCGTCGCATGCCGAGAATGGCACCGCTCAGGAAGACGTTCTCACGGCCGGTGAGGTCGGGATGGAAGCCCGTTCCTACCTCGAGGAGCGAGCCGACTCGCCCCTGGAGGTCGATGGTGCCAGTGGTGGGCTCGACGATGCGCGACAGGATCTTGAGCAGCGTGCTCTTGCCGGACCCGTTGCGACCGATGATGCCTACGACCTCGCCGTGGGCGACGTCGAACGCGACATCGGTGAGCGCCCAGAAGCGCTCGTTAGGCGTCCGCGGGCCCCGGCGTCCGAAGCTCTGCGCAGCGCCGCGCATCCCATCAACCAGCGCCTCGCGGATGGTGCGATACCTCGCTCGGGAGCCGAGTTGATACTGCTTGCCCAACCCAGAGACACGGATCGCGGGACCTTCCGCATCGTTGTGGGGGGGGAAAGTCATTCGCGTGTCTGTCGGATCAGACGACATCGGCGAACGTGCGCTCCATGCGGCGGAAGAAGAACGCGCCTCCAATGAGCAGCGCGACGGCGGCGAGCGCCGACACCAGCACCATCGGTCCTGGTCGCGTGGCGGTGCCCAGGAGCGCCCAACGGAACCCTTCCACGACGCCCACCATGGGGTTGAGCGCGTAAACTACGCGCCATTTTTCGGGAAGGAGGCTGCTCGGGTATGCGATGGGAGTCGCGAACATCCAGAGCTGGGTCAGGAACGGAACGACGTGGCGGACGTCGCGGAACTCGACGTTCAGGGCCGAGAGCCAGAGCCCAACGCCCAGCGCCGTAATGAACGCGAGCGCGGCGAAGAACGGGAGCCACACGACCTGAACCGTGGGCGTGACGCCGTACCACCACATGAGCCCGAACAGCACGGGAAAGGCGAGTGCGAAGTCGACCAGGCCCGCGAGGACCGTCGCGAGCGGAATCGTGAGGCGCGGGAAGTAGACCTTCGTGATCAGGTTCGCGCTGCCCACGAGGCTATTCGACGCCATAGTCAGGCCGGTCGCGAAGAACGTCCACGGCACGAGCGCGGTGTAGGCGAACAGCGAGTAGGGCACGCCGTCCGAGGGCACCTTGGCGAGACGCCCAAAAAACAGCGCGAATACGAGCATCGTCAGCAGCGGCTGGAGCACCGCCCAGGCGACCCCGAGTACGGTCTGCTTGTAGCGCACCTTGAGGTCTCGCCAGACGAGGAAGAACAACAGTTCGCGGTAGGCGAAGACCTCACTCAGGCGCAGGGCTACCCAACCACGGGTAGGCTCGATGCGCAACGTGTGCGGCGTGTGCGGCCGAATCGATGTGTGGGTCACCATCGGCGCGGGATCGCAAGCGTCGTACCGGATGAGCCAGAAGCGGGAATAGGGAATCGGGAATAGGGAATCGAACAGCGGGAATAGCGAACGGGGAACCGAGGACGTCCCTGCGTTCGGGTGATGCGACTCGGGTTCGATCGATGGCGTTCGTTGCTGCCGGGCTCCCTAGGTTCGCCCCATGTCCGCGGCGCGGCAGGAATTCGGCGAGGTTGGGGAGCGGGTGGCGGAGCGGTGGCTTCGACAGCGGGGGTGGCGCGTGCTGCAACGCCGGTTTCGGAACGGCCATCGCGACATCGATCTGGTAGCGGAGAAGGACGGGACGGTGGCCTTCGTCGAGGTGAAGGCGCGTCGCGGATATCAGTTCGGCGATCCAGTCGAGGCGGTGCACTGGCGGAAGCAGCGGGAGTTGGCCCGGTCGGCGGCGGTCTGGATCGACCGGCACGGGCGCCCGAACGACAGCTATCGCTTCGACGTGATCGGGGTGCTGATGGAGGGGAACTCGGTTCGCGTCAAGCACGTAGAAAACGCCTTCATGGTGCGCTCGCGCGCTTGAGTTTTCGTGGTCCTCTTCGTATTTTCTTCGGGTATCGGATGGCTCCCCTCGCGGCGTAGATTCTGGGCCGTGGCCAGAGCTTCAAACGTCAACACAATGGGTGGATGAATGGCTACTGCTGCGCAGCAAGACGATCGGAAGAAGGCGTTGAATCTGGCCATCGCGCAGATCGAGAAGAGTTGCGGCAAGGGATCCATCATGAAGATGGGCGCCGAATCGGCGCGCGTTCGCATTGATGCGATCCCGACGGGCGCGATCAATCTCGATGCGGCGATCGGTATTGGTGGAATTCCTCGCGGTCGTGTCACTGAGATATACGGCCCCGAGTCCAGCGGTAAGACGACGTTGTGCTTACACGTCGTTGCGAATGCACAGAAGGCGGGTGGGGTTGCCGCGTTCATCGATGCCGAGCATGCGCTCGATATCGATTATGCGAAGAAGCTCGGCGTGGATGTCGAAAGTCTCCTCGTCTCGCAGCCCGATACGGGCGAGCAGGCGTTGGAGATCTGTGAGATCCTCGTGCGCTCGGGCGCTATCGACGTCGTCGTGATCGACTCGGTTGCCGCGCTCGTTCCGAAGGCCGAGATCGAAGGCGAGATGGGTGAGTCGCATATGGGCTTGCAGGCGCGGCTCATGAGCCAGGCGCTGCGCAAGCTCACTGGCTCGATCGCTCGCTCCAAGACGTCCGTCATCTTCATCAATCAGTTGCGTGAGAAGATTGGCGTCATGTTCGGCAATCCCGAGACGACCACGGGTGGTAAGGCGCTCAAGTTCTATGCGTCGGTTCGTCTCGACATTCGCCGCATCGGTCCGGTGAAGGAGAAGGAGGATGTCATCGGGTCGCACGTCCGTGTGAAGGTCGTGAAGAACAAGGTGGCCCCGCCGTTCAAGCAGGCCGAGTTCGATATCATGTACGCCGAGGGAATCAGCCATGCGAGCTTGGTGCTCGACATTGCTGCGGAGGCGGGGATCATCGACAAGGCTGGTGCGTGGTATAGCTACGGCACGCAGCGTATTGGTCAGGGCCGAGAGAATGCGAAGATGTATCTCAAGGACAATCCGGTGCTGATGGCTGAAGTCGAGGAGAAGGTGAAGGGCATCCTCGGCATGAAGGCGGATACGCAGGTCGATCCGGAGGTCGTGGTCGACGACTGAGCGAAGTAGCACTCGCTCCGGAGTTCGAGCCGGAGGGTCGTTCTTTGGATGAGTCGGTGCCCGGATCACCGTCGCGTTCAGAGGGCAATCCTCCGGCTCTTTCCTTTGGTGCCATCCCGAGCAACCGCGTAGCAACCGCGAGGGATCTTCTCGAACGTTCTTGTGGCCTGGCTGGCCACGATGAAATCACATGAGATCCCTCATCTGCCCGCTGCGCGGGCTCCCGCGCTCGGGATGACCAGCAGACGTAGCCATGCAGACAGTCACGCAGATCAGCGAACATCCACGAAAGCCCGGGCGCTACATCGTCGAGGTCGACGGGCGCGAGTTCGCCGTCGTCAATCTCGACGCGATCACGGAGACCAAGACGAAGATCGGAGTCGTGATCGACGACGCGCGCGCCGCGCAGCTTCGCGAGGCGGGCGAAGTCGTCGCGACGTACGATCGCGCGCTCAACCTGCTCGCGTTCCGCGCGCGATCATCGCGCGAGCTCAGTCGGCGGCTGAAGGAGAAAGGGGCGTCGGCGGAGTGCATCGAGCAGGTGATCACCAAGCTTCGCGACGCCGGTCTCGTGGATGACGCGGACTTTGCCCGGCAGGTCGCGCGATCAAAGGTGTCGGGTGGCGCATCGAAGCGACGCGTGCAGCAGGAGCTGTTCAAGCGCGGCGTCGAGCGTGACGTGGCAGACGAGGCTGTGAGCGAGGTGCTCGCGGACGAGAACGTGGATATGGTTGCCGTTGCGGAGCGTGCGGCGAGGAAGCGGCTGCGGTCGCTGGCGAGCGCTGACCCGCAAAGCCGCAGGCGTCGGCTGTACGCGTTCCTTGCTCGCCGCGGTCACGACAGCGAGACCATCCGCACCGTCATGGGGCGCGTTCTCGACGCGAGCACTTCGGACGAAAACGTCGACGATTAGACCTGGCAGGTCCGCCCGTCGTCAACGGTAAAAGCAAAAGCAAGACAGGATTCGCAGGATTGGCAGGATTTACGGCCTTCGGGTAGGCGCGGCTCCGTCGCGGCCGCGCTTGTTCCAATCCTGTCAATCCTGCAATCCTGTCCTGCAGTTCGCGTTGCGGGCGCCGAGGGTCCGATCGGAGCCCGGTGGCATGCTATATTGTGGCCCTATGCGATCATCCGAGATCCGCGACCGATTCCTTCGTTATTTCGAGCGGCAGGGGCATGCCATCCGCCCGAGCTCCTCGCTCGTGCCCGCCGACGATCCGACGTTGCTGTTCACGAACGCCGGGATGGTGCAGTTCAAGCGCGTCTTCCTTGGACTCGAGCATCCCGAATTCGGGCGTCGGGCGACGACGTCGCAGAAGTGCGTGCGCGCCGGTGGAAAGCACAACGATCTCGAGCAGGTCGGCCACACGTATCGGCATCACACGTTCTTCGAGATGCTCGGGAATTTCTCGTTCGGCGACTACTTCAAGCGGGACGCGATCCGTTTCGCGTGGGAGTTCGTCACCGAGGAGTTGAAGCTGCCCAAGGAGCATCTGCGTGTCACGGTCTTCCACGAGGACGACGAGGCGCGCACGCTCTGGCGTGAGGTCACTGGCATTCCTGATTCGCGGATCTACGGCCTTGGCGAGAAGGACAACTTCTGGCAGATGGCCGACACCGGTCCGTGCGGGCCGTGCTCGGAGATCTACGTCGACCTCGTGCCCCTAACGCGAGACTGGAAGTTCCCGTCCGATGCGAAGGGCGAGTGGACCGAGACCGATCGACGTGAGTTCTCGACCGACGCGTTCGTCGAGGGCGCTGAAGAGGGGCGGTTCCTGGAGATCTGGAATCTCGTGTTCATGCAGTTCGACCGTCAGGCGGATGGAACTCTCGTGCCGCTGCCCAAGCCGTCGGTCGATACGGGTGCGGGTCTCGAGCGCATTGCCGCGGCGTTGCAGGGCGTCACGAGCAACTACCACGCGGACGGATTTCTCCCGCTGCTCAGGAAGGCGGAAGAAATCATTGGCTTCGCGTACACCGGCATCTCCCCCGAAGGACTCGGCGGCGCGAAGCCGGCGGCTGACAAGGCGAACATCGATCCCGCGTCGTTCCGCGTCCTTGCGGATCACGCGCGCGCGGTAGCGTTCCTACTCGCGGACGGCGTGTTCCCGTCGAACGATGGGCGCGGGTACGTGCTGCGGCGCATCCTGCGGCGCGCGGTGCGTCATGCGTGGCTGCTGGGTCGGCGAGAGCCGTCGCTGGTGTTCCTGGTCGATGAAGTGATCAAGAGCATGTCCGACGTCTTTCCGGAGCTCACGCAGCGGCGCCATCACATTCTCGAGACGACGAGAGCGGAAGAAGAGCGCTTTCTCGCGACGATCGATGGCGGCATGGCGCGCTTCGATCAGCTCGCGCCCGCGGGCGGATCGACGCAGGGCTCGACGCATCTGCGCGGTACCATCAGCGGCGAGGACGCGTTCCGGCTGTACGACACGTACGGCTTTCCCATCG
>Ga0070670_100005230_pt1 | contig 10926 bp, 10 predicted proteins | sample KBSS63metaG_FD_64665 | JGI IMG/M metagenome (GOLD analysis project Ga0070670, IMG submission 64665) | Switchgrass rhizosphere microbial communities from Kellogg Biological Station, Michigan, USA - KBS S6-3 metaG | ecosystem: Host-associated > Plants > Roots > Rhizosphere > Soil ... | reverse complement strand
GGAAACGCCGGCTTCTCCACCAGCACGTGCTTGCCGGCCGCGAGCGCCTGCAGCGTGAGCTCGAGATGCCATTTCGGCGGAACCGCCACCACCACGGCGTCCACCGAGCCGTCGGCAAGCGCCGACGCGTAGCTGTCGTAGGCGCCGCGGCCGCCGTAGCGCCGCTCGAACGCCTCGGCCTTGGCCCGGTCGCGGCTGGCGTAGCCGGGGACGAAGAGATGCCGGAGCGAACGGAGGTGCGCGCTGTGGACGCCGGTGATGTAGCCGCAGCCGAGAAAGACGATCCGCAGCGGGTCGTTCACAGGCCGCGGAAGAGCGGCCGCGCCGATGACATGAACGGCCACGGAATCGACAGGAGAATCATTACTAGGGCGAGACCGAAGAACACCAGCGCCCGCTTGTGGCGCGACGCCGTGTCGGCGGCCTTGCGGACACGCACGCGCCCCACGTGCGCCAGGGCAATCGCGATGATCATGCCGACCGGGTGATCGGCGATGAAGAACCGGACGTCTGGCGCCTTCATGGCCGCCGCCATGTCGACGAACGCCGACTTCGTGACCGGGCTCAGGAAGATGAACAGCGCGAGGCCCAGCAGCATCTGCAGGTCGAGCACCGCGGTCAGCCACAGGCCGGCGCGGTCGTCCACCGGCGTCCAGGGGCGGCGGGTGCTGACGCCGCCGACGGCGCGGGCCACAGCGGCCAGGGCCGCCAGCAGCACCAGCCAGCGAAGCCACGAGTGGGCCAAGAGCACGAAGTCGTACATGCGCCTATTGTGCCTCGTTGTAAGCGGCCCGCACCGCGCTCGCCATCTGCGAGCGGTTGAAGCGGGCCTGGAGCTCGTCCTGCAGGATACGAACGGTCTCGTCGGCCGTCTTGCCGTCTCGCTTCAGCACCGCGGCGCGGTCGCGCACCGTGGTGAGGAACGAACGGTAGGTGGCAATCATCGACGCGTCGCCCATCGCGCCGTGGCTGGGCACGATGCGCACCGGCTTCAGCGCGTCGAACGTGTCGAGCGTGCCGAGCCAGGTGGCGATCCGCGCCGACGGCGCCGTGAACTGCGGCAGCCCCCTCATTACCAGATCGCCGGCCGCCAGCACGCGGTCGCCCTCGACGAACACCGCGATGTCGCTCCTGGTGTGGTTGGCGCCCATCGCCATGACCCGGACACGGACGCCGCCCAGGTCCACGACGTGTTCACGCTCGAAGCTGATGTCGGCTTTCCGGAATTCGGCGCCTTGCAGCAGCTCGCCGATCGCCGGCGAGAAGTTCGCGAAGACCTTGGCGGTGGAGAGCCCGGTCTCCTGGATGTCGGCCTCCTGCTCCTTCGACCGCAGCATCTTCGTCCGCGGGGGAAAACCGCCGGCGCCGAGATCGTGCTCGGGGTGAATGTGGGTGGCGACGAGGTAGAGATCGGCCCCCTTGCTCACCTTGTCCACTTCCCGCATCACGGCCTGGCCGTTCTTGGCGCCCATGCCGGTGTCTACCACCAGGGTGCCGCGTGTGCCGACGACGATCGTGACGTTGGGGACGAGCACGACGTCGAAGTCGGGAATGACATACACGTGCTCGCCAATCTTCTGGGTCACGCCCTCCTTGATCATCGGCGGCGGCAGCGGCTGGCCACGCTGCGCACTGGCGCCGGCCCCTGCGGCAGCGACGCCGGCCGTCACCACCGCGCACACGAGTCTCCTCACGCCGGCAATCTTACTGTGGGGACGGCGAGTCTGAAGACCCGCCGCTACATCGGCAACGTCAAGCGCCCGCGCTTTCGAGCCAGCGTTGCATCTCGTGGGCGGGCGCCAGCCCCGCATGCTGAAAAACCAGGCGGCCGTCACGGAGCACGATGAAATTGGGGATGCCTCGAACGTTGTAGCGTGCGGCGAGATCGGGGTGACGTTCGGTGTCGACCTTGAGCACGAGGGCGCGACCCGCCAGACCGGCGGCCACCTTCTTCACTTCGGGAGCGGCCATCCGGCAGGGACCGCACCACTCCGCCCAGAAGTCCACCAGCACGGGCAGCGGCGACGATGCGAGCACGTCGGCGAAGACCTCGGGATCGGCATCGATCGGCTCGGCGACCGGGCCGAGCAGGGTTTTACAGGAGCCGCACCTGACCTTACCCAGGTGGGCGGCGGCGACGCGATTTTTCTGGCCGCACGAAGAGCAGACGCGGATCACGGCTGAGCCTCGAGCCTAGCATGCCTCGCCGAAGCTCGAAGAGCGAAGGCGGGCCGACGCGGGCTCGCCGCCGTGGCACCGGCGGCCGAGCCCCCCTCAGCTCTTTACATCGAGTGTCCGGTATCGGTGGCGCCGTTCACCGCGTCCTCCGCGGCGCCCTTCGCCTGCTCGTAGCCGCGGCGCACCGCACCGGTGATGCGGTCGCCGTGCTCATCCCACAGCTTCTTGCCGCGGTTCGCCACGTCGTCGGCGAGCTCCTTGCCACGGCGGTTGAGGAAAGCGCGCGTGTCGCGCCCCGCCGCCGGAGCCAGAATGAGCGCGGCCGCGGCACCCACCACGGCGCCCGCGATGAACAGCATGGCGCCCGAGCCTCCACCACTGCCCAGCTCGTACGTCCGTCGATTGAGATCGTCCATAACCTGTCCCTCCCGGCGCATTGAATCGTCGTCGCGTCAGTGAGCAGGATGCGTGCCAGTGCCGCCGGACTCATCCACCGTGCGTCTTTGCGCGCGTGATGCCGTCCGGCGCCAGCGCGGGTGCAATGTCGCCTCACTGTGTGTTGTAAGAAAGTCGCGGCGCGTGGAGGCCAATACTCGCCGACGTGGCACAGCGGTTGCTCGGCTCATGCTCAAGAGGACGACTGCCGGAAGGAGCCCGATATGCCAAGTCTCGACACGACGAACTGGATTCTTGCCGTCATCGCCGCGGCATCTGCGGCTCAGTTTCTGATGCTGCTCTTCGGCGCCTTGTGGGTGGCCAAACGGGTAGCAGACACGCAGGACGCCTTCACCAAGGCGCTGACGCGTTTCGAAGCCACGCATATGCCCCAGCTCTCGGCCAAGGTGACCGACCTCGTGGGCGATCTCCACAAGGTGGCCGAACGCATGGATCGCGTGGGCGAAGAGGTCGAGCGTGCCACGCGGATTGCGCAGGGCACGCTGCACCTCGCGGGCTCCGAAGTCGAGCGGGCCACGCGTGGAGTGCGGTTCGCGTTCGACGTCGTGGAAGGCGGAGTGAAGCAGGCAACGCGGGTCGGCGCGGGCCTGCGGGCCGGGCTGCGGGAGCTGTTCGGGCGGCGATCCAATGGGTTCCGCGAGCGCCTGGAGGATGAAGACGCCATCGCGCGCTTCGAAGCGGGAGCCTGAAACAGGGTCAGGTAGGTCAGGTGGTCAGGTAGGGAGTGCGGCAGGTAAACCCACCCGAACTCCCCACCCGACTTGCCCTGACCCCTTTCAAACCGCTCTGCGGCCTTGAATCAGCTGGATGAGCACCGTCACGATGGCGAGCACCAGCAGGATGTGGATGAAGCCGCCCAGCGTGTACGAGCTCACGACGCCCAGCAGCCATAACACCAGCAACACCATGAAGATCGTCCACAGCATGTGCGTTTCTCCCCTCTTCGTGATGGCGCGTCAGCGGGTCGGGGCGCCGTACCGCGCGAGGAACGAATCGACTTCGGCTTCGGCCTGCTGCTTCGCATAGCCGTAGCGCTCCTGGATCAGGCCGACGAGCCGCTCGGCACTGCCGCCCACCTTGTCCACGTCGTCGTCGGTGAGCTGCCCCCACTTCTCGCGAATGCTGCCCTTGAGCTGAAGCCATTTGCCCTTGAGAATGTTTGCGTCCATTCAAAACCTCCCAGGTTCGTTGCGGCCGAGGCAGCCTCGACCGCGTCTGGAAGGGTTGGAGCATTCCGCGTACCAATCTCGAACGCCGCGGTTGCCACATCACGCCAGACGGCGCTCCATCTCGGCAGCGGGCACGCACAGCTGTAAGGCTTACAGGCTCATCGCACGCCGCATTACACGGCGGACCTTGCACGGGCCCATCTGCTCGGGATCCGCGGGCACAGAACATGCTCAACTCTCTCGCAGGGGGACTGGATGCGAGGAACAGTGCTGCTCGGAGTGATCCTGCTGATAGCGGGACTGGCGGGGCTGGCATGGCCGGTCATCTCCTACACGAAAACGGAGAAGGTGGTAGATCTCGGGCCGATTGAGGTGACCGCCGATCGCCAGAAGCACGTGCCGGTGCCGCCAATCGCCGGTGGCCTGGCGGCCGTCGCCGGCGTGGTTATCATCGTCGCCAGCAGCCGCAAGCCATAGCGGGCCGCCTCGAGCCGCTTCGCGGCGGGCGGCACCACCACGGAGAATCAACGATGCCTGTGCGTACGAGTCGCGTCGTCATCGGCGTCGTGGTTGGTATCGCGCTGGCGCTGGCCGTCGTGGCGGGCGGCGCGCTGGCACTCCTGAACACCGAGTGGGCCTCGCGCCGGGTGGCCCACGAGGCCGCGGCCATGCTCGAAGCGCGCTTCGATGGACGCGTGCGGGTCGAGTCGCTGTCCATGAAGCTGTTTCCGCGCGTGTCGGTCTCGGGCACCAACCTTCACATCACGCGCGAGGACGGCGCGGGGCCGATGCTCGAGATCGCAAATTCGAGGTGTCGGGAACGCCGCTCGAGCTGTTCCGCCGCAGCTTCGAACGCGTCGACATCGACGGACTCCAGATCTTCGTCACGCGCGGTCGCGGCCAGCCGACCAAGTTGCGCGGCCAGCTGCGCGACGTCCACGTCGGCGAGGTGCGCGTCCGCAACGGCCGGCTGGTAATCCTTCCGGACGACCCGCAGAAGCTTCCGCTCGAATTCGGCCTTCAGACCGTGACGCTCACGGACTTCCGCTTCGATCGGTCCACGGCCTTCGGCGCGCGTCTGATCAACCCGCGGCCGCGCGCGCTGATTCAGACCGAAGGGCGGTTCGGGCCCTGGCAGACGTCATCGCCGCGGGCGACGCCCGTGCAGGGCGTATACCTCTTCCACGACGGCGAGCTCGACGCCATCAAAGGACTCGGGGGCCACTTGACGTCGAGCGGCAAGTTCGTCGGCGTGCTCGAGCGCATCGCCGTCGAGGGAACCACCACGAGCCGCGACTTCACGCTCGATCTGGCCAACCAGCCCATGCCCCTGCGGACCTCCTTCAAGGCTACGGTCGACGGCACGCGGGGCGACGTCCTGCTCGACGACGTCGATGCCACGCTCGGCGAGTCGCGCATTCGCGCCCACGGCTCGGTGGCGTCCACACCGGGCGAGAAGGGACGCACCGTCACGTTGACCGTGACCATGAAGGATGCGCGATTCGAAGATCTGCTGCGACTGTCGGTGAAGGCCGCTGAACCGCCGATGCGGGGGCGGCTGGACATCGATACCGGGTTCGAGCTGCCGCCGGGCGACGAGGACGTGCCACAGCGGCTGCGGCTGCGGGGGCGATTCGCCATCCGCGGCGGGCGCTTCGCGAACGACACCGCGCAGAACAAGATCGACGAGCTGAGCCGGCGCGGCCGCGGCGAGCCGGGGAACGAGGAGGTGTCGAACGTCATCTCGGCGTTCGGCGGTGCGTTCACCCTGCGCGACGGCGTTCTGCGGCTCCCTGGCCTGCGGTTCAGCGTGCAGGGCGCGCGCGTCGATATCGACGGGCGCTACACGCTGCGCAGCCAGGAGCTCGATTTCACCGGGGCGCTGCGGCTCGACGCGCCCGTCTCGCACACCGTCACGGGATTCAAATCGATTCTGCTGCGGCCTATCGATCCGCTGTTCCGGCGCGACGGCGCCGGCACGGTGCTGCCGATCCGGATCTCGGGCACGGTCGATCAGCCCGCCTTCGGCGTAGACATCAAGAAGGCGTTAAAGAGAGAGTGAGCCGGCCAAAGGCTAGAGGCCAGAGGCTAAAGGCCAAAGGCTCTCAGGTCAGTGCCGGGCCGGGCTCCTCGTCGTCGTCCACCACCGCCGCCTCCGCCGCGCGCTCGTCCTTCTCGTAGGCGTGCAGGCGGTTGTAAAGCGTCTTGAGGCTGATGCCGAGCGACTCGGCCGCCCGGGTCTTGTCGCCGCCGAACTGCCGCAGCGTCGCGAAGATCAGCATCCGCTCGGCATCGGCGATCGTGGTACCAGGCTTGACCGTGACCACGCCTTCGACGGCCGGCGCCGGCCGCGACTCGGGCGCGCGCCCGCGCAGCTCCGGCGGCAGGCACTCGGCGTTGATCACGTCGGCGGCCAGGATGTATCCCGACTGCACGACGTTCCTCAGCTCGCGGACGTTGCCCGGCCACCGGTAGCCGCACATCAGCGCCAGCGCGTCGTCGCCGAGCCGCTTCTTCTCCCGCTCGACGCGCTCCAGCTCGTCGAGAAAGTGCTGCGCCAGCAATGGAATGTCCTCGGGACGCTCTCGCAATGGCGGCAGGTGCAGCTGGAACACCTTCAGGCGGTAGTAGAGATCCTCGCGCAGCTTGCCCTGTTCGAGCGCTTCGTTCACGTCGCGGTTGCTCGCCGCCACGATGCGCACGTCCACCGACAGCGACTGCTCGCCGCCGACCCGCGTGAACGTGCTCGTCTCCAGCACGCGCAGCAGCTTTACCTGCAGCTCCGCCGGCATCTCGGTGATTTCGTCGAGGAACAGCGTGCCGCGCGTCGCCTGTTCGAAATAGCCTTTGTGCCGGCGCTCGGCGCCGGTGAAGCTGCCCTTCTCATGCCCGAAGAGCTCGCTCTCCATGAGCGTCGGCGAGATCGCGCCGCAGTTGACCGGCACGAAGGGGCCGTGCCGGCGGCGGCTCAACTCGTGGAGCGTGCGCGCCACGACCTCCTTGCCGGAGCCGCTCTCGCCCGACACCAGCACGCTGGCGCTGCTCGGCGCGATGCGGCCGATCAATTCGCCCAGCTTCAGGATCGGCTCGGAGCGGCCGACGATGCCGGCGAAGCGCCCGGTTCCCTTCTGCCTGGCCCTGAGCTCGACGATCTCTTCACCGATGTGCCCCGTGCGCGACACGTCGCCGAGGATCTCGCGCAGGCGGTTCACGTCGAGCGGCTTGGTCAAGTAGTCGGTGACGCCGCGGCGCAATGCCTCGACCGCCGTGTCCACGCTGGCCTGCCCGGTGATGAAGACCACGGCGGGCGACGCGCCGCTGCGCTCGACGGCGTCGAGCAGGTTCATCCCGGTGCCGTCGGGCAGATTCAGATCGGCCAGCACGATATCCGGCGACTGACGAGACAGTTCGACCTTGGCGCGGTCTACCGTCAGGGCCGCAGAGGTCGTAAACCCTTCGGCGCTGACGAGCTCGACCAGCGCGCTGAGAGTGGCTGCGCTGTCATCCACGATGAGGGCGTGAGGCATCGACCCCGCCATCGTAGCTGATCGGAGTCCTGTTGCGCGCGGACGAGGCTGACTTCCGTTGGCCCGGATCGGGCTAGTCCGTTGAGCTTGAACGAGATACGGGGAGCGTGCTAGTCGGCCGGCGCATCGCGAACCGGCCTCAAGCCGGTCTGCCAGGCACTACCGCGCGGTCCGCGTTCTTGGCGGACCGCGTCTATTGCGCGTCGGCCAGCGCCGCGGACTGGCGCTCGGGGCGGATCCAGGTGCGCAGGACGCGCTCGAGCTCGCTCACGTGAATGGGCTTGCCGATGAAGTCGTTCATGCCCGACTCGAGCGCGCGCTCGCGCGACCCCGAGGCTACGTCGGCAGTGACGGCCACGATCGGCACGTGCCGGTTGGGTCCCTCGCGCCGTCGGATCTCGGCGGCCGCTTCATAGCCGTTCATCTCCGGCATGTGGCAGTCCATCAGGACCAGGTCGTAGGGGCGCGCCATCATGTGCTCGAGCGCCACCGATCCGTTCTCGGCCAGATCCATCCGCACCCCGAGCTTCTTGAGCAACAGCACCGCCACCTTCTGGTTCGGGAAGTTGTCCTCGGCGATCAGGACGTGCGGGACCGGGGTGGGGCGGACCGTTTCGAGACCGCCGTCGGCGGTCCCCCGCGCCACCGTCTGCGTCGTCTCGGGCCGCCGCGCCAGCGATTCGCTGCGGCTCGCCCACGCGGTGACGACCGCGTTCCAGAGGCGCGTCGGGCTGAGCGGCTTCGTCAGGTAGGCCGAGATGGGCAGGTCGCCTGGCAGGTCCATGCGGGTGTGGCGCAGCGGCGCAACCGCCACGTGCGCCAGCGGCAGCGGCGACCGCTCGCCGATCACCGTGGCCAGCGGACGCCCGTCGCGGTCCACGGCATCGACGCCGGCAATCAACATCTGAAACGGGTCGCCCGCCGCGGCCGCGATCCTGACGGCATCTCCGGCCTCCTCCGGCGACACGAACGCCTCCGGCCGCAGCGCCCACGCCGCGAGCTGATCGCTCATCAGCGTGCGGGCGGCCTTGGAGCCGCCGAAGATCAGCACGCGGCATCCGGGCGGCAGCGTCCCGGCCTCCGGCAATTCGGAGCGGCTCCCGATCGCCACCGGCAGCGAGAACCAGAACGCCGAGCCCTGCCCTTCCACGCTGGTCACCCCGATCGTGCCGCCCATCAGCTCGATCAGGCTCTTCGAGATTGCCAGCCCCAGCCCGGTGCCGCCGTACTCGCGCGTGGTGGAGGCGTCGGCCTGTGAGAACTTCTGGAACAGCAGCCCGATCTTCGCCGCCGGGACGCCGATGCCGGTGTCGCTGACCGTCACCCGCACGTCGGCCACCGACGCCGTGCGCGCGGCGCACTCCACCGACAGCAGGACGTGGCCGCGCCGGGTGAACTTGACGGCGTTGCTCGCCAGGTTGGCGACGACCTGCTTCACCCGCGCCTGGTCGCCGACGAACCGCCGGGGCGCCCCCGCCGGGTAACGGACCAGCAGCTCGATGCCGTTCTGATCGGCGCGCGGCGACACCATCTCCGCGACGCTCTCGAGCGTCCGGCACAGATCGAACTCGGCCGACTCGATCGCGATGCGGCCCGCTTCGATCTTGGAGAAGTCCAGCACGTCGTCGATCAGCCCGAGCAGCGACTCGCCCGCCCCTTTGAGCGTCTCGGTGTACTCGCGCTGCTCGGTCGACAGATCCGTCTCGAGGAGCAACGAGGTCATGCCCAGCACGCCGTTCATCGGCGTGCGGATCTCGTGGCTCATGTTGGCGAGGAACTCGCTCTTCGCCACCGTGGCCGCCTCGGCGCGGACGCGCGCCGCCTCGAGCGACAGCTCGAGCTCCTTGCGCTCGGTGACGTCCATGGAGGCGCCGAGAATGCGCCACGGCTTTCCGTCCCGGTGCTCCGGCCGCCCATACGAGCGGTGCCAGCGCACGGAGCCGTCCTGCAGCACCCACTGTCGATCGTGGCTGATGTGCTCGCCGAGCTCGAAGGCCCGGCGATGAGACTCGATCATCTCCGCGCGATCCTGCGGCTGGAGCATCGCGTAGAAGTGGTCGAGCGACACCGTGAGCGGCGTGCTCTCCGGCAGGCGACTCAACCGGCGCATGCCCTCGGACATGCGGACCTCGCGATCGCGGATGTCCACTTCCCACAACCCGAAGCGGCCGATGTCTTCGGCCACCCGCATGTGCTCCACGCTGTGCCGCAGGCGATCGAGCATCTCGCGCTCGCGGGTGATGTCGAGCACGGTGCCGACGAAGCGGTGCGCGGCCGGATCGCCCGGGCCCTCGTTCGGAACCCGCTGCGCCGATGCCTTGTGCCAGCGCACGCTGCCATCGGGGCGCACGACGCGGAACTCGAGCATCCCGCGCCCCTCGGCTTTCAGCTGGTCGATCATCGCGTGGACGCGCGGCAGATCCTCGGGATGAATCAGCCGGTCCATCTCGGGCCCCGTCAGCGAGCGGTTCGAGGGATCCAGGCCGTGCAGGGTCGCCCACCCTTCCGAGAACTCGAGGCGGCCCGTGGAGAGGTCGAGATCGGTCACGCCGAGGCCCGCCACCTGCTCGGCCTGCTGCATGCGCGCGGCATAGACCCGCAGCTCCTCGAGCATCCGCCGCTCGCGATCGATGTCCACGCTCGAGCCGGTCATGCGCACGATCCGGCCGTCAACCTTCACCGGACGCGCGTGACTGCGGACCCAGTGCGCGGAGCCGTCCGGCCACATCAGGCGGTACTCGCAGCGGAACGGCTCACCGGCGCGCGCGAGGAGACGCGCCGCTTCGAAGCGCGGCCGATCGTCGGGATGCACCATGAGGTCCACCGCCGGCGTCGGCATCGTGATCTGCGCCGGCGGCAGCCCGCGCAGCGCCGCGGCGCCCGCCGAGTAGGTCACCGTGCCCGCGTCCATGTCGATGTCCCACAGGCCGACGCCGCCGGCTTCTTCGGCCAGCGCCAGGCGCGCCGCGGTCTCCGCCAGATCCTGCCCCCGGCGCTTCTCGTCGTGGATGTCGATGAACGCGCCGACGACGAGGACCAGCCGGTCGCCGACCTTCTTGGCATGGCTCTGTACGCGCCGCCACAAGTACGTCCCGTCGGGATAGCGGAGGCGGAAGTCGATCGAGCACTCGCTGCCGCGGCTCAGCGCCTCCTCGAACACGCGGTGCGCCTCGGCGGAATCGTCGGGGTGCACCAGGGCGCCGAGCTCCGCGCTGGGTTTCGACACCGCCACCGGCGGCAGCCCGTTGAGGCGTGCGGCTCCCGCCGACAAGTGCACGATGCGGGTGACCGGATCCAGCTCCCAGACACCGAAGCGCGCCGACTCCTCCGCCAGCGCCAGCCGCGCCGCGATGTCGGCCAGCGCCTGCATGCGCTCGCGTTCGTCGTGGATGTCGATGATGGCGCCGGCGACCAGCACGCGGCCGCCCTCGACCTTCGATACGCGATTCTGCTGCCGCCGCCAGCGGTACGAGCCGTCCGGATAGCGCGTGCGGTATTCGACCTGATAGTCACCGCCTTCGCGCAGCGCGGCCTCGAACACCCGGCGCGAGGGCCCCAGATCGTCCGGGTGGACGTTCTGGGCGAGCTCGTCGATG
>Ga0070670_100005226_pt1 | contig 10933 bp, 8 predicted proteins | sample KBSS63metaG_FD_64665 | JGI IMG/M metagenome (GOLD analysis project Ga0070670, IMG submission 64665) | Switchgrass rhizosphere microbial communities from Kellogg Biological Station, Michigan, USA - KBS S6-3 metaG | ecosystem: Host-associated > Plants > Roots > Rhizosphere > Soil ... | reverse complement strand
GCAACGGCATCGTGCTGTTCGAGGACTGCGGCGAGATCCTGCCGGACGGACGCTGCATCGGTGCTCGACGCGCCCCCACCAAGGTGCTGCGCGTCGCCTGAGGTCGCCGACCTCGCCGCCGGCACAGAGCCGGGCCCTTCCCGAACTATCGCCTTTCCCGACCGGGCCACCGTCACCGGTGACCCGGTCGTCGCATGACGACACCCGCTCTCCCCCTACCGGCCACCCGACCGGCGCGGGCCGACATCCCTCTCCTTGATCGGGCGCCCCGATCCGGGAGGAGCCGGCGGCGGCGCTACTGCGCGGCCAACCACTCGCGGAAGGTGGGGCCGACCAGCCGGGCGCCGGGGCCGGGCAGCAGGCCGCCGGTGGCCTGCATCTCGCCGTCGGGGTCGCCCGGGTCGCGGACCGCCCGGACCGTGGCCACGCTGCCCTGCCGGGCGGCGAGCTCGGTCGCCAGCGCCGCCAGGGTCTCCTCCCGCGGCCCGGCCACCTCGATCGTCCCGGTGCCGGCAGCGCCGGCCGCGTCCGCCTCGATCACGTCGGCGATCACCTCCGCGACCGCCCGGGCCGCGACGATCTGCGTGCGCATCTCCGGCACCACGCTGACCTCGCCGCGGCTGCCCCACTCCAGCAACTGGCCGACGAACTCGTGGAACTGCGCGGCCCGCACGATCCGGACCGGGATCGGACCGGACCGCCAGGCCCGCTCGTGTGCGACCTTGGCGGCGCCGTACCCGCCGGTGAACCGCTCGATGCCGATGATCGACACCACCACCGCCGCCCGCACGCCGGCGCGCGCGCCGGCCTCCTGCAGGTTGTGCGCGGCGGTGACGAAGAAGTCGGTGGCCGGCTGCTCCTCGGCCGAGGGTCCGGTGGCGGCGTCGACGACGACCTCGACGCCGGCGAGCGCCTCGGCAAGCCCGGCGCCGGTGATCACGTCCACCCCGGTCGCCCGCGAGATCGGCACGACCTCGTGGCCGCGCTCGGCGAGCACCTCGGCGACGTGCCGGCCGAGCCGTCCGGTCGCGCCGGCAACTGCGATCTTCATGCTTCCTCCGTCGTGGTTGCGGTCCTGCTGCCATGACGGGCGGCGGCCGGGGAAGGTAACCGGCGGTCAGTCGGTGAAGCGGAGGTTGAGCGCGGCCAGCCGGCGCGGGTCGGCGATGCTGTCGATCTCGACGATCCGGTCGCCGGCCACGGTGAACGCCATCACCGACATCGGCTCGCCGTCCGCCGTGGCGGCCAGCACGCCCGGCAGCCCGTTGACGAGCACCGGCCGGACGTGCGCGGCCAGCCGGGCGACCATCGCCGCCCGGCCGGCGACCTCGTGCGCTCCGGTGGCCAGCACCGGGCCGCCGGCCGTGTCCGCCCGCAGCACCACGTCCGGGTCGAGCACCGCCAGCAGCGCCGCGACGTCGCCACCGCGGGCCGCGGCGAGGAAGGCGTCGACGACCGCGCGCTGCCGGGCCGGGTCGACGTGCGCGGGGTCGGCCGGGGCGGCGCCGCGCACCCGTCGGCGGGCCCGGCTGGCCAGCATCTTGGCCGCGTCGGTCGACCGGCCGAGGGTGCGGCCGATCTCGTCGAACGGCACCCCGAACGTGTCGTGCAGGACGAACGCCAGCCGCTCGGCCGGCGTCAGCGTGTCGAGCACGACGAGCAGCGCGAGACCGACGGAGTCGGCGAGCAGCGCCTCGGCCTCCGGGTCCGGCTCGTCGCCGTAGGTCACCACGGGGTCGGGCAGGCTGCCGCCGGCGGGCTCCTCCGGTCGGGCCGCGCGGGCGCGCAGCATGTCGAGGCAGACCCGGCCCACCACCGTGGTGAGCCAGCCGCCGAGGTTGTCGATCGCGGCGGCGTCGGTGCGGGCCAGCCGTACCCAGGCCTCCTGCACCGCGTCCTCGGCGTCGGCCAGCGAGCCGAGCATGCGGTACGCGACCGCGCGCAGCCGTCCCCGCTCGGCGTCGAACCGCCGGGCCAGCAGATCGCGTTCGTTCACGGGTCACCCTCCGCGGCCGGGATCGTCACGACCATGACGCTCCCGGCCGGCGAAAGGTAACGCGGCTGAACCCCCTCCCCGGCGGGGCGCCCGACTTAGTCCTCGTAGGCGGAGATCGGCGGGCAGCTGCAGATCAGGTTGCGATCGCCGTACGCGCCGTCGATGCGCCGGACCGGCGGCCAGTACTTGCCGGTGTGCGGCGTCTCGCCCGGGTATCCACCGAGCTCCCGCTCGTACGGCCGGTCCCACTTCTGCGTGGTGAGCATGACTGCCGTGTGCGGCGCGTTCCGCAGCGGGTTGTCGACCGGGTCCCACTCGCCGGACGCGACCCGGTCGATCTCCGCCTTGATCGAGATCATCGCGTCGACGAACCGGTCGAGCTCGGCGAGGTCCTCCGACTCGGTCGGCTCGATCATCAGCGTGCCGGCGACCGGGAACGACATCGTCGGGGCGTGGAACCCGTAGTCGATCAGCCGCTTGGCCACGTCGTCCACGGTCACGCCGGTCGCCTTGGTGATCGCCCGCAGGTCGACGATGCACTCGTGCGCGACCAGCCCACCCTGCCCGGTGTAGAGGACCGGGTAGTGCGGCCGCAGCCGGGCCGCGACGTAGTTGGCGGCAAGGATCGCCGCCCGGGTCGCCGCGGCCAGCCCGTCCGGCCCCATCAGCCGCACGTACGCCCAGGAGATCGGCAGGATCGACGCGCTCCCCCACGGCGCCGCCGACACCGGGCCGGGGCCGGTGGACGGCCCGGCCAGCGGCTGCAGCGGGTGGTTCGGCAGGTACGGCGCGAGGTGCGCCCGCGCCGCCACCGGCCCGACGCCGGGACCACCGCCACCGTGCGGGATGCAGAACGTCTTGTGCAGGTTGAGGTGGCTGACGTCGGCACCGAACCCGCCCGGCTTCGCCAGCCCGACCAGCGCGTTGAGGTTGGCGCCGTCGACGTACACCTGCCCGCCGGCCTCGTGCACGGCCGCGCAGATCTCGGCGATGTCCTGCTCGAACACCCCGTGCGTCGACGGGTACGTGATCATCAGCGCGCCGAGCCGGTCGGCGTGCTGGGCGATCTTGGCCCGCAGGTCGTCCAGGTCGACGTCGCCGTTGTCCCGGGTCGCCACCACGACCACCCGCATCCCGGCCATGGCGGCCGACGCGGCGTTGGTGCCGTGCGCGGACTGCGGGATCAGGCAGACGTCCCGGCCGGACTGACCGTTCGCGGCGTGGTACGCGTGGATCGCCAGCAGCCCGGCGAGCTCGCCCTGGGAGCCGGCGTTGGGCTGCAGCGAGACCGCGTCGTACCCGGTGATCTCGGCCAGCCACCGCTCGAGGTCACCGATCAGCTCGAGGTAGCCCGGCACCTGCTCGGCCGGCGCGAACGGGTGCACGGTGGAGAAGCCGGGCAGCGACACCGGCTCCATCTCGGCGGCCGCGTTGAGCTTCATCGTGCAGGAGCCGAGCGGGATCATCCCGCGGTCGAGGGCGTAGTCGTAATCGGCGAGCCGGCGCAGGTAGCGCAGCATCGCGGTCTCGCTGCGATGCTGGGCGAAGACCGGGTGGGTGAGGAACTCGGACGTGCGCTCCGGTCCGTACGCGTCCGGGGTGGCCGGGTCGAGCGCGGCGATGTCGGCGGCACCGTCCGCCGTCACGCCGAACGCGTCCCAGACGGCGACGACGTGCTGCCGGCGGGTCACCTCGTCGCAGGCGATCCCGACCGTGTCCGCGTCGACCAGCCGCAGATTGATACCGCTGCTTGCGGCTTTGTCGACAACACTCTTCGCCGCTCCAGCGACATGGACCTGAATGGTGTCGAAGAACGCGGCCGGGCTGACCTCGATCCCGGCCGACCGCAGCCCCGCCGCGAGGATCGCGGTCAGCCGGTGCACCCGGCGGGCGATCGAACGCAGCCCGTCCGGTCCGTGGTAGACCGCGTAGGCCCCGGCCATCACCGCGAGCAGCACCTGCGCGGTGCAGATGTTGCTGGTCGCCTTCTCCCGGCGGATGTGCTGCTCGCGGGTCTGCAGCGCGAGCCGGTAGGCCGGCGACCCGTCCGCGTCCACCGACACCCCGACCAGCCGGCCGGGCAGCTGCCGAGCCAGCCCGTCCCGGACCGCCATGTAGCCGGCGTGCGGCCCGCCGAACCCGAGCGGGACGCCGAACCGCTGCGCCGAGCCGACGGCCACGTCCGCGCCCCACTCGCCCGGCGGCGGCAGCAGGGTCAGCGCGAGCAGGTCGGCGGCGACCGCGACGACCGCGCCGCGCTCCTTCGCCTCCGCCGTCACCGCCGCCCAGTCCCGGACGGCCCCGGACGCCCCGGGGTACTGCAACAGCAGGCCGACCAGCGGCCCGTCCGGCAGTCCCTCGGCGGCGACGTCCCGGACCACGACCGGGATGCCCAGCGGCACCGCCCGGGTCCGGATCACCGCGATCGTCTGCGGCAGGCAGTCGGCGTCGAGCACGACCGGCGCGTCCGGCGGGGACTTGGACACCCGCCGGGCCAGCGCGACCGCCTCGGCCGCCGCGGTCGCCTCGTCCAGCAGGCTCGCGTTCGCGGTCGGCAGCGCGGCCAGGTCCGCGACCATCGTCTGGAAGTTGAGCAGCATCTCCAGCCGGCCCTGCGAGATCTCCGGCTGGTAGGGCGTGTAGGCCGTGTACCAGGCCGGGTTCTCCAGGATGTTCCGGCGGATCACCGGCGGCGTGACGGTGTCGGAGTAGCCGAGGCCGATCATGCTCACCGCGGTGGTGTTGCGGGCGGCCAGCGCGCCCAGCTCGGCCAGCACGGTGGCCTCGTCGGCGGCGTCCGGCAGGTCGAGGTGGCGGTCGGCGATCGAGCCGGGCACGGCGGCCGCGACCAGCTCCTCCATCGAGCCGTACCCGACCGCCGCCAGCATCGTGGCCTGGTCCTCGGCGTCGGTGCCGATGTGCCGCCCGGCGAACGGCATGCTCGCTTCGAGCTCGTCCAGTGTGGTCATCTGCGGCGATTCCCTGCGGTCGCGGTCGAGTGGGGACCCCGGGCATCGAAGCCCGGCGCTCCCCCTCTGTCCGTACCCGTCCAGAGTCGCCTCGCCCGCGCGGTTCCTGACGCCTGAGAGGTTCCGGGGAGGTTGCCCCTTCGGCGCTCCGGCTGGCTTGCCGGAGACTCTCCCGTGCGGGATCTGCAGCGCGGAACAGGTTACCAGCGCCGCGAATGTCGATCCGGGAGCCCGGCCGCTCGTCATCTCGACGGAATGCCCCGACGATGTTCCGTACGAGGAGGAACCCGTGAAGTACATGCTCTTCATCACGGCCGACCCGACCGCGCCGGTGCCGGAGAAGGTCGGCGACATCGACGAATGGCTCGACTCGGTCAAGGAGGTGCGGCTGGACGGCGACCGCCTGCAGGGTCCGGCGGCGGCGACCAGCGTCCGTTCCCGCAACGGCAGGCAGGTCGTCACCGACGGCCCGTTCGCCGAGACCAAGGAGCAGATCGCCGGGTACGACGTGATCGACTGCGCCGACCTGGACGAGGCGATCGCGATCGCCGCCCGGCATCCGGTGGCCGCCTGGGGGACGATCGAGATCCGCCCGTTCTGGACGGACTGACCCGCGCAGGGCCGCACGCCCGGGACCTACCGGGTGTGCGGCACCGCCACGCGGATCTCTGCGGGTCCAACCCTCAACGGGAAGGTGAGCCTCATGACCACCCTCGTCGACCTCGTCGCGCGGCTGGACCTGCCGGCCAAGGTCCGGCTGCTCACCGGCGCGAGCACGTTCACGCTCGCGCCGGAGCCGGCGATCGGCCTCGGCGAGCTGCGGCTGTCCGACGGGCCGACCGGGGTGCGCGGGCTGAAGTTCAGCGGCGGCCGGGTGGTCTCGCTGTTCCCCAACGCGACCTTGCTGGCCCAGGCCTGGAGCGAGGACACCGCGTACGAGGTCGGCGGGCTGCTGGCCGAGGAGGCGCTGGCCCAGGACATCCACGTGGTGCTCGGGCCGACGATCAACCTGCACCGCTCGCTGCTCGGCGGCCGGGTCTTCGAGGCCTACTCGGAGGACCCGTTGCTGACCGGCCGGCTCGCCGCCGCGTACATCCGAGGGCTGCAGGAGCGCGGCGTCGGCGGCTGCCTCAAGCACCTGGTCGCGAACGAGTCCGAGACCGACCGCAACACCGTCGACAGCGTGCTCGACGAGGCCACGCTGCGCGAGCTCTACCTGCTGCCGTTCGAGATCGCGGTCACCGAGGCCGACCCCTGGTCGGTGATGGCCGCGTACAACGACGTGAACGGCGTGCCGGCGACCGAGCAGGACCACGTGATCAACGGGATCCTCAAGGGTGAGTGGGGTTGGGACGGGCTGGTGATGTCCGACTGGTTCGCGACCAAGTCGGCCGGTCCGGCCGCGAACGGCGGCCTCGACCTGGTCATGCCGGGTCCGGTCGGGCCGTGGGGCGACGCTCTGGTCGACGCCGTCCGGTCCGGCGAGGTGGCCGAGTCGGTGGTCGACGACCACCTGCGCCGGCTGCTGCGGCTGGCCACCAGGGTGGGCGCGCTCGACGACGCCCGGCCGGCACCCGGACCGCTGCCGGCACCCGGACCGCTGCCGGCACCCGGACCGCTGCCGGCACCCGGACCGCTGCCGGCGCCGGACAGCCCGGTCCGCCGCGAGCAGCTCACCCGGCTCGCCGCCGCCGGGATGACCGTGCTCGCCAACGACGGCGTGCTGCCGCTGTCCCGCGGGCAGCGGGTCGCGCTGATCGGCCGGCACGCCCTCGACACGGTGGGGATGGGTGGCGGCTCGGCCCAGGTCACCCCGCCGTACCAGATCAGCGTCGCGGACGGGCTGCGGGCACTGCTCGGCGACGTGGTCACCGTGACCGACGGGGTCGAGGTGCGGTCCCGGCCGGTGCCGGCGGTGGCCGGGTACGTCAGCGATCCGCGGGACGGTGCGCCGGGCGTGCGGCTGACCCTGCTCGACGAGCACGGCGCCGTCATCCAGGACCGGCACAGCGACCTGGCGTCCGCGCTGGTCGGCTTCGACGACGACTTCCCGCAGACCGTGGCCACGGTACGGATCCGGACCCTGGTGGCCGGTGACGGGCCGGTCGAGGTCGGCGTGCTCGGGGCCGCGTCCTGGCGGCTGAGCGTGGACGGGGCGGTGCGCGCGACGGAGTTGACCACATCGGGCCACGGCTTCGGCGAGGAGATCCTCGCCCCACCCGCCGCGGTGGACCGGTACGAGACGGCGCGCGAGGTCGAGGCGACCGCGACGCGGCGGATCACCGCCGGGTCGCCGATGGCCGGAGCCGGACTGTTCGGGCTGGTCGCCCGCCCGGCCCGGCGGGACCCGGAGACGGTGATCGCCGAGGCGGTGGCGGCGGCGCGGGCGGCGGACGTCGCCGTGGTCGTGGTCGGGCTTACCGCCGAGCAGGAGACCGAGGCGGTCGACAAGACGACGCTGGCGCTGCCCGGCGCGCAGGACGCGCTGGTGTCCGCGGTGGCGGCGGCCGCCGCCCGGACGGTCGTCGTGGTGAACGCGGCCACGCCCGTGCTGATGCCGTGGCTGGCGGAGGTCGACGCTGTGCTCTGGGCCGGGCTGCCCGGGCAGGAGGCCGGGCGCGCGGTCGCCGCCGCGCTGCTCGGCGACATCGAGCCGGCCGGCCGGCTGGTGAGCACGTTCCCGGCCGCCGACGGGGCCGCGCCGGCCTGGTCGGTCACCCCGGTCGACGGCAGGCTCGTCTACGCCGAGGGCACGTTCCTCGGCCACCGCGGTCACTATGCGGGGCGGGCGCCGGCGCCGGCGTTCTGGTTCGGGCACGGGCTCGGCTACTCGAGCTGGTCGTACGGGCCGGCGGCGGTGGACGGATCGGCCGTGACGGTGGAGGTGACCAACACCGGCGGCCGGACCAGCCGCGAGGTCGTGCAGGTCTACCTGGAGCCGGCCGACGCCGACCAGCCGGTGCGGCTCGTCGGCTGGACCGCGGTCACCGCCGAGCCGGGCCGGACCGTGCCCGTCCGGGTCGAGACCGATGCCCGCCTCTGGCGCCGCTGGACCGACGCCGGCTGGGACCGCCTTCCGCCCGGCGGTCGCCTCCTCGTCGCCCGTGGCCTCGGCGACATCCGCGCGAGTCTCAACCTCTAGTCCATCCTTGGTCCGTTCACGGCCTCATCTCCACCGTGGTCACCGGAGGCGGGCAGGCGCCGACCGTCCGCCGGCGTCACGCGGCGCTGAGGCGGCAGCGGCCGAGCACCACCCGGCACCGGCCGGATGTACCCGTTCTTCCGGCCGGGACGGCGTTGGCGCGCCGCCCGCCGGCGACGGGTGCCGCTGAGGCGGGTGGGTGAGGTGTGGTCGGGCTCAGGCGGAGGCAGTGCGCCGGTGCCGGCGACGCCCAGCTCAGGCGGAAGCGGTGCGCCGGCGGCGGCGCTGGCCCAGCTCGTCCGCGGCGGTCGGCTCGACCGGACCCGTCGTCGCGGTGGGCTCGGCCCGCTCGGCCGGCAGGTGCGCCAGCGACCCGTGCAGCTCCTTGAGCGCCCCGCTGACCGCAATCCCGAACACGCCCTGCCCGCCGGCGAGCAGGTCGACGACTTCCTCGGCCGAGGTGCACTCGTAGACCGTCGTCCCGTCCGACAGCAGCGTGACGTTCGCCAGGTCGTCGACCCCGCGCGCCCGCAGGTGCTCGACGGCGACCCGGATGTTGTGCAGCGAGACCCCGGTGTCGAGCAGCCGCTTGACCACCTTGAGGACGAGGATGTCCTTGAACGAGTAGAGCCGCTGCGTACCGGAGCCGGCCGCGGACCGGATCGACGGCGCGACCAGGTCGGTGCGGGCCCAGTAGTCGAGCTGCCGGTAGGTGATGCCGGCGGCGCTGCACGCGGTCGTCCCGCGGTATCCGAGCAGCTCGTCGGGCACCTCGGCCGGGAACCCAACCGGGAACAGCGCCTCCTGCAGCGGTGGCTGGCCGTCGCTCACGGGGATGCCCTTCTCGGTACACCGGCCGGGGAGTTGCACGGTGGTGATTCGGACGCTATGCGGTCCGACCGCCAGGGTCAACGCACCACCCCGGCGTGTCCCTGCTCACCTCACTGACCAGCGAAGTCGTCCGGCGAGATGGTGTCGAGGAACTCCCGGAACTTCTCCACCTCGTCCTCCTGCTCGTCCGGGATCGAGATGCCGGCCTCGGCCAGCACGGCCTCCTCGCCGAGGATCGTCGTCCCGGACCGCAGCGCCAGCGCGATCGCGTCCGACGGCCGGGCGCTGACCCGGGCCCCGCCGGCGAACACCAGCTCCGCGTAGAACACGCCGTCGCGCAGGTCGGTGATGTGCACGGCCTCCAACCGGGCGCCGAGCGCGCCGATCACGTCCCGCAGCAGGTCGTGGGTCAGCGGGCGGGCCGGGCGGACACCCTGCTGCTCGAACGCGATCGCGGATGCCTCGACCGCGCCGATCCAGATCGGCAGGTAACGGTCGCCCTCGGCTTCCTTGAGCAGCACGATCGGCTGGTTCACGGGCAGCTCCACCCGTACTCCCACCACACGCAGCTCGTTCACAGCGGAGCCTCCCACCCAGCAGGTTCTGCCGTTCTGACGCTACACGGTGCGGGGCCGGATCGCCCTCGGGTGGGGCCTCGTGCCGCCGGGCGGGTGACCCTGTGGAAGCGGGGGTTCAGCCGCCGAGCTCGGCCCGCAGCCCGGCCTTGACGAGCGTCGCGTGCAGCCGCACCGACAGTGCGGCCAGCTCCCGGATCGCCTCGTCCGCCCGGCCGCGGGCCTCCGGGTTGCGCTGCCGGATCAGCGGCGTGACCACCTGCTCGAACAGCCCGATCTCGCGGTCGGCCGCGGTCCGGAAGGCACGCAGGTGCCGTGGCTCGATCCCGTACCGCGCCATCTCCGCGGCGCAGGTCGCGACCGCCAGCGCATCGCCGTCGTACGCCCCGCCGGCCCGCTTGCTGACCAACCCGAACTGCTCGAGCTGCTCGAGCTGCTCCGCCTCCAGCCCGGCCTCGCCGAGCAGCTCATCGCGGCTCATCCGGACCTCGGACGACTCCGGCACGAACGCCTCGGCGCCGGGCATCGGCACCGACGAGACCGCCCGCGGGCCGCGCCGGGTGGTGCTGCCCGGACCCCGCTCCGGCGGCTCGAGCCCGCGGTCGATGGCGTCGAGATGGTCCTTGATCACCCGCAGCGGCAGGTAGTGGTCACGCTGCTCGGCCAGCACGAACCGGAGCCGGGCCACGTCGCCGGAGGAGAACTTCCGGTAGCCGGACGGGGTCCGCTCCGGGTGGATCAGCCCTTCCGCCTCGAGGAAGCGGATCTTGGAGATGGTGATGTCCGGGAACTCGGGGCGCAGCTGGCCGAGGACCTCCCCGATGCTCAGGGAGGACCTGGCGTTGGCCCCCGTGGAGCTCACCGTACGGCGGCCGGCTCTTCACCGCCGGCCCGGGCGCCCGCGAGGTAGAGCAGCCGGAACTTGCCGATCTGCACCTCGTCGCCGCCGGCCAGCGCCGCGACGTCGATGCGCTGCCGGTTGACGTAGGTCCCGTTGAGGCTGCCGACGTCGTGCACGACGAAGCCGCCGCCCTCGCGGCGGAACTCCGCGTGCCGGCGGGAGACCGTCACGTCGTCGAGGAAGATGTCGCTGTCCGGGTGCCGGCCGGCCGTCGTCACGTCCTGGTCGAGCAGGAACCGGCTGCCCGCGTTGGGGCCACGCTTGACCACCAGCAACGCCGAACCGGCCGGCAGCGCGTCGACGGCGCCGGCCGCCTCCTCGTTCGGCTCGTCGACGGGACCCTCGTCGAACGCACCGGGCTGGAAGATCGAGGTCGCATCCGGCGAGGCGGCGTACTCGACCCGGGCCAGCGGCGCCCCGCACTGGGCGCAGAAGCGCGCGTCGTCGGGGTTGTCGTGGCCGCAGCGGGTGCAGAACACGTCGCGCTCGCCTCCCGGCTCGGTCGTCGTGTGGGTAAGG
>Ga0070670_100005224_pt1 | contig 10934 bp, 2 predicted proteins | sample KBSS63metaG_FD_64665 | JGI IMG/M metagenome (GOLD analysis project Ga0070670, IMG submission 64665) | Switchgrass rhizosphere microbial communities from Kellogg Biological Station, Michigan, USA - KBS S6-3 metaG | ecosystem: Host-associated > Plants > Roots > Rhizosphere > Soil ... | reverse complement strand
CCCGATTGGCGCCTTCTGGTCGTGCAGGTGCCCGCCCTTGGATATCGCGAATTGCCCGATGCCGGCAGGGCGATACAGGTTGCGTTCGTCACGGATGAATGCTCCGACCTCCTCGCTGAACGCGGTCAGCAGCATGTTCATGTACAGCCCCGACAGCTCGATGACCGGCAGGAAGTACGTCGTGCCTGGCATGTTGGCATCCCACCGGTTGAAGGGCGGGCTGTATGGCATGTCGCTGGAAATGCGGATGCGGTGATCGGCGATCTTGATGCGCGTGCGCTGGTAGATATCGACCAGCCGGTGCTCACGCGCAAGCGCAATCAGCTGGCCGACGTCGGCCGCTGGCAGATCCTGCGGCCGCGGAAGCAGCCAGGTGCCGTCGTCGTTCATGACGAACACGGCGACGGACTGGACGGCGTCTCCGCTTGTGGCCGTACGGCCGGCGAACCCGGCCAGGATGTCGCCGCCGCCCGCGGTCGGCGTGCCGGTCGTGTAGTCCAGTTCGCCAAGCGCGTGTCCGGTGATGCCGCAGGCAGCAAAGGCGAGTGCGGCTTCCTCTTCGATCGTGAGCGGCGACGGCGGGTGCGGTGAGGCATAGGCGAGCGGGCCGCCGCCAAGCGTCATACCTTTGGCGAACCGTCGGCTTCGGCGCTCCACGAGCGCGGAGAGGAGTGGATAGGTATTGAACGCGATGCGCGACGTCGTGTGATTCATCTCGATTACCAGAATGGCGGCCGCGGAGGGACGTGGTTGCGGTCGTGCCGGAATCCGGACAGCACCGTGTAGGCGCGTTTCCGCGCGCGATTGATCGCGCCAAGCGGCTCGTGCTCGGACAGGCAGTGCCATGGAGCGAATGACAGGTTCTCGGCGAAGTCCCACCGTTCCGCTGTATCGAAGTCCTGCGCGGGAATGCGGATCGTCGCCACTGGGACGAACGGCGACACCTGCTCGGACCACTCGACGCTGGGATCGTCGATCGGCATGGCGTGCGGATCGACCTGTGGCTGGAGCATGAAGTCGAAGCGCGCCTCTTTCGCTGTCAGGTGTGCCTTCATCGCATCGCGCAGGAAGTCGGGTCCGGCGCCGGCCGGCGGAGAGTCGGGCATGGTCTGCTGAGGACGCACGCCATACTTCACCACCGTGTCGCCGCAGCGATACGCCGACATGCTCCAGTAGCGGCTCGTCAGCGGACTTCCGTACTTCTTCGCCACCTTCGCGAGGATGATCAGCATCCGCCAGCGCGCCGGGTTGAGGAAAAAGAGCGCGAGGTGCAAAGTGCCCGCGAAGAACGCCGCCATGAAGCGGTAAAACTCTTCGAGGTTGCGTGCCATGAACGTGATCGCGCTGGTGAGGAGGAAATCCTGCGTCCCGGCTCCATCCGCATCCGCTGGTTCCGCATCCAGTACCTTGATCGCCATGCCCATCACGTCGCGCTTGACGTCGGCGCGAATCGAATTCGCCGAACTGGAAAACCGTATCCACGCCTGATACGTGCGTGGGGTGCGGAAGATCCCGACGCGAAAACGTTCCGGCACCGTATCGGAGACGATGAACTCTGCGCGAACGCAGCCGTGCGACTTCGTGTGTGCGTCACGGAGCGTTCGCGTGCCGTCCGGATAGTCCTTCGTCAGGTTCGAGCGCAGGATCGCGATCAGCTGCTCGGTCCAGTACGCCTCGTCGGATGATGCGGGTGACGGGGGCGCGCTCATCGGAGCGTCAATTCTTCGAGAGCTGCCACGCGTCCTGCAGCTGCGTGGGGATGCGGAATTGCGGGCGGCGCCATCCCAGCTCCGCCGAGACCAGGAGCTCGACGAGGTGCGTGGCAAACCGGCGGACGTGCAGCGTCTTCAGGTCGGCGGGGGCGTTGGGGTGAAACCACTTCTCGACGTCCACCGCCACGTTGAGGAGTTCCTCGTCGAGTTTGTGCTCCGGCACGCCAAGGCCCTCGGCGACATCCGGGGGCAGGAACAGGCGCATCAGCGCGGCCGGCATGCCGCCGAACAGCGGCGGCGCGTAGTGCTGCATCATTTCGAGCAGCGCGGTCGTCAGGGCCCGGCCTTCCGGCGACGGATCCACCTGGCGACGCTGGATGATGGCGCACAACTCGGCGGCCTCATCCGGCGTTTTGGGAATCAGATCCTCGACGATGCCCATCATGCGTCCCACGGCCTGCCAGGCGTTGAGATACCCCGGCGGCCAGATGCCGACGCCGAGCTTGTCGAGCCCATCTCGAATCAGGTGTGTGAACGTCATCAACGTGCCGGCGAGATCCTCCTGGTTCAGCGGGACGCCCCACTCGTTCGGCCATGGATTCTGCGTGTCCGAGAGCAGCAGCCGACGGATCGCTGCGTGGATCAAGCGGACTTTCACCGCCGTCACGCGTCCCATTCCCGTCGGACCGAGGCCTCCCGGCGACATGACGTCGATCACCATCTGCGATGTCTGGAAGAGCCGCAGGTTCGTGCGCTGCGCGAGAAAGCCGGTGCGATAGAGCACCTGGACGCCCTTGCGTGCGGCGTAGGCGGCCGGCAGCGAGTAGCACGCCAGGATCATCAGGATCTCCGGCCCATACGTCGCGAAGAGTTGCTGGCCCTCCTGGATCAAGGGCACGTCGGGCTCGGGGACGTCTGGAAGCAGTTTGAAATAGTCCTGAATGCACGATGGCAGCATCGCGGGGTCGACCTGTTCGTTGCGCTGCAGCGTGTTGAGAAATCTCTGCACCGCATCTCGATCGCCGCTGGAGAAGAGCATGTGAATGGCATCGTCAGCGAGCGGGTCCGCAATCTCCCGCATGTCATCCAGGAAGGAATCTGACCAGCGTCCAGTTGTCATGGTGTGAGCCGAGCGGCGAGCGTAAGCGAGCTTTTCGACGAAGACAAGAGGAAAAGCGTGATTGCTACGTCGCAGGCCGAGTGAACGCCGACATCGCGATTGGCGTGGCCGCGGCGGTCGATGGCGTCCCGAGCACAATCGTGACGGCGTGCTCCCGACCGTCATCGACCAGCGGTACGGCGCCGGAGTTGACGCGGACGCCGTCCACTTCCGCCGAGGCGACACCGTGAGATCGGTGCTCGGGATTCAGCACGGTGAATCGATACCGGGTCCTGCCGATGGTCCAGTCGAGTGAGAAATGCGGCCAGACGGAAGGAATGCAGGGGTCGATCCTGAGCATCGATCCGTTGCGATGCAGGCCCAGCAGCCCGCGTATCGCCGCCTGGTACATCCAGCCCGCCGACCCGGTGTACCACGTCCAGCCGCCGCGGCCGACATGCATCGGATGCGCGTAGACGTCGGCGGCGATCGCGTATGGTTCGACGCGATACCGCTCGCTGTCTTCGGGCGTCCGCACGTGGTTGATGGGATTGATCATGTGGAACAGTTCCATCGCCTCGTCGCCCATGCCGAGCCGCGCCAGGGCGAGAATCACCCAGGCGACCGCGTGTGTATATTGACCGCCGTTCTCGCGGACACCGGGTACATAGCCTTTGATGTAGCCGGGATCATGCGTCATCCGGTCGAATGGCGGCGTGAGCAGCAGCACCATCTGCGCGTCGCGCCGCATGAGATGCGTACGCACCGCGTTCAGTGCCCGCTGGGCGCGCGCGGGCTGCGCCGTGCCCGCCAGGACGGCCCATGACTGCGTCAACGAATCGAGCTTGCATTCGTCGTTCTGTACCGACCCGAGCGGCGTCCCGTCGTCGAAGTAGGCGCGACGGTACCAGTCGCCGTCCCACGCCAGTTCGAGCATCCCGGTCAGCCATCGCACCTCTTCCCGATAGCTCTGTGCCAGATCGAATCGTCCGTGGCGTTCACACAGTGGAGCGAAATCGTTCAGCACGGCGACGAGAAACCAGCCCAGCCACACACTCTCGCCGCGGCCCTCGTGCCCCACGCGATTCATGCCGTCGTTCCAGTCGCCGGAGCCGATGAGCGGCAATCCGTGCGCGCCGTACTGCATCGCGCGCCCGATGGCACGTATCGAATGCTCGAAGATTGACCCTTCCTGAGCCGACGTCCGCGGCAACATGTAGATTTCGGACTGGCCCGGCTCGAGCTTCGGTGCCTCGAGGAAGGGCACGACTTCGTCCAGTACCGAATCGTCGCCGGTCTGTGAGACATAGCTGGCGACGACGTAGGGGAGCCACAGCATGTCGTCCGAGCAGCGCGTTCTGGTTCCGCGCCCCGCGGGCGGGTGCCACCAATGCTGCACGTCACCGTCGACGAACTGTCGCGATGCGGCGAGGAGCAGATGCGCGCGACACCACTCCGGCCGCACATACATCAGTGCAAGCACGTCCTGGAGCTGATCGCGGAAGCCGAACGCACCGCCCGGCTGATAGGGTCCGCTGCGCGCCCAGATGCGGCAGGCCACCGTCTGGTACAGCAACCAGCGGTTCACGATCAGGTCGAACGAATCGTCTGGAGTACGGACCTGGACCGCGCCAAGGATCTCGTCCCACTGCCGCTCGACCGCCGCCAGCGTCGCTTGTGCCTGCTCCACGGAGGAATACCGTGTCGCCAGTTCGATGGCGTGACTCCGGTCGCGCCCCTGTCCCAGGACGAAGGCCACGCTGCGCGTTTCACCGGGCTCGAGGTTGCCGATGATCTGCAGGGCGCCGCACGGATCGAGGCCGGACCCGGTGCGCCCCGCCAGTCGTTCACGGAAGAGCGCGGCCGGCGCGCTCAACGTCCGATCCCGGCCCACGAACTCGGCACGGTCGGCCGTGTACGAGTGACTCGCGGCGGTCGCTCGCCAGAACGCCACGTGGTCCGAGAATTCGGTGTTATACGCGTTGCGTGCGAGGACGGCGTCCGCGGCGGCGTCCATTTCCGTGACCACGAACCGGCGCTCGCCGGCGCGTGGAGGACCCAGGCACCACTCCACGTATCCGAAGACACTGATGCGGCGTCTGACCGTGCCGGTGTTGGTCAGGGTCAACAGGGCCAGCTTCACAGGATCGTCGGGCGCGACGAAGGTGGCCAGTTCGTGCGTAATGCCTTCGATCGCGTGTTGAAAGCGCGTCACGCCTGCCGCGTGACGGACAATCCAGCGGCCGCCGTCCCTGTTCAGCGGTGCAGGCGTTGCACCCCAGATCGCGCCCGACTCCTCGTCACGCAGATAGATGGCTTCCGCGGTCGGATCGCTCAGCGGATCGTTGGCGAACGGCGTCAGCCGGTTCTCACGGCTGTTGCCGGCCCAGGTGAACGCCGCGCCGCCGCTGCTCACGATCGTCCCGAACGTCTCGTTGGCAAGAACATTGGACCAGGGCGCGGGCGTTTCGCGTTCACCGTCGAGCACCACGACGTATTCGCGGCCGTCCGCCGTGAAGCCGCCGTAGCCGTTGTCCATGACGACTGGCGGCGCAGGGAGCGGCGGCGCCGCCTTCGGCGCCCGCAGCTGAGCGGAACGGGGAACATCGTGGACGTCGTACAGCCACGGCGCGGGCCGCTCCAGCTGCGAGGCGAGGTCTCCCAGCTCGCCGATGAGAACGACACGCGCCACGGCGGACAGCAGGCGACGATCGACCTCAGGCATCCCGTCCGCGCGCAGCAGGAACATCCCTCCCGATTTTCCGAGCCAGCCGGCCCACGGCAGCTCCTGCACGAGCTGCAGCAGCAGGCCCTGCATCTCGTCGAGATAATCCGCCGGATGCTCGTTCAGGATGACGACGTCGGCCCGCAGCCCCTTGAGACGCCAGAACTCCTGTGCGTTTAAAAGCTGCCGCACCAGCGGCAGCGAGTCGACTTCTCCGACACGCAGCAGCACGATCGGTAAATCCCCGGAGATGCCATGGCCCCAGAGATTCTGCTGACCAAACGTGTTGGCGGCAATGTCCGCCGGACTGAGGCGCGAGGCGTCGGCGCCGAAGACGCGCGACGCCAGCCGATCGAAGAGCATGGCCTGCTCATCGCTGAGCCCGAGGTGCTGCAGCGTGATGTGCACATGGGTGAACGCCATCGAGAACGCCCGCGCGGCGGCGCTCGCGTCGCGATACTTTCGCGCCAGTGCCAGTGCGGCAGCGCGATCGGCGGCTACGCCGGTGGCGAAGATCACCCGGACGACGGCGCCGGCGGGCAGGCGCATGCGCTCGCGCAGGGCGCCGATCGGATCGAGGACGGCGCCCGTGGTCCCCGACAGCGCGCGGCCGTCGAGCACGACCGGGTTGGCGGCCGTCCGCCCGCGCCCGATGAAACGCGCGCGGTCGGTTTCCCACTCGACGGCGCCACCCAGACGGGGACCATCAACGCCGAGGACGTGGAAGCCGACGACAGAAGGTTCGTCGGTGGAGCGCGGACGGCGATTGAATAGCAGTCCGGCGCTCTGGCGGTCGAACTCCGTCTCGACGAACAGTTTTCCGAAGGTCGGATGCGCAAGATCGTCTTCCGGACGCGCGAGCACGATCTCGGTGTAGCTGGTGACTTCGATCTCCCGCGTCTGTGATCCGCGGTTGGTGATCGTCAGTCGCCGCACGTCGACGTCGTCCTCGGACGAGACGGCGATCTCGAGGCGGGTCTCGATGTCGCCGTCGCGACGCTTGAACGTGCTCTTCTCCAGGTCGAAGGTCGCGTCGAACCGATCCGGCTCCTGGCAGACCGGCTGATACGTTGCCGACCAGATCCGGTTCGACCAGGGATCGCGCAGGTAGATATAGTGGGCGCCGGAATCGGATGTCGGGTCCTCTCGCCTCCGGGTGACGGCCACGTCGCGCCACATGCTGAAGCCGCCTCCCGCGTTGGTGACGGCGGTGGTGAAGCGGCCGTTCGACAGGAAGTGCGTATGCACATTTGTCGTGTGCGGCGATCGGAAGCGCCTCGACGCATAGACGGGAAGCGCCGGCGGCGCCGTCACGCTCCTGGCGGGGCGCGGCTGCGACAGGATGGCCTCACGCGGGACACGCTCCTGCAGCAGCAGCTCGGTCGCCTTCACCCGCGGATCGGCGTGAAACCGTGCGACGAAGCTGTCCTCGCAGACGACATTGGCCAGTGCGACAAGTGACATCCCCTGATGGTGGGCAAAGACGGCGCGAATCACCGCCGGCCGTGCCGTCGTATCGGGCGTTGCGTCGAGGTCGCGGCCGCGCGGGTTGTAATCGAGCGCCTCCCAGAACCCGAATCGCCCGTCCATGCCGAGCCGTGCGAGCTCCTCGAAATTTTCGGCGGCGGCCGACGGGGTGACGAGGCTCGCCAGGGCGGTCGCGTACGGTGCGATGACGAGCTCGTTCTCGAGGCCGCGCTTCAATCCGAGCCCGGGGACGCCGAACGCGCGATATTGGTAGTTGCCTTCGCGATCGGTAAAGCCGTACGCCGATTCCGAAACGCCCCACGGTACGCCGCGCTGACGCCCGTATTCGATCTGGCGCCGCACGCTGGCGCGGCAGCTTTGATCGAGCAGCGTCCCGGGGAACGACCGCATCAGCAGTTGCGGCATCAGATACTCGAACATCGTGCCGCCCCAGGACATCAGCGTGGCGCGGCCGTCCACGCTGGTGACGAGACGTCCGAGGTGGAACCAGTGGTGCTGAGGGACGTCGCCCTTGGCGATGGCGACAAAGCTCGCCACGCGCGCTTCCGATGCCAGCAAATCGTAGAACGAGCCATCGAGCCGCCCGGGTCCGTCGGCATCGGCAAGGCGATAGCCGATGGAGAAGATGCGCCGTCGCCTGTCGTACAGGAACTCGAAGCGCATGCTGTTGACGATCGTCGACAGTCGTGCGGCAAGCTCCCGCAGTTCTTCGGCCGGAACCGGTTCATCGATCGTGCATCGCTGGATCGCGTCGAGCACTTCGCGGCACCAGTAGGAGATGTCGTCCGGCGCGGGCGACGTGTCGCCGTGAGTCATCTCGGCGGCAACGCTGGCCAACTGCGCAGAGAGCGTCCACAGCTGACCCGTCGCACCATCGCCCGCACTGGCTATCCGCGCGGCGTCCGCGATGGCGCGCGCCAGCCGATGCACCTCGGAGATGATTTGCCGCATCTCGGGCCGTGTGCCCGCCGACGAGGAGGCATCCACAAGGACGGCAGCCGTGTCGGCCACGCCACCCAGGCGTTGCGATCGTGTCTGAGGGCGCTCGGTCAGGGTGAAGAGTCCCTGGGCCAGCGCCATCATGGAGCCAGCAAGGTTGCCGCTGTCGACGGTGGAGACGTAGCGGGGATGCAGCGGAGCCCTGCTCGCAGTGTCGTACCAATTGAAGAAGTGGCCGCGAAAGCGTTCGAGGCCCTCGAGCGTGACGACCGTGGCCCTGATCCGCCTGATCAGATCCGGTGTCGAAATGTAGCCGAGGTCGTGAGCCGCCATCAGTGACAACAGGCCCATGCCGATGTTGGTCGGCGACGTGCGGCGGGCGAGCCGCGGGGCGTCGCCGGCCTCCTGATAGTTGTCGGGGACGAGCCATCCGTCGGCCTCGGTGACGAACGTGTCGAAATAGCGCCACGTCTTGCGCGCGGTTCGCCGCAGCATCGTCCGCTCCCGGTCGCTCAGGGGACGGACGCGCTCGCCGACGGGGAGGCTGAGCCAATAGGCGACAGCCGGCGCCAGCGTCCACAAGACGAGGAACGGTGTGGCAGCAGGCAGCGCATCAGGGTCGCGGGCGACGATCGCCACCGTGGTGATCAGGGCGATCGCCGGGCTCGAGATCATGTCGACGATGAAGCGTCGCAGTCCCTGTCCGACGATGCCGGCGGCCCGTGCGGCTGCTGCCGCGGCCGTCTCCCATTCCAGCATCCGCCGCTTCGTCACCGCCAGGCGGATCAGCGTCACGCCAATCGCATGCGCGGTGTCGAAGGCGTGGAAGGCGAGGAAGGTCAGGCTGAGCAGGATCTGCGCGATCGCGGTTCCGGCGTCGCGCCAGAGATTGCGGAAGAACACCGGGATCGACTGCGCGCGCCCAGGTCCGACGAGCAACCGCGCCAGCAGTGGCAGGAGCTGCGACGCCGCAACTCCCATCACCATCATCGTCCACACCCATCGCGGACCCGGCAGTACGACCCATCCGGCGATCAGCATGGCGAGCAGCGTGGGCGCCACCAGGCTGCGACGCAGGTTGTCGAGAATCTTCCAGCGGCCGATGACCGGCAGCGGGTTGCGCGTCACCCCTCGCCGCGACGGGACGAAGGGAAAGAGCCACAGCAGGATCTGCCAGTCGCCCCGGATCCAGCGATGCTGCCGCCGGGCGTGGGACAGGACGCTGGACGGGTACTCGTCGACCAGCTCGACGTCCGACACCAGCGCCACACGAGCGTGCAGCCCCTCGAACAGATCGTGCGACAGGAGTGTGTTCTCCGGCACTGAATCCTCGAGCGCCGCCATGAACGCATCGACGTCGTACAACCCTTTCCCGGTGAAGATGCCTTCACTGAAGAGGTCCTGATAGGTGTCGGACACGGCCGTGGTGTACGGGTCGACGCCGGTGTGCCCCGCATACAGCCGCGCGAACAGCGACCCCGCCGCGCTCATGAAGGTCACGCTGACGCGCGGCTGGAGGATTCCGTACCCTTCGGTCACGCGGCCCGCCGCTGGATTGAATTCGGCCCGGTTCAGCGGGTGCGTGATGATTCCAATCAGCTCGCGCGCAACCCCTCGCGGCAGCCTCGTATCGCTGTCGAGCGTGATGCAGTACTTGACGTCCGGCAGGATGGTGAGGTCGCCCACCGCGATCGCGAAGCTCGTGTCGGTGGCGCCGCGCAGGAGCCGGTTGAACTCCTCGATCTTGCCGCGCTTGCGCTCCCATCCCATCCACAGGCCTTCGCGTGGATTCCACTGCCGGAAGCGGTGGAACAGGAAGAAGCGGTTGGAGCCGCCTTCGGCATGCTTCGCGTTGAGGGCACGGATCCCGTCGCGGGCGGCGTCGAGAATCTGCTGATCGCGCGGCAGCGTTTCCGTCGGCGCGTCCAGGAAGTCGGTCAGCAGCGCGAAGTGAATGAAGGGGTCGAGGTTGCCAAGCGCCTGCACCTCGAGGTGAGCGATCAAATCAGCCACACGCTCGACGCTGTCGAGCAGCGTCGGGACGATGACCATCGTGCGCGCGGTGTCCGGCACCGCGGTCAGCTCGATGCGCGGCAGCCGCCGCGGTGGAATCAGATAGCTGATCAGGCGTTGCAGCACCTGGATGGTCAGCTCGCTCGCGGGGACCGCTGCCAGCAACGCGACGAAGACGAGACCGGCGTTGCTCCAGCCGTACCACCACGCATAGCCGACCGCCGTCGCGACGAGGGCGGCGGTGCCCGCGGCGATCGTCCCGAGGTACCCGGGCGTCGCACAGGCGAAGAACAACCGTGTGATCCGCAGCCGCAGGTCTGGCTCCCAGGCGATACTCCGCTCGAACAGACGGCGGCCGCCGCCAATCAAGTGGTAGCCGACATGTGCGGCCCGCGCGTCCGGCGTCCGGACGTGTACCTGACGGGCGCGCTCCACGCTCTTCAGCGCGAGCAGCAGCTGCGCCTCGCCCGTGGACGCCGCGAGCTCTTCGACCGCGTGGCGGTACCGATCGCGGCTGCGGAAGTCCATCCTGCCGTAGACGCCCGCCGGATCCCGCTGCAGCACCTGTTCGACGAGGCTCACGTTCTCGAAGAACTCGCTCCAGTCGAAGGTCGAAATCAGACGCAGGCTGGTGATCAGATTGGCCATGCCGGCCTGTGCCGCCGCCTGGTGTTGTCCTTCCGTGCGAATCACGTCCTCGAGGGTCTGCCCGCGCGCCTCGAGGAGCGCTTCGAGCTCGTGATAGAGGTCGGACGCCAGCGCGCCGAGATCGCGCGAGTGTTGGAGCAGGCGGGTGACGAACGAATGGTGGACGTCGGCCGGCCATTGATGCACGCGCGCCGCGGGCTCGAGATTGGCGGCAATCCGATCGGCCGCCATCCGGTGCAGCCGCGTGCCGGCGAGCGTGTCCGCGCGTGCGCGCAGATGATCGATGAGCGCGAGCTTGAGTGCGCTGGGC
>Ga0070670_100005220_pt1 | contig 10937 bp, 8 predicted proteins | sample KBSS63metaG_FD_64665 | JGI IMG/M metagenome (GOLD analysis project Ga0070670, IMG submission 64665) | Switchgrass rhizosphere microbial communities from Kellogg Biological Station, Michigan, USA - KBS S6-3 metaG | ecosystem: Host-associated > Plants > Roots > Rhizosphere > Soil ... | reverse complement strand
CGGAGCCGGCGCCGACGTGTGGGGCACCGCTGACGCGTTCCACTATGCGTATCGCACGCTCAACGGCGACGGCACCATCGTCGCGCGCGTGTCCTCCATTCAGTTGGTCAATAACTGGACGAAGGCCGGCGTGATGATTCGGAACTCGCTGTCCCCGGGGGCGGCGCACGGTTTCATGCTCGTCGCTGCCTCTGCGACCAAAGGCGTGCCGTTCCAGCGCCGTCTTGCCGACGGCAGCGGCAGCGTCAGCACCTCGGGCAGCCAGTCCACGGCGCCGCGCTGGGTGAAGCTGGTGCGGGTCGGCAACACGATCAGCGGCTACGAGTCCGCGGACGGCGTCTCCTGGACGCTGGTTGCCAGCGACAACTTCGCGATGAACACCTCGGTGTTGATTGGAATCGCGGTGTCGAGCCACGTCGCCGGGACCAACGCCACTGCCGTCTTCGACAATGTAACCGTAACGGGCGGGGGGTAATCCTCCCGTCCTTCCGCTTACAATCACGTTCCAGGCGATATGGCCGAACGTGTTCCAGTCCTTCGTAAGCTCCTCGCTGGCATCGGGCTGGGCACGGTCGCCGCCGTTCTCGTGCTGGCGCTCGCCGCCACCTCCGACTTCTCCTCACGTCTCGAGCTCTCGACCTACGACCTGCGGATGCAGTACGCCGCCGACCCGTCGTCGGTCAACAAGAACATCGTCCTGATCAAGATCGACGATTACAGCATCAGGGACATGGCGCCGACGTTTGGACGATGGCCGTGGCCGCGGCTGGCGCTGTCATTCGGGATCGATTTCCTGAAGCGCGGCCCCGCGAAGGTGGTCGCCGTGGATTTGATCCTGGCCGAACGGGACAAGGTCGTCGAGTCGTACGTGTTCGATGCCGGCACGCCCGGCGAGCAGCACTGGAGCGCGAAGCAGAGCGAACGAGCGCTCGCCGACTCGCTGAAGGCCGCCGGCAATGTCATCCTGCTGGCGGACGCCGTGTACGAAGGGACTACCGTAGACGGCCACAAAGACACGGACGTTGCGAACTGGCAGGGATCGCCATTCCGCGCCGGCCCGCTGGCGTTGCCGCGGCCGCTGATCCTGCCGCCGTATCAGGCGCTCACCGACGCCTCCGCGGCCCTCGCGCACAATTACCTGATCCGTGATGACGACGGCCCGGCACGCCGAATGGCCCCATTCATCGTCAGCGACGGCAAGGAGTTGCCGTCCCTCGGCGTCGCCGCGGCGCTGCGTGCGGGTGACTTCATGCCGGCGGACGTGCGTGCTGACGGCGAGTTTCTGCGGATCCGCGATCGCCAGGTGCCGCTGGTCGACCGCGCGATGCTGATCAACTTCAAGGCGCCGGCCGTGATCAGGAACACGGCGGGCGATCTCGACACGCCGTATCCGTCATACGGGTTCCGGGACATCTACTGGGCCGAGCAGGACATTCTCGAGGGCAGGAAGCCGCGGCTCGATCCGGCGATCTTCAAAGACAAGATCGTATTTATCGGTCTGGCGGCGTCCGGGCTGGTGGACGTGTTCGGCACGCCGCTCTCGAGCGGCTCGATGCCGGGCATTCAGCTCCACGCCACCATGGCCGACAGCATCCTGGCCAACCGGTTCATCCGGCCGGCGCCGGATCGTTCTCGTCTTCTTGCCGTCGTCATCACCGCGCTCGCAATCGGGCTGCTGGCCGCGTTTCTGCGCTTCGCGGCTTCGGCGGGCGCGTCGATGGCCATCCTCGGGGGCTGGACGCTCTACACGTTCGCGGCCTTCAAAGCGGGGCTCTGGCTGAGTCTGGTGCAGCCGGTGGCCGCCGGCGGCCTGGCATTGTTCTTCGGAACCGCCTACCAGTATTTCGTCGAGGGCCGCGAAAAACGAAAAGTTGCGAGGCTGTTCGGACGATATGTGTCGAAGGACGTCTACGCGCACCTGATGTCCAATCCCGATCTGGCGGAGCTTGGGGGAAAGCGCCGCGAGATGACGGTCCTGTTCTCCGATATCCGCGGCTTCACGTCCGTGACCGAGCGCGGGGATCCCGAAGAACTGGTCGCCCAGCTGAATGAGTATTTCACGCGAATGGTCGACATCGTGTTCAAGCACCGGGGCACGGTGGACAAGTTCGTCGGCGACATGGTCATGGCGCTGTTTTCAGCGCCGCTGGACGATGCGAACCATGCGCAGCATGCTGTAGACGCGGCGATTGAAATGGTGCACGAACTGGGCGTGCTGAACCGCGCCTGGGTGGCGCGCGGAATGCCCCAGCTCGACATCGGCGTCGGCGTCAACTCCGGCGACATGATCGCCGGCAACATCGGATCCTCGGCGATCATGAGCTACACCGTCATCGGCGACAATGTGAACCTCGGGTCGCGGCTCGAATCGTTGAACAAGGAATACAAGACGCGCATTATCATCAGCGACGCCACGCGCGGCCGTCTCACGGGTGACTACGACATCCGGCCGCTGGGCGACGTCATCGTCAAAGGCAAGAGCAAGGCCGTGCAGATATTCGAGGTCAAGGTTCCAGCTCCCCTCGTTGAGGTACAAACGACATGAAAGCAGCAGCATTCGTTCTCGCGACGGTGTTTCTGGCCGGCGCGGCGGCGCCGGCCCGCGCGCAGCTGGGCGGTCTTGGCAAGCTGAAAGGGGCGGCCGACAAGGCGGTCAATGCCAAGCAGAAGTTCGACGACTACAACATCACCGACAAGGAAGAGCGGCAGCTGGGCGACCAGGTGAGCCTTCAGCTGCGCGAGCGATTCGGCGTTTATCAGGACGCGAAGGTCACGAAATACGTCGCGCTGGTCGGGACGGTGATCGCCCAGGCGAGCACGCGCCCGTCGCTGGACTGGCAGTTCATCGTGCTCGACACCGACGGCGTGAATGCCTACGCCGCGCCTGGCGGCCTGATCCACATCACGCGCGGCCTCCTCGGCTTGATGAAGAACGAAGGCGAGCTCGCCGGTGTCCTTGGACACGAGATCACACACGTCACCGAGAAGCACACGGTGAACGCCATCAAACGCGAGAAGAGCGTGACCATGGGTGGTGAGGCATTTGGCAGCGCCGGCGGACTGACGCAGGAGGCCATCGCGAAATTGAGCGCGGCGGCGTTCAACAAGGTCTTCCGCGGCGAGTTCAGCCAGGGGGATGAGAACGAGTCCGACAAAATTGGCGCGCAGATGGCCAGCAAGGTGGGCTACATCCCTCAGGGCATCGCTGACGTGCTGAAGAAGATTCAGGCGCGCAACGCCGATCGGCAGGATCGCAACGGCATGTTCGCGTCGCATCCCTCGATCAAGGAACGGATCGAGAACAACGAAAAGCTGATCAAGTCCGAGAAGCTGGCAGGCAAGGCGACGGCAGAAGCCCGCTACAAGTCGACCATCACCTTCGACGCCAAGCCCGTGACCGAGATTGCCACCACCGAGGACGGCGCCGCCGGTCTCGCCAGCGGCGACAAGAAGAAGGGTGACGATCCCAAGGCCACCGACGAGAAGAAGGCGGAGGAACCCAAGAAGAAGGGCGGGATTGGCATCCCCGGCATGGGCGGCGGCGGCAAGCAGCAGGCGTCGCAGCAGCAGGCCTCGTCCGCAGGCGCGCGCGGCGGCGTTCCGGATCGCGACGCCAAGGGCGGTCCGAACAAGAGCGCTGTCGGCGTGAAGGTCACCGCCGCCGAGCTCGAGGCGTTCAAGAAGGGCATCGCCTGATCTTCCACGGCAGGCATCTGATCCTGGGCTTCACGGCACTCGCCGTGATGCTCGGGATCATGAGCGTCACCGCGAACCGCCTGATCCGCCGGAGGTTCCGTCTTTCGGTGGTGCTGACGGTCCTCTACCTCGCGGCCGACGTCGCGACCACGCTGTATCCGCTTGCTCCCGCGACCATCCAGCAGGTCAACTCCTTCGGCAAGCTGGCGCTCGTCGCCGCCGTGATCAACGCCGCGGTGCTCCTGCTGATCAATCCGATCCGGCAGGACCGGGTGCCCGAACGGTTTCCGCTCATCCTGCAGGACGCGATCATTCTCGGCCTCGTACTCTTTGCCGCGACGTTCATCAGCGCGGAGCTGGTGACCACGTCTGCCGTCAGCGCCGTCGTGCTCGGCTTCGCGCTGCAGGATACGCTGGGCAATGCGTTCGCCGGCCTCGCGATCCAGAGCGAGAAGCCGTTTCACGTTGGCCAGTGGGTGAGAATCGGCGACTACGACGGCCGCGTCGCCGAAGTGACGTGGCGCGCGACGAAGCTGCGGACCAAGGCGGGCAACTTCGTCATCCTTCCCAACAACGTCGTCGGCAAGGAAGCCATCGTCAATTATTCGGAGCCCAGTGCTCCGCTGCGGCTCGAGGTTGAAGTCGGCGCCACCTATCTCGTACCGCCGAGCCAGGTGAAGGCGGCCGTGATGGAGGCGCTGCGTCATTCTTCGCGCGTGCTGACCGCGCCGGCGCCGGAGGTGTTGCTCGTGGCGTTCGACGCCTCGTCCATCAACTATCGGGCGCGCTTCTGGGTGGCGGATTTCGCGCAGGACGAGCTCGCGCGCGACGAGGTCCGTACCGCGATCTACTATTCCTTCCAGCGGCACAACATTGAAATCCCGTGGCCCATTCAGGTGGAGTACTCGCGCCAGTTGGAGGTTCCGGACGTCAACAAGAGGCTGGAAGAGGAAGAGCAGCTGCTCGCCAACGTCGATCTGTTCGCGTCGCTGGCGCCGGAGCTGCGCAGTCAGATCGCGCACGCGGCGCCGATGGCTGTCTACGGGAGCGGCGAGACGATCGTGAAGGAGGGGGAGCAGGGGCAGTCGATGTTCATCGTGCTGTCCGGCGCCGTTCGTGTTGTGCTCGGGCCGCAGGGCGAGGAAGTGGCGCGCATCGACCGCGGCGGCTACTTCGGCGAGATGTCGTTGCTGACAGGCGAGCCGCGGTCAGCCACGGTGCTCGCCTCGGGGGGCGACGTCGCCGTCGTGGAAATCGACGCCGAACTGTTCCGGCGCATCGGCGCCCTCCACCCCGAGGCGATCGAGAAGATCGGCATGGCTGCCATGGTGCGGCGCGCGGGGCTGGACGAAGTGAAGGCCGCCGCCCAGACCACTGCGGTCGAGGCGACGACCTTCATGACGCGAATGAAGAAGTTCCTGCGTCTCGGTTAGTACGGGCGTCCTTCGCGGAACGCGCGGTTGTAGCCTTCCTGGAATCCGCGACGGTACTCGATCCGGTACGAATCCTTCGAGCCATACGCGTTGTCGTAGTCGTGGTCGCCGCTGCGATACCACTTGTGGCGCGTGACGTCCGGCGCGCGGCGATCCTGCAGGTCCTCCAGCCCTTTGCGGTACCCGTCGGCGGCGCCGTTCTGATAGGCGCCATAGCCATAGTTGCCGCCGTAGCCGTAGTTGCCGTATCCACCGTTACCGTTGCCGTAGCGGCCGTTCCCGTTGCCGTAGCGGCCATTGCCGTTGCCGTTCCCGTTGCCGTAGCCGTAGTTGCCGTTGCCGTTCCCGTAGCCGTAGTTTCCGCCATTGGAACGGGAATAACCGTCACGGTAGCCCTGCGAGAAACCGCCGCGGTAGTCGTCGCGATAGCGATTGCGATCGCCGTATGAGCGGTTGTAGCCGTCCTCAGCATCGCGGTAGTCGCGCTCGCGCTCGATGTTGAAGGGCCGGTTGCCGCGCGCCGCTTCTTCCCCGCGCTTGAGGCCGTCGCGATACCCGTTGTCATACGCGACGCGCCGTCCATCCTGGTAAGGGACGCGGTACTGCGCCTGATCGTAAGAAGTGCCGCCCGACAGCCAGGCGTTCGTGTTCTGAGCCGAAGCATTCGTTGCGGCCAGTGCCAGCGCCGCGCCGATCGTCAATGTCTTGAAGGTCATGATCGCCCCCCGAATGCCTGTCAATTGAGCAAAAAGCACACCCGTGCCACGTAGTAAAAACAGGCCGGAAATACCGGGAGTTTTCGGGGGAGTGATCTTCGGTGGACAGCTACTGAGACCAGATGAGGACACGCGAGCCGTCGCTGCCCTTGTGGTCCAGGATGAGCGTCGGACCGTAGCGCTCGAGGTCCTCGACCGTGAGTCGCAGTTTCGCGAGATCGACGTTGCTGCCGCCGACGTCGAATCGCGCGCCGCGCATTTTCAGCCGCAGCATCCAGAACGGCAGATCCATGCGGACGACCTTCTCGTCGTCCGAGTCGTAGGCCAGGATGTTCAGCGACGTGGGCCGCACCGTTCCGGCCGGGCGTTCGGTGTTGGCGTGGAGGAAATTGCCGCGTTCGTCGAGCTCGATGAGCGGACGCTGCTCGGAAAAGCGCGTCCGGACCGACTGGAAGTCGGCGGTGGCCGTGGCGGTCGTGGTCTGCTGAATGTTGATGTGCGACTTGACGAACCACAACCCTGCCGCGGCCATGGCGATCACGCCAAGGATGCAGACCGCGATGATGCCGACGAGGACCCAGACCCAGGTTTTGACTTTGCCCGCCACTATCGCGTCACCTGATCTTCTTTGCCTCCGCTACGCAAATCGGATCGTCGCCCTGTTCGCATATCGTGACCGCCTGCGAGGCTTCCCGCGACGTCGTCGCGCGATCACCTTGCAGCGCCGCCAGGCGCGCCAGCTCGAGATGTGCCCGGCCCTGCACCCAAAGAGCAGCGTCGGGCCGCAGGGCCTGCCGCAGGTCGGCCTGCGACTCCGCCTGTTTCCGAAGCATGACACGGGCGGCGCCGCGTTTGTAATGCCATAGCGCCTCTTCGCCCGGAATGCGCGGCCGCTTGTCCTTCGCTAGCATCGTCAGCCCTTCGCTCAGCAGCGTCTCGGCCTCCTGCGGCTGGTTGCCGCGCGTCGCCGTGGCGCCGGCCTCCAGCAGTACCAGCCGGTTACGCGGATAGCGCCGGCGCAGCTCTGCCAGCACGCGTAACGCTTCGTCGAACCGCTTTTCCCGGTTGTACAGCAATACGAGAGCGAACTGGGCTTCTGTTCGATTCTCCCCGGCGGCGCTGGCGGTTTCTTCGATCATCCGGAGCCCTTTCGCTTTGTCTCCGCCGAAGCCGGCCACATACGCCATCATGCGCATCGGAAACGACAGCGTGGACACGATGTAGCGGTAGGTCCCGACGATGAGACCGGCTTCGATGCGCTTCGGATCGAGCTCGAGCACCTGCTCCTGCGTGTCGTAGCTGCGCCGCGCGGCCTTGAAGCCGGCCATCAGCCTGCCCTCGACCGACGCGATGTAAGTGGCCTGGAGGCCGACGGCGGCCCCGAGGTCGAACTGCGCCTGGGCGTCCTTCGGCGCCGCTGCCACTCTCTTCTCGGCCAGCTCGATGGCTTTGGCGACTTCGCGCTTGAACTCGGCGTCGAGGTCGCCCGGGGGGTTGCGCAGTTCCACGCTGGAGCGTGTGAAGCTGCCAAGGTAGTGGTCGACGGTGACCGCGCCGCGCTTGAACAGGATGTCGAGCCAGATCGCCGACGCGAGCGCACGGTGATTGACGGAGTCGTTCGGGTCTTGCGCGACCGCCTGCCTGAGGGTGCTGATGGCCGCTTCGTGATCGAGGTTGTAGACCAGGTCCGAGGCGCGCTCACGGAGCTCTCGGCTGGTGCCCTGACCGGCGGCCGCGGCCGTTCCCGCCGCCGTGGACGCCATCACCAGCACCGCCACGATCGATCGCCGGAACGCGGCCATGCGCATATGATATCGGGGAAGGCGCGAGCGCCCCGGCGTTCGGCTCACGGAGGATAGCGAAATGCCAAGAGGAAGACCGCGCAAGAACCCGGACGACGTCCTGATCCGGTCGGCGGAGCTGATCGGGTGGGCCCTGGGTGGGATCGAGCGCGAGATCGTGGAGACGCGGAACCGCCTGGCTGCCCTGACGAAACAAGCGGCGCAGCTCCGGGCCCGCGTCGGCCGCCGCGGCACCGGCGCGCCTGCGCCTGCGGAAGGGGAAGGAGGTCCGAAGCCCAACCGACGGAAGCGTCGCCGGCAGATGTCTCCCGAGGCCCGCAAGCGAATCTCCGAAATGATGAAAAAGCGCTGGGCGGAGAGGAAGAAAAAAGCCTAGTTCTGAAGTTCTGAGGTTCTGTAGTTCTAGAGTTCTCTGGGTTCGAGTTCGAGTTCGAGAACCTCGAACCTCGAACCTGAACCCCGAACCGCCGAACCCGAACCCGTAGAACTTCAGAACAACAGAACTTTAGAACTTCAGAACTTCGTCAAACGACGACGCCCCGGCCGAGCCCGCGCTCCGAGGCCCGTTCCAAGGCGAGGCGGGCGGCGGCGACGTCTTCGACCGCCATTCCCAGCGACTTGAAAATCGTGATTTCGCTGGCGTCTCCGCGGCCCGCCATCCGGCCGCCGAACACATCCCCGATCTCTCCGGCGATGTGCGATGCGTCGACCGCCCCTTCCCTGATCGGTATTACCAAGTCGCCCGCTTCCGCGAGCGCACCGGTGCGCGAGTCGACGAAGACGCGAGCGTCGCGCACCAGGGCCGTATCCATTTCCCGCTGATCCGGACGGCACGCGCCGACGGCGCAGATGTGCGCGCCCGGGCGGACCATTGGGCGCGTCAGGACCGGTTCGCGTGATGCCGTCACCAGCGCGATGACGTCCGCGCCGTCCGCTGCGGCTTCTGCCGTCGGTGACGCCACCACCGTCGCGCGCACATGTGACGGAACACTCTGCAGCAACGCCCGCACGCGTCCCTCGTGGCGGCCCCAGACGCGGATTTCCGAGAACGCTCGTACGCGCGTGAGCGCGTCGATGTGGCTGCGGGCCTGGACTCCTGCCCCGAGCACGGCGAGAACGCCTGCGTCATTGCGGGCCAGGTGTTTTGCCGATGCCGCGGACACCGCCGCGGTGCGTGCCTCGGTAATGTATCGCCCGTCGAGGATGGCGAGCAGCGCCCCGGTCTCGGGATCGTGCAGCACGATCGTCGCGAGATGGGACGGAAGTCCGCGCTCCGCGTTGGTGTGATACACCGATACGAGTTTCGTGCCCAGCGCCGCCGGCTGCGGCATATACGCCGGCATGACACCGTAAAAAGCGTGATGCTCGCTGACCTCGACGATGTTTCTCAGCGGCTGTCGAACCGCACCGGCCGAGAACTGGTCGAGCGCGGTCTCCATGGCCAGGATCAAGTCGTCCATGCCCAGGACGACGCGAACGTCATTTTCTGAGAGCAGTAGCGCCATGACTGGCGCACCTTAGCACACGGGTCGGTTACGGCTTTTCTGCTAGACTTCAAGGCTTCCACACGTCACGGGGGTCGTTGAGGCGATGGTTGGCCAGACCATTGGGAAATATCGCGTCGTCTCCCGCCTGGGGCGCGGAGGGATGGGCACCGTCTACAAAGCGGTGGATGAGACCCTCCAGCGCGAAGTCGCGATCAAATGCCTGAACGGCGACCTGACAGAATCGGAAGTGCTCAAGCGCTTCCGCGCCGAAGCGATGACGCTGGCCCGTCTGAACCATCCGAACATCGCCATGCTGTTCGAGTTGGCCGAGCACGACGGCCAGCTGCTGATGGTCATGGAGCTCGTGCAGGGAGAGACCTTCGACAAGGTGTCGGAGCGACTTGGTCCGCTGACCGTCCCGCGCGCGGTCGAGCTGTGCACTCACGTTCTCGACGCGCTGTCGCACGCGCACAAGGTCGGCATCGTCCACCGCGATCTGAAGCCTGCGAACTTGATGCTGGCCGACAGCGGCGTCGTCAAAGTGATGGACTTCGGCCTGGCACGCATGCAGGGCACCGAACACCTCACCAGCGACGGCTTCATGATCGGCACGCCCGCCTACATGTCACCGGAACAGGTGCTCGGCACCGAGGTAGACGGCCGCGCGGATCTTTACGCCATGGGCGTCGTCTTCTACCGGCTGCTCACCGGCCAGCTGCCGTTCAAGGCGGACAGCGGCATCGCGATGGCGCACAAACAAATGTACGACGCGCCGACGCCGGTCCGGCAGCTGCGGATGGAACTGCCCTCGGTCTTCGAGGACCTCTTCACGCGCGCGCTCGCGAAATCACCGGACGACCGTTTCCAGTCGGCGGACGAGATGAAATCCGCGCTGACGATGGTCAGCACCATGGACGCTACGGACATCACGCGGACGCTCACCTCGCTGGCGACGCTGCACCAGTCTCATCCGCCGCTCCCCGTGCCACACCTGTCACATCCGTCAATGCCTGCAGCGCCTGCAGCGCCTGCAGCGCCTGCAACGCCTGCGGTGGCCGCGCCGATTCAGTCGCATTCGGCGATGCCCGTGCCGATCACGGCGAAACCTGTACAGCGAAAAAAGACTCCGATTGCGGCATTCGTCGCCGGCGTCGTCGTGCTGGCCGCGATCCCGGCGTTAATCTTCGTGTGGCGCGCCCGCAGCGCCGAGCCGGCCCCGGTCGTGGCCGCACCCGCGGCGACCGCCGCAAGCGGTCCAGCGCCCCAGCCGGCTGCGGATCCGTCCACGGCGTCGGCATCCGCACCCGCACCGTCGCCTGCGCCGGCCCCGCCGACTGCAGTCACACCGCCGCCGCCTTCGTCCGGAGCGGCCACGCCCGCCAAGCGGGCTACGGTGAAGACTGCAGACGCCGCACTCCCGAGCGCGCCGCCGGCCGTCGCCGCCGAGCCAGCGGCTCCCGCGCCGCCGGCTGCCGCTCCGGCGCCTGTACCCGCGACACCGGCGCTACCCCCGGTGACGTTCAACCGCCTGAAATTTCTCGGTGTGCAGGACGGCAAGCCCCGCGATCGCAACGCGATCCTGCGTCTCGAGTCCGATGCCCTGCACGTGCTCGACGGCGACTCGACGCTCCAGACGGCCGCGTATGGCGAGGTGATAGGCCTCTACCACTCGCACTCAAAAGAACCGCAGTGGGCCACACCCAACGGTACCGCGGTGCCGGTGGTGAAGGTCGGAGGGAAGTTCACGATCTTCAAGGGTACGCCCGACTGGGTGACGATCCGCACGAAGAAAGGCTTCATCCC
>Ga0070670_100005219_pt1 | contig 10938 bp, 11 predicted proteins | sample KBSS63metaG_FD_64665 | JGI IMG/M metagenome (GOLD analysis project Ga0070670, IMG submission 64665) | Switchgrass rhizosphere microbial communities from Kellogg Biological Station, Michigan, USA - KBS S6-3 metaG | ecosystem: Host-associated > Plants > Roots > Rhizosphere > Soil ... | reverse complement strand
AGCTACCAACGTAGAAGTTGCTGGTCACACTGACTCCGTAGGTCCAGACGCTTACAACCAGAAGCTGTCCCAGCGTCGTGCTGACGCTGTTAAGCAAGTCCTGGTTAAAGACGGCGTGGCTCCTAGCCGTGTAACTGCTGTAGGTTACGGCGAATCCCGCCCAGTTGCCGACAACGCAACTGAAGCTGGTCGTGCTGTTAACCGTCGCGTAGAAGCGTCGGTTGAAGCTACCGCTCAGTAATCACTGAGATGTAGAAAAAAACCCGGCTCCGGCCGGGTTTTTTTTGCGTGAAATTTGTCTCAGGCACTTATCGCAGTTGCGACATAAGCCGCCTGTTCGGCGGCGGCGACACGGCCTATCACCAGGATGGCCGGGCTCTTCAAGGCAAATTCGTGTGCATCTTCCTGCATTCTCGATAGATCGCTGCGGCATTCGCGCTGCTGGGGCAGCGACGCATTTTCTATCATCGCGACAGGCATATCCGCGGCCATCCCGCCTTCCAGCAACTGCTGACGGATCTCTTCCAGCTTGGCCACGCCCATATAAATCACCAGCGTTGTGCCGCCTTCAGCCAAGGCACGCCAATTGAGTTGGCTGTCGTCCTGAGTGTGCGCCGTAACCAGGGTCACGCCGCGGCTGACACCACGCAATGTCAGTGGAATGGCGCAGTTGGTCGCGCCCGCCAACCCGGCGGTAATCCCGTTGACCAGCTCCACTTCGACGCCGCGCTCGCGCAGCCACATGGCTTCTTCGCCTCCGCGCCCGAAGATGCACGGGTCGCCGCCCTTAAGCCGCACCACACACTTGCCCTGGCGTGCGTAACGGAGTATCAGGCGGTGGATAAAGTCCTGCGGGGTTGAGCGGCAGCCGCCACGTTTACCCACAGTAACTACCCGCGCCCCGGTGCAGTGCTGCAGTACCACTGGGTTGACCAGGTCATCGATCAACACCACATCGGCTTCGTTCATTGCCCGTACCGCCTTGAGGGTCAACAACTCCGGGTCGCCGGGGCCAGCGCCCACCAGCCAGACTTTTGCATTCATGAGGGTTCCCTCGTGTAGATGAATTCAGCTATGAAAGAGTGAATACAGCAGTATCAGGTTGATCAGCAGCGACAGCAGCGCCAGGGTTCGCCAGACCTTCAACGGTTCGCGCTCCAGCAGTGGCCTGGGGCGAATGCTCAGCTCGCGTCGATCGGCTTGCTCCAGCACCAGCAACCATTCTTCGGCGGTTTCGTAGCGTTGTGCAGGTTGTGCCGCCACGGCTCGCTCCAGGCTGAGCGGTAGCCAGTCCGGCAGGTCGGGGCGATAGCGGCTGGCGCTGAACGGCTGAGTGAACCTGGGCCGCTGGAAGGCTTCGATTTCGCCGTAGGGGTAGTGCCCGGTCAGCAGGTAATACAGCGTGACGCCAACACTGTATAAATCCTGCTGAGGCGTAGGACGCTCGCCATTGAAGGCCTCGGGTGCGATAAAGCTTGGGGTCCCGGGCAGCGCATGGGCTTGATCCTCTGAAAGGCCCGGGCAATATGCCAGCCCAAAATCCAGCACACGCAACTCACCGTCGTCTCCCAGCAGCAGGTTTTCCGGCTTGATGTCGCGGTGCAGGATCTGGCGGCGATGCAACATGCCCACCGCTCGCAGCAAGCGCTCTGCCACGCACTGCCACTGCGCCAGGGGTAACGGGCCCTGGCGCTGGAAAAGTTCGGCGAGGGTCTGTCCCCGATATTCGCGCATCACGTAATACAAATGCTGACGCGCGCTGGCCGCATGAACTTCGGGAAACGCCCGACCGGCCACGCGTCGCAAGAACCATTCTTCCGCGAGCAGGGCCTGGCCGGCGTCGCTGTCGTTGTCGCGGTTCAGCGGCAGGGTTTTCAGGAGCCAGGGTTGCTGCTGGGCATCGCGTACTCGGTATAACAATGACTGGCGGCTTTGCGCCAGCAGGGCGTCTACCTGCCAGCCCTCGAAGTGTTGGCCGGGTTTCAAGGTCGGCGGCACGGGCCACTGCTGCAAGTGCACCAGGGCATCGCCCAGCGTGGCTTCGCCGAGGGTATCGATGCGCACCAGCAGGGCGCTTGCATTGTCCTGGCTACCGGCCAGGTGCGCCGCGTTGACCAGCGTGTTTACCGCCAGGTCCAGGTCAGTCTGCTCGCGCAGGATCGCGCGGATGCTGTGATCGCCCAGGGTGGCCCAAACGCCATCGCTGAGCAGCAGGAAGCATTCGCCCTCACGCAATTGGCCGTCGAGAAAATCCAGCACCAGGTGTTGATCCAGGCCAAGCGCACGCTTGAGCACATGCTGCATGCCCGGCTGCTCCCACACGTGATCTTCGCTGATGCGCTGCAACTCGCCGTCTAGCCAGCGATACGCCCGACAATCGCCCACATGCGCCAGGGTGAAACGTTGCCCGCGAAATACCAGGGCGCTGAGCGTGGTCAGCAACGGCTGGCCACCGCCATTGGCCTGCAGCCAGCGGTTTTGCGCCAGCAGCAAGCGTTCCAGTGCCTGTGCCACGCCCCAGGTTTGCGGCGTGGCGTAGTAGTCCATGGCCAGGGCCTGTAAGGTCGAGCGGGCAGCCAGGCCACCGTCGGCGCATTGGCTGACACCGTCGGCCATGGCGCACAGGTAACCTTTGCTTGCGGCCAGTTCCGCCACGGGCGTGACCACCCGCAGCGCGTCCTGGTTTTCTGCCCGGGGGCCGATGGCGCTGGCCTGGGCGACGCTCAGTTGCAGGCTCATCAGACGCGCGCAGCAGTCACGGCCGCCGAGCCCCAGGTGGTTCTCCAGCGACGCTTGACGCCATGCAGGCCGAACCAGGCCAGCACGCCCAGGCTGGCGAACAACCACAGGGCCAATTGATAGCTGCCGGTGCTTTGCTTGATGGCGCCCATCCCGGCGGCGAGGGCGAAGCCGCCGATGCCGCCGGCCATGCCGATCAGGCCGGTCATTACGCCGATTTCACGCCGGAAACGCTGTGGCACCAATTGGAATACCGCGCCGTTGCCTGCGCCCAGGCCGAGCATCGTGCAGACGAAAAGTGCCAGCGCCGCGTAGGAACTGGGCAGGTTGAAACCCACCGCCGCAATGCAGATTGCCGCCACGCTGTACATGCCGAGCAGGGTACGGATCCCGCCGAAGCGGTCGGCCAGGGCACCGCCCAGGGGGCGCATCAGGCTGCCACCGAACACGCAGGCGGCGGTGTAGTAGCCTGCGGTCACCGGGCTCAGGCCGTACTGGTCGTTGAAGTAACCGGGAAGGGCACTGGCCAGGCCGATAAAGCCGCCGAAGGTTACGCTGTAGAAAAACATGAACCACCAACTGTCGCGGTCACCCAGGGCCTTGAAGTAGTCAGCCATGGATTTCGCTTTAGGGCGCTCAGGCGCATTTTGCGCCAGCCAGGCGAACACGATCAGGGTCAGGATCAGCGGAATCAGTGCGAAACCGAATACATTGCTCCAGCCAAACGCCGCCGCCAGCACGGGCGCCAGCAAGGCCGCGAACACGGTGCCCGAGTTACCGGCACCGGCAATGCCCATGGCCTTGCCCTGGTGTTCCGCCGGGTACCACTGCGAGGCCAGGGGCAATGCCACCGCGAAGGAAGCGCCGGCCATGCCGAGGAACAGTCCCAGCAGCAACGCTTGCTCGTAAGTGTGAATCCCCAGTTTCCAGGCGCCGAACAACGCGACGATCACGATGACCTGACCCATCATCCCGGCGGTCTTGGGCGACAGCTTGTCGGCCAGCATGCCCATTAAAAAGCGCAGCACCGCACCCGCCAGGATCGGAGTGGCCACCATCAGGCCGCGTTGCTGGGTGGTCAGGTGCAGGTCGGCGGCAATCTGCACCGCCAGCGGGCCCAACAAATACCAGACCATGAAGCTCAGGTCGAAATACAGGAACGCGGCAAACAGGGTCGGGGTGTGCCCGGATTTCCAGAAGCTTGATTTCATCACGCACCTCAACGGTTGGGAGTCTTGTAAGAAGGCCTGGTGATGGAGTCGCCGGCTGAGGCCACCCCACCGGCCCCCATGACGGGGGCCAAAAACGAAAAAACGCCGCCACCGGGTTCGCGTGGGCAAACCGGATGTGCGACGTCTTTGTCGTGGAGGGGCAACCGCCGTTGGTTACCTGTGTTGATTGTTTAGCAAGAGATGAGCCAAATCAGCCGAGCAACTCGCTCATGGCGATAATCTGCTCAGCCACCTGGATCAGTTTCTGCTGGCGGCTCATGGCCTGGCGGCGCATCAGGGTGTAGGCCTCTTCCTCATTGCAGTCTTTCATTTTCATCAACATGCCCTTGGCCAGTTCGATGCGTTTGCGCTCGGCCAACTGTTGGTCCCGGGCCTGAAGCTGGGCGCGCAGGGCCTGGTCGCTTTCGAAGCGGGCCATTGCCACGTCGAGAATCGGCTGCAGGCGCTGGGCCTGGATACCTTCGACGATGTAGGCGCTGACGCCAGACTTGATTGCCTGGCGCATCACATCCGGGTCATGTTCATCGGTAAACATCACGATCGGCCGGGGTTGGTCGCGGCTGACCAGCACCACCTGTTCCATCACATCGCGGCCCGGTGACTCGGTATCGATCAGGATCACGTCCGGGCGCACCGTTTCGACGCGTGCCGGCAGGTCGATGGTCAGGCCCGACTCATCGATCACCTCAAAACCGGCTTCGATCAGTGCGGTTCTGAGGCGTCCGACCTTGCGCGGGGTGTCATTGATCAACAGGATTCGCAGCATGGAAGTACTCCTGTCAGCGCAAGGCTTGGCGGCTGGCGTGATCGGCCAGCGCATGCAGGCGAAAGCTGCGGGCGTAGTCGGCCGGGTCAGAGCCATCCCACACCTTGCCGTCGATCAACTGGCTGCTGCGCATGTCGCGTTGCGCTGCACTGATGCCCAACGCCTCGGCCGCCTGGCGATACAGCGCCAGTTGCTGCACCTGGCGCGCAACGCCCAGGTAGTCGGGGTCGTCGCGCAGCAGGCCCCAGCGGCGAAACTGGGTCATGAACCACATGCCGTCGGAGAGGTACGGCAGGTTTACCTCGCCGTCAGCAAAAAAGCGCAGCGAGTGGGGGTCTTGCCACTGGTTGCCCAGGCCGTCGTCATAAGTGCCCAGCAGGCGCGGTTCGATGCAATTGAGCGGGGCATCCAGATAGTCACGGCCGCTGAGCAACTGCGCGGTGGAACGGCGGTTTTCGGTGCTCTCTTCTATAAACCGGCTGGCTTCGAGGATGGCCATCACCAATACCCGGGCGGTATTGGGGTATTGGTCGACGAATGCCTGGGTGCAGCCGAGCACTTTTTCCGGATGATTGGGCCAGATCGCCTGGGTGGTCGCCAGGGTAAAGCCCTGGCTTTGCGCGACTGCGCTGGCGCTCCAGGGTTCGCCGGCGCAAAAGCCGTCGATACGCCCGGCCTGCAGGTGTGCAACCATTTGCGGGGGCGGGACCACGACGCTGTCCACGTCCTGCAACGGATGAATGCCTTGGCTTGCGAGCCAGTAATACAACCACATGGCGTGCGTGCCTGTGGGAAAGGTCTGGGCAAAGGTCAGTTTTGTTCGGCTTTGGTGCACGTGGCGGTCCAGTGCCTCAGGAGTGACCACCCCCTGCTGCTGCAGGCCGTGGGAGAGGTTGATGCTCTGGCCGTTCTGATTGAGCCCCATCAATACCGCCATCTCGGTGGGCGCGACGCCGCCGATACCCAGGTGCACGGCATAGATCAACCCGTACAGGCTGTGGGCGGCGTGCAGTTCGCCGCTGACCAGTTTATCCCGCAGGTTGGCCCATGAGGATTGGCGCTTGAGGTTCAGGGTCAGGCCATAGGGCTGGGCGAAACCCTGGGTCGCGGCCACCACCAGGGACGCGCAATCGCTCAAGGCCATGAAGCCCAGGTCGAGGCTGCTCTTTTCCGGGGCATCACTGCCGTTGACCCATGCCAGCGGGTCGTTTATCGGGCTGTTGCCAACCGAATCGCTCATCAACACCTACCTTTTCTTTCAAAAAAAAGCGCCGTTCCCGCAGATGACGGTGCACGTCATGGCGGGTAACGACGCCTTTGTCCATCAGCCCGCTCCGCCGTTGGTGCGCGCTTTGATACGGAGTGCATAGCAAGGCACATGCCACGGGCCGGCAGGGGCAATCGCTCGTCAACTTTCCATCAAGATTGAAATCGGGCTGGCTCTCAGTATGGCCGCTTCTTAAACCCAGGCCGCCCCAGGAACCCCACGGTGTACGCTGATTTCACTGCATTGATGTCTCGCCTGCGGCGTTGTCGCGGGCTGCTGTTTGCCGCGCTGATGCTGGGGAACATGCTCGCCAGGGGCGCCACCTATGAAGCGCGGGACGAGAGCCTGCACACTGTTTTCAGCGCTTTGTCGGTGCCCTTGGGCGTGCCCGTGGTTGTGAGCCGGGAAGTGGCGCGTCAACGTTTCAGTGGGGTGCTGGCGCTCGACGCATCGCAACAGACGCTGGAGTCCCTGGCGCTGCAGCACGGCTTGATCTGGTATGGCGATGGGCAAGCGATTTTTGTCTATGACGCCAGTGAGGCGAAAAGCTCGGTGGTGGCGCTGCGGCATCTTTCCATCGACCGGTTTCGCAGCCTCATGCGTCGTTCGGGGCTCGATGAGACGCGCTACCCCTTGCGCGTCAGCGAGGGGCGCACCTTCTATGTGTCGGGGCCGCCCAACTACGTCGACCAGGTGTTGCGCCTGGCTCAATTGATGGACCGCCAGCGCGCCGGGCTGCGCGTGGGTAGCCAGGCCTTTGGCGTGGCTCACGTGCTGAATACCCCTGTGGCCGACCGCGAGTACGCCATGGGCGACCAGAAGGTGACCGTGCCGGGCATGGCGTCGACGATCCAGGCCCTGCTGGCGAGTGAGCACAAGGGGCCGCTGGCTGACCGGAGCCTTGGGGTGACCGCTTATGCCGATACCAACAGCCTGCTGATCAAGGGTAAACCTGCACAGGTGAAGTTTATCGAGCAACTGGTGGCGGAACTGGACACGCCCAGGCGAGCCGTCGAAGTCTCGTTGTGGCTGGTGGACATGAACCGTGACGACATGAAAAAGCTGAACCTCGTCCCGGACAATCAAACCAGCGCATCAAACGCGCACGTTCCGGCGCCGCTGGAAGACCGGCAGTTGATGGAGCAGATCGCCGCGCTTGAACGTCGACGCCGTGCAAGGGTGGTGACGTTACCGGTGGTGCTTACCCAGGAGAACGTACCGGCCGTGTTCGAAGACAACCATACCTTTTACCTGCCGGCTCCCGGAAACGACACGGCTGACTGGAAACCTGTGCCCTATGGTTCTCAGGTCAGTGTGCTGCCGCGCATTGTTGAAGCGAATCAAATCGAGATGTTGCTCAATGTGCAGGATGGCCGCCAGGTCAGTGAGGTGGGGCGGCGTAGTAAACCCACAGCCGTTGGGCGTGTGAGTGTGAGCACGGTGGTGCGCGTGCCCCAGGGCCGGCGCCTGTGGCTGGGAGCGTTCCGGCGTGACGCGCGCGAGCCGGCGTACGGCGTGGCGCGAAGCGATCCTGCCGAGGTTCGTCTGTTTGTGGTTCAGGCCCGGGTGGTCAGCAGCGAAGGGCAGGGCATGTCTGCAGGCTTGGGGCCTCCGCCCTTGACTGCGGCGCAGTACGAGCGGGTGCAACGCGCGTTTGTACGACCGGGCAGTGATCTCTCTCCGTGAATAAGGCGTTAACCCATGCATCTGGAAATTCTTCTGCAGGAACAACTGATCAGTCGCAGGCGCCTGGCCGCCTTTGCGCCTGGGAAGGTGTTGCCGTTGGCGCCCACGGTCATCCATAGCGTTGAGGTGCGGGTCAACGGCCAGCTGTTTGCCTTGGGTGAGCTGGTGCAGTTGGAGGATCGACTTGGGGTTGAGCTGTACGAGGTCTATCAACAATGGGCGCCAGATGGTTGAAGAAAATTCCGACAGGGCAGTTCTTGAAGTCGCCGGATCTATGGCTTTTTTCCTAGCGTGGCTTGCGAAGCAGGTTTCTATAGTCGTGGCGTGGGCGCTGGAGCCCGTATGGAAAATAAGGATTTCAATGTCATTAGTTGGATGCCGAGGTAGCTATGGCCGTCGTGGATGAACGTATGCCGACGACTTCACTGGTCTTTGCCCATTGGACGTTGCATGGCGATGGCCGCCTGACCGGCAGGACCACGGACGTTCAACTGCCGCCCAAGGAGTTGCAGGTTCTGCGGTTGCTGTTGGGGTCTGGCGGGGTGCTGATGACCAAGGATCATCTGTTGGAGCAGGCGTGGCCCCAGGGGGAAGTTGCCGAGGAGTCGCTGACACGTTGTATCTATTCGCTGCGCAAACACCTTGGCGCCGACAAGACATTTATCAAGACGATCTATGGCAGAGGGTATCGCTTTACATGCCCAGTGGAGACCGAGACGCGCATGAGAGCGGCTGGGCAGGTGTGCTTGACCTGCGGCCGAGTCAGCCATGGGTAGGTTCTGGCGCAGGGCCTTCCTGTTTATGGCGGTGATGAGCAGTGAGCAGGCGCTGGCCTTTTGCTGGGAGGAAACGGCCCGTCGCTACGATATCGAGCCGGAATTGCTGCAGGCCATCGCTGCCGTGGAGTCGGATAATCGGCCAGAGGCGGTCAACCCTGCCAACCGCAACGGCAGCCGGGATATCGGCCTGATGCAAATCAACAGCATCCATTTGCCCCGCCTGCTCCAGTCGGGCATTACCGAGGAGCGGCTATTGCGTGAGCCCTGCCTGTCGGTGGAGGTGGCGGCTTCGATTCTGGCCGAATTCATCCAGCGGTTTGGCTACAACTGGACGGCGGTGGGGGCCTACAACGCGGGCACCGGGCCCGAGCGTGAGGCACTGCGCATGCGCTATGCAGAAAAGATCTGGTCGCGTTATGAGGCGCTGATGCAGCAGCGTTAGTAAGGTTTGGCCGGCACGCCTCGCGTGCATGGTGTGACCCCGGCTATAATCGGCGCCACCTTTCGCTGCCATCCGAGTCTAGCCCGCCCATGTATACCCTGGCCCGCCAGCTGTTGTTCAAACTCTCCCCGGAAACCTCCCACGATCTGTCCCTGGACCTGATCGGCGCGGGCGGCCGCCTGGGGCTCAATGGCCTGGTATGCAAGGCACCGGCAAAAATGCCGGTGTCGGTGATGGGGCTCGATTTTCCCAATCCGGTCGGGCTGGCTGCGGGCCTGGACAAGAATGGCTCGGCCATCGACGGCTTCGCGCAATTGGGTTTTGGCTTTGTCGAGATCGGCACCGTGACGCCGAGACCGCAACCGGGTAACCCCAAGCCGCGTATTTTCCGCCTGCCGGAAGCGCAGGCGATCATCAACCGCATGGGCTTCAACAACTTGGGCGTTGATCATCTGCTGTCGCGGGTTCAGGCCGCCAAGTACAAAGGCATCCTGGGCATCAACATCGGCAAGAACGTTGACACCCCGGTCGAGCGTGCGGTGGATGATTACCTGATCTGCCTAGACAAGGTCTACGCCCACGCCAGCTACGTCACCGTCAACGTCAGCTCGCCCAACACCCCGGGTCTGCGCAGCCTGCAATTTGGCGACTCGCTCAAGCAACTGCTCGAAGCCTTGCGCCAGCGCCAGGAAGACCTGGCCGTGCGCCACGGCAAACGCGTGCCCCTGGCCATCAAGATTGCCCCGGACATGAGCGATGAAGAAACCGTGCTGGTAGCCCAGGCGCTGGTGGATGCCGGTATGGATGCGGTGATTGCAACCAACACTACCCTGAGCCGGGTCGGCGTCGAAGGCCTGGCCCATGGCGATGAAGCCGGTGGCCTGTCGGGCGCGCCGGTACGGGACAAGAGCACCCATATCGTCAAGGTGCTGGCTGCCGAGCTGGCCGGTCGTTTGCCGATTATCGCGGTAGGCGGTATTACCGAAGGTAAGCATGCGGCCGAGAAGATCGCCGCGGGCGCCAGCCTGGTGCAGTTGTACTCCGGTTTTATCTATAAGGGCCCTGAACTGATCCGCCAGTCGGTGGATGCGATTGCGGCATTGCCCAAAAAAGCCTGAGCCACAGCCCATAAAAAGGGCTCCATAAAGGAGCCCCCTGGGCCGAAGCCCGCCGCCCGGATAGGACGTGCGTGGTTAAGTCGTTACATATTCAAAGGTGGTGTGTCGGAATTAAGTGCCCTGATTAGCCGACGGCGTGAAGTTCGTTGAGTCTGTGGATTCCCGCAGTGCCAGTCATACCGTCCCAGTTGTCGCCGCGTCCTTCTCGCCAGCCGTTGATCCAGGCTTGGCGTACCGACGGTAGAGTAAATGGGCAAAGCTCACGGGATTTGCCATGAACGCCATATTGATATCCGCGTAAAAAAGCTCTTTCCAACGGATCACGCTTAAGTCTTCTCATAGGGTGTTTCCCTCACTTGTTGACTGTCTTGATATCCTTCGGCCTCGTCTGAGGCCGGGCAGAGTTTTTCTGCCGTTGGTGGGCTCGCTGCCGGCGTGGCGAGCCAAGTGTCGGCGTCGTTACGGCGCCAACCTGTGTTGAGTTCTAACCAATAGGTCACATGGATTCAATGATCGTTTTGTCATAAGCACGTAACGATAACGATGCTATAGCCATAAGCTGGGCTGGCTTTTCGCCCCATTTGTGTGGCAAAGCCAGCTATGATGCAGCCTGCATAGAGGACGGGTTGAGTCCTTAAGTGAGAATGTCCTCCTGTTGCAGTCGGTTTTTATTCGACGAAGGGTCGGAATATTTCTTTTTGTTGCTTAAAAAATTCATCCTGCCCCGTCACTAAAGGCTCAAGGGCCCGGCAGACGGGGTGGAACGGCACATTCGTGCCACGCGAGCACTCTTCAAGAAAAGTGCTCGATTGAAAATCGAACCGGCGATGCGTCGCCCGTTCACTTATCGCTGAAAAGCCTGGAATGCCCCATGTCGGACCGTTTTGAACTCTTCCTCACTTGCCCCAA